>OFDN01000697.1_pt1 | contig 25570 bp, 25 predicted proteins | sample 1520971 | NCBI WGS metagenome assembly OFDN01 (sample SAMEA94257418, study PRJEB24077) | hot springs metagenome | biome: Aquatic biome; feature: Geographical feature; material: Water | place: India | collected 2012-06-12 | depth 5 m
CGGGGCCGCGGGCGGGGCGGGAATCGCGCCGCTCGCACCGCCGCCGCTGCCGGGCGAGCAGGTCAGCGTGCCCGAGCCGAAGGCGTTGACGGTGCACTTGGCGGTGCCGCTCACCTTGATGTCGCCCGCGCCGCCGATGGTGGCCTCGACCGTTCCGTCCGAAGCGAAGGCGACATCGCCGCTGCCGCCGATGGTGACTTCGGCCTGATCGGCCTTCAGGGCGGGCATCTCGACCTCGCCCGCGCCGCCGATCAGCACCTTGAGCTCCTTCGCCGTGCCGCTGCCTCGCACCGTGCCGCTGCCGCCGATGTTGATGCCGAGGGTCTGTCCGGCGAACTTCTCGAACTCCACCGTGCCGCTGCCGCCGATATTGATCGCGGCTTCGCTGGCGAGGCCCTGCGCCTTGACCGTGCCCGCGCCGCCGATGATGATCTCCCTGGGGGCGGGCATGGTGATGCGGATGGTGGCGGTGGTGTTGCCGTTCCAGCCTTCGACGCGGGTGATACCGATCACCTCCTCGTCGCGCACGAAGCGCAGTGTGTCGGTGTCGCTCCCCTCGACCTTGATCGCGAAGGTGTTGCCCTCGGTGACGATCACGTTGTCGCCCGAGGCGAGGAACACCTTGGGGGGCGCCGCGCCCGCGATCTCGATTTCGGAGAGGGGCACGCCCTTCTGGCCGTTGATCTCGACATCGGCGCCTTCGCAGCCGGCGAGGGCTGCGGTGCCGGCAAGCAGCAGCGCGAGGCGTGTGTGGATCATGCGTGTCTCTCCCGTTGGCGTATTGCTGATGTAATACACCAAGGAGCGGGGTGCAAGGGGGAGAGCCGACACGACGCCCAAACGAAAAGGGCCGCCCCGACGGACGGCCCTTTCATGTTCGCGCCAGCGCGCCGCGAAGCTTACGCTTCTTCGGCGGTGTCGTAATATTGCGGCGCGTGCTCGCGCAGCACGTCGAGGATCTTGCCGAGCGCGGTGGGCTCGTCGGTCTCTTCCATCGCCGCCAACTCGCGTGCGAGGCGGCTCGAGGCCGCTTCGAAGATCTGGCGTTCCGAATAGGACTGCTCGGGCTGGTCTTCGGGGCGGAACAGGTCGCGGGTCACTTCGGCGATCGAGACGAGGTCGCCCGAGTTGATCTTGGCTTCATATTCCTGCGCGCGACGCGACCACATGGTGCGCTTGACCTTGGGCTTGCCCTTGAGGGTTTCCATCGCCTGCTTGAGGGTCTTGTCCGACGAAAGCTTGCGCATCCCGATGGCTTCGACCTTGTTGACCGGCACGCGCAGGGTCATGCGCTCTTTCTCGAAGCGCAGCACGTAGAGTTCGAGCTGCATCCCGGCGATCTCCTCGCGCTGGAGCTCGACCACCCGGCCCACGCCGTGCTTGGGGTAGACAACATAATCGCCGACGGTGAATGCGTTCGCGGTGCTCGCCATGCACGTTCCTTTCAATCGGCCGACCTTGCAACGGGAGGGGAACGAAACGGCCCGGCGGCGCGACCCTACCCCTCACAGGGCGAGCGCCGGGTGCGAAACGTCCGGTTGGGGGTTGCTGGTGTCGGGCCTTCCTGGTTTCTGGACGCCTGCGCGGGCCCATGGCCCGGCGCGGTCGCCAGATCATATAGCACGCCTGCAACAAAATTGCGAGTCGGCGTTTGCGCGGACCTGCGAAGCTTTGCAGATAGCGCAAAAGCGCGCCGAAATCAGTCGCCTTCGCCCGGCGCGTCGCTGAAGTACTTCTCGAACTTGCCCTTTTCGCCCTTGTGCGCGTCGGCATCCTCGGGCGGGGCCTTCTGGCTGGTGATGTTGGGCCACACCGCCGAAAACTGGGTGTTGAGTTCCAGCCACTTCTCGAGCCCGTCCTCGGTATCCGGGAGAATCGCCTCGGCCGGGCATTCGGGCTCGCACACGCCGCAATCGATGCATTCGCTGGGGTTGATCACCAGCATGTTCTCGCCTTCGTAGAAACAGTCGACCGGGCACACTTCCACGCAATCGGTGTACTTGCACTTGATGCAGTCTTCGGTGACGACGTAAGTCATTGCGGCTCTTTCACGAGAAATCTTCGGGATCGCCGGACAGGATGCCCGGCGCAGGCGACGACGCGCCTATGGTCATTTGCCCCTTTTGGTCAAGTCCATCGGAATCAACCTCACGATAATGCGATGCGGCCTCGGCAGGCGAGCCGCGCCGGTGGGGCAGCGCGATGATCTCGATCACCCGCACGCTGCCACCCAGCGCGATCGTCAGCACATCCCCGATACGCGCCTGCTCGGAAGCCCGCAGCACATGCTTTCTGTTGCGGCGCAAAGCATGGGTATCGATCAGCGCCAGCGCGGCGGAGCGGGTGCGGGCGAAGCGCAGGTAGACGAGCAGGCGGTCGATGCGGATCGAGCCTGCGCTGCCACCACCCGCTGCGCTCATCCCTTGAGCAGGTCCGCCAGCTTGTCGAAGGCGCCCCCGGCGCGCGCGGGGCCGGTATCGGGCTTGGGGAGGGGTGGGCGGTTGTCGCCCCCTGAACGTTCGCCCGGCTTGCCGCGCGGCTTGCCCTGGGGCTTGCCCCCGCCGGGCCTGTCACGCCGCTCGCCCCTGGGCCGATCGTCGCGCTTCTCGCCGCGCGGCTTGCCCTCATGGTGCGTGTCATTGCGTTCCGGCTTGCGGTCGGAGCGGCGCGCCGCTCCTCTGGCCTCGCGCTCCTCCGGGCGGCGCGGGCGCCAGTACCAGCGGTCGGGGGCGGGGGCACCGTGGGCGCCTTCGGGCAGGGCGCGCGCGCGTTCGCAGCGGAAGCCCGCGCTGCCGAGCAACCGGCGGGCGTTCTCGGCCTCGAGCCCGACCGAGACCGCGAGCGCAAGGTCGAGCCGGAACGGTCGGTTGCGCTCCTTCGGGTGCGCCGCGACCACCTTGGCGCGTGCATCGAAGGCCGCGCGAAAAATCTTCTCGGCGAGATCGACCCGGATCGCCTGGCTGCCGGCATAGCGATAGCCCGCAGGCAGTCGCCCCCTGGCCCAGCTGCCCTCGGCGAGCACGGGGAGCATCGCCTCCTGCACGGCGCGGGTGTCGAGCCCGAGGGCGTGCAGCAATCGCCGGGGGGCGGGCTTCAGCAGCGGCGCATCGAAGATGTCGAGCGCGCCGAAGGTGATGCCGAGCTTCCTGAGATAGGGGCGCATCTCCTTGGGCAGGTTCTCGAGCCCCGCCTCCTCGCGGCTGATGACGCCGCGCGCCTCGATCAGGGTGATGACCAGCGCGCGCGCCTGCGAGCCGGCGGCGGGATCGCGCGCGGCCTCGGCGAGCCTGCGCAAGGGGGCGAGCGGTTCGAGCTGCGCTTCGAGCCACGCGGCAAGGCCAGCTTCCAGCTTCGCCTTGGCGGCATCGGGCAGCAGCGCCGCGTCGCGGGTGAGGCCGAGGCGAGGGGTGCCGAAATTGCCCGAGCCCGGATGGCCGGGGAAGGCGATTTCGGCGAGCGCGCGGCCCTGCCACCGGATCGCACCGCCGGCGATCTCCAACTCGGCGATGCCCTGCGACAGCAGCCACTCGGCGCGGCCCGCGAGCAGCGCCGGCAGCGCCTTCTCGCCCGCCGCCAGCAGCATCCGCCGGTCGGCTACCCCCGCCGCGGGATCGACATGGAAGCGAAAGCCCTCGAGCCGGCCGATGCTCTCGCCCTCCACGGTGAGGTGCCCGTCGGGTTCGAGGGTGACGGGCAGCGCACTCGCATCCTGCCCCAGCGATTTCATCAAGAGCGTCGTCCTTCGGTTCACGAAACGCTCGGTCAGCCGCGCATGCAGCGCATCCGAGAGCTTCGCCTCGACCGCGCGCGCACGCGCGGCCATTTCGTCGCGCGCCAGCACCCAGTCCGGGCGCTGGCAGATATAGGCCCAGCTGCGAATCGCGGCGATTCGCCCCTGCAGCGTGTCGATGTCGCCCTGCATCCGGTCAAGCTCGGCGATGCGCGCGGCGACGAAATCCGCGCCGATGTAACCGCCCAGCAAGTCGTCCCACAGCCGGGCGACGAAGCGCGCGTGCTGTTCGACCCCGAGATTGCGGAAATCGGGGAGCGAGCAGGCCTCCCAGAAGCGCCGCACGCTCCCAGCCCCGCGCACCGTATCGGCGATGGGGTCTGCGGCGAGGCGTTTGAGCACGGCGAGGTCGATCACCTCAGGTGCGGGCCTTAGCACCGGATTGTCGGGCCTCGCCTCGAGCTCGGCGATCAGGCTCGCGAGCGAATCGCAGCGCGGATCGGCCTCGCGCCAGAACAGGTGGGTGAGGGGCGCGAACCGGTGCTCCTCGATCGCGTAGACTTCCTCGTCGGTGAACTGGAGCGGCTCGCCGTCGCCCTTTCCGGTTCCTGAGAGCGTGCCGAAGGTGCCGTCGCGCTGGTGCCGCCCGGCTCTCCCCGCGATCTGCGCCATTTCGCTCGGCGTGAGGCGGCGCTTCCGCCTGCCGTCATATTTCGACAGCGCGGCGAAGGCGACGTGATCGAGATCGAGGTTCAGCCCCATCCCGATCGCGTCGGTGGCGACGATGTAGTCGACCTCGCCCGCCTGGAACATCGCGACCTGCTTGTTGCGGGTCTCGGGCGAGAGCGCGCCCATGACAACAGCGGCCCCGCCTCTGAACCGCCGTAAAGCCTCGGCCATCGCGTAGACCTGTTCGACGCTGAAGGCGACCACCGCCGAGCGCTTGGGCAGGCGCGAGAGCTTGCACACGCCGGCATGGGAGAGGGTCGAAAAGCGCGGGCGGCTGGTGATCTCGGCCCCGGGGATCAGCGCCTTGACCATCGGTTCCAAGGTGGCGCTGCCGAGGATCATCGTCTCCTCGCGCCCGCGCATGTGCATGAGGCGATCGGTGAAGATGTGCCCGCGTTCCGGGTCTGCGCCCAATTGCGCCTCGTCGAGCGCGACGAAGGCGTGCTGCCCGGCGGTGCGCGGCATGGCCTCGGCGGTGCAGAGGAAATAGCGCGCCTCGGGCGGCTCGATCCGCTCCTCGCCGGTGATCAGCGCGACCGCACGATCGCCCTTGATCGCGCGCACCCGGTCATAGACCTCGCGCGCCAGCAGCCGCAGCGGGAAGCCCATCATGCCGCTGGAATGGCCGCACATCCGCTCGATCGCGAGATGCGTCTTGCCGGTGTTGGTCGGCCCGAGCACGGCGCGCACGCGGCTGTCATCGCCGGGTCTGGAAAGGGGGGGAAGGGTCACAGCCTTGCGGTCATCGCAGGCTTGCCGCAGGCGGGCAAGGCCATGGGTCAGCCTCGCACGGCAATAGGCACAACACCTTATCGCACCGAGGCACCGACTGGTCGCTGGTTAAGCGCGACTTTACTATGTTGTGGCAGAAAAATCGGACAAGGCTCCGCCGGAGGGTGGCGCAAGGCTCGCCCAGCCAAGGGCACCGTTCGGGGCATGATGTTGGATCACGCGCGCAAACTGACCGACCCGGAAGAAGGCCCGGAGGACGCCGGGCACGCCCCGGACGAGGGCGCTGCCCGCGCGCTGGCGATCATCCCGCAGCCGATCGACCCGTCCGAGGCGCGCGAGCTCATCCCCTATCTGCGCAACGCCGGAAAGCTCGCCCCGCCGACCTTCACGCAGCGCCTGCGGCGGCGGCTGAGGCAGCGCCTCGCCTCCCGGGTGCAGGCCTACGAGGCGTGGCGGCTTGACGCCTCGCGGTGGTTCGACCGGCTTGATCTCGCCCCCGACCTTGCCGAGGATATCGGCAGCCGCCGCTGGCTGCGCGGGCTGGGGACGATGGTGGGGCTGGGCGTGGTGGCGCTCGCCTGCTGGCCCGATCTCACGCCCTTGGAAGCCCGCCCCGCCATGCCGCGCGGCGCGGCGGTCGATGCCGAGATGCGCAGCCAGATGATCCTGCCGCTCGCGCTCGGCGCCGACTCCGGCCGCCGGATGGGGCCGACCGAGGCGGTGATCCCGCTGAAGAGCGCGCCCGAGCGACCGCAGATCCAGCTGGTGGTGACGCTTGCGCCGGGTGACAGCTTCGCCTCGATGCTGCGCCGCGCGGGCGTCGCGGGCGAGGACATCGACCGCGCCGCCGCGCTGGTCGGGCAGGCCGTGGCAGTGGGCGACATCCAGCCGGGCACCCAGATGGACCTGATCCTCGGCCGCCGCACCGCGCCGGGCCAGCCGCGCCCGCTCGACAGCCTCTCGTTCCGCGCGCGCTTCGATCTCGAGCTGGCGCTGACCCGCCCGGGCGTGGGCGAGGTCAATCCCGATGGCACCCCGGTGATCCCCGCCGGCCCGCTCGCGCTCCAGCGCAACGTGATCCGCGTCGACGAGACCCCGCTCAGGGTGCGTGGGCAGGTGGGCTCGAGCCTCTACCGCTCGATGCGCGCCGCGGGTGTCCCCGCGAGCGCGGTGCAGGAATACCTGAAAGCCCTCGACGCGCAGATCGACATGGACCGCGAGGTCCGCTCGACCGACGAGTTCGACATCATCCTCGCCTATCGCCGCGCCGCAACCGGCGAGCGCATGGCGGGGCAATTGCTCTATGCCGGGATCGATCGCAGCGGGGTGCCGCGCACTCAGCTGATGCGATGGGGGAGCGAGGGGCGCTTCTACGAGGCCTCGGGCGTGGGCGAGCAGCGCCGCGGGCTGCTCGCGCCGGTGCCGGGGGCAGTCACCTCCAACTTCGGGATGCGCCGCCACCCGATCCTCGGCTATACCCGCATGCACGCCGGGATCGACTTCAAGGCGTCGTATGGCACGCCGATCGTCGCGGTGAGCGACGGCAAGGTCACGAGCGCGGGCCGCGCCGGCGGCTGCGGGATCCAGGTGCGGCTCGAACACGGGGGCGGGCTCTCGACGCGCTATTGCCACATGAGCCGGATGGCGGTCGCGCCGGGCATGTCGGTGCGGCGCGGGCAGGTGATCGGCTATGTCGGCTCGACCGGTCTTTCGACCGGTGCGCACCTCCACTACGAGATGTATCGCGGCGGGCGGGTGATCAATCCGGCGAGCGTCCAGTTCGTCAGCCGCGCACTGCTTTCGGGCACCGAGCTGATCGATTTCCGCCGCCAGCTGATCAAGCTCAAGGAGATCGAAGTCGGCGCCGCGCTCAAGGATCTCGCGCCCGATCCGTCCGAGGTGAAGGCCCCGGTGCGCGAGATCGAGAAGGTCGCCGGGCCGACGCCTGCGCCCAAGAAGCCGTAACCAGCGCTTGTCGTGCCCCGAGGATTGGGCGTAAGTCTCGCAAGCATGACCGGACATTACCCCAACACCCGCCTGCGCCGCACCCGCGCCACGGCGTGGAGCCGCGCGCTGCACCGCGAGACCCTGCTCACCCCCGCGGACCTGATCTGGCCGCTGTTCGTCACCGCCGGAGAGGGCGTCGAGGAGCCGATCGCGACGCTCCCGGGCGTATCGCGCTGGTCGGTCGACGGGATCGTGGCGCGGGCGAAGGAGGCGGTGGCGCTTGGCATCCCGGTGGTCGCGCTGTTCCCCAACACCCCGCGCGAGCTGCGCAGCGACGACGGGGGCGAGGCGCACAACCCCGACAACCTGATGTGCCGCGCGATCCGCGCCATCAAGGACGCCTGCGGAGACTCGCTCGGCGTGCTCACCGATGTCGCGCTCGATCCCTACACCTCGCACGGGCAGGACGGGCTGGTCGACGATGCAGGCTATGTCGTCAATGATGACACCGTGGCGTCGCTGGTCGACCAGGCGGTCAACCAGGCGAACGCGGGTGCGGACATCATCGCGCCTTCGGACATGATGGACGGCCGCATCGGCGCGATCCGCCGCGCGCTCGAGATGAACGGCCACGCCAATGTCCAGATCATGAGCTACGCCGCCAAATATGCCAGCGCCTTCTACGGCCCGTTCCGTGACGCCGTGGGGTCGGGCGGGCTCCTGAAGGGCGACAAGAAGACCTACCAGATGGATCCGGCCAACACCGAGGAGGCCCTGCGCGAAGTGGCGATGGACATCGCCGAGGGCGCGGACTCCGTGATGGTGAAGCCGGGGCTCGCCTACCTCGACATCGCCCGGAGGGTGAAGGACGAATTCCGCGTGCCGGTCTTCGCCTATCAGGTGAGCGGCGAATACGCGATGATCGAGGCCGCGGCGGCGGCGGGCGCGGGGGACCGCGATGCGCTGGTGCTCGAGACGCTGCTGGCGTTCAAGCGCGCCGGGTGCAGCGGCGTCCTCACCTACCACGCCGCCCACGCTGCCCGCCTGCTGAATGGGTGAGGGGGATCTCGCAACCGAGCGCCTGATCCTGCGCCCTCCGGTGGCGGAGGATCTGCCGTGGCTGCTCGCCGCCATGAACACCCTTGCGGTGATGCGTCACCTCGCCGGGGTGCGCACGGCGGCAGAGGTGGAGGAGGGCCTTGCCGCCGACATCGCCGCCTTCACCGCGCCGGACGGGCACAGGCGCTGGACGGTATGGCTGCGTGACGGCACCGGGGGTGTCGGGGAGAGGGTGGGCCGGGTCGGCCTGTTCCACGTCCGCTCCCCCGCCGCGCCGCCCGCCCTGCAAGGCCAGCGCGAGATCGGCTGGACTTTCGCGCAAGACCACTGGGGCAAGGGCTATGCAACCGAGGCGGCCGAGCGGGCCCTCGGCTTCGCCTTCGGGGAATTGGGCCTGCCGCGCATCTACAGCCAGACCAGCGAGTCCAACGCCGCCTCGACCCGGATGATGCACCGCCTCGGCTTCACCTTCCGGCCAGAGCTCGGCTACGACGATCCCGACTATCCTCCGCAAGATAACCCCACCACCGTGTGGTCGCTGGACGCCCCGCATGCCTGAGTTCCGCCACGACACCACCCGCCTGACGCTGCGCGACTGGCGCGAGGCCGACTGGCCGGAGTTCTGGCGCGTCACCAATACCCCCGCGGTGATGCGCTGGCTCGGCGGGGTGCTGGACGAGGCCGGACGCGCGGCAGCCCGCGCCCGTGTCGAACAATATCAGGCCGATCACGGCCACACCTTCTGGGTGGTCGAGCGCCGCGAGGACGGCGCGCTGCTCGGCTTCTGCGGATTGAAGCGCTCGAACCAGCCTGGCGGGCCGCAGGGCATGATGGAGGTCGGCTGGCGGCTGCGCGAGGATGCCTAGGGGCAGGGCTATGCCAGGGAGGCGGCCTCGGCCTCGCTGGCGCTCGCCTTCGGCCGCTTCGGCGCGGAGGAGGTGATCGCGCTGACGGTCGCGCGCAACACCGCAAGCTGGGGGCTGATGGAGCGCCTCGGCATGCAGCGGCGCGAAGACCTCGACTTCGACAGCCCCGATTTCGATCCCGAGAACCCGCGCATCATCGCCTATTCTATCGCGCGGAACGCATGGGCTGGCCCCGATAAGGCGACATGACGGCACCCGTGCTCACCACCGAGCGGCTGATCCTGCGCCAGATTGGCGAGGGCGACCTCGATCCGCACATGGCGCTCCTCAACACCCCTGCGGTGATGCAATACCTCGGCGGAGTGCAGCCGCGCGAAGTCATCGCCGCCAAGCACGAAGCCTCGCGCGCCAGCTTCGCCGCGCACGGCTTCGGCTTCATGATCATGGAGGAGCGCGCGACCGGAGCGATGGTCGGCCATTGCGGCCTGCGCCATGTCGGCCACCCGCTCGCGCCCAACCCGGAGGACCACGAGATCGGCTGGCTGGTGCGCGAGGATCGCTGGCGGCGGGGTTATGCCCACGAGGCGATGCGTGCGGTGATCGACTGGGGCTTCTCCTCGCACGCGGCGCCCCGGATCGTCGCCATCACCACCCAAAGCAACACCGGCAGCTGGCGGCTGATGGAGAAACTGGGCATGATCCGTGCGAGCGAGCTTGATTTCAACGATCCGGCAATGCCACCCGCGTATAACCTGGCGATCCAGTACCGGATCACGCGCGGGCAATGGGCACGTGGGGGCCATGGGGATCGAAGCCTTGACTGACGACATTTCTGCCGCGCCCGGCCCGGGCCCGCGCCGCTGGCTGTTCGCGCTGACGATCCTGACGGGGAGCTTCCTCTTGTTCCTCGTCCAGCCGCTGGTTGCGCGGCTTGCGCTGCCGCGCCTCGGCGGGGCACCGAACGTCTGGAACAGCGCGATGCTGGTCTATCAGGCGCTGCTGCTGGGGGGCTATGCCTATGCCCATGCCCTGTCGCGCCTCGCGGTCGGGCGGCAGGCGCTGATCCACCTCGCGCTGCTGGTCGCGGCGGCCTTCACCCTGCCGATCGCGCTGCCCGCGATCGCGCCGGCAGAGGCGGGGCAGGAGGCCTTGTGGGTGCCCTGGCTGTTCCTGCTCACCATCGGCCCGGTGTTCTTCGTCGTCTCGGCGCAGGCCCCGCTGATGCAGCAATGGTTCGCCGCACACCCGAAGGCGGGCGACCCCTATCCGCTCTATGCCGCGTCCAACCTCGGGAGCTTTGCCGGGCTGCTGGCCTATCCGCTGCTGGTCGAACCGCTGCTGCCGCTGGGCGAGCAGAGCCGCTACTGGGCGGCGGGCTATGGCGCGCTGGTGGTGCTGGTGGCGCTGGTCGGCCTCGCGCGCCGCAGCGCGCCTGCCCCGGCGGTGATCGCCGCCGCCTCGACGACCGAGGCCGGCCCCGCCCCCGATGCCAAGCGCATCGCGCTGTGGCTCGCACTTTCGGCGGTGCCTTCGGGGCTGATGCTCTCGACCACCACCCACCTCACCACTGATATCTTCGCGATGCCGCTGCTGTGGGTGATCCCGCTCGGGCTCTACCTCCTGTCCTTCAGCCTCGCCTTCGCCGAGAAGCGCGGGCTTGCCCGGGTGATGACCGTGATCGCTCCGGTCGTGATCGCCGCTGCCGGCGCGCTCGCGATGCTCGGTTCCTCGCGCCCGAGCATGCTTGCGGTCGCGGCGAGCCTGACGCTGCTGTTCGTGGTCGCGGTGGCGCTCCACGCGCGGCTCTACGAGGACCGGCCCGAGCCTGCGCGTCTCACCCAGTTCTACCTCGTGATGTCGGCGGGCGGCGTGCTCGGCGGGCTGTTCACCGCGCTGATCGCGCCGCTGGTGTTCGACTGGACGTGGGAGCACCCGCTGCTGATCCTCGCCGCGGCCGCGCTGCTGCCGCTGGGCCGCTGGCAGGGGCTCCTCGCCAAGCTGTTCCCGAGCGAGCAGGGCGCGCGGCTCGGCATCATCGCGCTGCTCTTCGCGCTGTTCATCGGGGCGATGCGGCTGTTCGACCGGTCGATGCTGAATGACGCGTGGGGCGTGATCGACGTGGCGATCTTCGCCGCGCTGATCCTTGGCGCGGTGCTGCTCGCCGCCCGCCGCTGGGCCTTCGTCGCCGCCTGCGCCGCGCTGATCGCGGCCTTGGGCGCGATGGTGCAGGCGCAGACCAGCTTTGCGGGCCTTCGCAGCCGGAGCTATTTCGGGATCTACACCGTGCGTGACGGGACCGATGGCCTCAGGCAGCTGATCCACGGCACCACGCTCCACGGGGTGCAGCGGCTTGACGAGGGCATGCTCGAGCCGACCACCTATTACGGCCGCGAAGCCGGGGTGGGGCTGGCACTTGCCAAGGCTCCCGCAATGTTCGGCGACAAGGCGCGGATCGGCGTGGTCGGGCTCGGGGTGGGAACGCTCGCCTGCTACAGGCAGCCGGGGCAGCGCTGGACCTTCTTCGAGATCGACCCGGCGGTGCTCGACTATTCGACCCGCGGGCAGTTCACCTTCATGCAGTCCTGTGCGCCGGAAGCGCCAACGATCATCGGTGACGCGCGCCTGCAGCTGGAAAAGCTCCCCGCGGCGAGCTTCGACATTCTGGTGGTCGACGCCTTCTCCTCGGACGCGATCCCGCTCCACCTGATGACCCGCGAGGCGCAGGAGGGCTATTTCCGCATGCTTGCGCCGGGAGGCCTGCTGCTGATGCATATCAGCAACCGCTTCATCCGACTGGAGCCGGTGCTGGCGGCGCTGGCGAAGGAGGGCAAGCTCGCCTCGGCGGTGCGGACCGACAGCCCCACGGGCACGGGCCTGACCACCTCGACCTGGGTGGCGATGTCGCGCGATCCGGCGCAGATGAAGGCGCTGACGGCGGACGGCAAGTGGCGCCCGCTCGCCCCGCCCGCGGCCGAGGTGTGGCGCGACGACTATGCCTCGATCCTGCCGCATCTGATCTGGAAGAATTTCTCCTGAAGGGAACCGCTATGCATCGTCCGGGCGTCAACATCATCCCGATCCACGGCAAGACCCCGAGGATCCACGAGAGCGCCTTCATCGCCCCGGGCTCGACGATCATCGGCGATGTCGAGATCGGGGAGGGCTCGTCGATCTGGTACAACTGCGTGCTGCGCGCCGACGTGTTCTCGATCCGCATCGGCAAGCGGTCGAACGTGCAGGACGGCTCCATCCTCCATTGTGACCCGCCGCGCCCGGGCGATCCCGAGGGCTCGCCGCTTATCATCGGCGATGATGTGCTGATCGGCCACATGGCGATGGTCCACGGCTGCACGATCCATGATCGCGGCTTCGTCGGGCTGGGCGCGATCGTGATGAACAAGGCGGTGATCGGGAGCGACGCGATGCTCGCGGCAGGCGCGATGCTGACCGAGGGCAAGGTGATCGAGCCGCGCGAGCTATGGGGTGGCCGCCCGGCGCGCAAGATGCGCGACCTCGAGGAGCCTGCGATCATGGGGATGCGCATCGGCACCGCGCATTATGCCGAGAACGCGAAGCACCACGCAGCGGCGGTGGCGGCGGCGCTCGGCGAGGATTGATGGCGCGGCCTCCGGCGCAGCTGCCGGATGCGGGGGCGTTGCGCGCGCGGGTCGCCGCGGACGGTCGGCTCGCCGTCAGGGTCACGCCCGGCGCACGCGAGGAGAGCGTGACGCTCACCGATACGGCGGTGCTGGTGAAGGTGCGCGCTCCGGCCGACAAGGGCGCGGCGAACGAAGCGGTGCTTGCAGTGGTGGCGCGGGCGCTCGGGCTGGCGCCCTCGCGGGTGAGCTTGTTGCGCGGCGCAACTTCGCGGGAGAAGGTTCTCGTGGTGGAAGCGGATCGCGGTGCGACTGGCTAGGCGGCCCTTGCGGTGCGCTCCGTTCGCGCCGCAAGGCCCTGAGCGCGGGCGCGGGTCAGAGGACCCAAGCCTCCCACGCATAGGTCGTCGGCTGCGCGATCATCCACATGTCACGGCCCTCGTCATAGCGCACCATGCTCGCCGGGATCCGCCTGCGGTCCTTGGTATAGAGGCTGTCTGCGTCCATCTCGGTGACGAAATGCGTCAGCATCCCGGTTTCGGGATTGAACAGCACGTCTTCGACCTCGCGCCGCTGCCCGTCGGCGAACATTAGCTCACCTTCGAGAATATCGCTCACCAGCCGCTTGCCCGCTTGCGACCGGGTGATGGTCAGCTCGTCCTTGGCCTGCGCGCTCGCTTCGTCGTCGATCCTGAGATCGAGGCCCGAGCCGATGCCGCGCTCGATCGTGATATTGTCCCACCGCACGAAACCGTCCTCGCCGCCGTAGATGCGGGCGATGGTGGGGGTTTCGTAGAGGATGTATTCCACCTTTTGCCCGGCGGGGTCGAGGATGAGGTCGGTTACTTCGCCCATCGAGCGGAAGGCGCGGCTGACCTCGCCGCTCATCATCCGCTCGGCGCTGACGGATTCCGCCATCGCGGCATCATTGCGGGATTGCATTTCGCGCATGTCGTCCTGCCCCGTGGCGGGGGTGGCGACCAGCGCAGTGGTGGCGAGTGCTGCGGCGAGGGTGGCGGCGGTCGGTTTGTCGAGCATGGAGCTTCCTTTCCGGGGTTGTCGTTCTCCGTTCGGGGGTTGGTGCAAGGGGTTACCGGCTCGGCCCACCGGGTGTTTCGCCGGGCACGGCAGGCGGTGCTCCTGACACGATGGCCGGTCCAGCGCGGGCGGTGAGGCTCCGGTCAGGTTTCGACGCGCAGCGCCGCCAACCACAGGCCGGACGCGGCAAGGGATGCGGCGCCCGCCGCGGCAACCGGGGAGGCAAGGCAGAGCCCTCCGCCTCCCGCCGCGCCCAGCGCGAGCGCGCTCCACAACAGGCCGTAGCCGCGGGTGGAGGGCAGCGATTCGCCCGCCAGCCGGCCTGCGATCCCCTGCCCGAAGCGCACCAGCGCGCCGGTCATGTAGGTGACGCCGACCGTCACCTCGCCATCGCGGACGAAGACATTGTTGGCGAGCCCCATCGCCATCGCCGCAAGCCCGAGGAAGGGAATCGGCAGCCCCGCCGCCAGGGCACCCGCGCCGCCGCTCAGCAGCAGGGCTACCAGTCCCAGCAACACCCGCTTGTGCCGCCCCGCAAAGCGGCGGCCGACAACCGCGCCGCCGATCACTCCGGCCAGAAATGCCGCGATCAGCCCCAGTGGCGCGAGCGCCAGCGCAGGGGAGTGCACCAGCTCCACCCCCATCCGCGTTGTGTTGCCCGACATGAAGGAGGTGAAATAGCCCCCCGCCACCACGAACCCTGTCGCATCCACCAGCCCCGCGAGCGCTGCCAGCCCGAGGGCGAGGCGTTGGCGCGCGGGGTCGTAGCGATGCATCGGCGGCCCCTCGGCTCAGGCAGCAGGTGCGGGCTGCTTCATGTATCGGAACATGTAGCCGACAAACTCGGCCTTGCCGAGCGCCACGCCCTCGGCGCGCAGGATCGCGTAGGCAGCGGTCATGTGGAAATAGAGCTGCGGGATCGCCCAGTCGCGGCAATATTCGTGGGCCTGCATGGCGAAGGTCATGCCGTTGGGGAGGGTGAATTCGACCGCCGCGTCGCTCGCAGGCCAGGCGGCGGGCTCGCTCGCAGCGATCAGTGCCTTCGCGGCAAGGATCCGTTCGCGCGCCTCGGCGAAGCTCGCGGGATCGGTGTCGCTCGAGGCGAAGGCCGACCCGGTCATCCGCGCGATGGTCTCGCCCGGCATGTTGCACACGAAACGCAGCTGGGTGGCGAGCGGGAACATGTCCTCGGCGAGCCGCGCTGCGAGCAGCGCCTCGCCCTTTGCATCGCTTTGGGCGCGGGCGACGAGGGTTTCGAGCGTGCCGAGCATGTTGGCATAGGTGGCAAGGGCGGCGGTGGCGTAGGACATGGCATCTCTCTCCGGTTGCGATTTGCAACTGAATAGCGATGCGCGCGGCCCTGCGTCAATCCCTCACGCCACGCACCTCGTCATTGCGAGGAGCCGCAGGCGACGAAGCAACCCATGGCCGGACCGTTCCGCCAAGTGCGAGGGCGGCCCATGGATTGCTTCGCCTGCGGCTCGCAATGACGAAGGGGAGGGCTAATCCTTGATCAGCCCCCGCAGCGTTGCGATCCGGTCCGCCTCATGCGCGGGCTTGTCCCAGCGGATGCGGTGGATGCGGGGGAAGCGCATCGCGAGGCCGCTCTTGTGGCGCTTGCTGGCGTGGACCGAATCGAACGCCACCTCGAACACGAGGCTCCGCGCAACCTCGCGCACGGGGCCGAACTTGTTCAGCGTGTTCTGGCGCACGAAGCGGTCGAGCTTCTTCAATTCCTCGTCGGTGAAGCCCGAATAGGCCTTGCCGACCGGGAGCAGCTCCGCGCCGGCATCGGGATCGCCGTCCCAGCAGCCGAAGGTGTAATCGCTGTAGAAACTCGAGCGTTTGCCGCTGCCGCGCTGGGCATACATCACCACGCAATCGATCAGCAGCGGATCGCGCTTCCACTTGTACCACAACGCGGCGCGGCGGCCCGCGACATAGGGGCTCTCGCGGTGCTTGAGCATCAGGCCCTCGATCGCCTCGTCGCGCGCGGTATCGCGGATGGCGGCCAGGGCGGCGAAATCCTCGGCCTCGACCAGCTGCGAGAGGTCGAAATGGCTGGCGGGAAGGCGCGGCATCAGCGCCTCGAGAGTTGCGCGGCGCGACTTCCACGGGGCCTCGCGCCAGTCGCGCCCCTCGAGCAGCAGCACATCGTAGAGCCGCACGAAGGCGGGGTAATCGCGCAACATCGCCTTGGACACGGTCTTGCGCCCGAGCCGCTGCTGGAGCGCGTTGAAGCTGGCCGCGCCCCCGGCCTCGCCGCCCTGCGCCGAGCCGCGCACCAGCAATTCGCCATCAAGGACGGCGTCGATCGGCAGCACGTCGAGCAATTCGGGGAAGGTCGCGCTGATATCGTCGCCCGAGCGCGAATAGACCCGCGTCTCACCCCCGGCGCGCACCAGCTGCACCCGGATACCGTCCCATTTCCACTCGGCGGCGTAATCCTTGAGGTCGACCTCGCCGTCCTCAAGCGGGTGGGCGAGCATGAAGGGGCGGAAGCGCGGGGTCTGGGCGAGGTCGGGCGCGGGGGCAGCGCCCGTGGCCCAGGCGAAGAGCTCGACATAGGGGGGCGAGAGGGCGTGCCAATACTCCTCGACCTCCTCGACCGCGACCTCGAAGGCGAGGGCGAAGGCGGTCTTGGCGAGCCGCGCCGACACGCCCACGCGCATCCCCCCGGTCGCCAGCTTGATCAGCGCATAGCGGCCCTTGGCATCGAGCCGGTCGAACAGGCCGGGGAGCTCCCTGGGAGCAGTCGCGCGGGTGAGGGCCGAGAGACGCTCGACCACTTCGGCCAGCGAAAGGTCGGGGTGCGGTGTGCTGTCCTCCGCTTCGGGCCACAGCAGGCTCGCCGTCTCGGCCGTGTCGCCGACGAAATCGCGGCTGAGCGCCCACAGCACCGGATCGATGCGCTCCATCATCAGGTTGCGGATGGTCGAGCTTTTCACCGCCGGAAAATCGAGCCCGTCGGTCAGCGCGGCGAGCGCCCAGCCACGGTCGGGATCGGGGGCGGCGCGCAGATAGGCCGCGATCAGCGCGAGCTTGCGATTGCGGCTGGTGGTATAGACCAGCGCATCGAGCAGGACGGCGAATTCCTCCATCAGCCGCGGCTCACGCGTTCATTGCAAGGCCACATAAATCCGTTAGACCGCGTTGCTGACATCCGTGTCAGCCTGAATCGCCACAAGGAATCCGCTCCATGAAGTTTGCGCCTCTCGCCGCCATTGGCATTGCCGTGACCGCCATTGCCACCCCCGCTGTTGCCGACGAAATGGCGACCACCGCCACCACCGCCGCGATGTTCACGATCGACACCCCGATCGAGACCCTGATGGCCGACGAGCGCGCCAAGGCGGTGGTCGCCAAGCACTTCAACGGTCAGGATCTGACCCAGCACCCCGCCTACGAGCAGTTCAAGTCGCTCAGCCTCAAGGCGGTCGCCCCCTTCTCGCAGGGGCTGATCACCGACGAGATGCTGGCGAAGATCGCCGCCGAGCTGGCCGAGATCAAGTAAGACCGATCCGGGGGCGGGGGTGCTAGTCATCCTCGTCCTCGTAACCCACCAGTGCCAGCGCGCGGGCGCGGCGCTGGTTCAGCTCGCACCAGCGCAGCAACGCTTCCTCGCGGCCGTGGGTGATCCAGGTCTCGGCGGGGTTCACCTGCGCGATGGTGCGTGTGAGTTCGTTCCAGTCGGCATGGTCCGAGATCACCAGCGGCAGCTCGACCCCGCGTTGGCGGGCGCGCTGGCGGACGCGCATCCAGCCTGATGCCATCGCGGTGACGGGGTCGGGCAGGCGGCGGCTCCAGCGGTCGTTCAAGGCCGAGGGCGGGGCGAGGATGATCGACCCGCGCATCGCGTCCTTCGAGGGCGCGTCGCTCACCAGCCGGAGGTCGCCCAGCGCGACGCCGTGTTCCTCGTAGAGCCGACACATCGCCTCCATCGCGCCGTGGAGCCAGATCGTTTCGCTGTGCCCCGCCGCGCGCAGCTCCGCGATCACCCGCTGCGCCTTGCCGAGCGCATAGGCGCCCACGAGGATGCAGCTGTCCAAGTTCTCCTCGCGGGCTTCCAATAGCTTGCCGATTTCCTCGGCGATGGGGGGATGGGTGAAAACCGGCAGGCCGAAGGTCGCCTCGGTGATGAAGATGTCGCAGGGGGTGACGGCAAAGGGCGCGCAGGTCGGATCGGGCGCGCGCTTGTAATCGCCGGTGATGATGACGCGCTCGCCCGCGTGCTCGAGCAGGATCTGCGCAGAGCCCAGCACGTGGCCGGCAGGGAGGAAGGTCGCCGTCACGCCGCCGCCGATGTCGATGCTCTCGCCATATTCGGCCGGAGAGGCCCCCGCGCGGGTCTGGTAGCGCAGTTCCATGATCGCGAGGGTCGCGGGGGTGGCGATGGTGATGCCGTGCCCGCCGCGCGCGTGGTCCGCGTGCCCATGCGTCACCAGCGCCCGCGCCACGGGGCGCGAGGGATCGACCCAGGCGTCGGCGGGGACGATGTGGATGCCCCACGGCTCGGGCCGGATCCAGGAGAAAGGGGGGCCGGTCATGCTTGCATGAACCCCCGAACAGGTGACGGTGTTCCGGCGATCAATTGCCCGACAAGGGTGCGAGCCGACCCCAGCAGTTGTCTTCGCTGAAGATATGCGTGGGGGTGAGGGTGCCGTCGGGGTTCCTGGAATAGGTCGGCTGGCACAGGATCGCGTCGCCATTGTTGAAGAAGATGAGCAGCACCCCTTGGTCCCGACGCGGAAAGCTCGCCGGGTCGCGGGTCTTGCCGAGGCAGTCGGGCGCGCCATTGGACGCCATCGAGCGGGTGAAGAGCCAGGTGTCGCCCTCCTTGTGCTCGGTGCGCCAGGTTTCCTCGATCCGCTCCTCGCCGCTCTCGACCTTGCCCGTGCCGTCGGCTTTGAAGTGCCAGATTTCGGTGCATTCGGGCTTGCCGTCCGGGCCCTTCTTGGTGGCGCTCATGCGCCAGCTGCCGGATTTGACCAGCCGCTCGGCTGACTCGGCGGCCAAGTCCTTGCCGTCCTGCGCGGCAGCGGCGGAGGTGCCCATCAGCACCCCCGCCGCCGCCAGTGTCGCAATCGCAGCGCGCATCAGCCCTCGTCGGTCTCGGTCTCGGGCTTCTTCGCAGCAGCGCCCTTCTTCTTCATCGAGACCTTCTTCGCCGGCTTCACCTTGGGCGGGGCCGGGGTCATCTCGAAGGCGGGCTTGCCGTCCTTGATGCTGACATGGACCTCGCCGCCATCGGCCAGCTTGCCGAACAGCAGTTCCTCGGCGAGCGGCTGCTTGATCTTTTCCTGGATCAGGCGGGCCATGGGGCGGGCGCCGTAGAGCTTGTCGTAGCCCTTGTCGGCGAGCCAGCCGCGCGCGTCGCTGTCGAACTGGATGTGGACGTTCTGTTCGGCCAGCTGCAGCTCGAGCTGGAGGATGAACTTGTCGACCACCCGCGCCACGGTGCTCTTGCCGAGATAGGCGAAGGGCACGATCGCATCGAGGCGGTTGCGGAATTCGGGGGTGAACATCTTCTTCACCGCCTCGTCGCCCGCGTCCTCCTTCGACACGTCGCCGAAACCGATGCCCTGCCGCGCCATGTCGGCAGCGCCCGCATTGGTGGTCATGATGAGCACCACGTTGCGGAAATCGACCGTCTTGCCGTGGTGATCGGTGAGCCGCCCGTTATCCATCACCTGCAACAGGATGTTGAACAGGTCAGGGTGGGCCTTCTCGATCTCGTCGAGCAGCAGCACGCAATGCGGGTTCTGGTCGACCGCATCGGTGAGGAGCCCGCCCTGGTCATAGCCGACATAGCCCGGAGGCGCGCCGATCAGGCGGCTGACCGAGTGGCGCTCCATGTATTCGGACATGTCGAAGCGCTTCAGCTCGATCCCCATGATGGTGGCGAGCTGGCGCGCGACCTCGGTCTTGCCGACGCCGGTGGGGCCGGAGAACAGGAAGCTGCCGATCGGCTTGTCCGGATCGCGCAGCCCTGCGCGCGACAGCTTCATGGCGGTGGCGAGGCGGGTGATCGCCTCGTCCTGGCCGAAGACGACGTGCTTCAGATCGCGTTCGAGGTTCTCGAGCGCCTTCTTATCGTCCTTGCTGACCGACTTGGGCGGGATGCGCGCCATCGTCGCGATCACCTGTTCGATCTCGCGCGCGGTGATGGTCTTCTTGCGGCGGCTCGGCGGCACCAGCATCTGCATCGCGCCGACCTCGTCGATCACGTCGATCGCCTTGTCGGGCAGCTTGCGGTCGTTGATGTAGCGCGCCGAGAGCTCGACCGCAGTCTTGATCGCGTCGGGGGTGTACTTGACCTTGTGGTGATCCTCGAAGGCGGTGCGCAGGCCCTTGAGGATCTTGATCGTGTCCTCGATGGTCGGCTCGTTCACGTCGATCTTCTGGAACCGGCGCAGCAGCGCGCGGTCCTTTTCGAAGTGGTTGCGGAACTCCTTGTAGGTGGTCGAGCCGATGCAGCGGATCGCGCCCGACGACAGGGCAGGCTTCAACAGGTTCGAGGCGTCCATCGCCCCGCCGCTGGTCGCACCCGCGCCGATCACGGTGTGGATCTCGTCGATGAACAGCACCGCGTGCGGCATGGCTTCGAGTTCGGTCACGACCTGCTTCAGGCGCTCCTCGAAGTCGCCGCGGTAGCGGGTGCCCGCGAGCAGCGCACCCATGTCGAGCGAATAGATCACCGCTTCCTGCAACACCTCGGGCACATCGCCCTCGACGATCTTGCGCGCCAGGCCCTCGGCAATCGCGGTCTTGCCGACGCCCGGATCGCCGACATAGAGCGGGTTGTTCTTGGAACGGCGGCACAGGATCTGGATCGTCCGATCGACCTCGGGCCCGCGGCCGATCAGCGGGTCGATCTTGCCGGCCTCGGCCTTGGCGTTCAAGTTGACGGTGAACTGGTCGAGCGCGGTCTCCTTCTTGTTGCCGCCGCTCTCCTTGCTCTGCTGCGTCGCCTCTTCGGCCTTGTCGGTGCCCTGCGGGGTCTTGCTCTCGATCTGGCGGCCGCCCTTGCCGATGCCGTGGCTGATATAGCTCACCGCGTCGAGGCGGCTCATGTCCTGCTGCTGGAGGAAATAGACCGCATAGCTGTCGCGCTCGGAGAACAGCGCGACCAGCACGTTGGCGCCGGTCACCGTGTCCTTGCCCGAGGACTGGACATGCAGGATCGCGCGCTGGATCACCCGCTGGAAGCCGGCCGTGGGCTGCGGATCGGCCCCATCCTCGGTTTTAAGTGATTGATATTCCTGATCAAGATACTGCTTCACCACCTCGCCGAGCTCGGCCAGGTCGACCCCGCAGGCGGCCATCACCTGCGCGGCATCCTCGTCGTCGATCAGCGCGAGCAGCAGGTGTTCGAGCGTGGCATATTCGTGCCGCCGTTCGGACGCATTGCCGAGCGCGTTGTGCAGCGTGCGTTCGAGGTTCTGGGCGAAGCTGGGCATGGGGGGCCTCTATCTGCGGGTGAATGCCCGTGGCGAAGGGGCGGAGAGAGCCTGTTTCCGACAATATGGGTGTACGCCGGGGAATTGCGAATCCCTTGGTCGCATCGCGGAAGAACTACCTAGGCGGTTCATCCCCCGCCCTTCCCGAACAGCGCGTCGGCGGCGGCGCGGTGCGCGGCGGCCTTGGCGCGGTGGGCGGAAACGCGGGCGATTTCAGCCTCGAGCAGGGCAATGCGCGCATCGAGTTCGGCCTGCGAATAGGGGCCGAGGTCCTCGGTAGCGAGGCGACTTGCGGCATCTCCGACAGGCCGGGGGCGATCGGGTTCTTCCATTGCCTCGCAGCATCCGCCCCAAGCGGCTTGCTGTCAATCGGCGAGACGGTTATTCGCGGGACGAACCTTGGTTAATTTTGCGCTTGCGGGGACGACGGGAATGGGGGCGAGTGGCGGTCCGGGTGTACCGGAGACCATGCAATCGATCGGGTTCGATGCCCCTGGCGGACCCGAGGTGCTGCGCCTCCAGACCAGCCCCGTGCCGCGCCTGCGCCCCGACGATGTGCTGATCCGCGTCGCCTATGCCGGGGTCAACCGCCCCGATTGCCTCCAGCGCGCCGGGCTCTACCCCCCGCCGCCGGGTGCCTCGCCGCTGCTGGGGCTCGAGGTTTCGGGCGAGATCGTGATGGTGGGCAGCGAAGTCCCGCGCGAGATGATCGGGCAGCACGTCGCCGCGCTCACCCCGGGCGGGGGCTATGCCGAATATTGCGCCGCGCACTGGCAGCACTGCCTGCCGGTGCCCGCAGGCATGCTCCTCGCCGAGGCCGCGGCGATCCCCGAGACGCTGTTCACGGTGTGGCACAACCTGTTCGAACGCGGCCTCGCGCGCGATGGCGAGTGCGTGTTGGTCCACGGCGGGACGAGCGGCATCGGCACGACCGCGATCCTGCTCGCCAAGGCCTTCGACATGGAGGTGATCGTGACCTGCGGCGATGCCGCCAAGTGCGCCGCCGCAACCCGGATCGGCGCTACCCACGCGATCAATTACCGCGAGCAGGATTTCGTCGAGGCGGTGCTGGCGCACACCGGCGGCAAGGGCGTCGACATCGTGCTCGACATGGTCTCGGGCGATTATGTCGCGCGGAACCTCAAGTGCCTCGCCGAGGACGGCCGCCACGTGACCATCGCGGTGCTCGGCGGCACGCGGGCCGAGGTGAACATGGCGCAGATCATGATGCGCCGCCTGACGCTCACCGGATCGACCCTGCGTCCGCGCTCCGACGCCTTCAAGGCCGCGCTCGCCGACGAGATCGCCGAGAACGCCTGGCCGCTGTTCGCCGACGGCGAGATCGCGCCGGTGATGGACATGAGCTTCCCCCTCGCCGAAGCCGCCGCCGCCCATGCGCGGATGGAGGCGGGCGAGCATGTCGGCAAGATCGTGCTCGAGGTGGCCGGTGGGTGAGGCGCTCACCCTCCACGAGGATCCCCGCAGCGGCAACTGCTACAAGATCCGCCTGACCGCCGCGCTGCTCGGCCTGCCGCTGGCGGTGCGCGGCTACGACATCATGAAGGGCGAGACCCGCACGCCGGAGTTTCTCGGCACGGTCAACGCCAATGGCCGCATTCCGGTGCTCCAGATCGGCGAAGGGAAGGGCGCGCGTTTCCTGCCCGAGAGCAATGCTGCCTGCTGGTATCTCGCCAAGGGTTCGGCGCTGATCCCGACGGATCGCTTCGGCGAGGCCGATTGCCTGCGCTGGATGTTCTTCGAGCAGTACAGCCACGAACCCAATGTCGCCACGCTGCGCTTCTGGCTGCGCTTCGTGGGCGAGGCGAACCTTTCGCCCGAGCAGCGCGCGCAGATCATGGCCAAGCGCATGGCGGGCTGCGCGGCGCTTGCGCTGATGGACAAGCATCTGGAAGGTCACGCCTTCTTCTGCGGCGATGCCCCGACGCTCGCCGATATCGCGCTGTTTGCCTACACGCACGTCGCCGAAGAGGGCGGCTTCGGCCTTGGCGATTACAAGGCGGTGCAGGCATGGATCGCGCGGATCGAAGGGCTCGCCGGTTTCGTCCCGATGGACTGACCGATCGACTGGCGGCAGCCATCGACGGACGCTTGCATGACCCGCTTGATTTGTCGCGCGACAGTCATATTCTGGTCATGACAACACCAGCAAGAGTCATGTTTGAATCGTGCGCCTTTCGGAAAATGACGCGAAACCGTCATTTGCCTGTGAGTCGGCTGTAACAATTGGCTGTCATGGGGATCGGACGAGACATGACACTCGAGGGTTATTCATGACCAGTGCCGACCTCTCCGACCTGATCAGCGACAACATTGCCAGCTTCCCGGGCACTGCGCCCCGTATCCCCGAGCCCGAAGGCAACGCGCGCCGCTCGTACCGGACCGTGTGGATCAGCGACGTCCACCTCGGCACCAAGGGCTGCAATGCCGAGCTGCTGATCGACTTCCTCGACAATGTCGACAGCGAGACCATGTATCTCGTCGGCGACATCATCGACGGTTGGCGACTGAAGAAGAAGTTCTACTGGCCCTCCGCCCACAACGACATCGTCTGGCGCATCATGAAGCGCGCTCGCCGCGGCACCCGGGTGGTCTACATCCCGGGCAACCACGACGAGATGTTCCGCCAGTTCACCGGCCTCAATTTCGGCGGGATCGAGATCCGCCGCGCGGCCTTCCATGACACCGCCGACGGCCGCCGCCTGATGGTGCTGCACGGCGACGAATTCGATGCCGTCATGCTCTCGCACCGCTGGCTCGCTTTCGTGGGGGACCATGCCTATCACTTCATGATGAAGTGCAATGTCGCGGTGAACACCGTGCGGCGCTGGATGGGCAAGCCCTACTGGTCGCTCTCCAAGGCGGCCAAGCACAAGGTCAAGAACGCGGTCGAGTTCATCGGCAAGTACGAGGAAGTCGTCGCCCGCGCCGCTGGCGAGCGCGGGGTCGACGGCGTGGTGTGCGGGCACATCCACACCGCCGAATTCCGCATGTTCGAGCACAACGGCAAGCCGGTCGAATACTGGAACGACGGCGACTGGGTCGAAGGCTGCAACGCGCTGGTCGAACACCACGACGGACGCATGGAAATCCTCCACTGGCCCGAAGAGATGAAGCGCCGTGCCGAGGGCGAGGCTGCAAGGGCCGACGCTGCGGCGCCCGCATCGGATCCGGCGCGCGAGGCGGCGTGAACCGGCTGACGACGATCCCGACCGACAGCGCCTCGCCCGCCCCGGCTTCGATCGCTCCCTCGGGGCCCGTCCCCGCGTCGATCGCCATCATCACCGACGCCTGGCACCCGCAGACCAACGGCGTGGTCCGCACGCTCTCGACCACCTGCGAGGTGCTGCGCGCCTGGGGGCACGAGGTCACGGTGATCAGCCCTGAAGGCTACCCCTCGATCCCCGCGCCGACCTATCCCGAGATCCGCCTCGCGCTCACCGCGCCGGGGGCGGTCGGGCGGCGGCTCGCGCAGATCAAGCCCGAGGCAGTGCACATCGCCACCGAGGGGCCCCTGGGCTTCGCCGCGCGGCGCTATTGCCTCCGCCGCAAGGTGCCTTTCACCACCGCCTACCACACCCAGTTTCCCGATTACCTCGCGCGCCGCACCGGCCTGCCGGCGAGCGCCTTCTGGCCCTATATCCGCTGGTTCCACCGCCCGGCGCAGCGGATCATGGTCGCGACCGAGACGATCCGCGCGCAATTGCGCGAACAGGGCCTGACCCAGCTCACCCACTGGAGCCGCGGCGTGGACCTCGCCTGCTTCTCCCCCGATGCCCCGCCGCCGCCCGAATATGCCGGCCTCGAGGGCCCGATCCTGCTCTATGTCGGACGCGTCGCGGTGGAGAAGAACATCGAGGCCTTCCTCGCCTGCCCCTATCCCGGCACCAAGGTGGTGGTGGGTGACGGCCCGGCCCGCGCGAGCCTCGCGGCGAAGTTCCCCGATGCCCTGTTCCTCGGAAAGCGCACGGGCGTGGAGCTCGCCGGGTGCTATGCCGGGGCGCAGGTCTTCGTCTTCCCGAGCCGCACCGACACCTTCGGCCTCGTGATGATCGAGGCGCTCGCCTGCGGCACGCCGGTCGCCGCCTTCCCGGTGCCGGGCCCGCTCGACATCGTGACGAGCGAGGTCGGCGCGATGCACGACGATCTCACCCGCGCGATCGATGCCGCGCGCTATTGCGATCGCGGGACTTGCGCGGCCTATGGCGCGAGCTTCTCCTGGGACGCGGCGACGCGCCAGTTCCTGACCGGTCTTGTTGCGCTGGAAGAGGATGAGGCGGTCAGCCTTCAAACTCCCGACGTTTTTTGATTCGCGGTCGCGCGGGCGCGCGACGCAGACCCCCCGCCCCGCCTCCCCACCCGGCCACCATACCGTAATGGTATTCTTGGTGGCCG
>OFDN01000703.1_pt1 | contig 25464 bp, 13 predicted proteins | sample 1520971 | NCBI WGS metagenome assembly OFDN01 (sample SAMEA94257418, study PRJEB24077) | hot springs metagenome | biome: Aquatic biome; feature: Geographical feature; material: Water | place: India | collected 2012-06-12 | depth 5 m
ATTCATGGAAAGCCCTTCCCAGCTGAGTTTCAGACCACTCAACTGCTGACCTATTCCATCGTGCAGATCTTTTGCAATTCGCTTTCGTTCTTCTTCCGTTGCATCAAACACCGCTTCCAATCCACGTTCGCGCTCACGCACCAATTCTTTCTGAAGCTTTGTTTCTTGCTTACGCTTGTAGCCCAAATAGTAAAAATATGCAGCGATTAAAAGCAGCACAATCGCGATGATAGCGCCAAGCTGAATACGCTTTTTTTCTTGCTCTTTTAATTCATTTTCTTTTTTCAAGAATTCATTTTCCTGCTCCTTCTTTTCAACCTCAAACTTTGTTTGCATTTCAGAAAGCAATGTGCTTCGTTCTGTGTTGTAAAGCGAATCTCGAAGATTAATGTAACGTGTAAAATAGCGAATAGACTCATCGCCTTTTCCTGTTTTGGCATAAGCTTCTGTCAATCCACTATATGCTAGAAGCCTTACTCTGCCTAAGTTTTGTGCCTCGGATATTTCTCTTGCTTTCTCGAAATATGGGAGTGCTTCTCCACATTTATTTTGCATATTGAGAATAGCTCCGATGTTGGCACTAGCATGTGCCACACCATTTTGCTCGCCGATATCCTCAGACATTTGAAGGGCCAGCTGATAGCTTTCGAGTGCTGCTTTGAGATCCCCTCTTTTGCGATAGATCACGCCTAAGTTTACAGCCACAGTGCCTAAGTCAACTGTTGATCCCACCTTCTCAAATTCTGTTTTCGCGATTTGATAGTACTCCAAAGCACGGTCATCATTTCCTGTATTTTCGTAGGCGTTCCCAAGGTTTCCTGCTGCGGTTCCGACACCAAAACCAAACCCGATTTTTTTTGCAATGGCCATTGCTTTCTCACTTTGTCTCTTCATCTCTTCCCAGTTTCTATCTTTCTGGTAAATAGAGCCAAGTGTATTCAGTGAAATCACAATCGATCCTGAATCTTGTAATTCTTCAAAAATCTTCAATGCCTGAAACCCGTAGTAAAGCGCGCTATCAAGCTTTACTTGATCAGAGTATATATTCACGAATTTGTTGAGGCTTGATCCTATACCGCGTTTATCTCCTTTTGCCTTTCTAATGTTGTATGCTCGACGATTGTAAGCCAATGCCTGATCGAATTTTCCCGCACGATATAACGCCACGGCATAAATGTTTGCGGCTTCACCTACTTCGGTGCTATCCTTTGTAAGAATAGCCTCGTCCATCAATTGCTTGCCGTAGCGCTCACTCCTTACAATATCGCGAGTCTGTAATTCCCATGTCAGGTCGATCAATGCCGTCAGTCGCTCTTTCCCCTTCAGCGTGGGAAGTGTGCGTTCTAAGCTATCAATGAATGCTGTTTGGGCAATGCTTGTTGAACATGCAAAACTCAAAAGGAATAGTGTAAAAATGCGAGCGATCATGCCGCCAAATTAATCATATTTTACTGTCTTCGATTGGCCAATAAAACAGGCGGACCTCCATCAAAAGGATTATCTCCACGACCAATACTGTGCGCTTGAATTCCCGCTGCTTTGATAATCGCGCGATCACCAAATCGATGACGAATACTATCCATCGCTTGATACAATCCTATGCGCTCTTCTGTGTCGTCAAACAAATTGATTTGATATCCACCACTTACAAGATTGCTAAACTTCACTCCCACCAAACGTATCAAAACCCTACGCTGATAAAGCTTTTCAAACAGCTCTAATACTTTCGGCACCAACAAATGATCGGCACTTGTAAATGGAATGCGACACTGCATGGTCTGTGTTTGAAAATCAGAATAACGAAGTTTCATCGTCACACACGATGTCAGTTTATCCCCCTTGCGCAATTGATAAGCAAGGTTTTCTGTCATTGCAATCAATAGTCCGCGAAGCTTTACTACATCTATTGTATCCTTATCGAACGTTCGTTCGGTTGAGATCGATTTTCGTTCGTGAAATGGAATCACCGGACTATCATCGATACCGTTTGCTTTTTTCCAAATCATCTCTCCATTTTCACCCAAAGTGCGGCGCAGCAACTCCACGGGCATCTCTTGCAGGGTGCGGATTTCCTTGATGCCAAGATTGCGCAATGTCTGATAGGTTTTTTCTCCTACCATCGGAATTTTTCGAATGGATAACGGTGCTAAAAAATGACGTTCGTTGCCCCGCTGTATCATCATTTGATTATTCGGCTTCGCCTCGCCTGTAGCCACTTTCGAAACGGTCTTATTCGCCGATAAACCAAACGATATCGGCAAGCCTGTTTCCTTGATCACTTTCTGACGCAACTCGGAAGCAAACTGCAAACAACCAAAAAAACGATCCATGCCGGTTAGATCACAGTAAAACTCGTCAATCGAAGTCTTCTCGAAAACCGGTACCGCGGATTGCACTATCTCACTTACGATATCTGAATACTTTAAATAACTCGAACTATTCCCACGAATAATAATCGCCTCAGGACATAACTGCCGCGCCAACTTCATGGGCATCGCAGAATGCACCCCAAAGGCCCGCGCCTCATAACTACAAGACGCTACCACTCCTCTATCACTGGTCCCCCCTATCAATACCGGCTTGCCATTCAATCGTGAATCCATCAGCCGCTCTACTGATACAAAAAAGGTATCCAAGTCCATATGCATGACCGACCTTTCCATCTTTGATTAATTAATTTTTTAGGATAAATGCTTCGAAAACCCGTGAGCGTGACTTGGACTTTCTTGGTGCTAATATAATTAGTTTTGCTAAATATATTAGCAAAAAAATAAAGAACATAAAAAAAGGCCGCCTTTTCAGGCAGCCTTTATATTTCAATGTGATTATTTCTTAATTCTTGATGAATCATTATCGTTCTCCTCGTCCTCATCGTCGGTGATTCCAGCACCGTCATCATCATTTTCATCGTCTTCATCATCAACAATCGGAGCGCCTCCGCCTGAAGCTAATGTACTTGGACCCTCACCTGTTCCTTGATCATCATTTGAATCACCTGAGATGTCCAAAGCTTTCTGAAAGCCCACGGTTGGCGCAGGATTCATCAACTCTTCATCCTTGGTACATGATGCTAATACAAGTACGAGTGCGAATAAAAATGATATGTACTTTAATGACTTCAACATGCTTCTACTCTTAATTTCACTAACAAAGATAGTTAAACCTTTGACTTATACAACACTTAGATTAAAAAAGTTCGTGAAAATTAACAGGAATAATTATTTCCACCCGGGTACCTAATACTTCCCCGGTCTCTGACTGAATCTGCACAGGACCAATGAGTTGGATATCTTCCTTGGTCATCTTTTTTATCAGTTCTATCCGGTTTTTTGTAATCTGCATTCCCTTGGAAATATGACTATCGGTGTCCATTTTCGACTTCAAAGAGTTCTCGACCCCAATCCCATTATCCAAAATAACCATGCGCAGCGAAGGACCCTCCTGGCGAATATCCACCTCCACTTTGCCCAAACTCTCCTTCGGCAACAGTCCATGCCATATCGAATTTTCCAAAAACGGCTGCAATAACATCGCAGGAACCTTCACCGAATCCAACGCAATCGCCGGATCAATGCGAATCTCGTATTCAAACTTATCCTTGAATCGCATGTGCTCTAATTTCAGATAAAGCTCCAATCGCTCCATCTCTTCACGCAATGGCGTAATGGTCTCCTGACTACTGTCCAAATTCTTTCGAATCAATCGCGCAAAATCACTCAAATACCTATTCGCTGCCAAGCGATCTTGTCGATTGATGTAATACTGAATGCTATTCAATGCATTGAAAATAAAATGGCGATTCATGCTTGAATTCAACGACTGCTGCTCTAATGTCAACATACGCGAACGCATTTCTAATCGCTCTCTGTCGAATCGAGCTCTTGTTACTCTACGACGTACATACCACACTGCTGTTACCAACGCCCCGCCCAACAGTACTTCCAGCGCGATAAACCACCACGTCAACCAAAATGGCGGATGGATTACAAAGTGAAAAACCGCAGGCTCGCTGTATGTTCCAAATCTATTTACCGCCCGCACTTTAAAGGTGTATTCACGATAAGGCAAATTACTATATGTGATGAAATTCGACTTCGTCAATGCCTGCCAATCCTCATCAAATCCTTCTAATAAAAATTGATATTGAATATCTTCAGGATAAGTGGTACTGATGCCAGTAAATTGAAATGTAAAGTGATTGTTTTTATAACTTACCTCCAAGTTCTCCGGCAAGCCTGTCGCGGGATTTACTGTTGCATTAAACTTGCTCCAATCGGGTGTCAAAAAACTTAATTGCACCAACGTAATCGCCACTTTGGGATCTACCTTTTTGTCTCGCTCTCTCAATCGCTCTATATCCAATGCCATCACTCCCTCCGCTGTTCCAAACCACATCAACCCTTTCGGATCAATGTACACAGCATTGAGATTCGTCTCCAAACTGATGAGTCCGTCTTCTAGTCCGTAGCGGCGCTTGATCAAAGCATTCTCTTTTAATCGATCCCCCACCTCGATACTATACAAACCGTTGTTGGTGCCGACCCACATTTGATCGTTATAATATTTCAAGAAATTTATCGAGTTCGCTCCACCGACTTCCTCTGTAGGAATAGCGGAAAATCCACTGCCCTTGAAGATGGCAAGACCATTCTGTGTCCCCACCCAAACGCGGTTTTCACGATCCACTTCTACACAATATGCTGTTTGATCGGGCAATCCATTTTTATCATCATACTTCACAAATCGCTCGTTGTTCATGCAGTAGACTCCTGCACGTGTGGCCATCCAAATATTTCCCGCACGATCTTCTTTGATGTTTCGAATACGCGTTTTGGGATTTCCTTCCAAATGTTTGAAACTGCGAATGGCCCCGTCTTTCCAATAGCACAAGCCATTTGCGGTACCAATCAATAAGCGTCCTTGACTATCCTCATACAAGGCCAATACCATTGGGTCTAGCAGACTATCATCTTCAGCATAACTCTTGAAACGCCCTTTGGAGTAGCTAAACAGACCAAATGACCCACCAAACCACAACATTCCGTTGCGGTCGGTAGTACTCGTCCAAATACGATCGTTACCTTGTAATTCTTCAAAGCTAAAGTGCATGATGGAGTCTTTTGTCAAATGACAAACTCCCTGATCAAACGTCGAAAACCACAGCTCTCCCGCGGGATCGGTGGTGATAGACATCACCGCATCACTGCTCAGTCCTTCTGATTTTGTATAGGAAAAAAATGCGCGTCCAGTGAATTTCAACAAACCACTACCATACGAGCCCAACCAAATATTGCCTTCGAAATCGCATAGAATGTCGCGGATATCCGGCGTTTTCAATCCATTGTTTTGATCGAAATAAGTGATGCCATTCTCCTCTACGAGATAAAAACCAAATCGCGAAGACAACCATTTGCGCCCTTGCGAATCGATGGTTACTCCTGTCAAGGTCGTCGCTTCTAAACCTTCTTCTGCACCATAAACTGTTGCCTCATTTTGTGAGGTAATATGTAGCAAACCCATACCCTTTGTGGCTACCCAGAGGCCTTGTGCACCATCGCTTTCAGCATCAAACAAACTCACTTCGTTTGATGTCGGCTGCCAGAAAAGTTGAATGCCCTGATTCTGATAAAGGAATATTTTCTCCTTTGTTACTATGAAAAAACTTCCGTCGCCACGAGCGACAAACACTTTGATGTGCGAACTAAAAGGCTCGCCTTTATCAACAGGATACGTCACTCCTGTGCCTGGAGTATAATAACAAATTCCATTTTCTGTGCCGACCCAAACGCGTTGGTCTGTTTCTTGAAACAATGAATTGACGCTGCTTTCCTTGAGATCGTTTTCGAACTTATAACTCTTTATACTATTGGAAAAAATTTCGCTCACGCTTCCCGATGAACCAATGAGCATCGTGCCTGATGACAGTTCTGTAAGCGCGCTTACCTGATTATTCAACAATCCATCTTGGCGATTGTAGCTGACAAATTCTCTTCCATCAAAACGAGAAACGCCGCCGAGTGTACCCACCCATATAAATCCACGACGGTCTTGATAGAGCGATCGCACCTGCGATTGCGTGAGACCTTCTTTGAGAGAATATTGCAAAAAAGAATAGCGCTGTGCCGCCGCATCAACGCACCATAGAACAAGTGCAAATAGAATCAGGATGATTTTTTTCATCATCCTATATTTTCAATCTTATCCAAAAACTCCTGCAGCTTGCGGCGTGCCACGGGCACTTGCGTACCATCCGAGAGTACTGCAATCAAACCTTCATTTCGCAAAAACTCTTTTAAGTGATGTGCGATATTGATGATGTGTGATTTGTGAACTCTAAAAAACATATTCGTATCCAAGCGATCTTCGAATGCCTTGATGCTTCGGCTGCTCATGTATTTTTTTCCACCTACTAAATAAATCATGGTATAGTTTTCCATGGCTTCAAGGTGAATAATTTCTGTATTTCGAACGATGGCTAATCCATCCTTCGTAGGAATGACGGTCTTTTCCACACTATTCGTAAGCACGATGTCTTGCAGCACTTTTGTAAGGCGATCATCATCCACCTTCGGGCTTCGCTTGAGATCTGCGTTCTCTTTTGCCTTTGCTACCGCGCGTTGCAGCTCTTCGATGTCGATTGGTTTTTCGAGATAATCGATCGCACTTTCTTTGATCGCGCGAAGCGCGTGTTCACGAAACGCTGTCGTAAACACCACTTGAAAACGACGGTCGGGCATGCTTTCTAAAAAACTAAAACCATCCTCACCCGGCATCATAATATCTAAAAAAACGAGGTCTGGATTCACGTCATCTACCATCGACCGAGCTTCCCTCGCGCCTCCTGCAGTTCCCGCCACCTCTACGTCTGGACAATATTCTTCCAGCAGCATTTTCAAATTTTCGCGTGCAAATTCTTCGTCATCAATGATTATAGCAGAAAGCCGTTTAGCCATTTTTTTTCGTTTGGCGCAAGATACGAGATTCCGCAGTGCGGTGAATTCTCGATTCTCGATTCTTGGTTCTCGATGAGGGCGGGCCACGGATTGGGGCTGCCTCTCGCTCCTTTCATTTTTGTAATTGCAAAGCAATTACAACATTCTCTACGCTCGAGGAACTGCCTGCCAGATTTTTCACTTTTTAGTATTGGATTCATTTTAACTATTCTAAAGAATGAGAGCTTTCTAAATATCTTCCTTTACTCCGCTAAAACATCGGAATTATTCGACGCGTCCTTCCTGAACAAAATCGGGATTGGGTGTTGATTGATTATTTTATTTTAAAATAATTTCGAAATATTTTGTTTTTCTGAAACAAGTCTATTATATTTGATTCACTTAAATAATTCAAAGAGAATGAAAGCTATCTATAAATTTTCCTTCTTTCTGCTAATAACTATCCTCACTCTCTCTTGTCAAAGGGAAGCAGAAGATCCTGTGCCCATTATACAAGCTTGCGAATACGATGACTCTATTGAGGAACTCAAGGCTTGGCACTATTTCAAACAAGGCACTTGGTGGGTTTATAGAGACGTGAATTCTGTAGATTTAGATACTATCAGAGTTTATAATAGTGGAACTGGAATTAGTCAAGACAACTGGCCTTATTTCTTTTGGGATTCATCAAGCTCGTTTGAAGAATATAACTTCAAATATTATTTTCATGAGTCTTTTTCTAGAAATTGTAATGAGTCTCAAGATTGTATGTGCCACAAGGTAGAAAGAACTAAGACAAGACCAGGGCACTTCATTGGGTCAGATTGGTGTTTTTTATTTCCAAACCTTCCGGATTTGGTAATCGGTCACTGGCCAAATACAAGTACAAAACTATTCATCCAAGACTCCCTCGCATTAGGAGATTTGTACTTTGAAGATGTGATTGAATGGAAAAGTAATGGCCACCCTTCAGAAAATTATGAGCCTGTAGAGTTTTATTTAGCTAAAAACATTGGAATTATTCGACGCGTTCTTCCTGAACAAAATCGGGATTGGGTGTTGATTGATTATTTTATACAAAAATAAAATCAAATTAATTTTGTGTTGTTAAACAAATATCCTATATTTGAGTAACTTAAATACTTAAAAAGGATGAAAGCTATCTTTAAATTTTCTTTCTTTCTAATAATAACTATCGTCATCCTCTCATGTCAAAGAGAGGAGGAAGAACCTGTCCCCATAATTCAAGCATGTGAATACGATGATTCTATTGAAGAACTTAAAGCTTGGCATTACTTCAAGCAAGGCACTTGGTGGGTTTATCGAGATGAAAATTCTGGGGAATTAGATACGATTCAAGTATACAACAGCAGCGATGGTTTTAGTCAGAATAATTGGCCGTATTTTTTGTGGGATTCTTCAAGTTCTTTCGAGGAATATAATTATAAATATTACTTCAATGAATCGTTTTCTAGAAACTGCAATGATACTCATGATTGTATGTGTCACAAAGTAGAAAGAACTAAGACAAGACCTGGTCAATTTATTGGTACCGATTGGTGTTTTTCATATCCCAATATTCCGGAAATTTATATCTCAAATGGGTGGTATGGAAGAAGCACCTTAGTCGAGATCTTCCCACTATATGAGATATCAAATTTTAGTTTTGATGAAGTCATCCATTGGAAAAGCGATGAACACCCCTCTGAAAACTATCAAGCTGTAGAATTTTATATTGCTAAAAACATTGGAATTATTCGACGCATCCTACCTGAGCAAAATCGGGATTGGGTGTTGATTGATTATTATATACAACCCTAAACCTTTTATCACATGAAAAACTTTTTTCTATCGCTTTTTGCGGTCTGGGTGAGTTATGCTTCATTCGCTCAAACAGAAGATCTCAATCAAGAAAAGTATTGGAACTATCGTAATCGACTTATCTCGGATTTTGTGAAGGTCGGTAAAAATCAAGGTGAGAGTATTCCGATGTCGGCAAGGTCAATAGGATTTGCCTATGACGGAGTTCCTCTGAACGCGGAAGGTCGAAAACCGAGCAGAATCTATTATCAGGATGCTACCATTTATATTGGCCACTATCTTATTCTACTAGCAACAGAGAATAAATTTTTACGAGAGGAAATTCAATCGGCTACCGAAATAAATAAAGTACTCGAACTTCAAAAGAAGCTCGAGCAAAACAAGGTGGAATGTTACTTTGCTCTAGAAACAATAAATAGATTAGATGACTATGCAGAGGCATATTTAACTCAAAATCAAATTTCCTCAGTAGTAAGAAACGGACTTTTTTTAAGGGATGATGTACCACCATCTATGATCGAAAATTACCTAAATGATCAGTCAATTCCTTTTGAAAGGCCTGCTGATTTTATTTTAACTCATTCTGACTTCCGGCCTGTCGTGGACTATAACAATCCTGATGAAGAAGAAATTGCGGGCACTTTGGTTGAATTTCAACCAAATAACGTAATGAGCTTGGATCAAATATCTAGTTTACTTCTAGGGCTGAAAACCTTTATGCTACTCGTACCTGATTACACTGTGCAACCTACTCCTCAAGATGGGCCAATTCAACTCGTCGGAGAGGCTCAGGCTATAGCTTTGCGAATAATAAGCCACGTAATGCACGAGGCATCTGAAGTCGCTGAAGATCCCATCTTGCCCGGACAACCGGACGAACTAGGATTGTCATTTGTTATTCGTAATGTAGACGGCTTCCTTGTGCCAAGAGGATCGGATGCAACATTCTTTGCACCTGCAATTATTAAGTACGCTCAGTTCTTTAATCATCCTTTGCTTGTAGGAATGGATGACAACGAGATTAGGAATATCAATGTGGCAATTCAAGTTGATCCATCCACAATGAATTTCGATAACATTTGTGATGAGATAATCAATACTGCCAACAACACACCTGGAACATTGGGTAATGCGCTAGAGCAAGCTGCGGCATTCCTGGTGGAGGGAGGCTGTAACCTGACTGGATGTTTCCAAAATCTTGAAAACTTGCGCAACGACCTTGTCAATAATAACGATATGATGACAGTGGGCGAAATTAAGATGGGGGCATTAATGGATCTTCTTCAGGCAATGGAAGATTACAATATTATTATAGAACAATACACAGATGAGTGCTTGCCATTAGCACCTCTAATCAACACAATTGATGCGTTCAATTTTGACATTAAATATTACAATTGTGATAATGTAACAGAAGCAATTTTAAAAGCACTTAAATGCATTATAATCGTGAAAGCTCCACTTTTAAGCGCAGGCTTTTTGACCAGTCTTTCTTTCTTAGCTGACAATGCAACAATATGTTTAAGCGATATTAGCTCCCAACTCATTCAGAATGTCAACGATGATAATATTCACATGTTCCTTGAATTTGGAACTGGGGCAAATTTGTGGGCAAACAACAACTACATATCAGAATTTGGAATTGCCAGCAATTTTAGATGGTATTCCATGCTCGATGCTCTCATAAATAATTCTCAAATCAGCCCTAGTATGAGTAAGGCTGATATTGAAACAACATTACTTAATCTTGCGCCTTGTGAAGGCCCTTGGGATGATCCAGCTACAGTGGTTCGTCCAACGGAAGGTACTGCACCAAATTGGAGAGCTGCTAATAATTTGTTCCACCCAAAAGATGCACCAATAGGAATAGAGACAGGTAGTTTCCGTGGTGAATTCTCTGGCTTGGATTATATGGTCTATCATAACTTGTATTACAATACATGGAAGTCTTCACTTCCTCCTTTCTACCCCAATTTAAGCTGTGGTTGTGTTCAGGAAATTACCAGTGAGATAACCTTTAACTCATTGCTTCAAGTGAAACCCAAATTTCCTGATTATGTGACCAAAAAACTAGATCTTCCAAAATTCCTAGCGCATGACTTAACTTTTTCTGGAGCTACTGGTATTCTCCAAGTGGAAGAGGATTTAGTAGTTTGTAGAAGCAATCCGGCTCAACAGACCAATTTAGTAATGGATCTTGAAAGCAGCCTTGTGATTCATCGGGGCGCCGAACTTAGAGTAAAAGAAGGGAACAGGGTTATAATTAAAAATAGCGCGGTCCTTCGAGCTGGAGTATACAATAGTTATGATCCAACAGCTGAAAAAGCTGAAATTTATCTTGAAAAAAATGCAGAGCTATTTGTTAATAGCGCGGACTTAATTTCCTACGCTGGACTTCAGATTTATCTTGAAGAAGGATCAAAATTAGTTTTTGACAATGCAGATTTATCGAGCGGCGTATGTTGTGCACTAAACATTAATTCCTTAGGAGAAAATGTGGAGGTAATATTTAGAAATAACTCAACGTTTGTTGGACCGAATTTCGATTTCGTAGGTATTGTTTTGACGTTTCCTGGAAATATTCTAACGGTAGAAAATTCTTTGGTAGACTTGAGTAATGTAAGTCTAGAACTCAAGGATATGGAGATGAACATAAACGAAGCTAATGTTAGTTTCTTCCAGGGCATAGGATATGCCTTTGATTCCGAAATTATAATGACTAACTCTGACTTTCAATTGGATCATTTTACATTCGATGCTACGAGCTCAACAAATGTCTTCCAAAACCAAACAAATTTGTATATTAATGAATCTGGATTGCAAGTTTCAAACAATAGCTCTAACGAGAATTCTGGTTCCACTTGGTACTACAATGGTGGGGATTTTCAATTAAATGGATTTGAATCTAGTTTTACCATGAAGAATTCTTTACTTGAAGTGGAAGCGTACAGAACTCTTGAAATAACCCATCCAGAGTCAGGAAATGGCTTTGTAGAAATTATTGGGGTTATGAATGAAGATATTCGACTTAATCCAGAATCTCATTTCATTTTCAAAGGAGACGACATTACTTTTCCACTTCTAAAAATTACTGATTACAGTGATTTATGGATACCTGCAGATTATGGAAGCTTTCATATTGAGAATGGGTTGGTAGACCTTTCTAACAATGGAAGAATTTGGCTAAGCCCAGAGTTTGATGCATGGAATATAGATTTTTTCAATGCAAATAACTCGCAGGATAGCGAAATAGAATGTTGGTATAATAATTCAATCATTAAGTTCTGTAAGTTTCGTGCCGTGGGCTTTACAGGATTTGGTTCTCAACTCAGTGTCACACAGAGTTCTTATCATCAACCACTTTCTCGAATCAATATGTTTGGAGGTTCATATAATTTAACACTTTCTGAGTTTTATAATTCTGGAATAACCTCCGAGCGTCTTGACCGCGTTAGTAATATCGTAAACACTAAATTCTTTGAAGGTCATGGCCAACATAACTACGTGGCAATACAAGATGTCAGTTTGGTTGATGTAAATGTCAATAACTGTTCTATTCAGGATTATAAATTTGGTGTGCATAAGATGAAGGGGAAACTCAATCTACGATGCAATAATTTTAATAATAATATTACTGCTGTATATGGTGAATCTACTATTCTTAATCTTGCAGGAAATCAATATGCTGGATATAATAACTTTATAGATAATAGCTATAACATTGAAGCGAAATATGTAAATACAATTAGCCTTGACAAGGGATATAACCGATTTGAACCCTATGAGGAATGTAATATTTCCATACTGTCTACTCAACCTTGTAATCCAAGTCAAGTCGTGTCTATTCCAGCAAATGCGAATATTTGGACAGTGGTCTCAGGAGTTAATGTTCCACTACCCAACACACCTGCCGCAGGAGTTTGTTACGCAGAAACATACCCTAGTGGATGCACAGTAGAATTCTATGATTTAAGCCCTGCAACTTCAAATGCATGTCCAACTGACAAACCTGTCGTAAAGCCTAAGAATTTGGTCTCTGCAGGTGCAAATGGACTTGAGCCTTTTGCAGAAAGTGCAAATTTATCTCTTCGAAATTTAGTCAATGATCCAAACAACCCATTAATCAATACAACATCATTCGTAGATGTACCCTTGGATAGTGCTCTTAGTATTGCAGCATCTCTTTTGGAGGTATATGACTCCTTAGGGAATAATTCTCAAGCCATCCAATTTTTTTCTGAGATTCTGAATAGTAATCTTGATAGAAATAATTCTGAAGTAAGATATCTTTTCAATTGGGGATTGACACAAATGAAGAGTGGTATTGAAGATATGTTCAATAAGGGCCAGCTGGATGTTGAAAACAACATCTCTTCATTCGAAAGCATAGTAGACCATTATGTAGATATTCTTAATCTAGCAACTGATACTGTTCTGACCAATGAAACCTATCGATCACAATTCACCACCGAACTCTATAAAGGGCAGCTTTTCTTAACTTTAGATAAGAAGGAAATAGCTAGTCAGGTTTTCAGCAATCTCGGTAATTGTGATCTTGATAGTTTAGAACAGAGTATTTTGAACTTTTGGATTCAAGAGTGTCAACTTGCTTTGCAGATAAAGTCTCAATATCTCTTGGGAATAGCATCTGATTCGATGTCACTTTCAGTTGACAGCTCTCAATTTATTGCACCGACCGCGTTGAGCACGAGTGACTATTATTTTGGTGCGACAATTCATGATCCCAATACAGTTTCATTTGTTTCTTGTGGTTCAAATCCTACGTATAGAAATTTAATTACTAATTTTTCTGGACTGAATGTGTTTCCTAATCCAACAGTAGAGACACTAACAATTCAATTGGATAATTCAGAAACTCTCTTCACTGAATTGACTATTTTTGATAGCTACGGTAAAAAAGTTAGAAGTCAAAAATTAAACTCTAATGAAGTAGTTAATTTGCAGTTGAATGTATCCGAACTTGCTCGAGGTAATTACTTCATCCAACTTTCGAATAGCGAAGCTTCAATTACTCGATATTTTGTTAAAATGGATTAATTTAAATAAAAATCAGATATCGAAATGGTCGCAAATCTTTGCGACCATTTTTTTTCACCAAACCAACCAAAGCATCACCGTTCCCTGAGCGGAGCATTTGATCAAGCGAAGCGCAGATTAAATGCGGAGTCGAAGGGTGGTCCCACCCCGTGGCCCGCCCTTATCAAAGAACCAAGAACCAAGAACTATGAACCCCAAAAAAAACTATCTTTGATAAACTGAAGAACTCGAATGAATTCAAATGAAACTTCTTCTAAAAAAAATATCACTTACACTCCCATTGCTAATCATAGCAACGGGAGTGTTTTCTCAGACTTTTAGTGTTCGATTTGGACGCGATGAGAGTATGGGATTCGCGGTTAATTGCAGAGCTTCATGTCTTTACAATGATACCATCTACACCTTGATATCAGAAAACAGAAACAATGCCTGGTTTCCTACTATTTTTAAGGTGAACCTTAGTGGTAATGTACTTGATACTATTTTTTTAGGAGAAGGTGTTTTTTCTATGAATGGTGGATGGGCTGATAATATCACAGTTGATCAAAATGGAATAATAATTTGTGGATCAAAAACACCGCAAGAGGGCGGTGTTCGATTGGCTCGAATAAATTCTTTGAACTTGAATGGCCAAGAAATTTGGGAAAAGGTTTTTGGGGATTCTATAAACGATTTTATGTTTTCTCAAGTAAAAAGAACATCGAATGGAGGATTAATAGCTATTGGTAACGCTGCTTTAACTCCCTCTTCACCTAAGTTCTACGTTGTTAAAACTGATGCAGATGGCACTATTGAATGGGAGAAGTTTCTGGGTGTGGGTGATAAATATCGAAGTGGTGGGTGGGTAACAGAACTTGAAAATGGAGGCTATGTCGTGTCGGGATTTGAAGATCGAACTCAATATAATCCTTGTGGAATTATTTATAAGCTATCCAATTCAGGAAATTTGCTTCAAACAAAAAAATATCCTTTTTGGGGATTAATCGATAGCCAAAGTGCTGAAGCTCCTATGGAATTAAATAATGGTGATATTGTTTTTAGCACTGCCAAATATGACGCAATTGTTTCTGGCGATTATGCAAGACACGGTCAATTAGTAAGGGTTAATAGTGCCACATTGGATACAGTCTGGACATGCCGTTTAACTGAAACACTCAGTTCGAGTAGTTCTCAAGTTAGTAAGCAATTTGAAGATGGTAACATAGTATGTGTGGGAACATTCGATTGGGGATATATTGGTGAGCCGTTGTCATTAGGTATTGTCTCTAAAGTTGATTTAGATGGAAATTTAATTTGGCACCGTAGGCACTACTTCGCTCAAAATGGAGACAATCTATTATTCGATTTAGACCTGCTACCAAACGGTGGATTGCTTTGCACGGGGTATACTTTTTTAATTGAAAATATTGGAGATCCTGTTACAGCGAAAGAGGCGTGGCTGCTGGCTTTGGATGAAGAGGGGTGCTTAGTACCTGATTGTGAAAATTTAATTTATTCGGTATCAGAAGAAGAACCATTAGCCTTTTCTGTATACCCTAATCCTGTAGCGCAAGATTTAAATATCGCTCTCGCACACAACAAAGGAAATGCAGAAGTACTCATTCAAATCCACGATCTTCAAGGCCGCCTCATCACTTCAAAAAACATCAACATCAACGAAGGCACCATCACCTACGACGCCTCATTTTTAACTCCCGGTAATTACATCCTTTCCCTAACAATAGATGGGTTTACGAAGAGTATGACGATTGTGAAAATGTAGTTCGTGGTTCATAGTTCTTGGTTCTTGGAAAATTCATTCTCATTCTCCTACTCATTCTCATTCTGATGATTCTCGATTCTCGATGCAGTCGCTCCACGGATTGGGGCTGCCCCCTTTAACTGCACCCGGCTATCGCCTCGTTACGCTCAGGGAACGAATCGCTTGCTCACGAAATGGGAAAAAAACAAAAAGCAACTGCTTGACTCTTTAGATGCTTAACCATTTCACTACTTAACTGAGATTTCAAATTTCAGTTAACCAATGAAACAATGTAGCAGTCAAACATTGAAACAGTTTAAATGTCCCCTAACCCCAAACTCCGAACCCCTTTCCCCGAACGCTAAACTCTCACCTCTTCTGAAACCTCCAACTATTGCCCCCAGCTCGCAATACATAACTACCGCTGCTTTGCGCGCTTAAGTTGATAATCAGCGTCGGGCCGATAATCACTCCTCGTCCTACCTCTCTTCCTGTTATATCATGAATGAAATAGGTTGTTCCTACAAGTTCTGGTGAAGCGTTCAGACGCAGTTCGTCTTCAACCGGGTTTGGATATGCAGATAGAATAACATCAGCTTTTTCCAAAATCCCAACAAAATTGAACAATTCACTGATGACAGAGCAACCTTCTTCATTCGTAATTATTACATAAAAAGTTCCATCACCGTCCAAATCGAACGTTTGTTCGGTAGCGCCTGGAATAATACCGCTCGTTGTGTACCACTGCCATGCAACACCATCTATCGCTGTTAGCTCATTCGTAAATTCATTGTAAACAATCTCGCTTGATGGCGATGGTAGTTCTTCAATAGTCCACTGTGAAGTGACTTCACAAAGGGGGTTCGTCATGACTAATTGAATATTCAAATCATCTTCGAAAACGATCGGAATAGAAACATTAGCATCGCTTGAAATCTGTTGATCATTCACATACCACTGAGTGCTTTCGAGGTAAGGGTAGGAAACTTGGTAATTAAAGAAATCTCCATAACAAATCGCGTAAGATTCATCTACTTGGGGAATTTCATCACAACTATAAATTTCGTGAAAAGCAGTATTGGTATAAATCGGCGGATTCAAATCGAAAAATATGGAAGCTGAATTATTGATCACCTCGCCCACTGAAATTCCGGGCATTGTACGAATTTTATATGTCAAATATCCCATCGACCCTTGAAGATTTGCACTACTATCTGGCAGCATAATACCATTGAATATAAACTTCGCCATTCCATTCGGCTCAAGTATGGCACTCATTGGGTGAGAAGAGCTCGTTGGTTGGAAAGTGGACAGGTCAAGGAGTTCAGCATCAATCAAATTTTCTATAACAACATCGAGAGCTGGTGCGTTACCCGTATTTTGAAAGCGAATTCGATACTCGATTTCTGTATCTGAAAGAATGAAATGATTCTCAGTATATCCTTCGGGGTTTCCTTGAATATCATTGGGGTCATAAGCGCAGGTCACCTCCAAATTACTCGTCCAAGTGGTTTCGTATACTGAATTTCCATCACATAAAACTGAAACTGTATAATCGAAATTATAAGTCTGACCAATGTATTCCACACCAGGTCCTATTATTTGAACACCAAAGTATATGTCAAGATTCATCGGTATTTGGTTCAATTGCCAGACAAGTAATCCTGGTGTTGGATTCGAGATCTCATACTGTGATGGCTCCAAGTAACTTGAAGAATAAATCGTTTCTTGTGCATTAAAGTTTAATGAGGGGTCAAAGCTCATCGTGACGGTAGCATCTACAAGTGATTCACTGAAGTTGAATAGTCGGAAGGATGGCCAAAAACCATCTTGACAATGGATACCCGATCCATCATAATCATGAATTGTTTCGAAGTATGCGAAACATCCGTCATTCGCCGTCATTGGCATTTCTACCGTTGCGCAATTTGGTATTGAGACCAGTAAATTGCTATTGTCTAAACTGGGCGAGAGCTCCACCATATTGTTGAAAAATGTCAATGTATAATCTCCCGCAGGCAAAGAAGGAACGTGTACAGCCCCGTCATAACTGATATACGCCAAAATATTTCCTGGATTGATAAGAAAATGTCCTGCATATGGCACTACTGGCTCCGAACTCATATCATAAATTCCATCTTCGTTCAAATCATTGAATGCGACAATGGAGAGATCAAATTCGTAGATACATGAGCCATCATAAAAAGTCGCATCACTCTGATAATTGCAAGCGGTTGGGTCGGTGCAGCCAAAAATTTCAAGAGGGTCACAAATACCATTATTATTAATGTCATTGATACATTCCCCATTACAATTCAAAATTTCCGAAGCTGGATAGCTGCAAGTTCCATTTTCTATAGTGGCTTCAGCACTATAGTTACACGCAGTTATATCAGTGCACCCTTCAATATCTAGTTCATCACAAACGCCATTGTTATTAGCGTCATTAAAGCAATTACCATCGCAATCCACGTAGCTGTTGAGAGGATAGATGCAATTTCCATTATCCATGGAGACAGTAGGATTATAGTTGCATGCGTTTATATCCATACAACCAGAAACATTAAAAACGAGATCCACCGCAGGTGTGTAAGGAAACAATTCTTGAAGTACCAAACCAGGATTGTAGTACAGTGGATTATAGGAGAGATCAGTTATTAAACCACCATAATCATCGTTTCTAGTATCAACAAAAAATGATATCGTCTCGGACCCAACAACTTTGCTCACTCTAACCGCATAGTATTCCAATGGTTGAAGTAATACACTTTCCACGAAAGGAATAAATACATATTGACCACTTAAAATATCGTTGTAAATTTCATTAGTAATTGTAAATACCTGACTCTCCGCCGCCACGGGATTATTTTCATCATAACTTAAAAGCTCCACATAAACTTGCCCACCCACAGCTGTGTTGGGTCCAAACAAAACGTTGACCCCTATACCAGAGTATTCAAAACTTGTTGCTCCAGAAATTTCAGCACCATAGAATACAGATGCAGCTAAATCAGAACCCGGTCCCAGCGTAATCTCAAATAAATCATCGCTCATTGTTTGGCGGTAAATAGAAGTTGAAACCTCTACATTTTTCGTAAAGACATTTCCATTTGGGTTGTCATCTTCTGGAAGCGAAAAAGTTGCTTCATAAATTCCAGGTGATTGAGGGTAAACTACATTTTCAATTAGCACACTATCGACAGCACCTGGGCCAAGCAAGCGCGAGCCAGTAAAACTCTGTCCACCCAGATTAAACGTTACTTCAGCGTTCTGAGAAGAGTTTGAATAATTTCGAACAGCAACCAATAGGTTAATAGGATTTGCATCATCAGCGAATCCTAAGGGCACTGAGCTGTATTCATATGCTTCATAAATATTATTTAACCAAGCATTCGTTATGGCTAAATCATGCTGAGGATTGCTAACTATCTGAACATCGTCAATCTTCCATTCCATATCGAATGTTCCTACCCATCTGAAACGCAACCAAATTTGATTGACGTCCTGTTGTGACGCAACGTCCGAAAGAATAAAGACTTCTTCCTTAGGATTGGCGATTATAAACTGAGGAGTTGAGTACTCAGACCAAAGATGAAACCTTTTGCCTTGCGTATTTGCAGAGAGAGCGGTCGTCTGGACATCGGGCCATGTGACGCCATCCGTAGAAACTTCTACAAGGAGTCGGGGAGAATTTGGTCCTTGGAATATGGAAAAACCATCATTTTTATACGTACTTTGGAATCTTATACTGATTTCGTCTAAACCAGTAATATCAATGGACTCAGCAGTTTGAAACCAACAGTTCTCCACAGGTCCAGATATATCTCCCCATTGTGAATTATTCGAACTCACAGTCATAAATCCATTCGAATTAGTTGTCGATAGAAATGGAGGCTTATTATAGACCAGCGATGTGGTCCCACATGAAAAATTAACTTCGGGATCATACTGGGTGAATCCCTCGTTAAACGCATTGCCTAGCACCCAATCATCACAATTCGAAAAATCGCTAGACCAGATAATGTTTTGAGCAAAAGAAAAAAGTGTAGAGTGCAAAAAGATTACAAGAATGTAGAGTTTTCTCATCAAGCTTAAGAAGGTTGAATTTTTTCGGTTTTGGTTTAATAGAGCAAGCATTTAAATATAGTCATTAAATGAATCTTGTCTCTTTCAAAATCTAATACCAATTAAAAGAATAATTACCCTACAATATCATCTCATTCCTGAATATTCGGAATTCTTGGTTCATGGTTCTTAGATGTGGGCGCTCCACGGATTTTCATCGCCCTTCGACTCCGCATTTAATCTGCGCTCCGCTTGATCAAATGCTCCGCTCAGGGAACGGTGATGCTTCGCTTAAATGGGAAAAAAGAAAAAAAATGAGGCACGTTGTGCCTCATTTTTTTTCTTTTTTCCCATTCTGTGCGCGTGATTCGTTCCCTGAGTGCCACCCTGAGCCTGTCGTAGGGCGGAACGTAGCGTTAGCGAAGTGAAGTCGAAGCGCCGTCCTGAGTTCATCGAAGGGGGTGGTCCCAATCCGTGGAGCGCCCTCATCCACGAACCACGAACTAGGAACTCTAAACGCTTACCGTTTCACCACTTTCATCGAAAGAGAATGATTTTCATTGAGGGCTTTTAGTGTGTACACACCTGTGGGTAATGAGGAAATATCGATGGTGACAAAATCCGGCTGTACTGATCTTTGGAGAACATTCCTTCCTTGGACATCATAAAAATCAAGTTGCCAATTTCTTTCTCCTTTTGGTAATGCGATATTGATTTCAGATGAACTTGGATTCGGGAAAACATTCCAACTGCTGTCATCAAGCCCCAATTCCCGAACGCCCGTAACAGCATCAAAACGTGCAATAAAACCGTCGGATAATCCCCCATGATTTGGTTGATAGGCAGAAGTAGTGCTTATTGACGCTTGATAAAGCTCAGGGAAATTCTGAGAACTTCCAATTGAACCAGAAATAATTAATTCATTATTGAATACTTTTATTCCTCTTATATCTTCATAACTAAAATCTCCAAAATATGTAGACCACAGAAGCTCATAATTGGGATCAAATTTGAAAATGAAAGCATCTCCAAAAAAATTTTCCGGATAATTCTGAAGACTTTCTTGAAAACTATTAGCAGTGCTTATACCTTCAAACGAACTCGTTAATCCTGAAATATAAACTCCAGATTGATCTACAAACACCTCACGCCCCTCATCAAAACCCTCTCCGCCAAATAAAGTGCAATAGGTGATATTGAAGTTGTCATCCAATACAGTTAGCAATAAATCTGAAGTTCCTAATTGTTCCGATTGATATGCGTTATCTGTCGTTAAAGAGGTGCCATTTGATGTTCGACCAACTAGATATAAACTATTTTGAAAATGATACAAATCTGTAAATATTTCATCACTAGAGTTACCGTAAAATGAAACAAACTGAGGTGAAAACTGCAATGACATATCAAAAAGCAATACATCGCTCAATCCGCCAATCTGTTGTTCAAGAGCATTATTGGTTACTGGTAGATCTGCTGACTCCGTTCTGCCAATCATAAAAATACCAAATTCACTAGATATAGAAATTTGATACAATTCATCATTGCCATCTCCCCCTATGAAAGAATTGTAAATCAATTCTCCACTCAAATCAAAAGCGGCTAATAGTCCATCAGCACTCCCGTTGTTGATTGTTTTATAAAAATCACCGCCTTGAGGAAGCTCTATACTTTGTGATCTTCCAACTGTCCCGATAACATTATCATAAGATGCAATACCATAGAGAAAGTCGTTATTTACTCCAAAATAAGTTGACCAATCTAGCTCGCCGTTTGACGAAAAAGCACAAACCACTCCATTAATCAAACCATTTAAAGTATCCTGAAAAGCGGTTGCTGTGGCTAGCCCGTTGGCACTGTAGGTAAATCCGCAAACATAAAGTCTATTATCCGTGAAGATCGCGTCATAAGCACCTTCTTCTGCGGGTCCACCAAAATAAGTTGACCAACTCAGATTATCACTCGGTGCGAATTTTGAAATTAAAATATCGAATGAACCCGCAATAGTAGATTGAAAACTTCCGGTTGTAGCTATACCTTGACTTGAGTTAGTACTTCCGACCAAATAAATATTCCCTTCATAATCTAACTCTTGATCATAAATGTTTTCAAAGCCCTCCCCACCAAAATAAGAAGCGTAAACAAGATTAGGAGTGGGGTCTATGACAATGGAGTGATTAGAAACGTCGGCGGCTGTGCAAAACGTAACCACATTACTTTGCACCTGATAGTTGAAGGATAAGGGTTCTTTACTTAGCTTGATCCAACTTGCAGGAATTTGTTCTTCTAGCTCGATGCCTTCACCTATCTTCATTTTGAGATGACTGTTCTCGAGGTGCAGTTCGGAAAGTCCATAATACTTCATTTGAATATCTTGGTAATTCCCCTCAGCGCTGATGATAAAATTGTATTCAAAGCCTTTTGATTTTGAATAAACAAATTCAACGTCAACTCCAGGATAAACACCTTCCATCAACACTTTCTCAAAGGTGCTTACACCGGTTATCCCGCCTTCTGGAGTTCCGATTGTAAAATAATTCTTCACACCTTGAAGCTTTCCTACCGAACGAACATTCGGTTGAGATCCATTCCAAAATTTCATATCCACTCGATAAACATCCACCTTCGCATCTTCTTTGAGCTTTTCAGCATCTATGTAAGTACTTGTTCTCAGTACCTCACATGCTGGGATATATCCTTCTTTAGATTTGAAAATATTGTAGCTAAATCCATCCTCATAAATTACCACATTCATTCCAGCGAGAGGCAGAACAAATAGAGCATCACTATTCGGTACTCCGAACTGATCCACTACCTGACCCTTGTTCTCAACAAAACCCGTCTGGCTTAAACAGTCAAGATTAAATATTAGGAAAAAAAGAGAAAGTATCGAAAGTGTAAAGGACCTTTTCATGAAGGGGATATTTTTAATATAAATGTATAAAACATGCCCCAACAAAAGTTGGGGCATGTCAATTAATTAACTCGCTTTGGAAACCAACAGCGTCTTTGCACTACCGTCACTAAATCGTGTAGTTATAACAAGCATCCCATTAGGAGTACTTGGATCAAGAACTATTTTGTGATCCACATCATGTCCATCTCTCAATGATAATCTATTGGTGAAATAAGTTCGTCCATTTAAATCTTGAACATCTACTGTAATGTCAAGCTTTGCAGATGATTGAATATTTAGATTAAATTGATTTCCTGTGATTGGAATAGGGAAAGCGTTTAGACTTACGTAATTACTCAATGCAAAATTACTTGTGAGTTTCGATTCAAACGGCATGTAGAACTGGCGGATCTTTCCATTTGCCATTGAAAATGTCACTTGGAATATACCAGGGTTGACGGTGAATGTTGGAGGAGTTGGAGTCCCTTGACTATCCTTGAGATCAGTGCTATTGAATGTGAACAATTGACCAGCACCAGTTTCAGTGATTTGAGCGATATTTAAATAGCTCAAATCCGACATAGACCAATCTTCCAAACTCGCATCAATAGCATATTGAGATATCAAATTGTTAAAGGCATCCCAGAAATCCTCATCACCATCACCGTCCTCATCTTCATTTCCGTCTTCCTTCATCGAGTGGCTCCATTCTTTGATTCTATATCTCCACAAATAATCCACTACGTCGGTATTTCCCTCACTTCCCGTACCCCATTCAATTTCGAACATTTCATTACAGATAAGGTCGGCACACTGCCAGCCTTGTGAAGCATTAATACCCATCATTGCATCTTCAATCGACCAAGATAAGGAACCGTCTGTTCTTGTTCCATAAACAGCGTCTACTCCGCACCAAGGAAATTTTGTTTTTCTAATACCGTATACATAGGGGTGCTCTCCACCTATCATTGTTCCATCAGGTCTTCGATAAATTGGGGCGTTAGGTAGATTCAAATTATTTGGGACATTTGTTATTGAATATGGTCCAAATGTTCCCCAAAAAGTAACTTCTTGAAAACTGTTTAAAGTCCAATTTGAGGGATAACCATATACTGATCCAGGATAATACCCGTGAGGGAACCACATATAATCATCTGATTGTCCTACAGTATAACTTATGACACCATTATTGTACGCTTCTTGAAGTCTGAAGGCTGTATCGTAAGATTCGCAGTAATAAATTTGATAGTTGTTGGTTGGTGGGTTATCTGGGTCTAGAGCTACAGGCACAAGATCTGTATCCAGCACTTGATTAGATGCATTCAACCCTTCCACACTAATAGCATATTGGTCCTTCCATTGATTCGTGTATACAGTTGGTATTTCCCAATAATTGACTCTCCATAATTCCAACCTTTCCACAGGAGTATAAATTGGAACATTTTGTTGAGAATAAGTTACTTTATTAACCACTATTCTATAATGATTAATATCTGGGTTAGTCTTTTGTAGAATCAAATAACCCACTGTATTGTAGTTATCACTAAACACCATGGATTGAGACGACTGCGCTAGGGTTAGCGAGCCCACGGAAAAGAAAAATAGAAAAAGGATTAGAAAGTTAAATTTCGTTTTCATTCAGTATTCGACGAGCTCAATAAATTTGAAGTAAGTAATTGCTGAGCTCATCTATGTTTACAATTACAACTTCTTAGTTTTAAAAAACAAGATGAATGCGCCTTCCATCTTTGTCAGAATAAGATATCTTGAAACGAACGTATTGATTATCACTCAAAACAGTTGTTAAAAAGTGTAAATTAACATTTGCCCCCAGGTAGTTATGAGTCCAAAAATCACAGTTCAAAGAGAATATTTACATTGATTATTATATTTAAATAATGGGGAAAGAAGAAGAAATTGATAATAGTTCTAGTGGTTCTATTTTTTTGATTTTTTCATTTGTTTCGGTAAGACGAATTGACTGGATTGAGAATGAATTAAATTCCCCGAACTCCCTTCCCCTAACCCCAAACTCCGAACCCCTTCCCCAAACTCCGAACCCCTTTCTCCAAACTCCAAACTCCGAACTCGTTATCTTTGCCCCATGTCTATTACTACAGGGTCGGAACTAGAAGGAATGAAGAAAGTGAGTGCTGCGGTGGCGGGCACTTTGCGCGAAATGTGTGCTTATGCAAAACCAGGCATGAGCACTAAAGAACTCGATCTTTATGGTGCGAGCATTCTGAAAGAATACGGCGCGAACTCCGCGCCATACAAGACTTATAAGTTTCCAGGATGGACATGTATTAGTACCAATGAGGAATTTTGTCATGGCATTCCTTCAGATAAAAAAATACTGCAAGAAGGAGATTTAATCAATATTGACGTGTCTGCAGAGTTGGATGGTTTTTGGTCAGACAACGGAGCGTCTTTTGTGCTTGGAGAAGACAAACATGGTCATCAAAAATTAGTAGACGCATCCACCGAAATATTAAACAAAGCGATCTATAGCATTCGCGGTGGATTGCGCATTTCCGAGCTCGGATATTTAATCGAAACCGAAGCAAAGAAGCGTGGATACAAAGTGATTAAAAATTTAACTGGACATGGCGTTGGTCGCAGTTTACATGAATCGCCATCCGAGATTGCGAATTTCAGAGATAAGTTTAACTACGAGCGATTCAAAACAAACAGTGTTGTTGCCATCGAGACATTTATTAGTACTCACAGCAATTACGCCATCACGACCAACGACGGTTGGACGATGGTGGGAGACAAAGGTGGTTACATGGCCCAACACGAACACACCATCATGATCACCGACGGAAAGCCGGTGATATTGACTGTGTAGAAGATTCGAAAGTGTTCTTGGTTCATAGTTCTTGGTTCTTTGATGAGCTCGGTTCCCGAGTGCTCGAGTAGCGAGTATATCGAGATGTTGTTCTTGGATGTGG
>OFDN01000704.1_pt1 | contig 25394 bp, 27 predicted proteins | sample 1520971 | NCBI WGS metagenome assembly OFDN01 (sample SAMEA94257418, study PRJEB24077) | hot springs metagenome | biome: Aquatic biome; feature: Geographical feature; material: Water | place: India | collected 2012-06-12 | depth 5 m
CCTTGCCCCAGCCGTAGAACGACACGCAGTAGCGGTCGGGCCGGAGCACGCGATAGACCTCGGCAAACGCCGGGAAGAGCCAGCGCGGGTTGTCGTCGTTGGCCACCTTGCGGCCGTCCTTGTCCCGGTAGTTGACCAGGTAGGGCGGGTCGGTGAGCACGAAGTCAATGCACTGGTCGGGAAACCGGCGCAGCACATGGATGCAGTCCCCCTGGGTGACCTTGTTGAGGAACGGTTGGAGGGCGTTCATAACTCGTCCCTCACGATTTCACGGGACAGCGATTCGACCTTGCGGCCGGGTTCGAGGAACTCCAGGGCGCGGACAGACGCCACGCGGCTCAGGTGTTCGGTGAGATACGACCGCACTTGGCGGCCCCGCTCCGTCTCGTCAAAGAGCAGGAGGAACTGCCGGTTCCGGAAGTGATCCAGGATCCGGTGCAACGTGCGGTCCTTGATCTCGTAGGTGAAGAGGCCAAGCACCGATTCGTAGCCGCATTGCCAGAGATGGAACACGTCGAACGGGGCGGTCGTGAGCAGGATGGGTAGGGAACTCCCCACCGCGAGCACACGGTGCAGGTTGAACGGTTCGTCCTCGCCGGCACCGAGGAAACGATACTTGGCCTTGTCCCGCGGCACGGGATCGGCCGGCCAACGCGCAGCGTAGCCGGTGAGCGTGCCGTCCGCCGCGTGCAGCGGGATCGGGGCACGCCCGTGGAGGTTGATCGCCTGGGCACTGCACCCGAGGTCGAAGTATTCGAGGGCGTCATCACTGAGCCCGCGCTCAATCAGATACGGATGCGGCGCATCCGGCCGGAACTGGTAATGCAGGGCGGGCGGGACGGGCGGGGGTCGAAGTTGCGCCGCGGTCAGGAAGACCGGCGCACGGGGTTTGCCTGGGGGCATGGGAACTCCTTTCGGGGAATGGGTTTGAGGAACAACGGGCCTTCCACACGGAAGACCTCCAGTGACCCATTCTACCATGAAAAGCGCCCCACCGGTGGGTAGGGCGTTGGGTTCAGGCTTCGTCCGCGAGACGGACGAGGGTGAGCTGCCGGTCGAGGTCGCTGGTCACCACCACGCGGTGACCGCGGGCGGTGTGGAACCACGAGACCACGGCGCCGGCTTCGCGGGTCAGGTGGTCGTCGTTGTCGGCGCAGGTGCGCTCGTCGGCATACCCCCAGTCCAACCGGCGATGGAGGTCGACACACAGGTCGAGTTGATCGGGGCCGACGCGACGGAACGCTTCGGGGGAACAATAGACGGCACAGGCGTTGAGCAGGGCATTCATGAGGAAAGAACGTTTCCGTCCAGTTTACCATGACGCGGCTCAGTCCGGCAGTCGCAGGTGCGGCCAATAGACGATCCAGCCTTTGCCCAGCTGGTCATGCCGGGCACAGCGCAGGCCGCGGGCGCCGGCGGCTTCGAGGATGGCCGCGAGATTATCGCCTTCGATGCCGACGCAGGTGGTGCCGAACATGAAGCGTCCGCTGTAGTCGCGGTAAACGGTGCCGTCGGCTTCAGCGGCGATTTCGGCGAGCAGGGATTCGAGGTTTTCGGGGGTGTCCATGGGGTGATGCTTGAGGTGGAAGGAACGGGCGCTCCGGAAAGGGGCGCGTCCATTGCTCAGCATACCATGAAAAGCCCCACCGATTGGGTGGGGCGTGTGGGCTTCAATACTCTTCCGGCAGCAGCGTGCAGGTGGAAGAGCGGTCGGCCTCGGTGATGATCCAGAAGCGGACGCCGGTGGTGGCGACGTAGGCGGAGAGCAGGCGTTCGCCGATGCGCAGCGCCTCGTCGTTGGCCTCGCGGTCGCGAAGGTCGAGGTCGCCCCAGTCGCCGCGCAGGTGGCGGGCGAGGGCGAGCAGGACTTCGTTAGCGGGCACTTGGGCCAGCACACCCGGTGTCGTGACCAGCCGACCGGGCGAGAACTTCGCGGTGGCCATGTCAGGTTCCTCCCGAAACGTGAGGGTGATCCGCGCTCACCAAGGTCTGCTTCGTGGCGAAGTCGCTCACGAACCGGAGCCGATGGTGGCGGGCGCTGTAGAACACCGACACGATCTGTCCGCGTTGGCGGGTGAGGTTGCGTTGGTTGGTGCGTTGTTGTTCCGGACTGACTTCGCCCCAGCGGCCCTGCTGGTGATGATCCAACAGCATTTCCAGATCGGTTAATGCCTGGGTCTGCGCGACCCAGAGCGACACGTAGGGCGTGAACGTTTCGAGGGTGGTCTTCACGGCCGGTCCTCCAGATACGGCAGGGAGGTGATCTCCGCCGGGGTGAGGTGTTCGGGCTGCATGCCCTCGCGGGGCAACGTGACCACCTTCACGAAGGTGCGCGGCGCGAGCCGCGCCAGCATCTCGGCCGTGCCTTTCCGGCCGGCGTCATCGGCGTCGAGCAATAGCACAAGCTGCGGGGCGAAGGGTGTCCGGTCGAACAGGAGGGCTTCCTGCTCGGCCGACAACGAACTGCCCAGCAGCGCGACGACCTTCCTCAGACCGTGCTGCCACAGGTGCAGGACGTCGAAGACGCCTTCGACGAGATACACCGGATCTTCCGGCCGTTCCCGCAGGGCCCGGTGCAGGTTGAACAGCTCGGCACTTTTCCGGAACCCCTTCGGCAGTTTGTATTTTGGGGTCTCGGGCGTGGGCGGTTCACCCGGCCAGCGGCCGACGTAGCCGACCAGTTCGCCCTGCCAGTTGTGCAGTGGGATGGCGATCCGGCCGAAGACCGTCTTGCCCGAGTTGCAGAAGCCCAGGCCGAACTCGGCGATGGTCGCCGGCGTCAGGCCCCGTTCGGTGAGGTAGGGATGCTCCGCCTGGAGCTTCTCCAGCTGGAACTTCAGCGGCGGGTTGGGACCGGTTCCTGCCGGTTCGGGGGCCGGTGGCGGTTCCACGGGTGCCTTCCGTTCCGGCTTGGGCGAAGTGGCCGCGCCTTCCCGGCGGACGTAGACCTGTTCCGGGTCGAGCCGGAACCAATCGATGGCCTTGCGGGCGGCGCCGTAGGACGTGTCGTGTTCCATCTGGGCGATGAAGTCCACGACGTTGCCGCCGGCCTGGCACTGCCCGAAGCAGTTCCAGAGATTCTTGCTGAGGCTGACCCGGAACTGCGTCGGGTTGTGCCCCTGATGCAGCGGACAACACCCGCTGAGGGTGTCACCGCTGCGTTTGAGTGCGTCCAGCAGGCCGTAGTGGCGCAGGACCGTTTCCATCGGGACCAGGGTGCGCACGGCGCGGAAGTCCACGAAGCGTTTGGGAGCGGACATAGGATGCCTTGGGTTTGAGGTGCATGGGCGTGTCCGGAATGGGCACACCTCCAACCGGGCATCATACCACGGAACCGGACGGGTCCGCCAACGGCTCGGGCCGGCCCTGTCCGTTCGTCAGCCGGCTCCCGAGCGGGTCGGCCAGGAACTTGGCCCGTTCGCCGAACAGGAACAGGCCCCGGCCCCGCGCGAGCTCGCAACTGGCCTGGGCGAGATGTTCCACCCGTTCCGCCGAAGACGTCAGCGTCAACACCCGGAAACGGGACCACCCGAAGCGGGAACGATGCAGGCCCTGCGTCCAGGTCGCCTCGTAGGCGAGCAGCTTCCGGAAGCATGAGGACTGGGCCAGTCCCTGGCGTTTGACCGGCATGGTGGCGCGATCCGCCTCGAGGAAGAACCACCGCCGTTCCCCGGTGGGGAACTCCAGTCCGAACACGCCGTCCGGCACGACCCCGCAACGGCGTCGGCCGGGCAGCGACACCGACCAGCGGAAAGGCGTGCGGGAGCGGGCGGTGGCATCCGGCAAGGGGAGCTGTTCCGCCGCGAGAAAATCCGGTGCGCCGGACTGGCGACAGGCCACCTCCAGGGCTACCAGCGCGTCGGCCACGTGTAGCGTGTGTTCGAGAAACAGACGGGTGGTGTCCTGAGGGCGACGGTTCCAGTCCAGGCGAGGGGACGGCAGGTTCAGTGAGCGCTTCAGGTGGGCCGCGCCCCGGTTGCCGAGTCCATAGACCAGCGCCTGCGAACCGCCCGTGTGAAAGTAGTCCAGCTGGGCGCGTGGGCGTTCGAGGTAGCCGTGGTGGTAGAGGCGTTGCAGGCGCCGGAGCAGATGCTGCCTGCTGCCGCCCAGCAGCGACACAAGGTGGGTGGACCGGAGGAACCGGTGACGATGGACGAGCGTGAGGATGGCCTGGTCACGGTCGGTCAGGGTCACCGGCGGCAATCCGCCGGCCCGGCGGAAGCGGGGGAGACGGGTGTGGGGCATCCCGTCAGATTAACACGGTGAGCGCCGCCAAAGCGAACGGCGATGGGGGATTACTTCAGCGGCACTTTGGCTTCCGCCTTCTTCAGCAACGGCCAAAGCTCAATCTCCATCGCGCCGGCCATTCGCAGCAGGGTATCGAGCGTCGGCTTGCGCAGCCCACGTTCAACCCGGCTGATCATCGTGTGGGAGAGACCAGCCTGCGTCGCAACCGCGTTCATGGAGAGTCCGAGCGCTTCCCGCTTGTCGGCGAGAAGCCGGATCGCCGCTTCGCCCACGAGGTCGGAACGCGTCTTGGCCACGCGCTAGGGATACCGACAATCGATTTGACTCGGTATGTGCCTATAGGCACAACACGACCCGCCGGCCGACGCCGGTCCATCGCCACATGAAGACATTCCTGAATCCGGGCCTCGCGCTGGTGCTGCTCACCGGCTGTGTCGGGGTGAACTACCAGGTCGGCCAGCCACCGGTGTCCGACCCCAACGCCTACCGGCCGGTTGAGTTCGCGCAGCTCGTCTCCGGCGCCTACACCCGGGAGCTCGACCAGCGGCTCGTCAGCGTCCGCGGGAAGTTCAACTACGCCTTCAGCCGGGACGGCCGTTCGCTGGAAGGACGCCTCGCCTCCCTTGATCCTGCGGTTCCCGGTCAGCTGGCCGTCGCCTTCGGCGAGGGGCTGAAGGACCGCGTCACCGCGCTCAAGACCGGTGATTCGGTCACCCTGCGCGGCAAGGTCCGGGCGGTCCAGGTCACCTCGGGCCTCGGGGCGTCGTGGGCCGGCACTTATCTCGAAGCCTACTTCATTGACCCATGAAGGCGCTCTTTGTCCGGCGGCTGGTGCCGCCCCCAGCGTGCCACGGCACCTATGGCTGCCCCGACCTGTGGGAGTTGGCCGACGGAGACTTCGCGGTGATCGGCGAGGACATCACCGCCTTGGCCGCCCAGCTGCCGCCAGGCGCCGGCTGTGCGCCGACCGAGCGGATGGTGCGGGTGCCGCGGGCGCTGCTGGTGCAGGCGCGACGCAGCATCCCCAGCGAGCCCTGAAACGCCCGCCGCCGTGGTAGAATGGGCGGCATGGCCTCCTGGCTCGTCACCCACGGCTTCGATCTGATCTCCGCGCTCGGCGTCATCGCCGGGCTGACCTTCACTGCGTTCTCCTTCCGGCGTGATGACCGTTCCCGCCGCGTCGCCAACCTGCTGCGCCTCACCGGCAGCCACCGTGATCTCTGGAGCGAACTGCTCCGAGAACCGAAGCTGCGCCGCATCCTGGACCCGCACGCCGACCTGACGAGCGTTCCGATGACGCTGGAGGAGGAACTCTTCGTGACCTTCGTGATCCAGCACCTTAACGGCGTGTTCCACGCGCTGCAGGACGACCTCACGGTCCGTCCCGAAGGACTTTGCCTCGACGTCCGCCAGTTCCTCTCCCTGCCGATCCCGCAGGCGGTCTGGCAGCGCCTGCAGCCGTTGCAGAACGACGCCTTTGTCGCGTTTGTCCAACGGTGTCTCCGCCCATAGCCGATTCTCATTCCCACTCACGCAGCCACCGCGCCAGTTTCTCCTCCACGACTGCCCGCGGCGTGGCGAACCGTTCGCGCGAACGCGCGATCAGCTTGTCCCGCCGCCCGTAACCTCGCGCCAGCGGCGGCAATGACCACGCCCGGAAGGGCGTTTTGTTCGTGCCGTCCTCCAGCAACTTCACGATCACCTCGAACCGGTCGAGGTCCACGAGCTGCTGCGCCTCGAATTCCCGGCCGAACTCCTGCCGCAGCACCTCCGCGTCGGTGTGACCGACCCGGAAGGACACGAGGGTGCCCACATTGCCGAAGACCGCCTGCCGCACCGGCAACGAAAGTTGGTCCACGTATTGGTGCGACAGGCCGAGGCACAGCCGGTATTTGCGGGCCTCGGCGAGGATCGAGGCGAACGCGTCCGTGCTGAAGTTCTGGAACTCGTCGATGAACAGGTAGAAGTCGCGGCGTTCGTGCTCGGGATGGTTGACCCGCGCCATCGCGGCCAGCTGGAACTGCGTGACCAGCAGGGAACCGAGCAGGTTCGCCTTGTCGTGCCCGAGCCGGCCCTTGGACAGGTTCGCCAGGAAGATCCGGGAACGGTCCATCATGAAGGGGAGGCTCACCTTCGATTTCACCTGCCCGAGGAGGTTGCGGATGACCGGACTCTGGAGGAACTGGCCCAGCTTGTTCTGGATCGGGGCGATGGCCTCGCGCCGGAACCGCACGTCGTAACCCTCGAACTCGTGGGTCCAGAACTCCCGGATGAACGGGTCCTGGACCTGCCGCACCACCCAGGCGCGGTAGCGGTCGTCGGTGAGCATCCGGTTCACGCCGAGCAGCGTGACGTTCTCGCAGTCGAGCAGCGCGGCCACGGCATTGTAGAGGAGGTATTCCAGCCGGGGACCCCACGAGTCGCGCCAGAGCCCCTTGAAGGCGCTGACGATGCCGGAGGCCACCAGGTGGCGTTCATCTGGGGGCACGTTTGCCAGCAGGTTCAAGCCGACCGGGAACTCGAGGTCGCCCGGGTTGAAATACACGAGGTCATCGGCCCGGTGGGGCGGCAGGTGGTCGAGGAGTTCCTCGGCCAGGTCGCCGTGCGGATCAATGAGGCCGACGCCGTGGCCGGCGGCGAGGTGCTGGAGGATCAGGTTGCGGAGCAGCGTGGTCTTGCCGGAACCCGTCTTGCCGATGACGTAGAGATGCTGGCGGGCATCGGCAGGGGAAAGGGCGAAGGGCTCCCGTTGCCCCCACTGTTCGCGTTCCCCGAGGATGACCGGTGTGTTCATGGTTCCCAGACCAGCCGCCACTCCGGACCGGCCGGACGTCCCCGTGGTGAGTGGGCGCCAGGCCGGCGACCACTGGCAGGCGCATGGGAGCGGGCCGGTGGGGTAATCGCGGCTGATTTCGGAATCCGAGCCCTTCCATGATACCACGCGGCGCGCCGTGGGCGCGCACCGTTTTGCGCCGCGGTTCGCGGCGGCGCCTTTTTCTCCGGGGGGTCCGGGGCACGGCGATAGCGGGCCGCCGGAAAGTCGTGCGCTAGCCGGTTGGGGCCGTCCGCAGGACCGCCCGTCCCCCCAACGTGTCGGCGGCTAAGGGACACTCGGACCGGGCGGCCGACTTCGCGGTTTTTGGTGGGGCCGGACAATCGGACGGCGGGCCACCCGGTAGCCGGAGGAAAAAGCGCGAAGTCGGGCGCTAGCCGACGACACGTTGGGGGAACCCGTGCACGGCGGTTGAGCCAAACCGTGGGGTCTCCGGGGCGGTTCGCCCCCGACATACCATGGATGTCGCCCGCGATGTCGCGGGTGCAGTGCCACTTTGTGGCCTCAAGGACAGCGGGTGAATCTGGACAGCAGGTGAGTGCGCAGACCGGAACCGGACGGTCCATTTCCATTCCTGTTTTCCTGCCTTCCAGATTCTCCGGTCCGTTTGCGGGAATTCGCCGTGGCATGGTAAGATGGAGCGATGGAAACCACCCGTTACACCGTTCGGATTCAGCCTGCCGCCGAGGGCGGTTACTGGGCCGAGGTGCCGGCGTTGCCGGGCTGCTTCACCCGGGGTGAAACCCTGGAGGAAGTCACCGCCTATGTGCGGGAGGCCATCGAGCTGCACCTCACGGAACTGCTCCGCGCCGGCCGCCGGCCACCCGTCGAGAAGTCCGCGCGCCGGTCGTTTGCGTTCCCGGTCACCGTGCGGACGCCGCGCCTGGCCTGAGCCACGCGACCAACGAAAAAGCCCGACCACCGGTCGGGCTTTGATTCGTCATCGCACCCACCCTCGTCCTAGGGAGGATACCCTCCGACGGCATGTAGCCGACTTTCAGACGCGGCAGGCACGATGAGGTGCCGGGTCACCAAGAAACCCAGCGCCATCAGTATGCCATCCAACCGGGGACATTGGCAACGGCACCCCTGAGGCAAGGAGCCACGACTTCCGGCCATCGGGAAAACAGGCAGACCGGGCGGAAAGGCACAGGCACTCGCTGCTGTCGTCCGGAGGCGACACTTCCTTGGGCTGCTTTGACGGGTTCGCGCCCCGCATGATAGGATGGGATTCTATGGAACCCATCGTTTACACCATCGAGCTGGAGCCCTTGGCCCAGGGCGGTTACGCGGTGAACGTGCCGGCTCTGCCCGGCTGCGTAACGTGGGGGCACAGCTTCGACCACGCCGTCCAGATGGCCCGCGAGGCCATTGAACTGTGGCTCGAACAGATGCAGGAGCTCGGCCAACCGATCCCGGAGGAGCGTGACGTCGTTCAACCGGTAAAGCTCGGGGTCCAGGTGCGGCGGCCGGTCCTCGCTTGATCCGGCTGCCCGCGGTGCGGCCCACGGATGTCGTGGCCGCCCTGAAGCGGGCCGGATTTGCGGAGAAGCGCCAGCGTGGCAGCCATGTCATCCTGTGGCATCCGCGGCGGCGCCGGACGACCATCGTGGCCCGGCATGGCCGCGATCTGCCCGCCCCGACACTGAAGCAGATCCTGCGGCAGGCCGGCCTCACCGGAGATCAGTTTCGCCAGTTGCTCTGAAAAACCGCTCCACCGAGCGGTTTTGTATTGGCGCAAGGTCTCCGTGTCCAGGTCGCACAATCTCAGTTTTCCGACCTGGGGCCTGGAAAATGGCTCAGTGAAGCCGTGGTTTGGGTGCCGGCCTTGACGTTTCCGGGTGTCCGTGGTGTGAGCCACCGGCGCGTTGGCGGGTGCGAGGACGGCCGGTCGGAGCGTCCGCTTGCCGTCGGGAACAACCGTTAAGGTCGGCGCCCTTGACGCTTCCCTGCTCGTGTGGTGTGGCGTGGTGGGCGAGAAACACGGCCCGGGCGAAACCCCGAGGGGTCGCGGAGCGGAGGTTCGCCCGTTCGTCTGACGGCGGATACCGGAGGATGCGGCTGCCCTCGGTCGGCGGAACGCGCCGGGGTTCCGGCAGACGGAACCCGTTGCCGGTCCAGAGACAGGTCTTCTTGGTGTAGGCGTCATCGGGCGGTTCGAGGTAGCCGCCGTAGTCGCAGGGGTCGAAGGTGTGGTCGGGTGGTCGCCAATAGGTGGAGACGGTGCTGACGGGGTTCTCGATCAGGTAGGGGGCGCGGGTCCATTCCGCGAGCCGCACCGCCGCCTCGAAGCACGCGAGCGACTCGATCAGCCGGCCGAGGCCCTTGTCCCGGAACCAGCGGGCGCCGCTGACCGCGACGTGGGTGCAGGGCGGGAACGCGAAGAGGATCGCCACCGGCGCAAAGGGCGGGAGCCAGTCCCGGACATCGGCCCCGACCCGGATGACGTTCCCGCTCCGGGTCTCCCCGGGCGGATGCTGCCGGTCCACGCAGTAGCAGAGATAGCCGGCTTCGGCCCACGGCTCGACCATGCGGCCGGTGTAGTCGAAAAGGCTGATGACGATGCCGCGCTCAGGCACGGCGGTCGCCGGGGGAACGGCGTCCCGACCCCGGGTCGCCGGCGGGGTTATCCCCAGTTCCCGGCTCCTCCTTAAAGGTCGTTCCCTGATTGTTCATTGGATTACTCATTGTATTACTCTGTGGAAGTTTTCTTCCGGGGTGGCCGGAAGTCCGCTTCCTACCCCCTAGGAAGTTTTCTTCCTACCCCCGGTCCGCCGCAGGCTGAGGTTATCCACAAGCTGCCGGTAGTCGGCGACGAACTGCTGGCGGCGTTCCTCGGACACGCGCGCAAACTTCCCCGCCGTGCGGATGACGCGTTCGTGGTGGTTCGTCACGGTGAGGGTGATGTAGCCCTTGGCCTTGAGCTGCGCGAGGTAGGTGCGGATCTGCCGCTCGCTCACGTCGAAGAACTCGGCGAAGTGCCGGTTCGAGGCAAAACAGCCCCGCTCGTTGTCGAGCGAATGGATTTCGACGAAGAGGACCTTCTCCATCAGGGACAGTTCCCGCGAGAGCCAGATCTCCTTCGGAATCCATACGCCCTTGAAGTCGCGTTCGTAAGGGTGCGGGTTCACCGCTCCATTCTACCACAGGTCGGGTGGGTGCCACCCTTCCGCACCCGGCGCCCGGCGTGGTAGAATGCCGGACAGGAAGGCCGGCCGCTGCCGGTCGCTCCGCTTACCCGTTAACCATCAATTTCATGCCCGATGAAACCCCACATGCGCCGGATCCGTTGCCGCCAGTTGCCGCCGGCTTCGGCACGCTTCCGCACGGTGCGGCAGCCTCCGGAACCCTGCGGCAGGATGCGGCAGCCTTCGGCAACCTACCGCACGTTGCCGAAGCGTTCGGAACTGTTCCGCAAGCTGCGGAACCCTTCCGCACGGTGCCGAACATTGCCGAGCCGTTCCGCCCGCCGGCGCCGGAACCCCAACCGCGGGAACGCTTCACGCTGACGGTCCGCGAGGTGGTCCGCCTTTTCGAGGCGGCCGGCGTCGCCCGCTCGGAACGCAGCATCGTGAACTGGTGCCAGCGCAACCGGCAGGGCATCGCCCGGCTGGAAGCCTACTTCGATCCGAACGAGCGGCGCTACTTCGTCACCCGCCAATCGGTGGACACGGTCATCGCCGAGGAGAAGGCCCGGGCCGCCAAGCTCAATGCGGAACCGGTGCCGCCACCGGGGGAACCCTTCGGCAGCGTGCCGAAACCGGCGGAAGAGTTCCGCACGGTGCCGAAGGAGACGGAACCGGCCCCGGAGCGGGAGCGGGAGCTCTTCGACCTGAAGGTCACCAACCGCGCCAAGGATCTGATCATCGAACGGCTCACCCAGGAGCGCGAACAGCTCCTCGAAAAGGTGGTCGCTTCCAGCCACCGGGTCGGGCACTTGGAAACCCGCCTGCAACAGTTGGAGGCGCCAAACCCCGACCCGAATCACTGAAACGTGCCGTTAAGCGGCAGTTTCGGACTGCAAATCCCCAACAGCAGCATCAGCTGTTGGGCATGGCCTCCGCCGCAGTGGGCGGCAGCGGAATGATCTCGGCCATTCGGCGCCATTCGGCGGGCGTCGGTGAATCGATCTCGCTTTCCCAAGACTGAATGGTCGTGCGGGAAACCTCCAGCAGGGCGGCCAATTCACGCTGCGTCAGGCCCTTGGTCCGGCGGGCGTGCTGCAGGACATCGCCCAGCGTGCTGACCTTCTGCAGAAACCCCCGGCGGGCTTGCCGGCGCCCCGGATCCGGTGTCCGCTGCCGGTGTAAGGACCTCTGACCAATACCCAACAGTGCCAACGGATCAGCCTCCATTTCGACGGGCGGCTCGCCGAGGGCTTGGCAGTCACGGTAAAGCGATGCGCCCATGCCGAGGCATCACCCATTTTCACAGGCTGACGGCGGCGGCCGTCCGGCGCACACTGCGGCCATGTCGTCCGTCCACCGTCCTGACCATCGCCGGCTCCTGCGGAGCCTGCTGGATGCCGTCGAGCGGATGGGCAACCGGCTGCCCGACCCGGCGGTGATCTTTCTCGCGGGCGCGGTGCTCACGCTGGTGCTGTCGGCGGTGCTGGCGCCGGTGCGGTTCACCGAAACGGATCCGCGCACCCTGAAGCTGGACGCCACGGGCCAGGTGATCGCGTCCGCGCCGATCGCGGTGAAGAACCTGCTGACCGGTGAGGGGCTTGTTTCCCTGCTGGCGCGTTCGGTCCGCACCTTCACCGAGTTTCCGCCCCTCGGCATCGTGCTGGTGGCGATGCTGGGTGTGGGCCTGGCGGAACAGACCGGCTTTCTCCAGGCGGGCATCAAGTTCCTGCTCACGCTGACGCCGAAGCGTCTCCTCACGCCGATGCTGATCCTCGTGGCGATCGTCAGCCATTCGGGTGGCGACACGGGTTTCGTGCTGGTGGTCCCGCTGGGCGGGTTTGTCTTTGCCGCGGCGGGACGGCATCCGGTCGCGGGCATCGCCTGCGCCTTCGCCGGCGTGGCGGGCGGGCTGAGCGCGTCGTTCCTGCCTTCGGCGCTGGATCCGCTGCTGCAGGCGTTCACGCAGTCGGCCGCGCAGATCGTGCTGCCGGGCCGCACCGTGAATCCGCTGTGCAACTGGTATTTCATGAGCGCGGCCAGCGGGCTGATCCTGCTGGCCGCCTGGTTCCTCACGGACCGGGTGATCGAACCGCGGCTTCAGGCCACGCTGTCGCCGGATGCCGGCGCGAAAGAGGCGGAATCGCTGGGCACCCTTACCGCGATGGAACGGCGGGGGTTTCTCGGCGGGGTGGTGAGCTTTGCCACGCTCTTGGTCCTGACCGTCGGCCTTTGCCTGCCCGCGACGTCGCCTTTCCGTGCGCCGGACGGTTCCCTGACCGGCGCCGGGGCCCCGCTGATGGAGGGCATGGTGCCGCTGATCGCGGTGGCCTTCCTGGTGCCGGGCATCGTGCATGGCTACCTCGCGGGTTCGGTGAAGAATCACAAGGACATCATCCAGGCGATGGCGAAGTCCATGAACACCATGGGCCACTACCTGGTGATGGCGTTCTGCGCGGCGCAGTTCACGCAGGTGTTCCGCGAGAGTAATCTGGGCGCCCTGCTGGCGATCAAGGGGGCGGCGGCGCTCCGCGGGCTGGCCCTGCCGGGCGGCGTGACCATCGTGGGCATCATCCTGCTGTCCACGACGGTGAACCTGCTCATTGGTTCCGCCTCGGCCAAGTGGGCGCTGCTCGGTCCCATTCTCGTGCCGATGATGATGCAGCTCGGCTACGCGCCGGAGTTCACGCAGGCGGCCTACCGGGTGGGCGATTCCAGCACGAACATCGTCACCCCGCTGATGCCGTATTTCCCGCTGATCCTGAGCTTCTGCCAGCGTTACGCGAAACGCGCCGGGGTCGGAACCCTGCTGTCCACGATGCTGCCCTACGCGCTGGCGTTTCTCGGCCTGTGGACGCTGCTGCTGCTCGCGTGGTGGGGCCTGGACCTGCCGCTGGGCATCCAGGCGCACTACCGGATGTGACCGGCCGCTGGGCGCCGATTGACGTCCGGGACGGCGAACCCGGCCGGGTGCGGTTTTCCCGCTTGGCCCGCCCGACAAGTCGCGCCATGGATGCGTCGTTCCATGACGCGTCCGCCGAAAGTCGCCCTGCTGATCGAGACCTCCAACGCCTACGCGCGGGAACTGCTCCACGGCGTGCGCGAATGGCTGCGGCACCACGGGCCGTGGACCATCTTCCTGTCCGAGGCCGGCCGCGGTGCGGAACCGCCCCCGTGGCTGAAGGGCTGGAAAGGCGACGGGATCATCGCGCGCATCGAGACGCCGGCCATCGCCAAGGCCGTCGCCGCCGCGCGGCTGCCGGCGGTGGACGTGAGCGCCGCGCGCCTGCTGCCGGAACTGCCGTGGCTCGAAACCGACGACCGGGCCATCGCCCAGACCGCCGCGGAACATCTCCGGGAACGCGGGTTCCGGGAATTCGCGTATGTCGGTGACGACCGCTTCAACTGGTCCCGCTGGCGTCGCGATGCCTTTGCGGCCCACCTCACCCAGCACGGGCTGCGCTGCTGGGACTTCGCCAACGTCAGCCGACCGGATTCGGCCGACCGCGAGGCCAACTGGGAAACCCAGCTCGCGGACCTCATGCGTTGGCTGAAGTCGCTGCCCAAACCGCTCGGCGTCTTCGCGGGTTACGACATCCGCGGCATGCAAATCCTTGAAGCCTGCCGCCGGCTGGAATTCGCCGTGCCCGACCAGGTCGCCGTGCTGGGCGTGGACAACGACGAACTGCTCTGCGACCTCGCGGATCCGCCGCTTTCCAGCGTGATCCCCGACGTGCGGCGCACCGGTTACGAGGCCGCGTCGCTCCTCGACCGCATGATGCGCGGGGAAAAGGTCCGAGGCGAAGGCCGGCTGTTCGTCCCCCTCGGCGTGGCCACGCGCCAGAGCACCGACGTCGTGGCGGTCGCCGACCGGCACATCTCGACGGCGGTGCGGTTCATCCGGGAGCACGCCTGCAACGGCATCACGGTGACCGACATCGTGAAGCAGGTTCCGCTGAGCCGCCGCGTGTTGGAAACACGCTTCCAGAAACTGCTCGGCCGTTCACCCCACGAACAGATCATGGCCGTGAAGCTCGACCGGGTGAAGCGGCTGCTGTCGGAGACGGACCTGTCCCTCGCCGTGATCGCGGACCGCACCGGCTTCAAGCACGTCGAGTATCTCAGCGTGGCGTTCAAGCGGCAGGTGGGCGTGACCGCGAGCGAATACCGCGCCGGGAAGCGGAGCTGAAGTGCGGACCCTTCAGGGCTGTCGGATATCTGCGATCGGGTTGCATCTCAACTAGGCCACACAATGCTGCCGGCGACTGGCTGGGAGCAGGTTGTTGGCTAACGCGTGGGCGCCACGACCCGCAGCGCGTTGGGCCGAAGCGAAAAGTCCGCGGGCAGTTCACCCACGTTGTCGCCTTCGAGGTGCAGCGGCAGCGGCGACGGGGAGCGCATCGATATCCGCGGGCCGCGCAGATGGACCACGTCGCGGCAGCGGGCGAAATCATCGCGCAACAGCGCCGGAAAAATCCGGGCGACCGCAAACCACGTCATCCGCGGCACCACCGCTACGTCCAGTTGCCCGTCATCCAGAGCGGCGTGCGGGAAGACCGGATAGCGCCCACCGAGAAACCGCCCGTTGCCGACCGCGGCCAGTTCGCCCGTCAGTGACTGATTGCCGACGGTGACCTCAACCTGCGGCCGGGGCCCGCGCATGGCCAGCACACACGCCCACACATAGGCCAGCGGGCCGAACTTCTTCTTGAGCTCCCAGCTCACCAGCCCGATGGCGCGGGAATCCAGTCCGGCCCCACCCATCTGGGCGAACGCCCGGGTCGTGCGGGCCGTCGGTGGGCCGAACTCCGCCACGGGCAGGTCAATCGTCCGTTCCGCGCCGCCGCGAATGACCGACCAGGCGCCGGCAAAATCCGTCGGGATGCCCAGTTCCTTGGCGAAGACGTTCACGGTGCCGAGCGGCAGCACGCCCAATCGCGAGCGGCCGAGCCCGCCGCCATCCACGAGGCCGTTGAGCACCTCGTTGACCGTGCCGTCGCCGCCGGCGGCGACCACGGTTTCGCAGCCGTCCCGCACCAGTTCGGCGGCCAGTTGCCGCGCGTGACCGGCGTGGGCGGTGGGTTCGAGGCGGGCGTGTTGCCGGAGCGCGTCCAGTTGCCGGCGCAGGTGCCGGGCTTTGTCCCCGCGGGCGGTCGGATTGAAGATGACGGCGATCATGGCGGCGGCGGCTCAGTGGCGGCTCACGGTAAAGGAGTGCTCAAACCAGAGTCCGTTCAGCTCGAACTGGAGCCGGTTTTCCTCCACGCCCGGTTCGCCCGCGAAGCCGCCGGAGAACCAGTGCAGCGTGTTGCGCTCCCGGAGCAGGCCGACTACCTCCGCGAGCATCTCCGGCTCCAGGCCAATCAGGCCGTAACGGTTCCGACGGAACTCCTCCTTCTTCATCGTGCGCAGGAGGGTTTCGCACGCCTCCGGCGACGGCAGCACGATCCAGATCTGCGCTTCAGGGCATTTGACCGCGAGCTTGTGGAGCTTGGCCGGGCTGCATTCGCCGCCCTCGACCCACAGCAGCGGCCGCAGGTCATAGCCGAGTTCCACCAGGTCGGGGATGAACGGGATGGAGTCGTTCTGGACGTCGCCCTGGATCTGGAGGCGTTCGCGGAAAAAGATCAGCCAGCCTAGCAGGCGGAACGCGATGTGGCGGGCCGTTTCGTTCGGCCCGAGGCCGAACAGCACCTTGTGCGGCAGCGGGCGGCGACGGTCGTCACTGGTGCATTGAAAGGTAAACTTCGCGGCCAAGCGCCGCCGAAGATGAAAAGCCCGACCGGGAAAGCCAGTGTCGAGTTGGGACGGGATGAAGCGGGGGAGCCGGAAGGCAGGAACCGGGGTCCAAGGCCCGTTGCCGTCCGCCCGCTTTTCGCCGGCGTGAGCCCCACGGGGTCCGCCCTGACGGCGGGGCCCGCTTCAGCGGAGTTGCAAGGAGACTTCGCCCTCGTAGCGGCGCACGAAGAGGCCGGCGCGTTCGAGGAACACGATGCCGAGCTTGAGCTTCTGGTCTGGCTCCTTGCCGTAGGCGGCCTTGGCGAGGGTGACGAGCGAATCGGCGGGCTGGTCGTCCACGGTGGCCAGCAGCATGCCGGGGCGCAGCCGGGCGGTTTCCGCGGGCCCGCCCCGCTCAACGGCGTCCACGACGAACCCGTTGGGGGACTGCCGGACGGTGAAGCCGGCCCGTTTCCGGAGGTAGGCGTTGTTGAAGAAGATCCTCTCGTCAATGAGGCGGAGCTGGGCCTGGTGGTTGGCGCCGTCGCGGCGGAGCAGCAGGTCGATGGGCTTGCGGTCCTTGGCGGCGGTGAGCAGGCGGTTGAATTCGATCAGGCTGCCGGCGGGCTTGCCGTTCGCCTCAAGGATGGTGTCGCCCGGGCGGAGTCCGGCCTGGGCCGCGGGGCTGCCGGGCTGCACATGCTGGACGGTGAGCGGACGCGAGGCCGGTTTCAGGCGGGCACCGAACCAGAAGCCGTTGACGGTTTCGCCGGTGAGCATTTCCGCGAGGGCCTCGTTGACCCGGCGGATGGGGATGGCGAAGCCGATGCCCTGGCTGTAGCCGGGGCTGAGCACGGCGACGTTGAGGCCGATGAGTTCGCCGCGCAGGTTCACGAGGGGGCCGCCGGAGTTGCCGGGGTTGATGGCGGCGTCGGTCTGCAGCCAGTCGGCGATGTCGAGCGATTCGCCGGCGGGCACGGCGTCGGACGGTCGGCGGGATTTGGAGCTGAGGATGCCCTTGGCGATGGAACCGCCGAGTCCGAACGGGTTGCCGAGGGCGATGACGGTTTCGCCGAGCATGAGGTCGTCGTCCTTGGCGAACTTCACGGCGCGGAATTTCCGGGGCTCCTTGGGCTTGAGGCGCAGCAGGGCGACGTCCTTGCTCTGGGACAGCTCCACGCGCTCGGCCGGGATGGCCTCGTCGCTCTCGTAGAACTGGACCCAGATGTCGTCGGCATCGCCCACGACGTGCGAGTTGGTGAGCACATAGCCGTCCTCGTCGATCACGACGCCGGAGCCGCGGGCGTAGTTGGCCTCGGGCCGGCGCTGGTAGCCGTAGAACTCGCGCAGGCGGCGTTCGTAGGCGGTCTCGCGGTTGACCCAGGTGCGGGTGGCGATGTTGACGACGGACGGCATCACGCGTTCGACGGCGAGCACCGTGGCGTCGCGGCGCAGGTCGGCGGGCGGGGTGGCGGGCAGGGCTTCGGCCTCCGCGGCGGGAGTTTCGTCGGCCGCGCGGAGGGAACTGCCGGCGCAGGCCAGCAGGGCGGCGGCAAAGGCGGCTCGCAGGATGGAAGGTGGCATCACGGTGCAGGCGCAGCGGCCCGTGGGAGTGAACTTGACCGGGCGGGGCGGGCCGTCAAAGCCGGGCCGAAAAGAAAACCGCCGCCGGAATGCCGGCGGCGGTGTGATCCCGGGACGGGAACCGGCTCACTTGCCCTTCACGTCAAAGCAGAACAGGTATTCCTGGTCGCGGAGATAAAGCTTCCCGCCGACCACGACGGGATGCGGCCAGATGCCGCCCTGCTTGTTGCGCTGGGTGGACAGGGGATCGAGGCGGAAGCGGCCCTTTTCGCTCCAGCCCTTGGGCGAAGCCTCGGCCAGCACCACGTCGCCGCTCTTTTCATCCACGCAATACAGCATGCCGTCGGCATAGTGGGTCGCACCCTTGCCGAAGCCCTTGTGGACCCAGACTTCCTTGCCCGTCGCCAGCTCCTGGCAAACCCAGCCATAGCCGTCCGAATGGCCGTAGAGATGGCCGTCCACAAGCACCACGCCGCCGTGATGGTTCTTCATGACCTTGTTGTTCTCGTAGAGGGTCTCGGCGGACTTGCCGTCGTCGGAGAGCTTCACCGCCTTGCAGCCGACGCCATAGCCGGCCGTCACATAGACGATGCCGTCGTGATAGACGGGCGTGGGGATGACGGCGACGCGGCCGGGGAAATCGGCCTGCCAAAGCACCTTGCCGGTCTCGGGGTCGGTGCCGAAGACGCGTTTGGTGACGAGCTGGACAATCTGCTGCTTGCCGCCGTGGCTAATGAGGATAGGGGACGAATACTGGGCCGGATCGGTCACGTCGGTGCTGCGCCAGACCACTTCGCCGGTCTTGCGGTTGAGCGCCGCGAGCGTGCCCTGCGAGCCGCCCGGGGTGACGATCACCTTGTCGCCCACGATCAGCGGCGATTCCGTGTAACCCCAATCCTGGAGCTTACCGCCGAGATCGGCGACGAGCGACTTCTGCCAGACGATCTTGCCGTCCTTGGCGCTTGCACAGACGAGGAGGCCCTGCCCGCCGAGGGCGTAAACGTGACCGTCGTGCACGGTGGGGGTCATACGCGGACCGTCGCCCCAACCGTTGGGATACTTGGGACCGGCGGCGGCGTGCCAGACCTCGGTGCCGTTCTTGGTGTCGAGGGCGAGGAGGAGTTCCTGGTCGCCGCGCAGGCCCATCGTGTAAAGGCGGTCGCCCACCACAGCGTAGCCGGCATAACCAAGTCCGGCATCCTTGAAGACCCAGTTCAATTTGGGTCCGCCCGCGGGCCAGCTCTTGAGCAGGCCGGTGTCGGGGGAGCGGTCGGTGCGGCCGGCGCCGCGCCATTCGGGCCAGTCGGCGGACTTGGAGGCCGCCTGGGAAATGCAGCCGGTGCCGAGCAAGCCGGCGAGCGCAAGGCCCGCGAAGGAAAGTAGGGAGGGACGTTTCATGCGAGGATTAGGACTGGTCGGACGGGAGAATGATTTCAAAACGGTTGGGCGACAACTGCGGAGGTGAGCGGGACGGGCCGCCGGGGATGGTCACCCAGCGAGTGGAGCCACTGCGTCACCGCCGGGGCGTCGCCCGGACCGACCAATTTGGTCATTGGTCATTCATCGCTGGTTTTCTACGTTCGGCCGACATGGCTGACGTTCTGATTCCCCCGCCGCCGCCGGATTTCCGTTCCGGCCTGGCCGTGCTCATTGGCCGCACGAACGCCGGCAAGTCCACGCTGCTGAACGCGCTGGTCGGCCGCAAGGTCTCCATCGTCACCCCCAAGCCGCAGACCACGCGCGATCCCGTGCAGGGGGTGGTGCACCGGCCGGGCGGCCAGATCGTGTTCGTGGATACCCCGGGGTTCTTCAAGACGCACAAGAGCGCCCTCGTGGACCAGCTCCACCAGCGCGCCCGCAAGGCGCTGAGCGACATTGATGTCGTCATCCATGTGGCCGATCCGTCGCGGGAGTTTGGCGCGGAGGACGAGATGGTGAAGGAGGTCCTCGCCAAGGTCGCCCAGCCGCGCCTGCTCGTGCTCAGCAAGACCGACCTGCCGCCGGCTGACCGGCCGTATCGCGACCGCTGGCTGGAGGTGGCCAAGAACTACGACGCGGTGCTCGAGGTGTCGGGACTGCAAAAGCAGGGCTTGGACGCACTGGTCGAGGCGATCCTCCAGCGGCTGCCGTTTGGACCGCCGCTGTTCCCCGAATCCGAGGTCACCAACACCACCCGGCAGTTCCAGATCAGCGAACTCATCCGCGAGCAGATCTACCTCCAGATGGGGGACGAGATCCCCTACCGCACCAACGTGGAGCTGGACTCGTTCAAGGAGGTCACGGATCCGCTCGGCCTGCCGGAGTTCGAAATCAACGCGACGATCATCGCCGGCAACGACCGCTACAAAGCCATGCTCATTGGCCAGGGCGGTCAGCGCATCAAGCAGATCCGCCAGTTCGCCCGCCGCCGCCTGAAGGAGGAGCTGGGCAAGCCCGTGCACCTCGACCTCGAAGTGCTCGTGGACCGCAAGCTGGGCCACTGAACAGCCGGGCAGCGCGGCCTACGGCAGGGCGACCACGCGGAAGAAGTAGGGCAGCCGGGGATCGAGGGCCGGCAGGCTCGCGGCGAGGATGTCTTCCTCCGCCCGCACCGGATCGCTCACGCGGACCCACGTGAGCAGGTCGTTGCTGGTCTCCAGCCAGTAGGTCCAGCCCGGGGTCGTCGGCCACTCCAGGCGCGTGGTGCCATTGGGCTGTTCCGCCGGCAGGGCGAGCGTCAGGCGGCTGTCGGGATCGGTCGGATCGGTGCCCGAACGCCATTCGTCGGCATCGCTCACGCCGTCGCCGTCGGTGTCGCTGCGGCCGGTGAAGCCGGTGGCGACGGTGCCGAAGAATTTCTTCTCCCAGAAATCGCTGAGCGAATTGCGGTTCACATCCGGGAAGCGGTAGTTGCCGCCGAAGACAAGGACATTGGTCGCGCCGCCCAGCACGTTGGTGCGCGGTGACGGCGTCGTGTAGTAGGGGACGTTCTGCCAGGTGATGCGCCATTCGCCGGGCGGCACGTTGGTGCGGAACGAACGGCCGGCGCCTTCCACGGTCAGCCCTTCGGGCCCGGTCAGGACAAACGCGGCCTGGGCGAGGTTGTTGGTCACCAGCAGGCTGGTCGGCGCCACGGCGTTCAGCGTCACGCTGATGTCGTCGAGCATCCAGCCGAGGCGCGCGCCCGGGGTGAAGGCGAAGAGCTGGTAGTTGAAGCGGAAGCGCACCACCTGGCCCACGAACTTCGACAGGTCCACCTCGACCTCCTCCCAATCGAAGGAGAACTCGTCGGTGACGGCGTAGAGATCCTGCCACGTGGCGCCGTTGTCCGTGGAGAGGGCGACCTGCGCGGCTTCGAGCACGAAGTCGCCGAACGGATCGTCCTCGTCGCCACCCGAAACGCTGAAGTCGTAGTTCTGCCAGAAGCGGAGCTTAGGAGAGTTCCCGCCGGCCAGGCTGATCGCGGGACTGATCAGGTCGGTGGAGGCATAATCCACATCCTCGCCGCGCAGGTTGGTGGCCCAAACGTAGTCGCCCGTGTGCGGCGTGACGCGGCGGGTTTTGACCGGTTCGCCAAATTCCCAGCCGCTGAACGCGAAGCCGAATCCTCCGTCGTCCTCGTCGTCACCGGGCAGCGGCACGCCCGTGCCGGAATCGTTGAAGGTCGCCCAGCCGGGTTCCTCGGCATCGAGCGGATCCTCCCACGGCGGCGAAAGTGGCTGCAGCGTGGTGACCTCGTAAAGCTGTCCGCCGTTGTCGTCCACGGTCACGTTGCCGGCCGAATCGCGGCTGACGACCTGGAAATAGTAGGTGCGGTCGGGCAGCAGGCCGCGGAGAAGCACGCCGTGCTCGGCGGCCAGTTCGGCCACATAGGCCGTGCGGGTGAGGAAGGAAGCGTCGCCGCGCGCCTCGCCGAATCGCACCAGCGCATCGGTGGGCTTGTCGGTGAACCACGCCACCGCGGCCTCGTTGTAGGATGGCTCGCTGCTGACCGCGGTGATGATGGGCTTAACGGTGTCCACCGTGGCCGTGGCGACCGAACGGGCGTTGGCGGAATCCACGTAGCTCACGGAGAACTCGTCACCGTGCTTCGCCGCCAGCCGACCGGGAGCCGCCGGGGCATTGGTGGGCTGGACTGTGAAACGCCCGCGGAACACACCCCGCCGGGTCGTTTCAGCCAGGGTCAGCTCCAGCGTGGCCGGTCCGTTGGTGACCGTCGCAGTGGCGGTGCCGAGGCCGGCCCGGGCGCTGTCGAGCACCTCGACCACCACGTCGCCCGGCAGCGTGTAGGCGGCCTGGTCGAAGGCCACGGCACCGCCCGGGGCGAGTTCGGGCGCGAGGAAACGCAGCGCATTGGCGAGGAGCGTGGGGCGGTTGTTGGGCGCCGGCGTGTCGAGCGGCACAGCCTCGAAGGGAAACGCGTAGAACACTACCCGCCCGCCCGCGGTGTCCTGGCCGGTGCGCGGATAACGGACGCCGACAACCTGCTGGCTCTCCTCCAGGAACACCGGGGCCGCGTCTGTCGCCGGCGTGAGATGGTCCGGCACGTCGGACCAGCCGCTCAGGCCGCTCAGGCTGAAGAGCAGGTCCACGATGAAGCCTTCGGGGAAGTTCGAGTAATCGAGTTCCACGCTCACGCCGGCGCCCGCGAGGTCGCCGGGAACCGCCCGGATGGCGTTGGCGCCGAAGTCGGCCCCGAAGTCCCGCACATGCAGCACCTCGCTGATGAAGTTCGTGCCGCCGGGCATCTCGTTCAGGCGGGTCAGCAGGTCATGGGAGACGACAAACAGCGAGCCGCCGGACTGAACGTAGGACTGCACGGCCGGGGTCATGCCCGGCAGCGGGGCGGCGAGCTCCTCCGGCCGCCAGATGAGCAGGCGGTAGGGGCGGAGTTCGTTGGCGGTCGGAGCCCGGCCGACGACCGACGTGTCCCACACCTCGTAATCCACGCGCAACGCATCCAGCGCGGCGGTCCAGTTCTCGATTCCCGGATACGTCGTGTCGGTGAGTTCCTCGAACGTTGCCTCGGGCGAATAGACCAGCAGCGCCGCCGCCGGTGTCGGCGCCACGAACCGCAACAGCACGCCGCCATTGTCGTTCGTGGCCACGTTGCCGGCCCGGTCGGTCGCGACCACGTAGTAGAAGTAGGTTTCGCCCGGCGTCAGCGGCGGGAGATTCACCCGGGCCTGGGTGCGGAATGCCGGGTCGCTCACGACATTCGTGACCCCATTCGTGAGCCCGTAGAACACCACCGCGCTGGCGGGCTCGCTGTTCAGCCAGGTCACCTGCACCCGGCCGAAGTCCTTCGCCGCTGCCACGCTGCTGACCAACGGCGGCTGGGCGTCCACCCGCGCGGTCGCCGTGCGGTCGCCCGGCGGGCTGGCGTCACGGTAGGTCACACGGAGTTCGTCACCGTCCTTCACCGACAGCCGGCCGTCGCCGGCGGCGGGCGCATTGGTGGTCAGGGCCACGGTGCCGAGGAAGTTGCCGGAAAGCCCCACGCGTCCGAGCGACACGGTTTCACCAGCCGGCTCGGTCGGGCTGGTGACCGTCACGCTGACGGTGGGCTGCGGGGCCAACTGCTGATCCACGAGCCGAAGCGTGGCGGTCGCCGGAGCGCGATAGGCGGCGCGATCCCACGAGACAACGCCTTCGCCGGGGGCGGGCAGTTCGCCGGAGATCACGAGGGCGAAATCCTGCTCGGGCGCGCCCGTGGCGCGGCGATGCACGTCCTGCACCACATTCACGCCCCGCACCCGCACGGTCCATTCGCCGGCGGCCGGTTCGAGCAGGTGGACGGCCTCGACGTTGTTGATCCGGTCGCCTTGGACGGTTCCGGCAACGCTCTCACCGTCGGCGAAGGCGTTGCCGCGATAGATGTCGCCGTTGGGCGCGATCACCTCGAGGTCGAGGTCGTTGACCAGCGCCGGAATCGCCGCGGGCAGACCCGGCACGTCGGTGTAAACCAGCGTCACCTTGAGCTGGTCGCCCGAACTCACCACCACTTTCCGTTCGTGGACCCCGCCGGTCGCGAGTCCGGCGCCCTGGTCGGCCAGCTCGAAACTGCGATCCGAGTCGATGAGGTTGACCAGGTTGATGCGGCCCCAGCCTTCGTCGTTGTTCGGCACCGGCGCGGTGTCACCGACCAGGATACCGTCACCGTCCTCGGTCGGTTCACCCAGGAAATCGTCGTCGCCGCCCGGGATGACTGCGGTGCCCATGTCATCGGCGGAGTTGATGAGCAGCGCCTTCACCAGTGCCGGCGAAGGCGTCGCGCCCCCGTGGGTTTCCCGATACCACTGCACGATGACGGCGCACGCGCCGCTGGCGTGCGGACCAGCCTGGGACGTGCCGCCCTGATAGAGATACAGGTCGCTGATCGGACCCCAGGCGTTGTTGTCGTTGGCGAAGATGGACCGCAGCGAGGCGATCCACGTGCCGGGCGCGACCACGTCCGGCTTGATGCGGCCGTCTTCCGCGGGCCCGCGGCTGGAGAAGTCCGCCATGACCTCCTGCCCCTCGCCGTAGAGCGGGAACTCGAAGCGGTTGTTCTGGGTCGCGCCGGTGGCGATGACGTTTTTGGCGACCGCCGGCGAACCGATGGTCTGCCCGCCGGGACCGGAATTGCCCGCGCTGAACTCCAGGATGTAGGCCTGTTCCCCGGGAACATCGGGATCGGCGTCGCGGACCAACGCGTCGAACTCCGCCGCACTCAGGTCATAGCGGCCGGCGGTGTCATCGCCCCAAGAATTCGAGCCGACGTAGGCGCCGCTCCGGACGGCGTCCTGGGTCAGCCGGGCGAAACTGGGCGGCGGCCGGTAGCTGCCGGAACCGTCGAAGATGCGCTGCCCCACGAGTCCGGCCCCGGGGGCCACGCCGAGGCCATAACGGAAACCATTCTCGTCCGCTTCGCCCGAGGCGGCGTTGCCCAGCACGATGCCGGCGCAGTGCGTGCCGTGGCTGTGCTCGTCGCTGGCATCGGGCAGACCGTCGTAGGCGAACAGCGCCTCGACGCGGCCGGCGAGGTCGGGGTGCAGGTCGTCGGGGTCGCCGGAATCGATGCCCGAGTCAGCAACCGACACGATGACGCCCGTGCCGTCGTAGCCGAGTTCGTGCACGTAGGCCGGACCGCCAATCGCGGAACCCTCGCCGGCGACGATGGTGGTGGCGACCTCGTCCACGAGCTTCATGCGGGCGGCGGGCTCAATCCAGACGACGGCGTCCGACTGCGCGAGCACACGGAGTTCAGCGGCGTTGACGGTGCCGGAGAAAAACGTGCCGGCGCTCAGGGTGGGCCGGGGCGTGCTGTCATGGAGGTGGCGCGCCAGGACGCGCAGTTCCAGCGGCGACGCACCGGGGCGGGCGAGGAGCTTGACGGCGAACGGTTCCGTGAGGCGGCCGCTGAGACGGGTCTTGAGCCGCGGATCGAGCTTCAGCGCCGGGGTGAATTCGCCGACCCAGCGGACCGCCGCGAGGGCGCGCAGTTCGCCCAGCCGGACGCCGGTGAGGCGGGCAACGAAGGCATTGTCCGGGACGAAATGCAGCAGTTCCGCGCCGAGCTGCGTGACCGCCGCGCGGTCGGCGGGCGTGGGTGCGTGCTCGAACTGGACCAGATACAGGCCGCTGACCGGCGATTCCGCCGCCTGCCGGGCCAATGCCCGCTGGGAAGCCGGAGCGGGTTCCGGCGTGGTGATGAGGCCGTTGCGGAGGCGGAGCTGGCGGGGTTCCGCCCCCAACACCAAGCAAACGGAAAGGCCCAACGCGGCCAAAACGCGGAAAAGGGAGCGGCTCACGTCGGCAAAGCTAGCCAGCGCCGTGCCAGCGGCAAGCGGGGCGCCTCTGGACACAGTCCCGCAAGTGGGCCGGGCCGCTGGCCCGGCGGGTAGTTCGGGCTGCCAGCCCGAACC
>OFDN01000705.1_pt1 | contig 25392 bp, 24 predicted proteins | sample 1520971 | NCBI WGS metagenome assembly OFDN01 (sample SAMEA94257418, study PRJEB24077) | hot springs metagenome | biome: Aquatic biome; feature: Geographical feature; material: Water | place: India | collected 2012-06-12 | depth 5 m
GGGCGCGGGCCAGGGCCGCGCGCTGCTGCTGGCCGCCGGACAGCTGGTGCGGGCGCCGGTCGCCGAGGCCGGTCAGGCGCACGCGGTCAAGCATTTCGGCGACGCTGGCGGCGACCCGGTCGGGGGCCAGCCCGCGCATCCGAAGCCCGAAGCCCAGGTTGCCCGCCACGGTCAGGTGCGGAAAGAGGAGCGGGCTTTGGAACACCATCGCCACCCCGCGCCGTTCCGGGGCAAGGCCAAGAAGCGAGCGGTCGCCCAGCCGGATGTCGCCCGCGTCCGGGATAAGGTGGCCCGCGATCAGCTTCATCGTCGTGGTCTTGCCCGAACCGGAGGGGCCAAGAAGCGCGGTCAGGCTGCCGGAGCCGACGGTCAGGTCCAGCCCGTGCAGCGCGGCGGGACCGGTGCCCTGGTAGCGTTTGGTCAGGCCAAGTAGCCGAAGTTCTGTCATGGGCGCAGGCCCCCGGAGAGGGCGGCTCCACGTCCGGTCACCGAACGGGCGGTGAGGATCAGGATCACGAGGCCCGGCAGGATGTAGATCAGCGCGACGGCCCCGGCGATGTCGTTCCGCCCGGCGCTGGTGAAGGAGAAGAGGAGGAGCGGCAGCGTCTGCACCCGCCCGCCGCCGATAGCGAGCGTCAGCAGGTACTGCGACCAGGAGACGAGGAAGGCGAACAGCGCGGCGGTCAGCAGGCCGGGCAGGATCGCGGGCAGGGTCACGTGGCGAAACGTCTGCCAGGGGCTTGCGCCAAGGCTGCGGGCCTGTGCCTCGAAGTCGGGATCGAAGCGGGCGAAGACAGCGGCCATGACCAGGACCATGTAGGGCAGGACCGGGACCAGATGGGCGAGGATCACTCCGGTCAGCGTACCCGCAAGGCCAAGCCGCAGGAGAACGCCGTGGAGGCCGAAGGCGATGGCGATGCCCGGCAGGACCGTGGGCGCAAGGAGGAGGAGCGTGACGAGGGCCTTGCCGCGGAAGGGGTAGAGTGCCAGCGCCCGTGCGGCGGGGACCCCGATCAGGGCGGCGAGAAGGGTGGTTGTGGCGGCGATGAAGGTGGTGATGAAAAGGCTTTCCAGGACACCAGATCCTTCGGACAGGGCAAAGGACCAGGCCTTGAGCGACCAGTCCTGCGGCAGAAGGTCGGGAAAGCGCCAGCCATGGGCAAGGGACCAGATCACCAGCGGCAGGATCGGCAGCAAAAGCCAGAAGGCCAGGGCGAAGGCGGCGAGGGTTCGAAGCCGGTCACCGCTCATCGGTCTGCCTTTTGGTTAGCCCGCGGGCGACGACGGCGAGAAGGCCAAGCCCGATCAGTGCGATGACGACGGCCATGGCCATGGCTTCGGGGCGGCTGGCAAGGTCGGTGTCGGTCCAGGCCTGCCAGGCGAGGATGGGCAACGCCTTCGGGGCGTGGGCTCCGAGGATGAGGGGGACCTCGTAGGCTCCGAAAGCGAAGGCGAAGACGAGGGCGGAAGCGGCGGCAAGTCCCGGCAGGATCATCGGCAGGAGGACATGGGCAAAAGCCTGCCAACGGGTTGCGCCGAGCGAGCGGGCGACGGCTTCGTGATCTTCGCCCAGGGTCTGCAGGCTGGCGAGGAGGATGAGGGTGATGAAGGGCAGCTCCTTCCAGACGTAGAGGAGGATGATGCCGATGGCATAGGGGTCCTGGGTCAGGGCGGGGAAGTCCTGCGGGCCGCTGATGAGGCCCGCGCTGAAGGCGATCCGGGCGAAGGCACCGGACTGTGACACGAGGTAGAGGATGCCGATGGCACCCACGATGTGGGGGATGGTGAGGTTGAGCTGGACGAGGAAGCTGGCGAGCGCTCGGCCCGGGAAGGTCCGGCGAAGGAGAAGCGACGCGCCAAGGGCAAGCGTAGCGGCGATCAGGGTCGAGGCGGCAGCGATCCAGAGCGAGAAGGCGAGCGAGCGGAGGAACCCGGGGTCGGAGAGGATCGCTGCATAGGCGGAGAGGTCGGGGTCAGTCAGACCGAGGCCCGGGGAATACCGCAGCGAGCGCAGGAGCGTGAGGCCGAGCCCCGCGAGGAAAAGCCCGCCCAGGACCAGAAGCGCCGGGGCTAGAAGAAGGGTGAGGCGGGTGCGGTCGGTCAAGCTGTGGTCCCTGCGGTCCGGCCAAGCTTGCGCGAAGCGACGCGGGCGGGCAAGCGGGCGGCGGGTTCGACGTCGTCACGCCTCAAATGCGGTGGCGCGCAAGCGAGGCAGCGACGAAGCCGGACAACTGTCGGTCAGTTGCCGACCTTCTCTGCCCAACCCTTCTCGATCGCGGTCAGCCAGTCGGCCTGCAGTTCCGGCAGGGCGGCCTTGGCAAGTTCGGCTGCGGGGACCACCGCGGGATGGGTGGTGATCGCGGCGAAGCCGGCCCGGATCTCGGGCGTGGTGCGGCTGACCTCGATGGCGGGGGCGGCGCCCCAAACCGAGGGATCGGCTTTCTCAAGCTGCGCTTCGCCCGACAGAAGCAGGTTCTGCACCACCATCGCGGCGGCCTTGTTCGGTGAGTTGAACGGGATCAGCGTGTAGTTGGTGTTGCCGATGGTGCCATCCGACAGGCCGAAAGAGCGGGTCGTCTCGGGCCAGGTTCCGGCCTGGACCGCAAGGCCGAACTGGGCCGGATCGTAGTTGAAGGAGAAGGCGATCTCGCCGTTGGCGAAGAGTTCGTTCAGCTGGGTGACGGTGGTGGGGTAGGTCGCGCCTTCGCGCCAGAGGAAGGGCTCGATCTCGTTCAGGATCGCCCAGGTTTTCGCGGCGGTGTCGTCGAATTTGGCCTGGTCGAAGGGACCGAGAAGGCTTTCGGGTCCGCCTGCCGCATAGATGAAGACGTGGCGCAGGAATGCGCTGCCGGTGAAATCGGGCGGGGCGGGATAGGTGAACTGGCCCGGATTGGCCTTGATCCAGTCGATCAGCCCGGCCATGTCGCGGGGCGGTTCCGGGGTCTTGGCGCTGTCATGGGCGAAGGCAAACTGCACGGTGTTCCAGGGCACTTCGCAGCCATCGACGGGCACGCCGAAATCGTTGGCGATGGCCGCGTTGTCCCAGTTGACCAGCGCGTCGTTCGGCAAAAGTCCGGTGTAGCCGCAGAAGGCGAGATCGCCCTGCTTCATCGAACGGAAGTTCTCGCCGTTGATCCAGATGAGGTCGACGGTGCCTGCATCGGTCACACCAGCCTCTTTTTCGGTCAGGACCTGGTTCACGATGTCGGCGGCGTCGGTGATGGGCACGCGGTTGAGGGTGATATCGTAGTCGGCCTTCAGCCGGTCGGCGATGTAGCCCGAGACGTAGGCGTTGATCGTGTCGGACCCGCCCCACATGAACCAGTTCACCGTACCGCCGCGGGCTTCTTCCACGACCTGGTCCCAGGTCATGCCTTTGAGCGCCTCGCCGTCGGCCGTTTCGGCCAGGGCTGCAGTGGACAGGAGAAGAAGGGTAGTGAGACTGCGCAGCATGGTGGCTCCTAACGGCGGGACTGGCGACCATCAATCCCATAACCGGCGGAAATGCCAGTCACGTGCGCGTTGGCGATTTGTAACGGAAGCCGGCGTCGGCGGGGGGGTGGTTGTCTGGTCTGGACCCTAGCCCCGTCTGGTCACAGGTTCGTCTCGCGCAGCGCCCGCACCCTGTCGACCGCCACCGCAAGCACGATGAACGATCCGACAAAGGCCCCCTGCCAGAAGGTCGAAATCCCCAGGAGGATCAGGCTGTTCCGGATCACCTCGATCAGGGCCGCACCGACGATGGCACCAAAGATCGTTCCTGCCCCGCCAAGAAGGTTTGCGCCCCCGATGACGGTGGCTGCGATGACGGTCAGTTCCATCGACTGCCCCAGATTGGTCGTCACCCCGCCCAGCCACCCGGCTTCGAGGATACCGGCCAGTCCGGCGATGGTGGAGGAGAAGACATAGACGCTGATCTTGACGGCAGGTACGCGGACGCCGGTGAGGACGGCCGCCCGTTCGTTGGCTCCGATCGCGAAGACGTGGGTTCCCCAGCGTGTCCAGCGCAGGAGGAAGGACGTGACGATGCCAAGAAGGACAAGAGCGATGACCGGGTGGGCGATGCCCCAGGTCGATCCGCCGCCGATGTCGAACAGGAGCTGCTGATCGGGGCCGAATTCGAAGATCATGCGGTTGTCGGACAGCACCATCGCGACGCTGCGGGCGATGGAGAGGGTACCAAGGGTCACGACGAAGGGCGGGATCCGAAGCCAGGCGATCGTGGCACCGTTCACCAGGCCGACTGCGGCCGAAGCCGCCAGCGCCGCGATGGCGGAGGGAAGGAAGGGGTAGCCCGCATTCATGCAGATCGCCTGCACCATCGCGCCAAGGCACAGGACCGATCCGACGGACAGGTCGATCCCGCCCGAGATGATGACGACGGTCATGCCCAGAGCCACGATGCCGACGAAGGCGAAGTTGCGGGTGACGTTGAAGATGTTCTGCGGCGAGGCGAAGGTGTCTGTCACCAGGCTGAGGACGACGGCGGCGACCACGGCGGCAAGGAAGACCCAGGTCGCCTGTTCGGCGAAAAGCGCCGACCAGCGGCTGTTGGTCTGCCGGTCGATTGCGGCGGAGAGGTCGCTTGTGCTGTCGGCTGGGCGGCTTTCAGGCATGTTCGATGGCTCCGGTAATGAGACCCGTGACTTCCTGGGGTGAGGTCGCGGCCACCGGCTTGTCGGCGACGACCGAGCCACGGCGCAGGACGACGACCCGGTCCGCCACGCCGAAGACGTCCGGCATCCGGTGGCTGATCAGGATGACGGCGACACCCTGGTCGCGCAGAAGCCGGATCAGGTTCAGCACTTCGGCCACCTGGCGGACCGAGATGGCGGCGGTGGGTTCGTCCATCAGGACGATGTCGGCGTTCGACAGGCGCGTGCGGGCGATTGCGACGGCCTGCCGCTGGCCGCCGGACATCTGGCGCACCAGATCCTTCGGCCGGGTTTCCGACTTCAGTTCCTGAAACAGTCTGGCCGCGCGCTGGTTCATCGCGGCGTAGTCGTTGATCCGGAAGGGCCCGAAGCGGCGGGTCAGCTCGCGACCGAGGAACACATTTGCCGCCGCCGTCAGGTTGTCGCAGAGGGCGAGGTCCTGATAGACGATCTCGATGCCATGGCGCCGGGCATCCAAGGGCCCGTGCAGCGCAACCTCTTGCTCTTTCAGGAATATCCGCCCGGCCGAGGGGCGGAAGTTCCCGGCGATGATCTTGACCAGCGTGGACTTGCCAGCGCCGTTGTCGCCCATCAGGCCGATGACCTCGCCCTTTGCGATGCCCAGGGACACGCCCTTGAGGGCTTCGATCGCACCGAAGTTCTTCGCGATCCCTTCAAGCCGCAGAACCGTCATCCGCCCCGTCCCTTGCTGCACCTTGCGGCCATATCATGCGAGGTGGCGCGGTCCGTCAATACACCGGTTAAATAGTTTTATCCTATTTGTCATACAAATGCGTTGACCGAATCTTTCCGCCTCGTCTATTCCCGTGTCAACGTGGGGGGATGGATGCGGATTCTGGTGACGGGGGCGACGGGCAAGGTGGGGCGGGCATTGCTGTCGGCATTGCCCGAGGCCTATCCAAATGCCAGCATCCGTGCCCTGCTGCACAGCCGCGACCTGCCCGCGGCCCCGGGTCTGTCCACGATCAAGGGAACGCTGGCCGACCGCGCGGTGGCCGAGGAGGCCGTCAGGGACTGCACGCATGTCGTGCATCTGGCGACCTGCAAGGAAACCCCCGACGACGTGATGGACGTGACGGTGAAGGGCCTGTTCTGGCTGCTGGAGGCCTGGCGGCAGAACCCGGCGGCGCGACGGTTCCTGCTGATCGGCGGCGACGCGGCGGTGGGGCATTTCTTCCATGACCACGCAGGCCCGGTGACCGAGGCCACGCCGCACCGGGCCTATCCGGGCTGCTATGCGCTGTCGAAGGTCCTGGAAGATGTGATGCTGACGCAATACGGCATCCAGTACGGGATCGACTGGTGCACCTTGCGCGCGCCCTGGATCATGGAGAAGGACGATTTCCGCGCCTCGTTGTCCTTTGGCGAGGACCGGTTCGGCGGCCCGGACTGGGCGGCGCTTGCGGGACCGGCCCAAGCGCAGGCGGCGCGACGGACCGGTGCGATCCCGATTTTGCAGGACCGCAACGGCGTGGCGATCAAGCGCAACTTCATCCATGTCAGCGACCTGGTGTCGGCAATCTGTGCCGCCCTGACCGCGCCCGCCGCCCGGCAACGGCTGTACAACATCACGATGGACGAACCCGTGGACTACGAGGTCGTCGCGCGCATCCTGGCCGAGCTTCACGGTCTGCACGCCGTTCCGCTGCGGTCGAACTTCCATTCCACCTGGCTGTCCAACGCCCGCGCCCGGTTCGAGCTGGGCTGGCGCCCTGCCTATGACACCCGCCGACTTGTAACCGAATCCTGGGCCTACACCCGCGCGCCGGATGATCCGCGGCGGGTCTGGTATCCGGGCTGACCAGGGCCATCCGGCCGCAACGACAACAACCTACGGGAGGACTGACATGCACCGCAGAATTCTGATGGCCACGACATTGGCCACGCTCCTTGCCTCGGGCGCAGCCTGGGCGGAAGACAAGGTCCTGGCCATCGTGGTCAAGGGCCTGGACAACCCGTTCTTCGAGCAGATCAACAAGGGCTGCCAGAAGTGGAACGGCGAGAATGCCGGGTCGGGCTACACCTGCTTCTACACCGGCCCCGCCTCGTCGGCGGACGAGGTGGGCGAGGTGCAGATCGTGCAGGACCTGTTGCAGCGCCCGGACGTGGCGGCCATTGCCATCTCGCCATCCAACGCGCCGCTGATGGCCAAGATGCTGCGGGAACAGGCGCCGAAGATCCCGATCATGACGATCGACGCCGACTTTCTGGAGGAGGACGCCGATCTGCGGGTGACCTACCTTGGGACCGACAACTACCTGATGGGTGTCAAGTTCGCCGAGCACCTGAAGGCGCTGAAACCCGAGGGCGGCACGGTCTGTCTGCAACTGGGCAATGTGGCGGCGGCGAACATCAATGCCCGCGCCGCCGGGGCCCGTGACACGCTAGCGGGGGAGAAGGGCATCGAGATGCTGACCGGCCAGGGCGGCTGGACAGAAATTGCCGGCTGCCCGGTGTTCACCAATGACCAGGCCGATTTGGCGAACCAGCAGATGGCCGACACCTTCACCGCGAACCCCGACCTTACGGCCTTCATGCTGGTCGGCGGCTGGGCACAGTTCGCGCCGCAGGCCTATGCCCAGGTCACCGACCAGGTGATGGACAAGCTGAAGGAGAAGTCGCTGGTCATCGTCGCGGGCGACACCCTGCCGCCGCAGATGGAGGCGCTGAAGGCCGGTCGCAGCCATGTCCAGGTCGGGCAGCGCCCGTTCGAGATGGGCTACCGCGCGCCCACGGTTATGCTCGACATCCTGAACGGCAAGACGGTCGAACCGGTGATCTACACCGGGCTTGACGAGTGCACGCAGGACAACGCCGACAGCTGCATCGGCGGCTGACGGCAGGCCCGGGCCGGATGGCTCCCTACGTCCGGCCCGGCATCTAACGTTCAACAATGGAGACTGCCATGAATGCCCGGATTTCCGCGCTGGCCCTTGCTGTTGCCCTGACGGCCACCGCAAGCATTGCGCAAGACAAGAAGACCCTCGCCTTCGTCGTCAACGGCGCTTCCGACTTCTGGAAGCTGGCCGAGGCCGGCGTGAAGAAGGCGCAGGAGGAACTGCCGAATTACGACTTGCAGTTCAAATACCCCGAACAGGCCGCCGCCGCGATCCAGCAGCGGCTGATGGATGACCTGGTTGCCGCCGGTGTGTCGGCGATCATGGTCTCGGCGGTGGACCCGAAATCCTCGACCGAGGCGCTGAACCGGATCGGGTCGCAGGTGCCTTTGTTCACCACCGACAGCGACGCGCCGGACACCAACCGCGTGGCCTATATCGGGTCCTCGAACACCGATGCCGGGATGCAGGCGGGCGAGATCGCCAAGAAGGCGATGCCGGACGGCGGCAAGTGTATCGGGTTCGTGGGCCTGCTGGGCGCGGACAACGCGCGGGAACGGATCGACGGGATGAAGGCGGCGCTGGAGGGGTCCAACGTCGAGCTGGTCGACGTGCGCGGCGACGACATCGACATGACCCGCGCCAAGCGCAATGTCGAGGACGCGCTGGCCGCGAACCCCGACATCGACTGCATGGTGGGCTTCTACAGCTACAACCCGCCGCGCATCTACGAGGTGCTGAAAGAGGCGGGCAAGCTGGGTGAAGTGACCGTCGTCGCCTTTGACGAGGACCCGATCACCCTGGGCGGGGTGCGCGAGGGCACCATCGCGGGGACCGTGGTCCAGCAGCCCTATGAATGGGGCTTTCAGGGCATGAAGCTGATGGCCGCCTTCCTGGAAGGTGACACCTCGATGATCCCGGAAAACAAGCTGGTGATCGTCCCCACCGCCATCATCGACAAGGACAATGTCGATGCCTTCGAAGCCGAGCTGAAGGCCCGCATCGGCGGCTGACGGCTTGGGCAAGGTGCAGGCCGGATTGTTCTGGTTTCCTCCCTTTCCGGCCTGCATCCCCAATGGGACAGTGACATGACCGCCTTCCTGCGCCTTTCCGGCATCCACAAGCGTTTCGGCCCCGTCGCGGCCCTGTCGGGCGTCGACCTGGCGGTTGGCCCCGGCGAAGTGCTGGGGCTGGTCGGCGAAAACGGTGCGGGCAAATCGACGCTGATGCGGATCATCGGCGGGGTGCATGCGCCAAGCGAGGGCCGGATCGAGATTGACGGGGTTTCGATGGACCGGCTGACGGTCCCCCGCGCCATCGCGGCAGGGATCGCCTTCGTGCATCAGGAGCTGTCGAACTTCGACAACCTGACGGTGGCCGAGAACATCTTTCTGGGGCGGATGCCCACCCGCGGCGGGCCGTTGCGGCTGGTCGATACCCGCGCGATGAACGCCGATGCCGATGCGCTGCTGGACCGACTGGGCGCGACCTTCAGCGGGGACACGGCCCTGTCGCGGTTGTCGCTGGCGCAGATGCAACTGGCCGAGATCGCAAAGGCGCTGTCGCTGAACGCGCGGCTGGTGATCATGGACGAGCCGACCTCCAGCCTGACTGCGACCGAGACCGACCGGCTTCTGACCGTTGCTGCCGGACTGCGCGACAGCGGGGTGGCGCTGATCTTCATCACCCACCGGCTAAGCGAGATCGAACGCCTTGCCGACCGGGTGACCGTCCTGCGCGACGGGCGTCATGTCGCCGATCTGGATCGGCCTGCAATCAAGGCCCCGGCCATGATCCGCCACATGATCGGGCGCGACCTGAAGTCCGTCTACGTGCCACCTGCCGCGCCGCCGGGCCCCCCGGTTCTGGAGCTTTCTGGCCTTTGCACCCCGCGTTATCCGGATCGTCCCGTCAGCCTAGTGTTGCGGAAGGGTGAAATCCTCGGCCTCGCAGGCCTGATCGGCGCGGGACGGACCGAACTGGCCGAGACGGTCTTTGGCCTGACCCCCGCGCGGGGCGGCCGGATTGCCGTGGAGGGGGGCGAGGTCAGCATCGCCAGCCCCAGACAGGCGATTGCGCGGGGCATCTTCCTGGTGCCCGAGGATCGCAAGGCGCATGGCCTGATCCTGGATTTCCCGATCACGCAGAACATCTCGCTGCCCAGCCTGCGCGACCTGTCGTCCCGGGGCCTGGTCAACCGCCGGGCTGAACGGCGTCTGGCCGAGCGGCAGAAAGTGGCGCTGGACCTGCGGGCGTCGAACCTGAGCCTGCCTGCCAGCGCCCTGTCGGGGGGCAACCAGCAGAAGGTGGTGCTGGCCCGCTGGCTGGCCCTGTCGCCAAGGGTGATCCTGTTTGACGAGCCGACGCGCGGGGTCGATGTCGGCGCCAAGGCCGAGATTTACCGGCTGATGCGGGGGCTGGCTGATCAGGGCGTGGGGGTCCTGATGATCTCGTCCGACATGGAGGAGGTCATCGGCGTCTCGGACCGCGTCCTCGTCATGCACGAGGGCCGCATCGCGGGCAGCCTGACCCGCGACCAGCTATCCGAACACGCCATCCTGTCGCTGGCGGTGGGCCAGCCCGAAAGCGCGAGGCACGCATGATCGACCGGAAGAACCTTGGCCTGCTGATCCTGATCCTTGTCGTGTCCGCCGCCGTCGCGGTCCTGAACCCGCGGTTTCTGTCGCCGGTCAACCTGTCGAACACCGCGAACCTGATCGGCCTGTTCGGCATCTTCGCTATCGCCCAGGCCTTTGTCATCATCTCGGGCGGGATCGAGCTGTCGTCGGGGTCGGTCATCGCGCTTTTCGGCGTGATCTTCGTCGATCTGGTTGGAAACGACGTGCTTTCGCCGCTGATGGCCACGCTTCTTGTCCTTGCGCTTGGGGCCCTGATCGGCGCGCTGCATGGGGTGCTGATCGCCCGGGTTGGCTTGCAGCCCTTTGTCGTCACGCTGTGCGGATTGCTGATCTATCGGGGGGTCGCCCGCTACTACACCGAGGATGCCACGGCGGGCTTTGCCTTCGGCGCAAGTTTTCCGGTGCTGGAGTGGCTGACCGCCGGGAGGATTCTGGGCGTGCCGAACAGCCTGGTCGCGATGCTGCTGATCGCGGTCCTGACCGGTATCCTGTTGCACAGGTCAGTCTATGGCCGGACGCTTCTTGCCACCGGCCGCAACCCCGAGGGCGCACGGTACTCCGGCATCAACACGCAAGCGGTGCTTGTCGTGGCCTATGTGCTATGCGCGGTCCTGACTGCCGTCTCGGCAATCTTCATCGCGATGTATACCCGGTCGATCTCGCCTGCCTCGCACGGGAATTTCTACGAGCTTTACGCGATCGCCGCCGCCGTTCTTGGAGGCTGTTCCCTGCGCGGGGGCGAAGGGTCGATCCTTGGGGTGGTTCTGGGGACGGTGCTGCTGCAGGTCCTGCAGAACCTGGTGAACCTTCTGGGCATCCCGTCATCGCTGAACTTCGCGGTGATGGGGTCGGTGATCATCCTGGGAGTGCTGGTCGACCACTGGTTTCTGCAGCGCAAGGCGGGTTCGCGACATGAGGCGTAGGGATCGGCAGCGGCAGGCTGGCATGCCGATGATTGTCAGATGCATTTTCTCACGCTAGGGGTTGGGACAGGGGGAACGGGCAGGTGGTTGCGTGACGCTTCGGCAGGGCAAGGCCAAGGGAGGGCAGTCGTCTGCGGCCGCGCCCCAGGAGGTGCAAAGTGCACCCAAGGCCGGGTTGCCAAGACAGGCCGGGTCCTTTGCCCACTATTCGGTGGCACAGGAGATCGGCCGCCGCATCGTGTCGGGCGACTATCCTCCGGGCTCGATCCTGCCGAACGAGGCGGAATGGTCAGAGATGTTCGGCACCAGCCGGTCGGTCGTGCGCGAAGCGATCAAGATGCTGATGTCGAAAAACCTTCTGGTGTCGCGCACCAAGATCGGCAGCCGGGTCGAACCGCGCGAGAACTGGAACCACCTGGACCGCGACGTGCTGGCCTGGGTGTCGCAGTCGCCGCGCCGCGAGGCTTTGATGCGGTCCGTCCAGCAGTTGCGCCACATCATCGAACCTGAAGCCGCCGCGCTGGCCGCCGAATGCCGGACCGAGGGCGAAATGGCGCAGATCAGCGCTGCGTGTCACGACATGGGCACGGCGGCCACCCTGTCTCAGCGCACGCGGGCCGACCGGCGGTTTCATCAGGCGATCCTGAATGCGACGCGGAACGAACTTCTGATGCCGCTGGGCGCGATGATCGATTCCTCGCTGGACTATCTGTTCACCTTCGTCACGCGCGAGGTGAACGATCTGCGCTATGCGCAGGACCTGCACGAGGCGATCGAGCGCGCGATCCGGCAGCAGCGGCCCGACGCCGCGCGGAAGGCGGTGAAGGCGCTGTTGCGCAACACCGACCAGATCCTGAAGTCCCGGGGACTGGCCGACTGAAACGGTCGCCCGTCGCTGTCAGGGGGAGGCTGGACCCTTGATTGCGTCCATCGGCATCAGGGCCCCCTTGTGGCGGATGACCTGCGCGGCAAGCGCATGGCCCTGGTGGACGGCACTGGTCGCGCAGGCTCCGCCCAGGCGTGCGGCCAGCCATCCGGCATTGAAGCTGTCCCCGGCGGCGGTCGTATCAACGGGCTTGACCAGTTGGGGCGGCGGAATGCGGGCCTGGCGGCCTTCGGCATCCAGCAGCGCCGGTCCGGCACCGTTCTTGACCACGACCTCATAGGCCCCCAGGGCCGAAATCCGGCTGGCGCAGGCCTCTGGCGTTGCGTCCTTGAACAGGGCCGCATCGTCCTCGAAGGTGGGAAAGGCGATGTCGCAGCTGGCATAGCCGCGCGTGATCCAGGCCTGCATCGTCGCCGTGTCGGACCAAAGGACGGGCCGGATGTTGGGATCGAACGCCACCAGCCCGCCCTGAGCGCGGAAGTGCGCCAGGACGGCAAGCAGGGTCGTGCGCGCGGCATCAGGCAGGATGGCCAGCGTGATCCCGGACAGATAGGCCAGTCTGCATCCCGCCAGTGCCCGCACCAGCCGGTCCGGATCATCCGCCAGCGCCCGTGCCGCAGACTGCGAGCGCCAGTAGGTGAACGCACGCTCGCCCGCTGACACGGAGATCATGTAAAGACCGACCGTCCGCCCCGAGAGCCGCGCGATCGCGCTGGTGTCGATGCCGTTGTCAGAGAGGAAGGCAAGCATCCGGTCGGAAAGGGCATCGTCGCCGACAGCGGTGACATAGCGGACCGCACAGGTCTGCGGCATCAGGGCGCGCAGATACCAGGCCGTGTTGAGCGTATCCCCGGCAAAGCCCTGACGAAACAGTGGCGCGCTGCCGGAGCCGGGCTCGGGCGACAGTTCGACCATGCATTCACCGATGGACGCGATGTTGCAGGACTGCGCCATGTGGCCTAGACCGCCAGCGCCAGAAGCGCGGGAAGATCGGGCTGCCTGCGAAGCTGGTCGGAGAGGCGGCGCAGGTCTTGCGCGACCGCTGCCCGGAGTTCCGGGGTGTCAATCGGTTTGCCCCAGAGCCGCGTCTCGGCCAGCACGGCCTGGGCCAGGGCATCCGCGTCGGTGATCGCCCGCAGGCCGGCGAAGACATCCAGCACCTCGGCCGTGTCCCGCGGCGGCAGCCTTGCGGCGTCCGGAAAGCGCCCGAGATAGAACAGGACCCAGGCGGCAAGCGACAGGGTCAGGCCGGGCGGTGCCTGGTGCGTTGCGGCGTGAAAGGCGGCCATCCGGTCAAGATTGCGGGCGCGGATCTTGGAAACGGCGTTCAGGCTGATGTCGTGCCAGTGATGCTGCACGAAGGGGTTCGCAAAGCGCCGCAGGACTTCCTGGGCGAAGGCCCGCGTATCATCGGGCGGAAGGTCGAGGAAGGGAAGGATCTCGCGGTCGAAGAGCCGGGTCAGGAAGTGCCGGACGGCCGGCGCTTCCATCGCCGCGCCGACTGTCGGGACACCGGCAAGAAGTGCCAGCGGGCAGAGTGCGGTGTGAGCGCCGTTCAGGATCGCGACCTTGCGCAACTTGAGCTGGGCTACATCCGGCACGACGACGGTGCCGGGGTCATGGTCGGCAAGCCGCAAGGCGAGGGGCGGCTGGTCTGGGCGCTGTTCGATGGCGAGGAAATGGAACAGCTCGGCCGTGGTCAGGCAGGGGTCATGGTAGCCGAGCGCAGCCTCGACGGCGGGTCGGTCGGTCTTTGGAGCCCCAGTGACGATGCGGTCGACGAGCGTGTTGTAGAACGGGACCTGCGCGTCCAGCCAGTGAAGGAACCCCGAGGGCAGGTTCCATGCCCGGGCATGGTCGTGGACAAGAGCTGCAAGCATGTCTCCCGCACGGTCGGTCAGTTCGCAGGGGATGACCTGCCAGCCGGGAGCGTCCGGCCCAAGCGTCCGCCAGCGGTGGACGAGGAGGGCCGTCAGCTTGGCGGGAAAGCTTGCGGGCGGGGCATCGGTCGGACCTGCGGAGGGGTCGAAGACGATTCCGGTTTCGGTCGTGTTGGACAGGATCACCGCGATCTCGGGGCGGGCAGCAAGGTCGAGGACGCGCGCCCAGTCGGCGGAACAGTCGATCTCTTCGCGCACGGCGGCGACGATCCGCGGCTTGGTGACGGGGGCACCGTCGGACCCGATGCCGCGGGAGACCACGGTGTAGAGCCCGTCCTGTTCGTTCAGCGCCGAGCCGTTCCGCCCTCCGACGGATCGCAAGATCACGATCCCCCAGTCCGTGTCCGCCGCCTGGTTCATCCGGTCGATCTTCCAGTCGATGAAGCCGCGCAGGAAATTCCCGCCGCCGAACTGCAGGATGCGTGGCGTCGGGCGTGGTCGGCCGTTCAGGTGGCGGGCGGAGATCCGGTCCATGTGACTACCGTTCGATCAGGAACTTCAGCGTCGTGGCCCTTTCGCGCACCCAGGTGGGCAGGGCCGCAGCAGCATCGGCAAAGGGGAAGACCCGCGAGATCAGGTCATCGGGCGGCGTTTCGCGTGTCTCCATCCAGGCGATAACCGCATCGAAGTCGGAGCGGAGCGCATTGCGCGAGCCGAGGATGTCCAGTTCCTTCAAGTTGAAGAAGCGCGTCTCATAGCTGACGGGGGCCTTGGAATAGCCGATGTAGACCACCCGACCGGCGAAACAGGCCAAATCGATGGCCTGGGTAAAGGTCGCGGGCAGGCCCACGGCCTCGACCACCACGTCGGCCCCGTGGCCGCCGGTCAGGTCCGCCACGCGGGCAGCGACATCTTCGGTGGCGGGGTCGATGCTGTGCGCCGCGCCGCAGCTGCGGGCGATGCGGGTCTTGTCGCCGAAGTCGACGGCGATCACGGTCGCTTTCCGCGCCACCGCGCCGATCACCGCGCCCATGCCGATCATCCCGCAGCCAAGAACCACGACGGTATCCCGGTCGGTGGTCCGCCCCCGGTTCACGGCGTGGAAGCCAACAGAGAGCGGTTCGACCAGGGCCAGGTGGCGGGGGGCGAGACGGTCGTTCAGGATCAGCTTTTCGAACGGCAGGACAAAGCGTTCGGACAGGCCGCCGTCCTGCTGCACGCCGAGCGTCCGGTTGAAGCGACAGGCGTTCACCCGGCCAGCACGGCAGGCAGAACAGATGCCGCAGGCAGTGTAGGGCATCACGATCGCCTGTCTGCCGGGTGCATAATCGGCCGGCACGTCCGGTCCCGGTTCAAGGATCACCACGCCCAGTTCATGGCCCGGAATCCGTGGCAGGCTGACCAGCGGGTTGAGCCCGGCAAAGGTCGCAAGGTCCGATCCGCAAAGGCCGATGTGCCGTACATCGACCAGCACTTCGCCGGGGCCGGGGCGCGGGTCGGCGACCTCGGCCATGCGGCAGGAATTCAGCCCGTCGATCATCAATGCCTGCACGTCGAAATTCCTTCCAGCCCCGCCGCCATATTGTCACCCCGCCCGGCGGGCCGCCAGCGACAAGGCAAGCGCGATGATGATGCCCTTCGCGATCAGCTGGATGTCGATCGAGATGTTGAGGATGTTCATGCCGTTGTTCAGGATGCCCAGGAAAAGCACGCCCAGAAGCGTGCGTGTCACCGACCCGGCCCCGCCCGAAAGCTGGGTGCCGCCCAGCACCACGGCGGCGATGACGTCAAGTTCGGTCCCGAACTTGCCGTAGGTGGCTGAAGCGGTGTGGACCTGCGATGACTGGATCATCCCCGCCACGGCGGCGAGGCAGCCGCAGAGTCCGTAAGCCGCGGCCTTGGTCGCCGTGACGTTCAGGCCTGACAGCCAGGCGGCACGTTCGTTGTCGCCCACTGCGGCCACCACGGTCCCGAAGGGGGTGCGGTCCTGCAGGATCCAGGCCAGGGCGGCGAGCGCAAGGAAGATCAGCACCGGCACCGGCACACCGCCCAGGTTTCCGGCCCCGATGGCGCTGTAGGCGGCCTGGTCGCGGATCGCGTGGAGTTCCGGCCCGCCAAGCAGAAGCGCGGTGCCCCGCACGATGGACAGGGTCCCAAGGGTCACGATGATCGCGGGCAGGCCAAGGCTTGCGACAAGAAGCCCGTTCGCGATCCCGATCAGCAGGCCAAGGCCAGCCCCGGCCAGCAGGGCGACCCCGACCCCGTAGCCGGACAGAAGGGCGAAATAGGCGACGAGCCCGGCAATCGCGCTGACCGGGCCGACCGAGAGGTCAATGCCGCCGGTCATGATGACGAAGGTCATGCCCAATGCCATGATCCCGATCAGCGAGACCGATCGCAGAATGCCGATGAGGTTCGATCCGCTCAGGAAGGCGGGTTCAAGCATGGCAAGCACGGTGACGAAAGCATGCGTCGGCTCCGATCTCGGCGATCAGCGCCTGGCGGGTGACACCGGCGGCGGGACGCAGCGACACGAGACGCCCCCGGTTCATCACGCCGATCCGGTCGGCAAGGGTCGTGACCTCTTCAAGGTCCGAGGAGATAACCGGAACGGACACAATGGATGCCCTGACAGGGGCTTGGGAGGGAATGATGCTAGGACGTATCTTGCTTGCGGCTGGAACTGCGGCGGTGCTGGCCGGGGCGGCGGATGCCCAGACGCTGCGCGACAACTGGTGCAGCGGAGTGAAGCTGCGGTTCTTCGCGGGCGGGGCGGAAGGCGATGCCTTCGCCTCGATCGTCTACAACGGGGCGGTGCAGGCCGCAGCCGACACCGGGGCCGAGGTCGAATATGTGTTCTCTGGCTGGAGTTCGGAGAAGATGGTCCAGCAGCTGCGCGAGGCGGTGGCGGCCGGTCCGGCGGGAATTGCCATGATGGGCCATCCCGGCAACGCGGCCATCATGCCCCTGGCGCAAGAGGCCAGCGCAGCCGGGATCAAGATGATGTACCAGAACGTCCCGGTGGACGAAGTGACGGCTGCCTTCGGGGGTGGCTATGTCGGCGCGCAACAAAAGCCGCAAGGCCGCGCCCTGGGCGAGGAAGCGATCCGCCGCTTCGGACTGAAGGCTGGCGATGTAGCAATCGTTCTGAGCGACTGGTCGCAGGTGGAACGGTCCGAGCGTGAGCAGGGCACGATCGACGCCTTCGAGGCGATCGGCATGACGGTGGTCAAACTGCAGTCGCCGCAAGAGCTTGGGACAGACCCGAACACAGGCATCCCCGTGATCACGGCGGCGATCACCGCCAACCCCGAGGTCAAGCTGATCGCCTATCCCGGAGGCCAGCCGCTGGGCAACGCGCAGGTTTACATGGAGGCGGCGGGCAAGGGCCCCGGCGACATCATCAACATCGGCTTTGACACCAGCCCGCAGATCGTCGAGGCGTTCAAGGGCGGCTGGGTGCAGCTGACCTCGGACCAGCAACCCTTCCTGCAGGGATACATGCCGGTCCTGAGCCTCTGCCAGCAGGTGGTTTATGGCCTGGGTGCGATCAACGTCGACACCGGCGCGGGGTTCGTCACCGCGGACAACGTCGAGGCGGTCGCGGGACTTGCGGCTGAAGGTCTGCGCTAAGGTTCCTTAAGGGGGCCGGGTGATCGACCCGGCCCGTTTTGCACGTCACCGCAGGCACGCATGTCAAATCGCATCATCGAACTTCGCGACATCCGCAAATCCTACGGCCAGGTCTATGCTCTTGGCGGCGTCGACCTGCACGTCGACACGGGCGAGGTCGTGGGCCTGGTCGGAGACAACGGGGCGGGGAAGTCGACGCTGATCAAGATCCTGGCCGGGGCAGTCCGGCCCACCAGTGGCGAGATCCTGGTCCGGGGGCAGCCCGTGCAGGGCTGGGACGCCGCCCGGTCCCGCGCCGCCGGGATCGAGACCGTGTTCCAGGACCGGGCGCTGGCCGTCCAGCAGTCCATCACCTGGAACATCTTCATGGGCCGCGAGATCACCGGCCCCTTCGGCTTTCTGCGCGCAGGCTTGCAGCGGGCCGAAGCCTCGCGCCTCATGCGCGAGATCGGGTTCACATCGAAGGTGTTCGGCCCCGACTCCATCGTCGGCCAGCTTTCGGGGGGCGAGCGGCAGGGCGTGGCCATCGCCCGCGCGATCTACAACCAAAGCGAGCTCATCATCCTTGACGAGCCGACGACCGCCCTGTCCCTGACTGAAACCGCCAAGGTCTTCCACTTTGTCCAGCAGGTGCGCGCGGCGGGGCGGTCGATCCTTTTCATCGGACACAACATTCACCACGTCTTCGACATCTCGGACCGCTTTGTCGTGCTGGACCGCGGTCGTGTGGCTGCGCAGATCACCAAGGCCGAGCTTGGCAGCGCCGATGCGCTGGTGCGTTTCATGGAAGAGCTGGCCCATCCCGGGGCCGCAACGGCAAAGGGCTTGACGGCATGAGCGCGCATTCCCCACAGGGCGAGGGGTCTTCCCTGGCGCGGTCGCTGGATGCCGATGCGGTGCGGCGCATGGCCGACGGACGCCACGCGGACGAAAGTCGGCTTCGCAGGTTCATACGGGCGAACCGCCCGGCGCTTGGCGCTCTGGCAGTGACGATCCTGATGCTGATGGTCTTCCTGATCGGCGATCCACAGGTCTTTACCAGCTGGAACGTCTACCGCGCCGTGCTGATCGGGCTGCCCGTGGTCGTCTTCGTCGTCGTGCCCCTGGTCTATGTCGTGACCGTGGGCGAGATCGACCTGTCCTTCCCGGCCACTATCGGCATGACAGGATGGGTCTTCGCGCTTTTGGTTCAGGCCGGGGCCGATCCCGTCGTGGGCCTTCTTGCCGCGATGGTGATGGGGGTCTTTCTGGGGCTCTGCGTTGGCTGGCTGGTGGTCTATGCCAACCTGTCGTCGCTAATTGCCACACTGGGCATGAACTTCATGTTGCGCGGGCTGATCCAGATCCGGACCGAGGGCAAGTCGATCGCCCTTCCGGGCCTGCAGGACAGCCTTGCCTACAAGATCTTTGCGGCCCAGTATTTCGGAGTTCCGATCAGCGCGGCCTGGGTGGTGATTTTCGTCCTTGTCTGCTCGCTGGTCTACAACCGCCATCGCTTTGGCCTTCGCGTGCATGTGGTGGGAGACAACCCCGATGCCGCGCAGCAGATGGGAATTGATGTCCGCAGGGTGCGCCTCCTCACCTTTGCCTTCGTCGGGTTCGGGGCCAGTCTTGCCGGGGTCTTCGCCGTCTTCATCAACTACACCTGGTGGCCGACCTCGGGCGAAAGCTATCTTCTGCCCGGCCTCGCCTCGGTCTTTGTAGGGGGCACCGCGCCCTGGGGCGGGATCGGCACGGTCATCGGCAGCGCCATCGGGGCCTTCACCGTGTCCTTCATCCAGACCGGCGTGGTGGGCGTCGGGCTGTCAGGCTTTTACGTCCAGTTCTTCTACGGCCTGATCATCATCCTGTCGCTGCTTGGCCACCGCTGGAACCAGATCCGGTACCGCTGATGCAGATCCGTGATTTCCGCATCACGCGCTTTCAGTTTCCGCGGGACCGGGTCATCGGCGACAGCCAGGTCAGGGCCGACATGGTCAATGTCGCCGCGTTGGAGCTGATCGACGCCGCCGGGCAGTCGGGCCTGGGGTTCATGCAATCGCTTTTTGCACCGCTGCCCGATCAGCCAGAGCTGGAACGGCTGTTCCTGCAGGACGTCTGGCCAAGTCTTGACGGCGGATATCCGGCTGGCCTTGTCCACCGCATCGCGCGGCCGCGCGGGGGCAATATCCGGCCCCTTTCCCTTCCGGCCCACGAGGCGGTCCAGGTGGCTCTTTGGGACCTGCTGGGCAAGCAGCTGGGCTTGCCGCTTTGGCGCCTCCTCGGCGGCACGGACGAGCGACCGGCGGTTCAGGTCTATGCCAGCGGGCTGGATTTCCACCTGTCGGATGAGGCGTTCTGCAGGCTTTTCGGGGAGGCGGACGCGCTTGGATATTCAGCGTTCAAGATCAAGGTCGGTCATCCGGAGTTAGAGCGCGATCTGCACCGTCTGGACCTGTTGCGCCGCACCGTGCGCAACGGCGCGGCGATCATGGTGGACGCAAACGAAGCCTGGGGCGCGAAAGAAGCGTTGGTGAAGATATCCGCGATGCGCGACGCGGGCTTCGCACTGACCTGGGTCGAGGATCCGATCCTGCGCCACGATTTCGACGGCTTGCGTCTGCTGCGGCAATCCCTGCCGTTCACGATGATCAACTCTGGCGAATATCTGGATGCTTCGGGGAAGCTTGCGTTGATGCAGGCGGGCGCGACGGACATCCTGAATGTGCACGGTCAGATCACCGACGTGCTGCGGATCGCCTGGGTCGCCAATGAATGGGGAGTGCCCCTCAGCCTGGGAAACACCTTCCTGGAAGTGGGCGCGCATCTGGCCCTGGCCCTGCCAGAGGTTCGCTGGCTGGAGTATTCCTTTCAGAACTTCGACCATCTGGTGCAACGGCCGCTTGCTATCCGCGACGGAATGCTGGACCTGCCCGACCGTCCCGGTCATGGCCTGACCCTCAGCGCCGCTGCCGGGGGCGGGGCCGTGGAAAGCATGTTGCGGGCGCAGAATGGCCCCGCCTGAAACGGGTTTCCCAGCCAGCCCGAAGGTCGGGGGCCGTCCGGCCGGAGGAGCCCCCGCGCCCGGGTTGCGCCAGGCGGCCAGCCCGATGGATCAGAGCCCGCCGACCGCGGCGGAGAGGCGGAAACTAATCGCCTCGGCGACATGCGGTTTGCGGACGGTGGGACTTTCGTCCAGATCGGCAATGGTGCGCGCGACGCGCAGGACGCGGTGATAGCCGCGCGCGGAGAGGCCCATCCTTTCGGCGACCCGGCTGATCAGGGCCTTGCCTTCCGCATCGGGGGCGGCGTGATCCTCAAGCGCGGCACCTTCAAGGTCGGCGTTGACGCGAAGGTCGGGCGCGTCGGCAAAGCGGGCGGTCTGGCGGTCGCGGGCGGCGGTCACCCGGGCGGCGATGGTGGCCGAACTTTCGCCCGATGCAGGCAGGTCGAGATCGGTGAAGGCCACGGGCGGCACCTCGACCCGCAGGTCGAAGCGGTCCATCAGGGGGCCCGATATGCGGCCAAGGTAGTCCTCGCCACAAACGGGCGCGCGGCCGCAGGCACGGTTCGGGTCGGACAGGTAGCCGCATTTGCAGGGGTTGGCGGCGGCGATGAGAAGGAACCGGCAGGGATAGCGGACATGGGCGTTGGCGCGGGCGACCATCACGGTGCCGGTCTCGATCGGTTGGCGCAGGGTGTCGAGGACAGTGCGGGGAAATTCGGGGAATTCGTCAAGGAAAAGGACGCCGTTGTGGGCGAGGGAGATTTCGCCCGGCTTCGCGCCGCGCCCACCGCCAACGATGGCGGCCATGGACGCTGTGTGGTGCGGTTCACGGAAGGGCCGGTCGCGCGAGATGCCGCCTTCGGTCAAAAGGCCTGCGAGCGAGTGGATCATCGAGGTTTCCAGCGCCTCGGGGGCCGAAAGCGGCGGCAGGATGCCGGGCAGGCGGGCGGCGAGCATGGATTTGCCGGACCCCGGTGTGCCGACCATGAAGAGGTGGTGCCGACCGGCGGCTGCGATTTCCAGCGCGCGCTTGGCGCGTTCCTGGCCCTTCACCTCGCGGAAATCGCGGTGGCCACCGTCGCGCAGAACCTCGCCTGCCTCGGCCGGGAGGAGGGGCGCGCGACCGGTGTAGTGGTGCAGCACTTCTTCCAGCGAGGCGGGGGCGAGGACGGTCGTGGCACCTACCCAGGCGGCCTCTGCTCCGCAGGCCTTGGGGCAAAGGAGGGCGCGATCCTCGACCGCGGCTGCCATTGCGGCGGGCAGCGCACCAGCGACAGGCACCAGACGCCCGTCGAGCGAGAGCTCGCCCAGGGCCACGGTGCCTTCGACATCCTCGCGCGGGATGATGTCGAGTGCGGCGAGGAGCGCCACCGCGATGGGCAGGTCGAAGTGCGAGCCTTCCTTGGGCAGGTCGGCGGGGGAGAGGTTGACGGTGATCCGCTTGGCGGGAAGGGCGATGGAGAGGGCCTGCAAGGCCGCGCGGACACGTTCCTTGGCCTCGGTCACCGCCTTGTCGGGGAGGCCCACAAGGGTGAAGGAGGGCGAGCCGGGAGAGACGGCGCATTGCACTTCGACAAGGCGCGCCTCGACCCCTTCGAAGGCGACGGTGTAGGCGCGGGCGGTCATTGCGGCGTTTCGCGGCTTGGGGCGGCTGTTGAATTGAGCGCGTTCCGCGCAAGCCTTTTGTCTCGCCTCTGCGCGTGAAGAACGCGCAACCGGCTCGGACGTGCCTCCGGCGGGGATACTTTCGGAAGGGAAATCTCTTGTGCAGTTCTGGACCGGCTCATGCGCCCCACCCGATTCATCTTGGTTAACGGGTAGGGCGGAATGGTTTACGAATGGTAAAGCGCCATGAACTTCGGCCAGGCCTCGGCGTCGGCGACCGTCTTGTCGCGGCAGAGCGCGTTGCAGAAGCCGAAGCGGCGGCCGTAAAGTTCCAAAGCGTGGGTGACGGGTTTGCCGGAATAGGGGCAGGTGGCGTTGACCGTTTCGGTGCCGTCAACGGCGCGCGCGGGCAGCGGGACCGGGCCGGGCCAGTCGCGGGGATAGTCGCGGCGGTAGAACTCCTGATCCGGGCCGTCGACAAGCCCCGTCGCGCGCCAGCGGCGGAACGAGGGGTGCGCGAGGTGGGCGTTGACGTAAAGCATCGCCTCGGCGCTGACGGGCAGGTTGTAGGTGGCGATGCGGGTGGCGACGGGGGCGAAGAAGGCATCCGCCGCGGAATAGGCACCGCAGAGCCAGGGGGTGGTGGACCCGGTCGTCTGGCGCGCCCAGGACCAGAGGGTTTCCAGGCGACGGAGATCGGCCAGCACGTCCGCGGTCGGCTGGCAGTCGGTGTAGCTGATGCGGAGGTTCATCGGGCAGTGGGACCGAAGCGCGGTGAAGCCTGCGTGCATCTCGGCCGCCAGCACGCGGGCGGTGGCGCGCGCATGGGGGTCGGTAGGCCAGAGCCCCGCGTCGGGGTGGCGGGTGGCCAGTTCCTCGGCAATCGCGATGGTTTCGGGGACGATGCTGCCCTCGGGCGTGCGCATGGTTGGGGCGGTCCGGGCGGGGAAGAAGTCCTTCAGCACGGTGGCAAGTTCGTCGGTGTAGAGCCGGGCCGATAGGGTTCGGACGGGGATGCCGAAGGCGTCGAAGAGCAGCCAGCCGCGAAGGCTCCAGCTGGAATAGGCGCGGTCGCCGATCACGAGGTCATAGGTCATGTCTGTTGTCCTTTCGCCGCCAGTGAAGCGGAGACGGAGGCCGAAGGGAAACGATGATTTGTGCGGGTCAGGATCACGGATGGTGATTACGGGAGGTGATTGACGGCAAGGACGGCGGGCGGGTCCAGCGTCAGGCAGGTCACCGAAAGATTGTCGATCCGCTGTGCGATGGCAGTTGAGGGCGTTATCCCGGCAGCGCGCTGATACTGGGACAGGATCACGCCGAAATGGGTGACGACGATCACATCGGGATAGAGGGCCAGCCGGTCGATTGCCGCGTCGATCCGGGCGGCAGCGGTAACCCAGCTTTCGCCGCCGGGGGGGCTGATGTGGCCCGGCTCCTCCCAGTAGCGGCGGGAAAGATCGGGCCAGCGCTCTGACACCTCGGCAAAGCCAAGGCCGTCCCAGTCGCCGAAGTGGAATTCGCGCAGGTCGGGGTCGTGGGGCAGCCGTGGGCGGTTGTGGCTTAGCGCATCAGCAGTGGCGGACGCGCGGATCAGGTCCGAGGAGATGACGGGGGCATGCGCCGGAAGATGGGCGTTCAGCCGGGCCAGGGCCGAGGCATCCGACAGGTCGGCCGGAATGTCGCGCCATCCGGCGAAGGCCTTGGCATGGGTCGGCCCGTGACGGACCAGCCAGAGCCGCCTCACGGCAGGCGGCCTTTCAGGACCATCGGCAATCCGGCGATGACCGTGACCACCAGGTCGGCCACTGCGGCAAGCCGCTGATTGAGACGCCCCTGTTCGTCGCGGAAGCGGCGGGCCAGCGCGTTTTCGGGAACAATTCCCCAGCCGGTTTCGTTGGTTACGATGACGACGGGGGCCGGGCAGGTGGCGAGCGCGTCGATGAGGCGGGCGGTCTCGACCTTGAGGTCGTGGTCGGCCAGCAGGTGGTTGGTCAGCCAGAGGGTTGCGCAATCGACGAGCACTGTCTCGTCCGGCCGGGCCATGGCGAGCGCGCCGCATAGGTCAAGGGGCGCCTCGACGGTTGTCCAGTCCTTTCCCCGGTCGCGCTGGTGCCGGGCGATGCGCGCCCGCATCTCGTCGTCCCAGGCCTCGGCGGTGGCAATGTAGCGGCGGGGCCGTCCCGTGCCGGTCACAAGTCCTTCGGCAAAGGCGGATTTGCCGGACCTGGCACCGCCGACGACAAGAGAAAGGGGGCGAAGTGATCCGATCACGGGCGGGCCTCGTAGACAGGGAAAGAACAGGCAGAAACGCCGCGTAACGTCGATCAGGATGGTGTCATGGCACTTGACGGGTATACCGACCTTAGCGTGTCGCGCCAAGCGATGAAGGCGGAACTTCTGGATGCCGAGACCGAGCTGCGGCTTGCCCGGGCCTGGCGCGATTTCCGCGACGAACGCGCGCTGCACCGGCTGATCACCGCCTACATGCGGCTGGCGATTTCCATGGCGGCCAAGTTCCGCCGCTATGGCGCACCGATGAACGACCTGATCCAGGAGGCATCGCTGGGCCTGATGAAGGCCGCCGACAAGTTCGACCCCGAACGCGGCGTGCGGTTTTCGACCTATGCAGTCTGGTGGATCAAGGCCTCGATCCAGGACTATGTGATGCGCAACTGGTCGATGGTGCGCACGGGGTCCACCTCCAGCCAGAAGGCGCTGTTCTTCAACCTGCGCCGGGTGCAGGCCAAGCTGGAACGCGAGGCCTCGCAGCGCGGCGAGATCCTGGACCAGCACCAGCTGCGCCAGCTGGTCGCGGCCGAGGTCGGCGTGCCCGTGGGCGATGTCGAGATGATGGAAGGCCGCCTTTCTGGGTCCGACTATTCGCTGAACGCCACGCAGTCATCGGACGAAGAAGGGCGCGAATGGATCGACGCGCTGGAGGATGAGGGCCAGCAGGCTGCCGAGGCGGTCGAGACTTCGCATGACGGCGAGCGTCTGCGGGGCTGGCTGGTCAAGGCCATGCAGGGGCTGAACGCGCGCGAACGGTATATCGTCGCCGAACGCAAGCTGAAGGACGAGGGTCGGACGCTGGAATCCCTGGGCGAGGAGCTGGGCCTGTCGAAGGAACGCGTGCGCCAGCTGGAAGCTGCGGCCTTCGCCAAGATGCGCCGGTCGCTGGAAACCCAGTCGCGGGAAGTGCGGCATTTCCTGGCCTGAGGCCCGGGGTTCGGACGATTGCCAGATTGAGCGCCGTGCGGCGCAAGCCTTGTGGGTCGCCTGCGCGCCTTCGCGCTTGGCTCCGCCTCCGGCGGGGATATTTGCCGA
>OFDN01000710.1_pt1 | contig 25260 bp, 27 predicted proteins | sample 1520971 | NCBI WGS metagenome assembly OFDN01 (sample SAMEA94257418, study PRJEB24077) | hot springs metagenome | biome: Aquatic biome; feature: Geographical feature; material: Water | place: India | collected 2012-06-12 | depth 5 m
GCGCCTGGCCCACGCTGTGCACCGTGTCGCCGCGCAGCACCGCGGCACCGCTGGCGCGCGTCAGTCGCAGCCAGGCCTCGGGGCTCTTGGCCAGGCGGCCGGTCACGGCATCGGGCGCGTCCCCGGCCTCGGCCATGCGGGCCACCAGGTCGTGTTCCAGCTCCTTGGCGGCCCAGCGCAGCGCGGCTTCCTGGCCGCGTTCCCGCGCGCCGATCTTCAGCGCCAGGATCTGGCCGAGGAAGTCGCAGGCCGCGCGGGTGGGGGCGCCCACCCGCAGCGGCTGCGCATGGTGGCAGGCGATCAGGCCCCACAGCTGGCCGTCGATCACGATGGACACCGACATCGACGCCGCGGTGCCCATGTTCATCATGTACTGCAGGTGCACCGGCGAGACGCTGCGCAGCGCGGCACCGGAGAGGTCCAGCGGCTGGCCGTCCAGCGGGCTGGCCGCCGGCAGCACCGGCACCGGGGTGTACATCGCGTCAGGGATCAGCCGCAGCCGGTGGCGGCGGTACAGCTCGCGCGCCTGGGCCGGGATGTCGGAAGCCGGGAAGCGCAGGTCCAGGTAGCTGGGCAGGCGGCCGTTGCCGTCCTCCGCGATCACGGTGCCGTGCCATTCCTCGTCGAAGCGGTAGACCATCACGCGGTCGAAGCCGGTGAGCTGGCGCACCTCGCGCGCGGCATGCTCACCCAGCACGGCCATGTCGTCCTCGCCCTCCACGTCGTCGAGGAAGCTGCGCAGGCGCGGGTAGAGCGAATCCAGCGTCTGCAGCTCGGTGGCGTCCAGCGGCTCCAGCTCGACGATCAGGCCCTGCGGCGTGGCATGCACCGTCATCTGCAGCAGCCGGGCCCCGCAGGCCTGGGCCTGCTGCAGCACGCCGTCGCTGGCTTCGGCCCAGGACTGCAGCAGCGCCGGCAGGGCGCCGTCGATCTGCGCGGTGCTGGTGGGTGCCTCGGGCAGGCCCAGCAGCGCGGCGGCATTGCCGCTGGCCTGCAGCACCCGGCGGCCGTCGGGGGCCACCACCAGCAATGCGCCATGCGGCTGGATGCTCCCGGGAATGTGGATGGGTTCGCGGGCGCAGGCGTCGGCGGCGGCGGCGCCGGCGTTCACAGCGCCACCCCCCATTCGCTGGAAGGATCGTCCTCGCCATGGTCCGGCACCACCACCGCCGGCTCCAGCCACTGCAGCAGCAGCGCGAAGGTGGCCAGCGCGCCGTCCACCACCGCCTGCTGGCGTTGCGGCGGCACGGTGGACAGCAGGGCCAGCGTCTGCCGCCAGCGCTCGCCGGTCAGGTCGCCATAGGGATGGAAATACAGCAGCCCCTCGGCCGGGCACCAGTCGGCATCGGCCAGCAGGCGGCGGGTGATCACGCGGCCGCCGAGGGTGGAGCCCTCCATCACGTACAGCGAGCCGAGCGCGCCTTCCAGCGTGCGGCACAGCTGCGCGGCTTCGGGCACCACGGGCAGCGCCTCGATGTCCAGGTCGTCGATGTCCAGTGCGCGCAGGTCGTGCTCGATCAGCGCCAGCCGCTGGCGCGGCGCAGTGAAGGCTTCGTCCTGCAGCGCACGGGCCAGTGCCGGTTCCCACGCGCGGTGGAAGCCGTGGAAGCGCATCAGCACCGCCACGAAGCGCGTGTAGCTCATCGGGCTGTCGAGCAGCCCCAGCAGGGATTCCAGCTGCGCATGTGCATCGGCCGTGGCCTCGCGCAGCCGTGCGTGGAGCGAGAGGGAAGCGGCGGGCGTGGACAGCATGGACAAGGCCGGAAGGTGGACTGCAGTCCGGCGGCGCTTGCTGTCAGCGGGCGATGCAAGGGCCAAACCGGGCACGGGTGCATGTTTTAACACCGTCGTGCCGGGCGGCTTGTCAGCGGAGGCTGATAGGCGCTGTCCTCACACCGGCAGTTCGGCCCGGCGCGGCAGGTCGGCGCCGCGGCGCGAGCAGGTGATGGCGGCGGCCTGCGCCGCGAAATCCAGCGCCGCCTTGAGCTGCGTGGCCGGCAGCGTGCGCAGCGCCATCGGCGACAGTGCGTCGTGCTCGGCCAGCCAGGTGAGCAGCGCGGCCTGGAAGGTGTCGCCGGCGCCCACGGTGTCCACCACGTCCACCTTCACCGGCGCGGCCTGGGCCTGCGCCGCGGCGGTCCAGGCCAGCGCGCCTTCGCCGCCGCGTGTCACCACCACCATGGCCACGCCACGGGCCAGCCACTGCGCGGCCAGCACGTCGGGCGACTTGCCGGGGAACAGCAGGCCCAGGTCCTCGTCGCTCACTTTCAGCAGGTGGGTGCGCGGCAGCATCCAGTCCAGCAGCGCATGCCAGCGGCCCAGGTCGGGCTCCACGTTCAGGCGGATGTTGGGGTCGTAGCTGATCAGGCTGCGGCGGTGCTCGCGCTCGATCAGCGCCCGCTGCGTGGCGGCCACCGGCTCCACCACCGTGGCATAGGAGCCCACGTGAAAGGCGCGCGCCTCCGGCGGAATGGCGCCCAGCGACACCTGGGCCACGCCGCGGTCGGCCGCGCCTTCGCCATAGAAGGAATAGGAGGGCACGCCGGCAGTGTCCACGCCCACCAGGCTGAGCGTGGTACGGGCCGGGCTGCGCGGCGTGCAGCGGGTGTCCACGCCTTCGTCGGTCAGTGCGCGCATCAGCCGCTCACCGAGGAAGCCGGTGGACACGCCGCCGAAGAAGCCGACCGGCTGGCCCAGCCGGGCCAGGCCCACGGCCACGTTGAAAGGGGAGCCGCCGACGCGCGCGTCGAGCATCAGGCCGGTAGAGGTATCGCCAGCTGCAAATACATCGAACAGCGCTTCGCCGCAGACCACGAACATGGGTTTCTCCAGGGGGTTACAGGTGCGCAGCATGCCCCGCGCATGCCGCTGCGAACATCGGGTTTTCCATTAATCAATCAGCTTGATTTATTAACCGGACTCTACCAAAGTACATCCATCGGATCACCCCGATGTCGTTTTCAGACCAACACCGGAGACAACCCCATGCCCGCACAGCGCCCTGTCCTTTCCATCGCCGCCACCGCCCTGGCCGCTGCCGCCATGCTGGGTGCAGCCGCCACGGCAAATGCGGCCGAGCCGGTGATCGGCCTGATCACCAAGACCGACACCAATCCCTTCTTCGTGAAGATGAAGGAGGGCGCCACCGAGGCGGCCAAGGCCAAGAAGGCCCGCCTGATCGCCGGTGCCGGCAAGGCCGACGGCGACAACGCCGGCCAGGTGACGGCGATGGAGAACATGATCGCGGCCGGCGCCAAGACCATCCTCATCACGCCGAGTGACGCCAAGGCCATCGTGCCGGCCATCAAGAAGGCCCGCGACCGCGGCGTGATGGTGATCGCGCTGGACAGCCCGGCCGACCCGGCAGACGCCACCGATGCGCTGTTCGCCACCAACAACTACACCGCCGGCGTGCTGATCGGCCAGTACGCCAAGGCCGCGCTGGGCGGCAAGCCGGCCAGGATCGTCACGCTGGACCTGTTCCCGGGCCACCCGGTGGGCGCGCAGCGGCACAACGGCTTCCTGAAGGGCTTCGGGCTGCCGGCGCCGGAGGCCAAGAGCAACGAGCTGGGCAGCGACCCCGCCATCGTGTGCCAGGCCGACAGCTACGGCGACCAGGCCAAGGGCCAGACGGCGATGGAGAACTGCCTGCAGAAGAGCCCCGACGTCAACGTCGTCTACACCATCAACGAGCCCGCCGCCGCCGGTGCCTACAACGCGCTGAAGAAGGCCGGCAAGGAGAAGGGCGTGGTCATCGTGTCGGTGGACGGCGGCTGCCAGGGCATCCGCGACGTCAAGGCCGGCAAGATCGCCGCCACTTCGCAGCAGTACCCGCTGAAGATGGCCTCGATGGGCGTGGACGCGGCGATCGAATACGCCACCAGCGGCAAGAAGGCCAGCGGCTACGTGGACACCGGCGTGACGCTGATCACCGACAAGCCGCTGCCCGGCATCGACAGCAAGGACGTGCAGGCCGGCACCGAGCTGTGCTGGGGGAAGAAGTGATGTGGAAGGACAAGCTGCCGCCGCTGGGCGTGCTGGGGCCGTTCATCGCCTTGCTGGTGGCGTGCCTGTTCTTCGCCACCCAGACCGACCGCTTCCTCAGCGGCGAGAACTTCTCGCTGATCCTGCAGCAGGTGATGGTGGTGGGCGTCATCGCCATCGGGCAGACGCTGATCATCCTCACCGCCGGCATCGACCTGTCGTGCGGCATGGTGATGGCGCTGGGCAGCATCGTGATGACCAAGTTCGCGGCCGACCTGGGCCTGCCCACGCCGGTGGCCATCGCCTGCGGCATCGCGGTGACCACGCTGTTCGGGCTGGTCAACGGCCTGCTGGTCACGCGGCTGAAGCTGCCGCCCTTCATCGTCACGCTGGGCACGCTGAACATCGCCTTCGCGATCACGCAGCTGTATTCGCAGTCGCAGACCGTCACCGACCTGCCGGAGGCCATGACCTGGCTGGGCAGCACCTTCGGCCTGGGCGGCACCAACGTGGCCTACGGCGCGGTGCTGATGCTGCTGCTGTACTTCGCGGCCTGGTTCGCGCTGCGTGAAACCCAGTCGGGCCGGCATGTGTACGCGGTGGGCAACAACCCCGAGGCCACGCGGCTGACGGGCATCCCGACGCAGAAGGTGCTGCTGGGCGTGTACGTGATGGCGGGTGTGTTCTACGGCATCGCCTCGCTGCTGTCGGTCTCGCGCACCGGGGTCGGCGACCCCAATGCCGGCCAGACCGAGAACCTGGACGCCATCACCGCAGTGGTGCTGGGCGGCACCAGCCTGTTCGGCGGCCGCGGCGTGATCCTCGGCACCCTGGTGGGCGCGCTGATCGTCGGCGTGTTCCGCAACGGGTTGACGCTGATGGGCGTGTCGTCGGTCTACCAGGTGCTGGTCACCGGCATCCTCGTCATCCTGGCGGTGGCGGCCGACCAGATGTCGCGCAAGCAGGCCCGCTGAGCCGGAAGGAACCTCCATGAGCATGCACAACCTCGCGGCCCGGCCGCCAATCGTGATGAAGGCCACCGGCCTGGTGAAGAAGTACGGCCAGGTCACCGCGCTGGACGGCGCCGACTTCGAGCTGCGCGCCGGCGAAATCCTGGCGGTGATCGGCGACAACGGCGCCGGCAAGTCGTCGCTGATCAAGGCGCTGTCGGGCGCCACCGTGCCCGACGCCGGCGAGATCCAGCTGGACGGACAGCCCATCCACTTCAAGAGCCCGATCGATGCCCGCCGCGCCGGCATCGAGACGGTCTACCAGGACCTGGCCGTGGCGCCCGCCATGTCCATCGCCGAGAACCTGTTCCTCGGCCGCGAGGTGCGCCGGCCCGGCGTGCTGGGCAGCGTGTTCCGCATGCTCGACAAGAAGCGCATGCTGGAAGAGAGCATCGCCCGCATGAACGACCTCAAGGTGGGCATCCGCTCGATGACGCAGGCGGTTGAAACGCTGTCGGGCGGCCAGCGCCAGTGCGTGGCGGTGGGCCGCGCCGCGGCCTTCGCGCGGCATGTGGTCATCATGGACGAGCCCACTGCAGCGCTGGGCGTGAAGGAGGGCAACATGGTGCTGGAGCTGATCCGCCGGGTGCGCGACAAGGGCCTGTCGGTGGTGCTCATCTCGCACAACATGCCGCATGTGTTCGAGGTGGCCGACCGCATCCACGTGGCCCGCCTGGGCCGCCGCGCCGCGGTGCTCGACCCGAAGAAGATCACCATGAGCGACACCGTGGCGGTGATGACCGGCGCGATGCAGCCGCAGGACATCCCGGCCGAGTGCCTGGCCTGAAGCGGGGGCCCGCCACATGCTCAAGCACATCCATCCGCTGCTGACGCCCGAGCTGCTGAAGGTGCTGGCCGAAATGGGCCACGGCGACGAGATCGTGCTGGCCGACGCCAACTTCACCGCCCACACGCTGGCCACGCGGCGGCCGGTGCTGCACTGGCCGGGCGTGTCGATGGAGCAGGCCTGCGAAGCGGTGCTGTCGCTGCTGCCGCTGGACGAGGCGGTGGCGCAGCCGGTGGCCTGCATGCAGGTTGGCGGCACCGAGCCGGGCTATCTTTCGGCCCTGCAGCGCCGCGTGGTGCAGGCGCTGGCCGACCGCGGCGACGCGCGGCCCGCGCAGTGCCAGGCCACCGAGCGCTTCGCCTTCTACGAGCGGGCGCGCCAGGCCTTCGCCATCGTGCAGACCGGCGAGCTGCAGCCGTATGCCAACTTCCTGTTCAAGAAGGGCGTGATCGCCCAGCCCCTGGAGCCTTGATGCCATCCGCCGCCCCCGCCGCCTCCCACCCGCCCGAAGCCGGGCGGCTGCGCCCGCGCGGCTCCAGCCAGGGCGGCCTGCGGCAGTACAACGAGCGCGTGGTGCTGCAGGCCATCCGCCTGAACGGCGCGCTGCCGGCTGCCGAGATCGCGCGGCTGACGCAGCTCACTGCGCAGACGGTCTCGCAGATCACCAAGCGGCTGCTGGACGACGGCCTGCTGGTCAAGGGCACGCCCGTGCGCGGCAAGGTGGGCCAGCCCTCGGTGCCGCTGGCGCTGGCGCCCGACGGTGCGTATGCCATCGGCGTCAAGGTGGGCCGGCGCAGCTTGGACGTGCTGCTGGTGGATTTCACCGGCGCGGCCTGCCAGCGCTCGTCGGTCAGCTACGACTACCCGGAGCCCGAGGCAGTGTGCGCCGCCATCGACCAGCACCTGCAGGGCATGCGCCAGTGGCTGGGCCCCGGCCGGCGCGAGCGGCTGCAGGGCATCGGCATCGCGGCGCCGCTGTCGCTGGGCGGCTGGCAGACCCTGCTGGGCGTGGACAGCGAACGCGCCCGCGCCTGGGACCGCATCGACCTGCCCGACCGCGTGGCCGGCATGAGCGGCCTGCCCGTCACCTTCGTCAAGGACACGGCGGCCGCCTGCGTGGCCGAGCTGGTGGCCGGCCGCGGCCGCAGCGTGCGCAGCTTCCTGTACGTGTTCGTGGACACCTTCATCGGCGGCGGACTGGTGCTGGACAGCCACCTGCGCGGCGGCCTCAGCGGCAATGCCGGCGCGGTGGGCTCGCTGGCCATGGGCCGCGGCCGCCAGGGGCAGCCTGCGCCGCCGCAGCTGCTGAGCATCGCCTCGCTCTTCACGCTGGAAACACTGTATGCCGCCGCCGGCCTGGACCTGGGCGCCACCACCGATGCCCGGGCGCTGCAGCCGCCCTGGCGCGCCTGTACCGACGCCTGGCTGGCCGAAGCCGGCCCGGCGATTGCCCTGGCCCTGCATGACGCAGCCTGCCTGCTGGACCTGGAAGGCGTGATCGTGGACGGGCAGTTCAGCCGCGAGCTGCTGGCCGCGCTGCTGGAGGCGGTGGAAGCCGCCTGCGCCGACCTCAGCTGGGAAGGCGTGCGCCGGCCGCTGCTGATGCCCGGCACCATCGGCCCCGATGCCCGGGCACTGGGCGGCGCGCTGCTGCCGCTGCATGCCAACTTCGCGCCCGACCGGGACTTGTTCCTCAAGCTCGAGCGGCCTCTCTAGAATGCCTGCCCTTCGACTTCGTAAACAAGGACGCCCGTGGACCTGCAAGTACCGATCAAGATCTTCGACGAACTCCTCGAGGAGGTGATCGAGTCCACCGGCATGCTCGACCTGGCCAGCGGCGAGATCCGCGAGGTGAAGTACATCGACTACGACGTGGCCCAGCGCGGCCTCCCCGCCGAGGACCCCGACTACGACTTCACCAGCGGCATGCTGTCCAACAACGGCCACGAGGTGGAGTTCCGCGTGGAAGTGGACGCCGCCGGCCGCAAGTACTCGGTTACCGCCAGCGAGCTGCTGGAGCTGAAGGGCCGCGCCGCCAAGCTGTTCACCGACAGCGCTCGCGCCGCCGCGGCCAAGAAGACCGGCAAGCGCTGACGCCGGGGCGTGCGCCGGGCACGCCACGTGCCGCATCGGTCGCTCTTGAAAAGGAGATGCCGATGAACCTGCACAGCGTGCCCCAGCCACCTCCGCCGCCCCCGCCCGACGTGCTGCCAGTCACCCCCGACGGCGACCCGCCCAGCACCACGCCGCCGGTGCGCGAGCCCGACCTGCCGCACCAGCCGCGGCCGGACGAGACGCTCCAGTAGGCGGTGCGTTCAGCGCCGCGCCGCGGGGGCCACGGTCACCGCGGGTGCGGCCTGCTCCTGCGCCGCCCGCCGCGCATAGCGCTGGGCAATGGAGGCGCACACCATCAGCTGCAGCTGGTGGAACACCATGATGGGCAGCACGATCAGGCCCACGGCCTGCCCGGCGAACAGGATTTGTGCCATCGGCACGCCGCTGGCCAGCGTCTTCTTGGAGCCGCAGAACACGATGGCCACCTCGTCCTCGCGGCTGAAGCCCATGCGCCGGCTGAACAGCACCAGCAGCCCCATCACCACGAACAGCAGCAGCGCGCTGATGCCCAGCAGGATGCCCAGGGTGCCCAGGCTGACCTGTTGGTAGAGGCCCTGCACCGTGGCCTCGCTGAAGGCCGAATACACCACCAGCAGGATGGAGCCCTGGTCGAACCACTTCAGCATGCCGCGGTGGCGCGCCACCCAGGCGCCGATCCAGCGCTGCGCGATCTGCCCGGCCACGAAGGGCAGCAGCAGCAGGCCCACGATGCCGGCCGCCGACTGCCAGCTCATCACCCCCGCCGCGCCGCTGCTGGCCGAGCTGGTGGAGGCCATGGCCGCGATCAGCAGCGGCGTGAGCGCGATGCCGGCGATGTTGGAGGTGCTGGCGCTGCACATGGCCGCCGGCACGTTGCCCTTGCCGATGGAGGTGAAGGCGATGGACGACTGCACAGTGGAAGGCAGCGCGCACACGAACAGGACGCCCAGGTACAGCGTGGGGCCGATCAGCGGCTCGAAGAGGGGGCGCAGCGCCAGGCCGAGGATCGGAAACAGGATGAAGGTGGCGCTGATCACCGTGAGGTGCAGCCGCCAGTGCAGCAGGCCCGCCACCACCGCCTCCCGCGACAGCTTGGCCCCGTGCAGGAAGAACAGGCCCGCCACGCAGGCATTGGTGAGCCACTTCACGCCCTGGGCACCCACCCCGTGCACCGGCAGCACCGTGGCCACGCCCAGCACGGCCAGCAGCAGCAGCACGAAGTTGTCGGGCAGGAAGGCAGGTCGGCGCATGGCAGGCTCGATGGGCAAGGGCAGGGCCGTGATTACACGGGCCGCAGCCCCGTTTGTAAAATGGATTGATGGGATTGGTCGATTCGCTCCGCTTATGAATGTCAGCCTGCGTCAGCTGCAGGTGCTGCTGGCCATCGCCGACGAGGGCGGCTTTGCCCGCGCCGGCGCGGCCATCGGCCTGTCGCAGCCGGCGGTCAGCCAGAGCATGCGGGCGCTGGAATCGGAGCTCGGCCTGAAGCTGCTGGACCGCACCACGCGGGAGGTGCTGCTCACCCCCGCCGGCCAGACGCTGGTGGGCCCGCTGCGCCGCGTGCTGGGCGAGCTGCAGGAGCTGCTGGCCCGCACCCAGGCGCTGGGCGCCCAGGCGCGCGGGGTGGTGCGGGTGGCCAGCGCGCCCACCGTCTCGGCCGGCTTGATGCCGCGCTGCCTGTCGGCTGCCCAGCAGCGCCACCCGGACATCCAGGTGCTGCTGACCGACCAGGCCCAGCGCCTGGCACTGGAAAGCGTGCGCGCCGGCGCGGTGGATTTCGCGGTGGTGGTGGGCGGCGACCGCATGGACGACCTGGAGCAGCAGCCGGTGTTCGAGGAGGCCTTCGTGCTGGTGTGCCCGGCCGGCCATGCCTTCGCCCGGCGCAGCAGCGTGTCGCTGGCCGCGCTGGCCGACCAGCCGCTGGTGCTGCTGGACCACACCTCGGGCAGCCGGCCGTTGATCGACGAGGCCTTGCGCCGGCACGGCCCGCGCGCCCGCGTGGTGCAGGACGTGGGCAATGCCACCACCGCCTTCCGCATGGTGGCCGAGGGGCTGGGCCTGTCCATCCTGCCGGCGCTGTCGCTGCCGCTGCCGGATGGCCAGGCGCTGCGCGCGGTGGCACTGAAGCCCCCGCTGCGCCGGCGCATCGTGCTGGTGCGGCGGCGCAACCGCTCGCTGTCGCCGGTGGCCCAGCACATCTGGGCGCTGGTGGCCGAACTGGCGTCGGCCACGCGCCCGGCGGCTACTTCTCCGCGTATTCCTTGAGGCGGTTGTAGAGCGTCTTCAGGCTCACGCCCAGGGCCGCGGCGGTGCGTTCCTTGTGGTGGTCGAAGCGCTTGAGCGTGGCCAGGATCACCGCCCGCTCGATCTCTGCCAGCGGCTGGCCGATGCGCACCGTCAGCGTGTCGGGGTCGTCCACGGTCACCGTCGGCGGGCGGGCCTTGGTGCCGGCGCCCAGGCCGGGCTGCAGCCATTCGTCGTCGATGTCGCGGCCGTCGGCCATCAGGTAGATGCGCTGCACCGCGTTGCGCAGGTCGCGCACGTTGCCCTGCCAGCGGTGGCGGCACAGCGCCGCGATGGCGGTGGGCAGGAAGCGCTTGTTCACGCCCTCGCGGCGGCCGATGTCCTGCAGGAAGTGCTCGGCCAGCATCGGGATGTCGTCCGGCCGCTCGTGCAGCGAAGGCATGCGGATCGGGAACACGTCCAGCCGGTACATCAGGTCTTCGCGCAGCTTGCCGCTGGCCACCGCCTCGGTGGGCACGCGGTTGGTGGCGGCGATCACGCGCACGTCGGTTTCCACCGGCGTGGTGCTGCCCACGCGCATGAAGCTGCCGGTCTCCAGCACGCGCAGCAGCTTGACCTGCAGCTCCGGCGGCATCTCGGTCACTTCATCCAGGAACAGCGTGCCGCCGTGCGCCCGTTCGAAGAAGCCCAGGTGCTGGCGGTCGGCGCCGGTGAAGCTGCCCTTCTCGTGGCCGAAGATCTCGCTTTCGATCAGGTGCGGCGAGATGGCGCCGCAGTTCACCGCCAGGAAGGGCTGGTGGCGCCGGCGGCTGAGGTCGTGGATGGTGCGCGCCGCCACTTCCTTGCCGCTGCCGCTCTCACCCGTGATGAGCACGGTGACGGCCGAGCCGGCCACCCTCGCGATCTGCTCGTACACCTGGCGCATCGGCGCGGAGCGGCCCACCATGTGGCCGAAGCGGCCGGTGCGGTCCAGCTCGGCGCGCAGGTCCTCCAGCTCGGCCTTCAGCGTAGAGGGCTGCATCAGGCGCGACAGGATGCCCTGCAGCTGCTTGATGTTGAAGGGCTTGACCAGGTAGTCGGCCACGCCCAGCCGCAGTGCCTGGATGGAGGTCTCGATGCTCGCGTGGCCGGTGACCAGCACCACCTCGGTGTTGGCCAGCTGGTCGGTGTCCTTCAGCAGGTCCAGCCCCTGGCCGTCCGGCAGCTGCAGATCGAGCAGGACGAGATCGGGCGCCCGCGTGGCCAGTTGCCTGCGCGCGTCCTTCAACGTACGTGCCGTCACGGCCGTGAACCCTTCGGCGGCGATCAGAGCCGCCATGGTCTCGGCGACGTCCGGGTCGTCCTCGACGATCAAAGCATGTCCCATAACTACCCGACGCGCGACCTGGCCGCGCTGCAAAAGGCTGATTATGGGTCGGCGCGGCTGCAGTCAGGCACAGGCGTTGCCTTCTGGCTCCACCATCGGGCTTTGCCCTCGCCAGGAGACTGATCATGGCCACCCTGCCTGCCGACGACACCGCCACCCGCATCGACAGCGTTCAGTCGCTCACCGAAGCCACGGGGCCCGGTGCCGCGCTGATGAGCGCCTCCACCCTCACGGGCTTCAACATCGTCAACCTCGCCGGCGAGACGCTGGGCGACGTCGAGGAACTCATGATCGACCTGGCGCATGGCACCGTGGCCTATGCGGTGATGTCCAGCGGTGGCTTCCTGGGCATCGGCGAGAAGCTGTTCGCCATCCCGTGGCGGGCGCTGCGGCTGGACAGCGAGCGCCGCGCCTTCGTGCTGGATGTGCAGAAGTCCCACTTCGACAATGCGCCGGGCTTCGAGTCCACCCACTGGCCCACGCAGCTCAATGGGGGCGAGGCCTGGCACCGGGACGTGCACGACTACTACCAGACGCCCGTGTACTGGGAGAAGTAGCGCCTGCCTTGTGTTCGGCCGCCTGCTCCGCGGCCATCAGCGCCAGCAGGCTGCGTTCACGCGCCAGCAGGCCGCGTGCGCCGCGCTCCTTCACGCGGCACAGCTGCTCCAGGCAGCCGCGCTCGAAGCTGCGCAGCACCGCATGGTGCACATACGACTTGCGGCACACCGCGATGGTGTGGCCCAGGTGTTGCGCCACCTCGCCGATCACCTGCCGGGTGAGCACCGTCAGCTCGCGCTTGGTATGCGGCAGCTCGCAGGGCAGCAGCCGCTCCAGCGCCAGCGCGCTGGCATGCCAGGTGCGGAAGTCCTTGGCGCTGAAGTCGTCGCCGGCCACTGCACGCAGGTATTCGTTGACGTCGGTGGAATCGATGCCGTGCACCTGGCCGTCGTCGTCCAGGTAATGGAACAGCGCCTGGCCCGGCAGCTCCTGGCAGCGGCGCACGATGCGCGCCAGCCGGGCGTCCTCCACCGCCACCTCCTGCTCCACGCCGCTCTTGCCGCGGAAGGACAGCTTGAGCACGCTGCCGCGCACCGCCGCATGCTTGCGCCGCAGCGTGGTCAGGCCGAAGGAGCCGTTCTGCTTGGCGTACTCGTCGTTGCCGATGCGCAGGTAGGTCGTGTCCAGCAGCCGCACCAGCGCCGCCAGCACCTTGGTGCGGGGCAGGCCGGGCTGGTCCAGGTCCCGCTGCACCCGCCGGCGGATGGCCGGCAGCACGCGGCCGAACTGCTGCAGCCGCTCGAACTTCGACTGGCCCTGGTGCTCATGCCACAGCGCGTGGTAGCGGTACTGCTTGCGCCCGCGTGCGTCGCGGCCGGTGGCCTGCAGGTGGCCGGTGGCGCGGGGGCAGATCCACACGTCGGTGTAGGCCGGCGGAATGGCCAGCGAGCGGATGCGGGCCAGCGCGGATTCGCCCTTCACCGGCTGCCCCTGCTCGTCGACATAACCGAAGCTGCGCCCGCGCTTGACGCGGCGCCAACCCGGCATCTCGTCGCTCACATAGACCAGGGCGGGCGGCAGGGCGTCGGGGGGTGTGGTGGGCATGGTGCGGCACCTTCGCAGCCGGCGTGCCCGGGGCGGCGCGGGCACCGCGGCCGCGCGGGGCTGCGGCGCAGAATTTTTTGCGGCAAGCGCCTGCCTGTGGCGGGTAGGCCGCGGCATGCCGAGGGGGCCGTCCGGGTACTGGAAATCACTGTCGGAGCATGCCTACATGAAGCGCCCGCATCCGCCTAGGCGCGAGGCGAAGAGCGGCCGCGACACTGTTTGCAACGCCTACCCCGGCCCCAGGAGATTGCATGACCGCCGCACTGCACATGCGCATCGAGCGCCGCCAGACCCAGACCGTCACGCCCCGCCTCCAGCATGCGGTGCGCCTGCTCCAGTTGTCGTCGATGGATTTCGCCCAGGAGGTGCAGCAAGCCCTCGACGGCAACCCCTTCCTGGAGGAAGAGGGCGACGACACCGCGGGCAGCACCGACCTGGACGATGGCGCCGATGTGTCCGCAGCGCCCTGGGAGGCCCAGGCCTGGACGATGTCGGCCGGCGGTGGCCACGGTCCGGCGTCCGACGGCGACGTATCGCTGATCGACCTGCTGCCGCAGAGCATCTCGCTGCGCCAGCACCTGCACACCCAGCTCAACGTGATGCCGCTGACCGAGCGCGACCGCGCACTGGGCGCGATGGTGATCGAGTCGCTGGACGACGACGGCTACCTGCGCCAGCCGCTGGAGGAGCTGTGCACGCTGGCCGAGCTGGACCCACCCACCGGCCTGGACGAAGTGCGCGTGGCCCTGTGCCGTGTGCAGGGCCTGGACCCGCTGGGCATCGGCGCCCGCGACCTGGCCGAATGCCTGCACCTGCAGACGGTGCTGATCGAGGACGAGAAGCAGCGCGCGCTGGCCCGCAAGGTGCTGGCGCAGCCGCTGCAGCGCCTGGCCATGCGCGAGTTCCACAAGCTGGCCGCCCTGGTGGATGCCACGCCCGCCGAGGTGGAAGCCGTGTGCGAGCGCATCCGCCAGTTCAACCCGCGTCCGGGCTCGCGCTTCGATTCGGCGCGCACGCCCTATGTCACGCCCGACGTCATCGTGCGCCGCGGCCGCGGCTCGAACTGGATCACCACGCTGAACCCCGAGGTGGTGCCCCGCGTGCGCCTGAACCGGCTGTATGCCGACCTGTTCCAGCGCCACCGCGACACCGGACAGACCGACCTGGCCGCTCACCTGCGCGAAGCCCGCTGGACGCTGCGCAACGTGGAGCAGCGCTTTGCCACCATCCTGGACGTGGCCAATGCCATCGTGCGCCACCAGCACCACTTCTTCGAGTACGGCCCCATGGCGATGAAGCCGCTGGCACTGCGCGACATCGCGCAGGAGGTGGGCCTGCACGAGTCCACCGTCTGTCGCGTGACCAACAACAAGTACATGGCCACGCCATCGGGCGTGTTCGAGCTGAAGTACTTCTTCTCGCGCTCCTTGCCCACGCACAGCGGCGGCCAGGCCTCCACCACCGCCATCCGCGGCGTGATTCGCGAGCTGATCGAGGAAGAGGCGCCGGGCGAGCCGCTGTCGGACGTGCAGCTGGCCGCCATGCTCAAGCGCCAGGGCTTCCATGTGGCCCGGCGCACCGTCACCAAGTACCGCCAGCAGCTCAAGCTGCCCGCGGTGGAAATGCGCCGCCAGCGTCCGCCGGTGGGTGCCACCGCCTCGGCCGCCGCCGAAGCACGGGTGTGATGGCAGCCGGCCCGGGCGGGCCGGCGGGTCAGAAGTCGCCGCGCGGGCGCCCGCTGTCGTCGGGGGCTGCGGGCGCGGGCGTGTCACCCGGCAGGCCGTCGGCCTCCTGCGATTCCGCCGGCAACCGGTAGCGATCCTCGGCCCAGGCGCCCAGGTCGGCGGTGCGGCAGCGCTCGCTGCAGAAGGGGCGCCAGCGGTTCTCCGGCGCATACAGGCTGGGGCCTCCACAGCCCGGGCACTTCACGGTGCGTGTCATCGTCGTCAGGCGGCTTGGGAAGTCAGGCGCAGAGGGTCAGCTCGAAGCTGCAGTCCTCGGTCACCGGCCGCACGCGGCCTTCCGCATCGCTGCGCATCAGCCGCACCGACACCATCAGCCGATGGCCGGTGATCTCCGGCACCAGTTCGGGATCGTCGGGCAGCTTCACGCGCAGCAGGTGGTAGGTCTTGCCCTGCGGCAGGCTGCGCTGGAACTGGCCGCCGGTGGCCACCACCTTGTGCGGCACGCCGCTGTCGCGCAGCAGGCCCAGCAGCACATGCAGCGCGTCGGCCAGCGGCCTCATGCTGCCGATCCAGCCCATCAGGTCGGCACGCCGACGCTCCGGCCCGTGCTGCTGCCAGGCGTGGTAGGCAGGCAGGTCGAATTCGCAGGTGCCACCCGGGATGCCGATGCGGCTGCGGATGCTCATCAGCCATTCGTTGCCATTGAGCTGGTGGCCGGCCTTGCCGTCCATCTCGTTCAGGCCATTGAACGCATGGTCCAGCCGCGAGGTGACGACGTTGAGCGCAGCTTCGGAGATGGCCGGGTTGCCCCGGTAGGCTTCGAGCTGCGCACGGTGGCGGTCCAGCTCCTTCAGCAGGTCGGACTTGAGATCGGCGCGCGAGGCGACGTCCATGATCTCGAACAGGGTGGCCAGCGCGAAGTGGTGGTCCACGGTTGCGTCACGCGCCACCAGTTGGCCGAGCCTGTTGAACAGATGCTCCAGCCGCAGCATCGTGCGGATGCCTTCGTTGAACGGGTATTCGTAGAGAACCAAGATGCAGGCCCGTAAGGATGGCTCTGCTTATTGTTTCACAGGGTCCACGCTCCAGTACTGCCACAGGCGCTGTACCTGGGTATCGAGCTGTTCCAAGGTCAGCCCCTCGTTGAACAGCACCGCATCGGCGATGGCCCGGCGTGCCTGGCGCGTGGCCTGCTGGCCGATCACACGCTCCACCGTGGCCTGCGTCCAGCCCGAGCGGCGCATCACGCGGGCCACCTGGGTGGCCTCGCTGCAGTCCACCACCAGCACCTTGTGCACCCGCGCGCGCCAGTGGGCTGACTCGGTCAGCAGCGGCACGTCGAAGACGATGGTGCGGCCCGCGGCCAGCGCGGCCTGGCGCTGCGTCTCGGCGCCGATCATCGGATGCAGGATGGCTTCCAGCCGGTGGCGCGCTTCGGGGTCGGCGAACACCCGCTGGCGCATGTGGTCGCGGTCCAGTGCGCCATCGGCGGCGATGGCCGCATCGCCGAAGGCCGCGGCGATGGCCGGCAGCGCCGCGCCGCCGCTGGCGGTGAGGGCGCGCGAGATCGCATCGGTGTCCACCAGCACCGCGCCGCGGGCCACCAGCCGTGCGGCCACGGTGCTCTTGCCGCTGCCGATGCCGCCGGTCAGGCCGATGTGCAGGCCGCGGTCCATCGTCGCGTCAGGCCCAGCCGATCCAGCCCAGCACCGTGGACGTGCCGGCCAGCATCACCACCAGCCCGGCGCCCGCCAGGAAGGGGCCGAAGGGCACATAGCGGCCTTCGCGCAGCGACGAGCGCATCTTCATGCCGATGCCCACCACCGCGCCGATCACCGACGACATCAGCAGGATGGGCACGATGGCCTGCCAGCCCAGCCACGCCCCCAGCGCGGCCAGCAGCTTGAAGTCGCCATAGCCCATGCCTTCCTTGCCGGTGGTCAGCTTGAACAGCCAGTACACCGACCACAGCGACAGGTAGCCCGCCACCGCTCCCCACAGCGCCGTGGACAGCGGCAGCGTCCAGCCGAGCGCCGCGGCCACCAGGCCGCCCCACAGCAGCGGGAAGTTCAGGGCGTCGGGCAGCACCGTGGTGTCCCAGTCGATGGCGGCCAGCGCCACCAGCACCGCGGCCACCGCACACCACAGCACGGTCACCGGCTGCGCACCGAAGCGCCAGCCGATGGCCCCGAACAGCACCGCCGTGGCCAGCTCGATCAGCGGATAGCGCGCCGAGATGCGGCTGCCGCAGGCTGAGCAGCGGCCCTTGAGCCGCAGCCAGCCCAGCAGCGGCAGGTTCTCGTGCCAGCGGATCGCATGGCCGCAGGAAGGGCAGCGGGAGCGCGGCGCGGCGATGCCCAGGTGCGGCAGGGCTTCCAGCGCGGTGCTCAGCTGGCGGGCGGTCTGCTGCTGGGCGCCGGGCATCTCGCCCTTGGCCGCGAACACGCGCCGCCAGGAGTCGCCATCGCCCAGCTGGTGCGACACGTCGCCCCACCACTGCCGCTCGATCATCAGCGGCAGGCGGTGGATCACCACGTTGAGGAAGCTGCCGATGCACAGGCCCACCAGGGCCAGGACCCCGGGCGACAGCAGCAGGTCGAGCGGTAGGTCGGCCGGCACTTGTCTAGACGACCGAGCCGAGCTTGAAGATGGGCAGGTACATCGACACCACGATGCCGCCGATCAGCGTGCCCAGGATGACGATGATGAACGGCTCCATCAGGCTGGACAGGCCCTTGACCATCTCGTCCACCTCGTCCTCGTAGAACTCGGCCGCCTTGCCCAGCATGTGGTCCAGGGAGCCGGATTCCTCGCCGATGGAGGCCATCTGCAGCACCATCGTGGGGAACACGCCGGTGGACTGCATCGCGGTAGTCAGCGCCGAGCCGGTGGACACGTCCTTCTGGATCTTCTCGGTGGCCATCGCGTACACCGCGTTGCCGGAAGCCCCGCCCACCGAATCCAGCGCCTCCACCAGCGGCACGCCGGCGGCAAACATCGTGGACAGGGTGCGCGTCCAGCGTGCGATCACGCTCTTGTTGATCAGCTCGCCGAACACCGGGATGCGCAGCAGCAGCCGGTCCATCGCGATCTGCATCTTCTCGGAGCGGCGCCAGCTCTGCATGAAGAAGTAGCCGCCGCCGAACAGCACGCCGAAGATCACCCACCAGTAGCCGACGAAGAACTCCGACAGCGCGATCACGAACAGCGTGGGCGCCGGCAGGTCGGCGCCGAAGGAGCTGAACACATCCTTGAAGGCCGGGATCACGAACAGCATGATCACCGTCAGCACCACGAAGGCCACCACCATCACCGCCACGGGGTACATCAGCGCCGACTTGATCTTCGACTTCAGCGCCAGCGTCTTTTCCTCGTACAGCGCCAGGCGTTCCAGGAGCTGCTCCAGGATGCCGCCCGCCTCGCCGGCTTCCACCAGGTTGGCGTACAGCGCATTGAAGTGCAGCGGATGCTTGCGGAAGGCGGCCGACAGGCTGGTGCCGGTCTCCACGTCGGAGCGGATGTCGTTGAGCAGCCGGGTCAGCTTGGGGTTGGTGCTGCCGCGCGCCACGATGTCGAACGACTGCAGCAGCGGCACGCCGGCCTTCATCATCGTGGCCAGCTGGCGGGTGAAGATGGCGATGTCCTTCTGCTTGATGGACTTGCCACCCGACATCCGGCGCTTCTTCACCTTGGTGATCATCACGCCCTGGCGGCGCAGCATGGCGCTCACCGCGGCCTCGCCACCGGAGCGGATCTCACCACGAACGGTCTTGCCGTTCTTGTCCTTGCCTTCCCACTCGAAGACAAATTCCTTGATGTTCTTCGCGGCTGCAGCAGTCGCCATTCCAGACCTTCCCCGAACGTCTATTCGTTGGTGACCGTGATCACTTCTTCCAGCGTGGTCACGCCTGCCCGCACCTTCACCAGGCCCGACTGCCGAAGGTCTCGCACGCCCTCGATCTGCGCCTGCTTGGCGATGTCCAGGGCCGTGCCCTCCGACAGGATGATGCGCTGGATGGCCTCGGTGATCGGCATCACCTGGTACAGACCCACGCGGCCCTTGTAGCCGTTGTTGCAGGCCGAGCACCCGATCGCCCGGTACGGCTTCCAGGTGCCATCCAGGTCTTCGTCACGAAAGCCCGCGCGCTTGAGGGCTTCGCGCGGGTATTCGGCCGGCGCCTTGCAGTTCTCGCACAGCCGGCGCGCCAGCCGCTGGGCGGTGATCAGCAGCACGCTGGCCGCGATGTTGAACGGCGCCACGCCCATGTTCATCAGGCGGGTGAGGGTAGTGGGCGCATCGTTGGTGTGCAGCGTGGACATCACCAGGTGGCCGGTCTGCGCGGCCTTGATCGCGATGTCGGCGGTGTCCAGGTCGCGGATCTCGCCCACCATGATGATGTCCGGGTCCTGCCGCAGGAACGACTTCAGCGCGACCGCGAAGGTCATGCCGGCCTTGTCGTTCACGTTCACCTGGTTGATGCCGGGCAGGTTGATTTCCGCCGGATCTTCCACCGTGGCGATGTTGACGCCCGGCTGGTTGAGCATGTTCAGGCAGGTGTACAGCGACACCGTCTTGCCCGAGCCGGTGGGCCCGGTGACCAGGATCATCCCGTAGGGCCGCTGGATCGCGGCCATCAGCCGGTCCTTCTCGATCTTCTCGTAGCCCAGCGCCTCGATACCCAGCTTGGCCGACGAAGGATCCAGGATCCGGATCACGATCTTCTCGCCGAACAGCGTGGGCAGCGTGCTCACGCGGAAGTCGATCGCCTTGTTGCCGAACTTCAACTTCATGCGGCCGTCCTGCGGCACGCGCTTCTCGGAGATGTCCAGCCGGCTGATGACCTTGATGCGCGAGGCCAGCTTGTCCTTGATGGCCACCGGCGGCTGCGTGATCTCGCGCAGCTCGCCGTCGATGCGGAAGCGCACGCGGTAGTGGTACTCGTAGGGCTCGAAGTGCAGGTCAGAAGCACGTGCGTTGATCGCGTCGATCAGCATCTTCTGCAGGAAGCGCACCACCGGCGCGTCTTCCACCTCCGACACCACCTCGTTGGCCTGTTCGTCGGCCGCGGCCTCGTCGTTGACGTCGAAGTCGAAGTCGCCGCCGGCGAGGCTTTCCAGTGCCTCGTTGACGGTGGCGCCCAGCGCCTCCATCAGCGCGGCCAGCTTGTCGTACTCCACCAGCACCCACTCGGGCGACAGCTGGGTGGCGAACTTGATGCGCTCGATCGCTTCCTGGTCGGTGGGATCGGCGCCGCCGATGAACAGGCGATTGCCGCGCCGGCCCAGCACCACCACCTGGTACTGGCTGGCCAGCTTGTTGTCGATGACGTTGCGCGGCAGCCGCTCCACGTCCACCGCCTTCAGGTCCAGCAGCGGCACCGCCAGGGCATTGGACAGCGTGTGCGCCAGGTCCGAGGCAGACACCGTGCCGGCGGCCACCAGCGCCGAGACGAAGCTCACCCGTCTTTCACGCGCCTGGGCCGCCAGCGCTTCCGCCTGGCGCGGCTGCAACCGGCCCGCATGCACCAGCACACGGGCGACTCCGGACAGGCTCGATTGGGCGGCGTCAGCGACAGTATCCACAGGGCAACTTTTGACTTCGGCCGCAGTGTAGTTCGCGCCGGCAGCCGCAAGCCCCGAAACAGGGGCCGCTGTAGCACCTACATTCAAATCGTGGCGCCAATGAAAAAGGCCGCATTGCTGCGGCCTTTTTCGTGTGTCCTGGTCGGGGTGAGAGGATTCGAACCTCCGGCCTCTACGTCCCGAACGTAGCGCTCTACCAGGCTAAGCTACACCCCGATTTCTTCTTGTTGTGCCCAACTAGCTAGTACGAGCGATCAACTGACTGAACGCATAAGTCTAGCAGCGCTTCCTTGAATTGGGAAGGGGGTATCGCGCTGAGGCAGTCACGCGCCTTGTCGGCCTCCTGGCGTGCGGCCTCCCGCGTGGCTTCCAGCGCACCGGTGCTGCGCACGATCTGCACGATCTCGTCCAGCCGCTCGACCTCGCCCTGCTCGATGGCGTGGCGGATCAGCTGGCGCTGCGCGGCGGTACCGCGCTCCATCGCCACCAGCAGCGGCAGCGTGGGCTTGCCCTCGCGCAGGTCGTCGCCTACGTTCTTGCCCAGCTCGGCGGTGGCACCCTGGTAGTCCAGCAGGTCGTCCACCAGCTGAAAGGCGGTACCCAGCGAGCGGCCATAGTCGGCGCAACGGTCTTCCAGCTCGCGCGGCGCATCGGCCAGCACTGCGCCCAGGCGCGCGCTGGCCTCGAACAGCTTGGCCGTCTTGTAGCGGATCACGCGCAGGTAGTCGTCGACCGCCAGGTCGGGGTCGTGCATGTTCATCAGCTGCAGCACCTCGCCCTCGGCGATGACGTTGGTGGCGTCGGCCAGCACGTCGAGCACGCGCATGCGGTCGACCGACACCATCAGCTGGAAGGCACGGGAGTACAGGAAGTCGCCCACCAGCACGCTGGCGGCGTTGCCGAACATGGCATTGGCCGTCTGGCGACCGCGGCGCAGTGACGACTCGTCCACCACGTCGTCGTGCAGCAGCGTGGCGGTGTGGATGAATTCCACCGTGGCGGCCAGCGTGAAGCGCTCCGGGCCGGTGAAACCGAGGGCATTGGCAAACAGCAGCACCAGCCGCGGGCGGATGCGCTTGCCGCCGGCGCTGACGATGTAGTGCGAGATCTGGTTGATCAGCACCACGTCGGAGCGCAGGCGCTCGGTGATGGCGGCGTCCACTGCCTGCATCTCGTGCGCCATCGGATCGACGGCGAGAGGGGTGGAGGGGGCAGGCGAAGTCACGTTGGCGTTAGGGGAAGTGGACGACATTGGGTAGCCCGCGATTATAGGAACATCGCCGTGACGCTCCGCCGGCTGGCTGCCCCGCTTGTTGCCAAGCCCGCGGATCAGGCTATAATGCCGGGTTCCGCGCGCCAAGGGTCGTCCTTGGGGTGCGGATGATTGAAAGGGTTGACATGTACGCGGTCATAAAAACCGGTGGCAAGCAATACAAGGTTGCTTCCGGCGAGAAGATCAAGGTAGAACAGATTGCTGCGGACGTTGGCCAGGAAATCGTGATTGACCAGGTGCTCGCCGTCGGGAACGGCGCAGAGCTCACGGTCGGCACGCCCCTGGTTGCCGGCGCCAGCGTGAAGGCCACCGTTGTGGCGCAAGGCAAGCACGACAAGGTGCGCATCTTCAAGATGCGCCGTCGCAAGCACTATCAGAAGCACGGTGGTCATCGTCAGACCTACACCGAGCTCGAGATCGGTGCCGTGACGCTCTGACGTCGTCGCTAATTCAGGAGCATTGATCCATGGCACAGAAAAAAGGCGGCGGTTCCACCCGGAACGGCCGCGACTCCAAACCGAAGATGCTGGGCGTGAAGGCCTTTGGCGGCCAGGCTGTCTCGGCCGGCTCGATCATCGTGCGCCAGCGTGGCACCAAGTTCCATGCCGGCACCAACGTCGGCATCGGCAAGGACCACACGCTGTTCGCGCTGGTCGATGGCCAGGTTTCGTTCGCCATCAAGGGCGAGCGCAACCGCCAGACGGTGTTCGTCACCCCCGTGTGACGGTCCGGCTGCCCAGGCAGCCGGCACCGCTGCGAGGCCCCGGCTTGCCGGGGCCTTTGTCTTTTTGCTTCTAAGATCTCTTGACCATGAAGTTCGTTGACGAAGCCACCATTGATGCAGCCGCCGGTGACGGCGGCGCCGGCTGCGCGAGCTTCCGGCGAGAGAAGTTCATTCCCTTCGGCGGCCCGAACGGCGGTGACGGCGGGCGCGGCGGCAGCGTGTACGCGGTGGCCGACCGCAACCTCAACACGCTGATCGACTACCGCTACGCGCGCCGCCACGAGGCCAAGAACGGCGAGGCCGGTCGCGGCTCCGACCAGTTCGGGGCGGCCGCCGAGGACATCGTGCTGCGCATGCCGGTGGGCACCATCATCACCGACATCGACAAGAACGAAGTCATCGCCGAGCTGCTGGTGCCCGGCGAGCCGGTGCTGATCTGCAAGGGCGGCGACGGCGGCTTCGGCAACCTGCATTTCAAGAGCAGCACCAACCGCGCGCCGCGGCAGAAGACGCCCGGCTGGCCCGGCGAGGCGAAGAAGCTCAAGCTCGAGCTGCGCGTGCTGGCCGACGTGGGCCTGCTGGGCATGCCCAACGCCGGCAAGAGCACGCTGATCGCGGCCATCTCGAACGCCCGGCCGAAGATCGCCGACTACCCGTTCACCACGCTGCATCCCAACCTGGGCGTGGTGCGCGTGGCGCCGGAGAAGAGCTTCGTCGTCGCCGACGTGCCGGGCCTGATCGAAGGTGCGGCCGATGGCGCCGGCCTCGGCCACCGCTTCCTGCGGCACCTTCAGCGCACCCGCCTGCTGCTGCATCTCGTGGACATGGCGCCGTTCGACGAGGCCGTGGACCCGGTGGCGCAGGCCAAGGGCATCATCAAGGAGCTCAAGCGCTACGACGAATCCCTGCACGACAAGCCGCGCTGGCTGGTGCTCAACAAGCTGGACATGGTGCCGGCCGAGGAGCGGGCCGCGCGCATCAAGGACTTCGTCAAGCGCATGAAGTGGAAGGGCCCGGTCTTCGAGATCTCCGCGCTCACCCGGGAGGGCCTGGAGCCGCTGATCCATGCGGTGTACGACCACGTTGCGGCCGAGAAGAACGCGCCGATGCCCGACCCTGATCCGCGTTTCGACGCCCCTGTTGCGCAAGATGAATGACGAACTGAAAACGGCCCGGCGCATCGTCGTCAAGGTCGGTTCCAGCCTGGTCACCAACGAAGGCCGCGGCGTCGATGCCGAGGCCATCGGCAACTGGTGCCGCCAGCTCGCGGCCCTGGCCGAGGGCGGCCGCGAGGTGGTGATGGTGTCCAGCGGCGCCATCGCCGAGGGCATGAAGCGCCTGGGCTGGACCACGCGGCCGAAGGAGCTGCACGAGCTGCAGGCCGCCGCGGCCGTCGGCCAGATGGGCTTGGCACAGATGTACGAGAGCAAGCTGTCGGAGCACGGCATGGGCAGTGCGCAGGTGCTGCTCACGCATGCCGACCTGGCGGACCGCGAGCGTTACCTGAACGCCCGCTCCACGCTGCTGACGCTGCTGGGCCTGAAGGTCATTCCGGTCATCAACGAGAACGACACCGTCGTCAACGACGAGATCAAGTTTGGCGACAACGACACCCTGGGCGCCCTGGTGGCCAACCTGGTGGAAGCCGATGCATTGGTGATCTTGACGGACCAGCGGGGCCTGTACACCGCCGACCCGCGCAACAACCCCGACGCCCGCTTCGTCGATGTGGCCCAGGCCGGCGATCCGGAGCTGGAGCGCATGGCCGGTGGCGCCGGTTCCAGCATCGGCCGCGGCGGCATGATCACGAAGATCCTGGCCGCCAAGCGGGCCGCCCGCAGCGGCGCCAGCACCGTGATCGCCTGGGGTCGCGAAGCCGACGTGCTGCTGCGCCTGGTGCAGGGCGAGGCGATCGGCACGCTGCTGGTGGCCAGCACCGCCAAGCGCGCGGCGCGCAAGCAGTGGATGGCTGACCACCTGCAGCTGCGCGGCGCGGTGGTGGTGGACGCGGGTGCGGCGCAGGCGCTGCTGGGCGACGGCAAGAGCCTGCTGCCCATTGGCATGAGCGAGGTGCAGGGCGAGTTCCACCGCGGTGACGTGATCGCGGTGCGCACGCAGGAAGGGCGCGAGATCGCGCGCGGCCTGGCCAACTACTCCAGCGCCGAGGCCCGGCTCATCGTGCGCAAGCCTTCATCGCAGATCGAAGGCCTGCTGGGCTACATGAACGAGCCCGAGATGATCCACCGCACGAACCTCGTGCTGACTTGATGACAGCGCCTGGGCCGCGGGGCCCGGGCTGTCATTCAGGTGTCGTCGTCTGCGGGTTACCGTCCAGCGACAGGGCCGACGACCGCTGGCCGCCGTCGTCCTGCCGATGCGGGCGCATGCCCGAGCGCAGGTAGCGGTTGTGGTGGTTGGGGCGCGGCAGGAAGCGCGCGAGCTCGGTGAGCGCCATCTGGTAGACGTCGCGCTTGAACTCGATCACCACATCCAGCGGCACCCAATACTCGTTCCAGCGCCAGGCGTCGAACTCCGGGTGGTCGGTGGCACGCAGGTTCATATCGCTGTCGCGGCCCATGAGCCGCAACAGGAACCAGATCTGCTTCTGGCCGCGGTAGTGGCCCCGCGCATCGCGGCGGATGTAGTGCTCAGGTACCTCGTATCGAAGCCAATCGCGGGTGCGCGCCAGTATCCTCACCTGCTCCGGATGCAGCCCCACTTCCTCGTGAAGCTCGCGGAACATGGCCTGTTCGGGCGTCTCGCCATGCTTGATGCCCCCCTGGGGAAATTGCCAGGAGTGCGTCCGCAGACGCTTGCCCCAGAAGACCTGGTTCCGGGCGTTGAGCAGGATGATGCCGACGTTCGGCCTGAAGCCTTCACGGTCGAGCATAATCAAACCTCGAATCTA
>OFDN01000712.1_pt1 | contig 25257 bp, 27 predicted proteins | sample 1520971 | NCBI WGS metagenome assembly OFDN01 (sample SAMEA94257418, study PRJEB24077) | hot springs metagenome | biome: Aquatic biome; feature: Geographical feature; material: Water | place: India | collected 2012-06-12 | depth 5 m
CCAGCACGGCCGTTGCCGCGTGACTAAACCTGTCACCTAAACGTGCATCAGTCCCGACTTCCGGCCGGTGCTTCGAGATAAGGTCTCGCGCGATGACGCTGGCGGGGCTCGCGATGGTCATGTCACCAGGGTACGCCGCAAGCTTCGGCAGCGGGGGAGAGCCGTCATCCGCTAATCTCGTCCCACACCACCCGGCCCCTCTGGGGCCGGGTTTTCTCTTTGCCACTCGCGATTCTCGCTCTGCTCGCTCTCGTGCTCCTGCCGCACTCGCGTGCGGCCACAGACGTCGCCCGCATCCCCAACCTCAACCGCCATTACTCAGGACCAACGGCCCGTTCACTCTGCGCCGCGTCGGCGTAGCCTTCGAACAAGGCTCCTACCCCACAAGGGCCCCATCCCCAAAGGAGACCCCATGTCTGCCAAGCCCCTGCACGTCACAGTGACCGCCACCGCCGAATCGCCGACCAAGCTCGCGGTCTCGGCGCGAGACTTCGCGCTCGTCATCGACGAGCCACCGAGCTTCGGGGGTACAGATGCCGGGCCCAACCCGGTCGAATATGTGCTGGCCTCTCTTGCCGGATGCATGAACGTCGTCATCCACATGATCGCCCACGAGCGCGGGGTCGAGGTGCGGGCACTGCACCTGACCGTGAACGGCGAACTTGACCCGTCGCGCCTCATGGGGCACCCCACCGAGAACCGCTCCGGATTCCAGTCCATCGAACTGATCGCCAACATCGACTCCGATGCCAGCCCCGCTGACCTCGACGAGATTCTGCGCCTCTCAGAGCTGCGTTGCCCCGTCTCTGACAACATCGGAGCCGCAACCCCGATCGCGATCCGCCTGGCCACCGCCGCAGACTAAGGCGCGCCTAAGCTCGGCGAAGCACCCAAGCCCTACGGCGACGGCGTTGGCCCACACCGAGCGATCGCCGTGGCCTTTTCCGATGATCCGGATGCTGGCCTCGCCCTCCTCGACACCCTCAACCTCGACGCCGACCTGCTCCGCCGCTCAGGTCGCCCCGCATATGTGCTCTGCCCCACTACCGCCGAGCCCTAGAGCTAGCCCCTCCGACCCCGAGCGCCGCTTCCTCCAGCGCCGCCTCGACGTGTCAGTGTCTAGCTAGCTCGAGCCGCTCCAGGCTGCTGGCACGAGCGCCCACAAGACCTCTGCTTCTTCGTCGCTTTCGTTTCGCCAGGTGTGTGGCTGGTGTCCAGAGAAGGTCACACTGTCTCCGGGTGCAAGGTGCACGTCGTATTGCGGAAACCGCAGGGTGATGTGCCCTCGCAGGACGTGAAGCACTTCGGTCTTGCATGACATGGTGTAAAAGTCGTCGCCTCCGCTCGCGCCCGCTTGCAGCGTCGACCGCAGAAGTTGAATCTCGCCTTCGGCGCGTGGCGTGAGAAGACGATCGTCGACGAGCAAGCCACCGAAGTTGATTGCGGGGGCGTCTTCAAGGTGAATGACTTCGTGTTCCGGTGCAGTGAAGAGTGAGCCGACCGGCAGCGACAGCACCTGACACAGCATGACGAGGGTGGCGACACTCGGCGAGGTCTCGTCTCGTTCGATACGACTGATGAACCCTTTGGTCAGCTTCGTTGCCTCGGCAAGCTGTTCAATCGTGAGCCCTTGCGCGAGTCGCGTGGCGCGCAGTTTTGGGCCAATAGAGATGGGCCCGGTCTGTGGTGACGGGGGAACAGCGCGCATGGCATGCAGTCTACCGAGTAGCCTATTAAGAATCAGAAGTTGCACAATAGACAACTGTGCGCGTAGGGTACATCTCGCACGACAAGGAGGTCACTCGAGCATGATCGGTCCGCGAGATTCAAGCCGCACCCCGCGCTACGCGGGTGCTGCCACGTTCGCTTTGCTCCCTCGCCTTGACGAGGTTCAGTGGGCTGACATTGTGGTTGTGGGCGTGCCTTTCGACTCGGGAGTCAGCTATCGACCGGGCGCCCGTTTCGGACCGGGGCACGTGCGTGAGTCCTCGCGTCTTCTTCGCCCATACAACCCGGTGGCCGACGTGTCACCGTTCGAGGTCTGCCAGGTGGCCGACGCCGGCGACATTTCGGTGAGCCCCTTCTCAATCGATGACGCCGTGCGAGAGATCGAAGCTCGAGCTGACGACTTGACCTCTGATGGCGCGCGCCTGGTCACGATCGGCGGCGACCACACAATCGCACTGCCCCTGTTGCGGTCGGCGGCGAAGAAGCATGGGCCGCTCGCGGTAGTTCACTTCGACGCGCACCTCGACACCTGGCAAACCTACTTCGATGCACCGGTCACCCACGGCACTCCGTTTCGACGCGCGGCCGAAGAAGGTCTGATCGACATGACCGGAAGCCTTCACGTCGGCATTCGAGGCCCGTTGTACGGCAAGGATGATCTCAGCGATGACGCGCAGCTCGGCTTCTCGATCATCGCTGCGCATGAAGTAGAACGACATGGCCTTGCCGCGGCAATCGATCGGCTTCACGAACGCATCGGCGACCGCCCCACGTATGTCTCGGTTGACATCGATGTGCTTGATCCTGCGCACGCGCCAGGAACAGGAACTCCTGAGGCCGGAGGGCTCACCAGCCGCGAGATGTTGGAGTTCATTCGAGCCTTCCGCGAGCACCATGTGGTCGGCGCAGACCTTGTCGAGGTGGCTCCCGCTTATGACCACGCTCAGATCACGGGCATCGCCTCTGCGCACGTCATGTATGAACTCATCACTGCGATGGCCTCAACACACTAGACCGCAACACCCCCTTCGACACCCCGAGGAGAGATAACGATGTCTGAAACTCCCGTCATCGAACGTAGATCTATTGACTACATTCCATGGTCAGAGCGTCGTGGAAAGCTCTGGCACCAGGCCCCGTTCTGGTTTACCGGCAACTTCGTCCTTCCGACAATGGTGGTCGGCTTCATTGGCCCCCAGATCGGCCTCTCGGTCGGGTTTTCGTTCTTGGCCATTCTTCTGGGCGCGTGCTTCGGCACCTTCTTTATGGCGTTCCACGCCAACCAAGGGCCGCGCATGGGGCTACCCCAAATGATCCAGTCGAGGGCGCAGTTCGGCAGCCGCGGCGCGGTCGTGCCATTCCTCGCGACGGTCTTCGTATACGTGGGCTTCTCGGTGTTCAATGTGGTGCTCGCCGCAGAGGGGCTCGGGCTCATCCTCCCTGCCGAGAAGGTGTTTTGGTACCCAGTGGTGACCATCGCCGGTGTGCTCATCGCGGTGTTCGGCCACCACCTGTTGCACTTCATCCAGCGCTGGTTGGTCTACTTCGTCGTGGTGTCGTTCGCAGTCGTCACAATTGTGGCTCTCACGACGCTCCCTGCGCCGGTCGGTATCGAGGCGGGTGGCTGGAATCTCAACGCATTCCTCGTTCAGTTCTCGCTCGCCGCCGGCTACAACATCAGCTACGCCGTCTATGTCTCTGATTACTCGAGATACCTGCCGGCCAACTCTTCTGCGCCCAAGCTAATCTTTTTCACTTACATCGGCGCCGCGGCGTCGGCGGTGTGGATGATGAGTCTCGGTGCACTAATCTCGAGCCGCCTGCCCGGAGTCGACGCTGTTGAAGCGCTCAACATCGTCGGAGACAACTTCTTCGTGGGTTTCGGAATCATCGTGGTTCTCATCGCCACGGTCGCTAACCTGTCAATCATGAGCGTCAACATGTATGGCGCCATGCTGACTAGCGTGAGCGCCGTCGACTCGTTCAAATCTGTGCCGAAAACGCGCACCACTCGGGTGGTTGGTCTCGTCGCGATCGGGCTCGCCGTGCTCGTCGTCGCGCTCATCCTGCCTGACGACCTTCTCGGCGCGGTCAACAACTTCGTGATCCTGATGCTGTACTTCCTCGTGCCGTGGACTGCCGTCAACCTTGTTGACTTCTACTGGGTTCGTCGCGGCAAGTATGCGATCACCGAGATCTTCCGGTCGGACGGCATCTATGGCCGCTGGTCGTGGCGCGGCCTCACCGCCTACTTCTTGGGCCTGGTGTCGATGGTGCCGTTCGTCTATCTCCCTGGCGTATGGGAGGGCTCGATTGCGGTCTTGGTCGACGGCGCAGACTTCTCGTTCGCAATCGGTCTGGTCGTGTCCGGTGTCGCGTATTTGCTGCTTGCACGGGGAATCGACCACGAGGCTGAGGCCGAGGCGCGCCGGGCGAGCGAACGTGAACTCGAGGGAACAGTCGCCGAATGACGAATGTTGTGCAGGGCGGGCGTCGAGCGATCGCAATCGTTCAGCGCCCGCCTGCAGTTCTCAACCTCGCAGAGTCCATCGACCGCGCTGTGAGCGCGATCGACGAAGCAGCGAATGCCGATCTCATTGTCTTTCCCGAAACGTGGCTCACGGGGTATCCGGCGTGGGTCTTCGGCATGGCCGGGTGGGGTGACCCCGAAGGCAAACACTGGTACGGCCGGCTGTTGCGTGAGAGCCCAGTGTTGGGTGCGGCTGACGACCTGAATGACGCACTGGGGCCGATTCGTCACGCGGCCCGCAGAGCCTCTTCGGCTGTCGTTCTCGGTCTCAACGAGCGCTCGCGCAATGGCGGAACCCTCTACAACAGCTTGGCGACGATCGATCCAGAAGGCCGGTTGGCTAACCTTCATCGCAAGCTCGTGCCGACGCACACTGAACGCATCGTGTGGGGTGCGGGAGACGGCGCCGGGTTGCGTTCGGTAGACACGCCCGCGGGTCGTGTGGGTGGCTTGATTTGCTGGGAGCATTGGATGCCCCTCGCACGCCACGCGCTTCATGAACAGGGCGAACAGATTCATGTCGCGGTGTGGCCCGACATGACTGACACGCACGAGGTCGCCGCGCGGTCGTACGCTCTCGAGGGCGGGTGTTTCGTGGTGTCAGCGGCGTTGTATCTCACCTCTGCAGACCTTCCGAGCGAGTTGGTTGATGCCTATCGAAAAGGGGTCGGCCCGCACTCAGAGGGTGACGTACTTTTCGACGGTGGTTCGTCGATCGCGTCGCCTGACGGCACATGGCTTATCGAGCCGGTGCGCGGGCGTGCCGAAATCATCAAGGCTGAGATCGATCTCGACCTGGTCGACGAAGCCCACACTGATCTCGATGTGGCAGGGCACTACAGCAGGCCCGATGTGTTGAGGCTTCACGTCGATCGTTCGCGCTTCGACCCGCGCGGTGACACCGATGTCGATCGCTGAGATCGTCGTCGCCGCGGGCCTGGTGTCGTTGGCACTCGGCGCCGTGTCAGGTTTCGCGCTGCTTGCGGCGGTCGACAAGCCTGAGCTACTGAAGCGGGTCGGAGTCGTCGACTTGGTGCGCGTGCGTCAAGTGCACCTCGACTGGATCATCATGGGCGTGGTGATGATCGCGGTCGGGCTCGCAGTGTCCAACATGCCACTCTGGGCCGGGGTGCTCACGCTATTCGGTGGGGTGGTGAACCCGGCCACCTTCCTACCGATGGCGTTCTCTCGCACGGTCGCGTCAACTCGTACCTTTCAGACTGTCTCGTTTATCTCGTTCTGCTCCCTGAGTGTGGGTCTGATCTCCAACTCACTGGTGTACATCTCGCGTTTCGTCTCATAGTCGACCCCCTCGAGCCCAGTTGAGGCCGAGTTCTCGTGAAGAGACGACTGTATGACGCGGTCTCACGGTCGTGATTGTTGTCCATCTCGATCGCGTTGAGGGGCCCCATCGAAGTGCGCGTCCGCTTCCAGTTCACTGATCCGCCCCGCCCTCGCCGACGAGGCGATCCGCCTCACCCGTCTCGTGGCGCAGCTCATGCCGCAGCAGCCCGAGGTGCTGGCCCTGCTCGCGCTCGAGCTCTTCCAGCATTCGCGCGCGGCCACGCGCCTCGACGCCGCCGGAGACCTCGTGCTGCTCGAAGACCAAGACCGCGCCCGCTGGAACGCCGACGCGATCGCCGAAGGCTCCCGGATGCTCGCCGCAGCCGAGCAGACCCTCCTGCACCTCGGCACTCCGCCCGGCCCGTACCTGCTGCAGGCCCAGATCGCCGCCGAGCACGCGACCGCCCGACGACTGCGGCCACGAACTTCGCCCGTATCGCCACCCTCTACGCCCACCTCAGCCAGGTGGCCCCGTCGCCCATCGTCGACCTCAATCGAGCGATCGCCGTGGCCTTTTCCGAGGGCCCGGATGCTGGCCTCGCCCTACTCGACACTCTCCACCTCGACGCGCACCTGGGGGAGTACCACCTCCTGCACGCCACCCGCGCCGACCTGCTCCGCCGCTCCAGCCGCCCCGCGGATGCTCTTCCTCACTACAGCTGTGCCCTCGAGCTCGCCCCCTCCGATCCCGGGCGCTGCTTCCTGAAACGCTGCCTCGACGCGGTCGAGCCGTCAGGGGTGCCGATTGATCCTGACAGAGGCGTCAACCAACTTTCATCACTGCCCAAGGTTTGCGGTCATTGACCGATCGAACGACTTACCTGCCTGGACCAGACCTTACATACAGCGGGCCGTTGATCGCCGCCAAACGAACTGATGATCCGCTGGTTGGTTCAGTCGGGCTTGACATGCGCCAGAACCGCACTGAGCGCGTCGATAGCCGACTCTCGAACTTCTTCCCTGACGTGCAGGTTGTCCGGTTTGAGGAGGCCAACAACTTCGTCACGCGCGATTGATGCCTTCTTGTACCGGATATCAGGGGCCGGGATTTTCCGCACGAGCACCGTCGGCGACATTGCCTCCAACTTCGCCATCGCTGCATCCGTCTCGGCCTGCCCATCATCGTCGAGGATCGCAGCGATGCGTTGGAAACCCAATTGAACAAAGAGTTCCGCCAAGGCTGGAATATTGTTGGCCCCTCCCGAACCCCAGCCATAAACGTTGTCGGTCGGGGAGAGTCCAAGGTCTTCGAGGACGCGAGGCAAGTAGGCAACATCGTCCTGCCCCTCGGTCAGAATCACTCCGTCCTCGACGAAGAAGGCTTCTCGAGCGACCGTGCCAACGGTGTGAGGATTCGATAGGTTCCTCGATGCGGCGAGCTTTGCAATCTTTAGGAGGATTTCTTCACCGGCTTGCGCGACTTCTGATCGCCCTGCCTCTTTGAAGACTCGGGCGACTTGTGCGCCGTTGGTCACCGCTGACCAATCAACGAGGTGAGGTGAGTGCGTGGCCACCACGATCTGACGATCGCGTGAGTACTCCTGAAGAACAACTCCGAGCCTGCGGACCAATTGGGGGTGGAGAGAAAGCTCAGGTTCATCAATGGCGATCAGTGCACCCGGCTCGGAATCGTATAGGGCGTCGACAATGAAGAGGAGACTGATGAGGCCGTCCCCTAAACCTTCGCTGGTGTGCCAAGCACCATCTGTCTCGGTCAGCTTCACGAACTGCTGACCCGTGGCCACCTCGTCTATGGTCCAGTTCATGGGGACGCCTACGACCCGCTGAAGAAGTGCGTCAAAAGTGGCACGCGAGCTCGGATTTCTGTCGATCTTGAGCAGCCGGCCCACGAACTGTTCCCGAAGTTCAGTGCGCGACAACTCTTGCGAGTTCAACGCCCAGTCTCGGTTCGACTGACCGACACGCCCGAAGTAGGGGCTGAATTGTCGACGCGACGGCGTTACGTGGATGTCGAACTTGTTAGGTGGTACATCTGGGCCCCCCCAAGTCGCTGCTGCCTGGCTGCCACCTGGGCGCAGCGTTTCAACAGTCAAGCTGACGCCGTCATCACGGCGTAATTGGATGCGTACGGCATCGAGATCCCTATGGCGTCGGGGCTGAGGAAAGCTGAGCTCCGTTTGATTACGCGCGCGAGCGATTTCATGCAACGCCTCGAGGAAGGTGGACTTGCCACTATTGTTCGCGCCGACCAACACAGTCAGTCCGGAGCCCAACTTGCCGTTCGGTGTGGCCAAGAGCAGAGATCGTTCCTCAGAGAACCCCCGATAGCCGCTGACCGATAGACCGGTGAAGAAGCTGGGCGGCCTAGCCTGCTCGTGCGAGGGTGTGTCGGCCCTTGCGGTCAAAACGATTCCTCTGCCCTCCAGATACTCGATCGCTTCTTCAGACTCGAAAACTTGGCTTGTGCTGAACTTTCCTTCATTCGAGTAGTCGAGAACGAGCGCTATCGCACGTCGAGTGGACTGCGGTCGCTTCGACCGCCAGATCAGTGCTGCAACCACCGCTGATTGTTGCGAAATATCAACTGCAGACTCACTTTTCAGGCTGCTGCGGTCGACGATTGACGAGTCGAAGAAGCCGACCGTTGCCTCTCGTTCGCCGTCCTTGATCTCTACGTCACCGCCGAACACGGCTTCACCGTTCTTCAGCGCCGCCATGAACAGTTCGGATTCCCGCGGGCGCTCCACCCACCCTCCAAACGCGACAAACGCATAGCCTCGTCCGCTCTCGATTGAAACCTCAAAACCTCCTAAGGAGATCGCTTCGACTTCCGGACTATCCATGTTGAGAGGATGTCGCCCCTGGAGACCAGAATCAAGAAGGTTCTCCATGTTCGCGACATTCGTTACGTGCCGTGGACGCCACCTCCCGGCAGTAGCCAAATCCAAGCGAGCAATCCCGACCTCGTTCATCAGTCCTTGAATGTGGGCCCTCCTCAGTACGCTGACTCCATGCCCCCCACAACCCGCGAATCCCAGCGCGCCGAGCTCCACAAGACGATCTGGCGGGTAGCCAACGACCTCCGCGGCAGCGTCGACGGCTGGGACTTCAAGAGCTACGTCCTCGGCATGCTCTTCTACCGCTTCATCTCCGAGAACCTCACGGCGTACCTCAACCGGCAAGAGCGTGCCGCAGGCGACAAAGCCTTCAACTACGAGCACCTCAGCGACCGAGACGCCGAGCACGGCCGCGCCGAGACGGTCAAGGAGAAGGGCTTCTTCATCCTCCCGAGCGAGCTCTTTGCAAACGTTCGAAAGAACGCGCCAGCCGACGAGAACCTCAACGAAACGCTCGAGCGAGTCTTCAAGAACATCGAGGGCTCAGCCGTCGGTGCCGACAGCGAAGACGACATCAAGGGCCTCTTCGACGAGGTGAACCCGAACTCCAACAAGCTCGGCAACACGGTCGCGCAGCGCAACCAGAAGCTCGTCAAGCTGCTCAACGCTGTCGGCGACCTCGACCTCGGCGACTTCGAGAACCACGAGATCGACGCGTTCGGCGATGCCTACGAGTACCTCATGCAGATGTACGCGGCCGACGCCGGCAAGTCGGGCGGCGAGTACTACACCCCACAGGAGGTCTCCGAGCTGCTGGCCCGCATCGCCAGCCACGGCAAAACCGAGCTCAGTAAGGTCTACGACCCGGCCGTCGGCTCCGGCTCGCTGCTGCTGAAGTTCCAGAAGGTGCTCGGCCCCGGCAAGGTCGGCGGCTACTTCGGTCAAGAGATCAACCTGACCACCTACAACCTGGCGCGCATCAACATGTTCTTGCACGATGTGCCCTACGAGCAGTTCCACCTCGCCCACGGCGACACGCTCACGCACCCCGAGCACTGGGACGACGAGCCGTTCGAGGCGATCGTCTCCAACCCGCCCTACTCCATCAAGTGGGAGGGTGACGCGAACCCGCTGCTCATCAACGACCCGCGCTTCGCCCCGGCCGGTGTGCTCGCCCCCAAGTCGAAGGCAGACCTCGCCTTCACCATGCACATCCTCAGCTGGCTGGCGGTCAACGGCACGGCGGCGATCGTCGAGTTCCCGGGCGTCATGTACCGCGGCGGCGCCGAGGCGAAGATCCGCAAGTACCTGGTCGACAACAACTACGTGGATGCGGTGATCCAGCTGCCTGCCGACCTTTTCTTCGGCACGACCATCGCCACGTGCATTCTCGTGCTGAAGAAGTCGAAGCAGTCGAACGACGTCATCTTCATCGACGCCTCGGCCGAGTTCACCCGCTCCGGCAACAAGAACAAGCTCACGGATGCTCACCGCGACCGCATCTTGACCACCCTCGCCGAACGCGCTCCGGTCGACCACTTCGCCGCCGTCGTGTCCAACGCCGACATCGCTGCCCGCGACTTTGTGCTGTCGGTCTCGTCGTACGTGCAGGCCGAAGACACCCGCGAGGTCGTCGACATCACCGCTCTCAACGCCGAGATCGCCCGCATCGTGTCTCGACAGACTGAGCTGCGCACGGCGATCGACGCCATCGTCGCTGATCTCGAGGAAGATGCATGAGCGAACTGTCGGCGCTCATTCGCGAACTCGCGCCTGGGGGAGTCCCACATCGGCCGCTCGGGGAGTTGATTGAGAAGAACATCGGCGGCGGAACCCCGTCGCGGGCTAGGGATGATTACTGGGGTGGGGCCATCCCTTGGGCGTCTGTGGGTGACCTAACGAGTCCTGGATTAACTCTGACCACCACTCGCGGATCAATCACACCAAAGGGGCTCGCCAGCAGTTCAACCAGCTTGGTGCCGCAAGGAAGCGTTCTGGTCGCGATCAAGATTGCACCCGGGCGGATGAAGGTCGCCGAGAATGAAGTAGCCATCAACCAGGACATCAGGGGGCTCACGCTTCGCCCTGAGCTTGACGCCCGGTTCTTGACCTATTTCTTCCGGACATTGAGGGTGATCGGTAATGGCACGATCGTGAAGGCCATTACATCTGCAACCCTCGAGAAGATCGCCGTCCCGGTGCCGCCAATCGAGGTTCAGCGCGAGATCGTGCGAATCTTGGACAACTTCACGGAGCTGGAAGCGGAGCTGGAAGCGGAGCTGGAAGCGGAGCTGGAAGCCAGGGCGGTCCAGTACGCCCATTTTCGGGCTCAACTCCTTGACCCGAGTCGCATGCGCTCCGTCCGCTTCTCCACTCTCGGGGATGTTTCCCTTCGAGTGTCTTCTGGTGCGACGCCGACCGCGGGTCGTCCCGAGTACTACGAAGGCGGAGACATTCCGTGGTTGCGTACCCAGGAGGTTCGGTTCACGGACATCTGGGACACGGAGATGCGCATTACGGATCGTGCTCTGAAGGAGACCGCTGCGAAGTGGATCCCCGCGAACTGTGTGATTGTCGCAATCTCTGGTGCGACAGCCGCGCGATCCGCGGTGAATCGCATTCCCATGACGACGAACCAGCACTGCTGCAACTTGCAGATTGATCCGAGTCAGGCGAACTTTCGTTACGTGTTCTACTGGGTGCGAAACCAGTACGAGAATTTGAAGTCTTTGGGGCAGGGCGCCCGCACGGACCTCAACGCGAGCCTGATCAAGGGATTCCCGATCGCTCTGCCTTCGCTAGAAGAGCAGGATCGGATAGTCGAAGTGCTCGACAAGTTCAACGCCCTCGTCAACGACCTGAGCATCGGCCTGCCGGCCGAGCTCGCAGCCCGGCGCAAGCAGTACGAGTACTACCGCGACAAGCTTCTGACCTTCGAGGAGAGTGAGACTTGAGGGTCATCGGGCAGCTTGTGGCCCTGGGTGTAGGGCCCCAGCAGAACCCTGGTGAGTCACTCATCTGGACTCGGCCGTCCAGATCGAAGCAAAGGTTCCGAACAGTTGCGGTGGACGTAGGAAAAACTAAAGAGATGGGGCAACAGGTGGCGTTGGCTGCGCCCCAAGTCTTGGTGCTGACTCACGACGACGCTGACCATATAGGCGGCTGGGCCGGCATGGTCTTGCATGGTCTCGGAACTCTTGATCAGCTGTGGGTTCCTTACGAATGGGGAGCGTTGGTTCTCGCCCTCGAACGCCTTGGGCAAAGGGGCGACGATTATGAGGTCGGTGTCGCGTCGAATATGGACGCGCTGATGTCCTCAGCAACAGTTCTCGATGCTGGAGAATCGGAAACTGTACCTAATGATATTGATGCTGGAGTTGCATGGCAGGCACACGAGCGTGCGAAATCTCTTGCCGAAGAACTTGCATTCGACGAGTCCCTCGCGGCGCGTTTGGGTCGGTATCTGAAAAGCCTAGGTCGTGAACAGAGCCAGACCCGTGACTGGCGGGGGACGCCGGCCAAGGTAGCGGGCCGAGCAATGGCCCGTGCAGTGGCAATCACGGAGATCATTGCGCAAGCGCTGGAGGCCGATGTCAGGCCGCGATACTTCTCCGTCGACCATATCGCCCATAATTCGCCGACTCCGTTGTGGGAACACTCGGGAATTCGCGGAACCTTGACTATTGCCAACGCAGTAGAAGTCTGCCTCGACAAGGCTCGGCTAGCGGGGTTGTGGACCATCGGTTTCGCTCTTTACCTGACGGTTCAGAACAGTCGAGCCCTATGCCCTGTTCTGTGGAGTAGTGATGGCCGTAATCCCGCGGTGCTCATATGGAGCGACAGCAGTGGGGATTGGGCACATGAACTGTGCGGTCTGAAGAGGCTGTTCCGGAGGATCTCGATATCAACTGCGCCTCACCATGGTTCAACCTCTCCTGAACACGAACCGGCGTGGGACGCACTGGCGAGCTCGGGTACGAGAGAAGACCTGGTCGTTGTTCTTGCGGGTGGGGAGTCCTCACAGAAGTCCGTTAGTCAGAGGTACTTCGAACGATCCCCGCTGGGTAGTCGGGGCTGCACAAAGTGCCGACATGGTGCAGGTAGACGGCGAGGCCCACACAACGTCATCGCCTCGATTGGCTCCGACCGGGTCGTCGAATTGAATCTAGGGGGCTGTCGCAGTTGATCAAGGTTGAAGAGCCTGGCCCGGCAGGCGCAGGCTGGAGATCGCCGTGAGTGAAGTGCCCCCGGCGCATTTCGAGCCGATCGTGGTTAGTGCCGAGAGCACGGTGGTGGCCGAGTTCACGCCCGACCCGTCGGCGGCGGCCGCGTACCAGTCGGAGGCGGCGCTGGAGGCGGAGTTCATCCGTCTGCTGCAAGGGCAGGCGTATGAGTACCTGACCGTGCGCACCGAGGCTGAGTTGCTGGCGAATCTGCGGGTGCAGCTGCAGGCGCTGAATCAGGTGGAGTTCTCTGACGACGAATGGCAGCGGCTGCTGAGCGAGTACATCGCGGGGGCGAACGATGGCACCGTCAACAAGACGGTGCGCATTCAAGAAGACCACGTGTACGCGTTTCGGCGTGACGACGGCAGCACGAAGAACATCGCGCTGATCGACAAGAAGAGCATCCACAACAACCGTCTGCAGGTGATCAACCAGTACGAGGTCGAGCAGGGCGGGGATGCCGGGGGAGCGTACGCGAACCGTTACGACGTGACGATTCTGGTGAACGGTCTGCCGCTCGTGCACGTCGAGCTGAAGCGGCGCGGCATCGACATTCGTGAGGCGTTCAACCAGATTGACCGGTATCAGCGGCACAGTTTCTGGGCGGGCTCGGGCCTGTTCGACTACGTGCAGCTGTTCGTGATCAGCAACGGCACGCTGACGAAGTACTACTCGAACACCACGCGGCGCCAGCACGTGGAGGACGCCCGCGGTCAGCAGCGGGTGAAGAAATCGAGCAACTCGTTCGAGTTCACCTCGTGGTGGGCTGACGCCTCGAACACGCCGATTCGTGATCTGGTGGGTTTCACCAAGACGTTTTTCGCCAAGCACGCGCTTCTGGCGATTCTGACCCGCTACTGCGTGCTGACCGCCGACCGGCAGCTGCTTGCGATGCGGCCGTACCAGATCGTGGCGACGGAGCGCATTCTGCAGCGCATCGAGATCGCCACCAACTACAAGCAGCTCGGCACGACGGCGGCCGGTGGCTATGTGTGGCACACGACCGGCTCGGGCAAGACGCTGACGTCGTTCAAGGCGGCGCAGCTGGCGTCGCGGCTGCCGAGCGTCGACAAGGTGCTGTTCGTCGTCGACCGGAAGGATCTCGACTGGCAGACGCAGCGTGAGTACGACCGGTTCGAGAAGGGCGCGGCGAACGCGTCGACGTCGACGGCCGAACTGTCGAAGAACCTGGCCGACCCCGAGCGGCGCATCGTCATCACCACCATTCAGAAGCTGGCGCGCCTGGTGCAGTCGCAGAAGGGCCACAGCATCTACGACGGGCACGTCGTGCTGATCTTCGACGAGTGCCATCGGTCGCAGTTCGGCGACATGCACACGTCGATCACGAAGGCGTTCAAGCGCTACAACCTGTTCGGCTTCACCGGTACGCCGATCTTCGCCGAGAACGCCGGCTCGGGCGGAGCCCCGCAGTTGCGCACCACCGAGCAGGCGTTCGGCGAGAAGCTGCACACGTACACGATCGTCGACGCGATCACCGACAAGAACGTGCTGCCGTTCCGCATCGACTACGTCAACACCATCACGATGCCCGAGGGGCTGACCGACAAGCAGGTCGCGGCGATCGACACCGAGAAGGCACTGCTCGACCCGACGCGCATCGGCAACATCGTCGAGTACATCCTCGAGCACTTCGACCAGAAGACCCGGCGCAGCGAGAACTACGCTCTGGGCGAGCGCCGTGTGCGCGGCTTCAACGCCCTGTTCGCGACGGCGTCGATCGAGGCGGCGAAGCGCTACTACGCCGCGTTCCAGACAATGCAGGCGACCATTCCGGATGCTCAGCGCCTGAAGGTCGGAATCATCTACTCGTTCGCCGCCAACGAGGCCGAGGTCGATGGGTTGCTGCCGGAGGAAGGCTTCGACCCGGCCGGCCTTGACCTGCCTTCGCGCGAGTTTCTCGACGCCGCGATCGCCGACTACAACCGCCTGTTCGGCACCCAGTGGGACACCTCGTCGAACGGCTTCGCCGGCTACTACACCGACTTGTCGAAGCGGCTGAAGAACCGCGAGATCGACCTCGTCATCGTCGTCAACATGTTCCTCACGGGGTTCGATGCCACCACGCTCAACACGTTGTGGGTCGACAAGAACCTGCGCTCGCACGGGCTGATTCAGGCCTACTCGCGCACCAACCGCATCCTCAATTCGGTGAAGACGTACGGCAACATCGTCAGCTTCCGCGACCTCGAGAAGCAAACCAATGACGCGATCGCGCTGTTCGGCAACAAGAACGCGCGCGGGGTCGTGCTGCTGAAGCCGTACGGCGAGTACTACGCCGAGTACTCGGCGCTCGTCACCGATCTGCTCGCGCGGTTCCCGGTCGAGGCGCCGATCGTGGGGGAGGAGGCGCAGCGCGAGTTCGTCGCGCTGCTCGGCTCGATCCTGCGACTCGAGAACATCTTGACCTCGTTCGACGACTTCGAGTCCGACGAGCTGTTGACAGCGCGGCAGAAGCAGGACTACCGCTCGATCTACCTCGACATCCACGCGTCGATCCGCCGCCCCACCGACGAGAAGGAGGTCATCAACGACGACCTCACCTTCGAGATCGAGCTGATCAAGCAGGTCGAGATCACCGTCGACTACATCCTGCTGCTGGTGCAGAAGTACCGCGACGAGCGCGGAGACGGCGACGACACCGAGGTGCGCGCCCAGATCAGCCGCGCGATCGACGCGTCGCCCAGCCTGCGCAACAAGAAAGAGCTCATCGAGGCCTTCGTCGACCGCGTCTCGGCCACCGGCGCCGTCGACGAAGAGTGGACCGCCTACGTTGCCGCCCGCCGGGATGCGGAGCTCACGCAACTCATCGCCGACGAGTCTCTGCACCCCGACGCCACCCGCGAGTTCATTGACCGCGCTTTCCGCGATGGCGTGCTGCAGACCTCCGGTGTGGCGATCACCCGCGTGCTGCCGCCCGCCTCGCGCTTCGCGCCGGACGGCGCGCACGCGGCCAAGAAGCAACGCGCGCTGGAGCGGCTCGGGGATTTCTTCGAGCGGTACTTCGGGTTGGGTTAGTGCCCACTAAACGATGAATCGGCCATAGATAGAGGCCCGGTAATCCTGGAGCCGCAAGAACCTTCGTCGGCCCCGCACTCTGACCATCAGTAGAAAGATAGCTTGATGGAGTTTCTGGACTTGATTCCCATCTTGTTAGGTTCGGCGCTCACGCTGGCCGGAGTTGGGATATCTGAGCTCGGGCAGTCACGCCGCGCTGCTCGCGCTGAGCGAGCAATGGAAAGGTCCAGAGAAGAGGTGCGACGAGCAGAGCTCTGGCAAATCTCATTGGCTCCAGCTACCCGAATACGTGACTCCTTTGCCATGGTTGCACGAGCCGCGACACCGGAAGATCCGTGGGGGCCCGAGGAAGATCCGTGGGACGAGGAAAGGTTTGACTCTTGGTGGTATTCGGAAGAACAACAGGTTTCGAGGGACACCGCTCTGATTCCTTCGATCGAGCTACGGAAGGACCTGGCGCTCGTTGCCAAAGGAGTGACCTATAGCTGGGCTCTCGTGGCGAAGGTCGGGTACCGAGCCAACCAGCAAGAGGCGGCCGCTGATCTTGGCCGCCTTGGTTTCGACCTCATCTCCTCCTGGATGAGGGACGAGCGAGGCCCCGAAGCAGACCTGAAGAACGCAATCGTGGACCTAGAGGCTCAGCTCGTGGAGGTCCACCGGATACTGACCGCGGAACTTGAAACATAAGGTGCAGCTTCATCCGCTGAAATTAGCTAGAGCAACTCTGCGGCGGAGGTCGTTGAGTTCTTGCATGATTGCTCGCCTGACTCTCCGATCTGGCTCGTCAACTATCGGCAGGTGAGGAACATCACCCAGCGCCCGATGGACGGCATGGGCGGCGGGCTCGGGCCTGAGGGCGTGCGGTTCTGGTAGCGAGTCGCGGGGGGTGGGGCGGGCCGCGCTACTCGCGGCCCGCGTCACTCCACGGCCTGAGCTCGGGCGGCGCGGGCCAGGGCAGGCGGCGCTCGAACATCCCGGAGCCGACGGCGGATGCGGCGCCCCAGTCATCGTCGACCACGGTGATGCCGGCGGGGCTCAGCTGGCTGATGCGCACGCGCTGCGGGCGGCCGTCGTCGAGGGTGAGGCTCCACGGTTCGGCCAGCCAGTGGAGGCCGTGGGCCTCGAGCGCGGCTTCGGCGTCGAGCCATTCGCTGTCGGTGGCGACGGTGCGGCTGAGCACGTCGATGGCCCGGTAGCGGTCGCCGTCGGGGATGTCGGTGCTCCCGCCTACTCTGAAGGCGAGCCCGACAGAGCAGGGGCTCAGAGAGGCCGGAGATGTCGGAGCACGACCAGATCAGCAGCAAGCCCATCGCCTACATCGACATGGACGGCACGCTCGTCGACTTCGTCAGCGCCTTCCCGAAGGTCGACCCCGCGGTGCTCGAGGCGCATGCCGACAAGGACGACATTCCTGGCATCTTCGCTCTCATGGATCCGATGCCGGGCGCGATCGAGGCCGTGCACGCTCTCGCGCCCCACTACGAGCTGTACGTGCTGTCGACGGCGCCGTGGAAGAACCCGAGCGCCTGGAGCGACAAGCTCGAGTGGATTCAGCGGCACTTCGGCGCTGAGGAGGGCACGGTCTTCTACAAGAGGGTCATCCTCAGCCACCACAAGCACCTCAACCGCGGTGCCCTGCTCATCGACGACCGTCCGCAGAAGTCGCCGGGGTTCGTCGCCAACGGGGGCGAGATCATCCACTTCGGGCCGGAGGGCTCGCACCCGACCTGGCAGCACGTGCTCGACGACCTGCTGGCGCGGGCCCGATGAAGGTCGAACTCTGGCCGATTCGCCGGCTGCTCACCGAGCGTGCGCTGCGCATCCCCGACTACCAGCGGCCCTACCGCTGGCAGCCGCGCAGCGTGCTGCAGCTGATTGATGACATGCGCGCGTTCGCGCCACTCGGCGCCTACCGGCTCGGCACGGTGATTCTGCACGACAACGACGACCACCTCGATGTGGTCGACGGCCAGCAGCGCTTCGTGACGCTCGTGATGATCGCCGCCATCCTCGACGAGCTGGCGTTTCAGGATGCTCGCCCGTCGCACCTCGCCACCGACGAGTTCGCCCATCACACCGTGGGCCAGTTCGGCCTGGCCGACTCGGCGCGCGCGCTCTCGACGAACGCCGCCCACGCGCGCGAGCTGCTCGCCCGCTGGAGCCCGGACGAGCGCGACGAGTTCGCGCGCTTCCTCTTCGAGAGCTGCGAGGTCGTCGTTCTGTCGCTGCCGCGCATCGACGAGGCGTTTCAGATGTTCGACGCGCAGAACACTCGCGGTCGCGCGCTCGACCCCACCGACCTGCTGAAGGCCTTCCACCTGCGCGAGATGGAGTCGGATGCGGTGCCGCGCGAGACCACCCTGCGCATGGTCGCGCTGTGGGAGTCGATCAAGCCTGCCGAGATCAGCACCCTCTTCGCCGAGCTGCTGCACCCGATCCGCTGCTGGGCGAGCGGCCGCCCCGTGCCCGACGGCGGGTTTCGCGTTAGCGACGTCGACCAGTTCAAGGGCGTGCGGCAGGGTGACCCCGACAACGAGCACTACGCCTGGGCGCGCCCGATGTTGTACGCCAAGAACTTCACCGAAGACTTCACGCAAGAGAACGGCGCGCTCGTGCGTTTCGGCGCGATCGCGCCGGTCGAGTACCCCCACCAGATTCTGCAGCCGATCATCAACGGCGAGACCTTCTTCACCTTCGTCGCCCACTACCACCGGCTCGCAACCCTCTACGGCATGCTCGGAGATGCTGATCTGCGCGATGCCGACCTCCGTGACCGACCGCACGCGATCAGCTGGTTCGAGCAGCATCGTCGCGACCGTCGCTACGCCCTCGTGCGTCGGATGTTCGACGCGCTCCTGCTGCTATACGTCGACCGTTTCGGCGAGCTGCTCGTCGACGACGCCGCACAGTACTTCGCCCGCCACGTGCTTTCGTTTCGAGCCCGGCACTGGGCTGTGCGTCGCTCGATGATCAACCGGTTCGCCCTCGGGAAGGCAGACAGCGACGGCGGCGTCAACCTCTTCGCCGAACTGCGCGACACCCTGCGCCCGCACGCGCTCGTGCGTCGGGCCGTGCCCAAGCCCGTGCCGCCCGCGAACGTCCGGGCCTTCGGCGGCTACGACGACATCGTCGCCGCGTTCTGGCCCGCCATCCCCGCGCCCCGCGAACGCGAAGACGCTGATCCGATCGACGGCGCGGATGCGCGAGAGGAGGCGCAGCGATGACGACGACGGTTCCCACGATCCTGTCGGTGCGTGACGCGGTCTCCGTCGCGCGCTACCGCGTGCCGATCTACCAGCGCGCCTACGCCTGGACGGCCGACGAGATCGAGACGCTCGTGTCGGACATCCGCGATGCGCGAATCGCAGACCCGACCGGCCGGTACTTCGTGGGCGCTCTCGTGCTGCATACCGAGCGCGACCCCGACGACCACACCGAGCTGCTCGACATCGTCGACGGTCAGCAGCGGCTCACGACGATCACCATCATGCTCACGCACCCCACCGTGCGGCAGCGCTTCGCCGACGCGGTCGACCTGCCCACGATCAACCCGCGACTCATCGGGTTCGAAGGCCGCCCCGCCGCGAGTCGCGATCTCGCCCGCATCGCGAGCGCGCGAAACGCCGACGAGCTCGAGCGCCTCGACGACGACGGAATTCGCGCCGCTGCCCGCCTCGTCGGCGCGTTGGTCGACCGCGGCGAGCTGCAGGCCGCCGACATCGCACACCTGCTCGACCACGTGCAGCTCGTGCGCACCCTGCTGCCCGCGCGCACCGATCTGAACCACTACTTCGAGATCATGAACAGCCGCGGCGAGCAGCTCGAGAAGCACGAGATCGTCAAGGCCCGCCTCATGGAGCGGCTCGACACCGACACCGACCGCCGCACGTTCGCCGCGCTCTGGGACATCTGCTCCGACCTCACCAAGCACGTGCAGGCGCTCACCCCCAAAGCGGCCCGGACCGCCCTGTACGGCGAGACCTGGAGCCGACGCACCGCCGCCGGCTTCGCCCAGCTCGGGGAGGCGCTCGACGCGGGGCGCGAACCCGCCGCGGCGCGGTCGATCCTGGGTCTGCTCGCCGCCGACCCGCCGAGTGCGGCCCGCACCGGCGCGACCGACGACGATGACGAGACGCCGCGCTACGGCGCCATCATCGACTTCCCGAACTTCCTCCTGCAGGTACTACGGCTGCACGTCAGCGTGTCGGGTGCCTCGGTCGAGCGCGCGGCCGATGGTGACGAGGTGTCGCTCGACGACAAGACCCTGGTCGAGCAGTTCGAGCGCGTCTTCGACGGGCGCGGCCCGGAGGCCGTGAAGCGGTTCGCCGAAGAGCTGCTCGAAGCACGGTTTCTGTTCGACAACTACGTCATCCGCACTGACAGCGTGCGCGACAGCACCGACGACGACTCCAACTGGGTCATCCACCGCGCCCACAAGGTGGGCGAAGGGCGCACCCAGAAGGTGTCGCCCATCGCCGCCTTCGGCGACACGATCGAGCACCAGCGCGTGCTCATGCTGCAGGCCATGTATCAGGTGGTCGACTCGCGTCGCGCCTACAAGGAGTTCCTCCACGTCATCCTGCGCGAGCTGCGACAGCAGTGGAGGGTGAGCACCGAGATCGACGCGCAGGTGCTGATCGCCACGCTCGAAGACGCCGCCGCGCAGCGCGCCGCCCGCGCGGTCGAGAGCGGTGTTGACACGGGCACCGCTGTGCAGCACTTCCTCTTCAGCTACCTCGACTACCTGCTGTGGAAGCAGTACGTCGTCGACGGCGAGCTCGCCCCCGCGGGGGTGAAGCCCGCGGAGTTCCGGTTCCAGTACCGCAAGTCGGTCGAGCACTTCTACCCCGTGCAGCCCGACCGCGACCCGTTGCCTACCGACGTCGTCAACCGCTTCGGCAACCTGTGTCTCATGGGCCGTGACGAGAACGCTCGACGCTCCAACCTCATGCCGACCGCCAAGATCCGGCAGTACCTCTCGGGAGATCAGAGCCTGAAGTTCCAGCTCATGGCATCCGACGCGACCGCCGCCGACCAGTGGGGAGAGGCGCAGATCGAGCGGCACGGTCGGCTGATGCTCGACCTCATCGGCCGCTCGCTGCGGTAGCGGTCCGCTATCGCAGACGGGTCTAGCCGAGGGTCGGCATCGTCGGCGGTCGTGGGACGGGCGGAACGCCGGCCTCGAGGATCGCCTCAAGCAACCGGTAGGCCCGGTCGGGCGGCAACTCGCCCGGGAAGTAGTGCTCGAAGACGGCCTCGGCCTCGTCGACCGTCGAGATCGAGAGGATCGCCATCAACGTTGCGATGTCGTCAGTATCGCGGGCCGGATGCTTGCCGTCGCGCCGCGCGCGTGAAGCTCGGCCACCAGTTCCTGAAGGCCGATGATCATGTCGTCGCGGTTCAGGGTGACCATCACACGCTCCCGAGGCTCTCGAGGTCGATGAGCACGCCGCGGCGGGCGAACTCGTCGGGGATGAGGCCCAATTCTGCTGCCGTGACGTATCGGCTGTCGGTGAAGACCGTGGGGCTGGTGAGAGCGGGGGATGCGCTCACCCAGTCAGGGAGGGGTGCTCCGACCTTGCGCAGCCGATACTCGACCAACGCTGCGAGGGCGGCGTCGTAGAGCGCGCTGCCGGTGGGGGCCGGCGGATAGGCGGTCAACACGACCCGGTTGGTTGCAGTCTCGGCCGCGAGGTCATCGTTGAAGGCGAGCCACCTACGGAAGGCCTGCCGTTCGTCGCCCGCGGTGAGATGCCGCCGAATCTCGGCGGCGGCCTCCAGCGCGGTCGTCCGCGTGGTCGGTGAGATGGCGAGGCGCGAGCCCGTGCGCCGCAGGAGAGCGTCGAGCGTATCCACTCGGGGCACGCGCTGGCCGTTCTCGATAAACGAGATCGTGGAGGCCGGCATGCCGCTGAGCGCCGCCAGTCGCGCTTGCGACACCTCGCGCGACTGGCGAGCGGCACGGCTGAGCGTTGCGATTGACATGGGCATCGCCTCCCTGCTTATCGAAAACGATAACATCTGGAGGCGTATCGGTCGGGGTAAGTCGGGCCTCAGGCCGCAGTACTCTCGCCTCATGCCCCACGACCCCACCGACGACTGGACGCCCGTCGGCATCGTCTTCGACGGCGACCCGATCGATATCGACGGCATCAACCCGTGGCACTACTCCTGGCGTTCGACGGGGGAGCGTGCGCAGGTCCGGCACCCGGCCTACCCGACGCAGGTGCACGAGGTCGACGTGCACGAGGTGACGGTCGACGGCCGCACCGTCCGGTTCGCGGCCGGCGAGCTGTCGAACACCGTGTGGGGCTTCTACCGCGAGTGGCGCTGACCGCCTGGCTGCCGACGCGGCGGCGGGATGCTCAGCGCGAGCTGTTCGCCGTGCGCCCCCGCACGATGCCGATGAACTCGTCGACCAGCGGATGCGCGCCCACGATCGGCCACACGAGCGACACGCGCGTCTCGACCCCGTCGCTGAGCGGCCGCGCGACGACGTCTTTGCGCGAGTGGGCGCGCGCGACCGACTGCGGCATGACGGCGACGCCGACGTTGGCGGCGACGAGCTCGATCGCGTCGAGACCGCTGCCGCCGAGCAGGTCGACGCCGAGCACGGCGAGGTCGTCGAGGCTCGCCAGGTCGGCGCGGGTGAGGCTGTCGAGGCCCGCGGGCAGCGAGCCTTTCGGCGCCACGACGACGGGCGCTTCGCGGTAGAGCTCGATGGCGTGCCGCTCGTCGTCGGGGGAGGTGTCGCGCACGAGCGCCATGTGCGCGGTGCCGTCGGCGAGGGCGGTGAGCGCCGCATCCTGCAGCATCGGGGTCAGCTCGAGGCGACCGCGGGGGCGGCGCTCGCGCCAGATGCGCTCCCACTTGCCGGGGGTGACGCCGGGAACGAAGGCGACGACGAGGGCCGGGGGCCGCGCGTCGGGCTGCGGGCGGTTCGGCGTCGCGGGCATGCGCTCAGGCTACCGGCGCGCCGGGGAGCTGCCGCCCTCCCGTACGCTCGACTGCATGACCGATGCCCCGCGCGAAGACCGCCGCCAGCAGCCGAAGCCCAAGAAAGAGCAGCTGCTGAGCCCGGCGACGGCGGCGAAGAAGCTCGAGCTGTACCTTCCGGCAACGCCGCCCGAATTTCAGCAGACCCCGATCTCGCGCACGGCCCTGGCCGAGCTGCAGGCGAATCCGCCTGCGTGGCTGGTCACGCTGCGGCGCGAGGGTCCGCATCCGCGCAGTGTCGTCTCGGCCCGTCTGGGCGTCTCGAACTCGGCGCTCGCCCGCGGGGGAGTGAGCGATGTCATGACGACGGCCGAGATCGCGGCCCTGCTCGCCGAGATGCCCGAATGGCTCGTCGAGGAGCGCGAGAAGCGCGCGCCCGGCTCGGGCCGCGCGCCCGGAACCGCGGTGGGCGAGCGGCCGACGCTCTAGGGCGGCGAAACGGGCGCCGAACCGTCGGCGCTGATATCGTGAGCCTCGTTCTCGTCGACCCGAAAGGCGATATCGCTATGGCTCTGCGTCGTGGTGTCTCGTTCGTTGTCGCCGTCGGTCTCGCCGCGGCCCTCTCCCTGGGTGGCGCGCTTCCGACCGCGGTCGCTCTCGGTGAAGCCGACGGTCTGTACTCGGTGGGCGATGGCGACGACGGCCAGTTCGTGCAGCTCGACACGACGAACGCGGCCGCAACACTGATCGGCTCGTCGACCACTCTGTACCAGTTCACCGCGGTCGAGGTCGTCAACGGACTCGGCTACGCGATCGGGGTCATCGTCGGCCCCGACCCCGACATCCAGGAGGATGACGCTCTTGGGGTCTTCACCTGGAACATTGCCACCGGTGCGGTGCTGACGGCCGTGCCGCTGACCGGGTCATTCGACATCCGGAATGTGTACGCGCTCGACACCCGCATGGACGGCGTGCTGTTGACCTACGCCGAGTTCACGGACGGAAGCGGTGAGCTCTTCTGGTTGTCGTCGATTGACCCCGCCACGGGCGCGCTTACCCCGCTGGTCGACCTCGACCTTGCCGACGAGAACCTGATCTTCGAGGGCATCGCGACCAACCCTGTCGATGGGGTCACCTACGCGCTCGCCGATTTCGACAACGGCATGCCCTCCGCCTCGCCGATCGACTTCGGCTCGGGGACGGTGGGAGCCTCGATCGACTACCCCGACGTTCAAGACAGCCTCGGCAACGGGTACTTCATTGAGGGTGACTTCGATGAGTCCGGTGTGCTCTGGTTCACCTACACCGGGGCGGGGGTGTCACGCTCCGACGCGCCCTTCGAGGTCGGTGTCGAGGCGACCGAGCTCGGTCAGCCCGCCATCCGCGGCGGCGCGATCACGATCGGCACGACGATCGACCTTTCGGCTGAGCCCGCTGAGCCGGAGCTTGCCGCGACGGGAGGTGTCGACCTCATGCCATCGCTGGGTGTCGGCGCGCTCGTCGCAGCGCTCGGTGCGGTTCTGATGATCGCCCGTCGTACGCGATCGGTGCGAACCTAGACCGCATCGCAGCCACCGACGCGCGGGGCGGAAGGGGCGACTACACGCTCAAGCGCTCCACTGGTTGACCCGTCACCTCGGCGATGAGGTCGAAGTCTTTGTCGACCGCCAGCACAGTCAGCCCCGCGAGTTCGGCGGTCGCGGCGATCAGCAGGTCGGGAATCGACGGCGCTCGATGCTGGCCGCGTTGACCGAGAAGCTGTTGAACCTCGAGCGCGCGGCGTTCCATGCCCGGCGTGAGGTGCTCGACGGGCATGAGTGAGAGCGGAGGCGACGCGAACTCTCGCCGAGAGTCATCGGCGGTGCGCATCGAGTATCCGATCTCGAGCTGCGTGATGCCGCTGACGTGCACGAGTCCCCGTGCGATGCGGCTGAGCCAGAGGTCGGTGTCGGGGGTGTCGGCGAGTCGCACGTACGCAGACTTGTCGATCAGCCAGGGTGTCACCGCCATGCGGTAGCCATCACGGTGGGGTCGTCGAGGTCGCGCGCCGCGACTGTCGCGCGCTTGAGATCGTCGACCGTCACCGCAACCTCGTGATCGACAGCGACACCGGTGAGGGCGTTCAGGTGGCGACGCAAATACTCGTTGCGCGACAGCCCGAGGGCCGAGGCGCGTTCTTCGATGCGGGCGACGGCGTCATCGCTCAGACCGCGAATCAAGATATCGGTCACGAGGCCTCCCTTCGCCTGAACGATGATATCGCGATATCAGTGACTGGGGTCGCGTTGTGCACACCCTCTAGCCGCGCCGCCCCCACACGCCGAGCAGCCCCGGCAGCACGGCGACGAGCCCGAGCAGTCCGAACACGACGCTCGCGGCCAGCGCCTCGCTCGCGGCGATGCCCGCGACGGGCAGCAGGGCGGCGGCCGCGCCCTCGCGCAACCCCCAGCCGCTGATGGTGAGGGGCACGAGCATCGTCAGCAGCACGAGCGGCACGAGCGCGACGATCGCCGCGAACGGCAGCGCGACGCCCACGCTGAGCGCGCTGAACGCGAAGGCGGCCAGGATGCTCGCCGTCGTGCCCGCCGACAGCGCAAGCTGCGCGCCGACGACCCGGCGCCCGACGAGCGCCACCGCCGAGGTGCGCCCCAGGTCGGCG
>OFDN01000713.1_pt1 | contig 25252 bp, 23 predicted proteins | sample 1520971 | NCBI WGS metagenome assembly OFDN01 (sample SAMEA94257418, study PRJEB24077) | hot springs metagenome | biome: Aquatic biome; feature: Geographical feature; material: Water | place: India | collected 2012-06-12 | depth 5 m
TTACAGTGGGTGCCGAAGGGCACGCACGACTGGGCGAAGTTCATCACTCCCGACGAGTTGTATGCGCTGATCGGGAAGGCGGGCTTGCGGCCGGTCGACCGCAAGGGCATGGTGTTCAACCCGGTGACCTGGCGCTGGAGCCTGTCGGACCGCGACCTGAGCTGCAACTACGTCACCGCCTCGGTCAAGGGCTAAACGGCGGGGGCTAGACGGCCACCGGCAGACGGACCGGCGCGCGGTCAAAGGCGAGGGTGACATCGCGGATCAGCTCGGCAAGGTCGTCGATGTCGGCAAGGCTGTGCAGGGCTGAAAGCTCCACCCGCCAACGGGGGGCGAGGCGGGGGACGGTCGGGGCCTGGAGGAGCGTCACCCGGGGACCGGCGCTTTCCAGCATGGCGGTGCGATGAAGGGCCGAGGCCGCAGGCAACAGGATCGGAACCAGAGGCGACGCCTTGCCCAGCACGCAGGCACCATCCGCCATCAGGTGATTGCGCAGCCGCAGGGACAGGCGATGCAGCAGGCGGCGGCGCTGGCTGCCCTCGGCGCTGAAGGCAATCGTCGTCGCGGCAAGGATAGCCTGGGCATTCATCGGCGGCAGGGGCTGCGCACGGCGGCGCAGGGTCCCCAGAAGGCCCGTGTCGCGCAAGGCCGCAAACCCGCCCGCCGCGCCAAAGCAGGCGTCCAGACTGCCCAGGATGATGTCGGCGCGCCCGAGGCAACCCTGAACCTCCATCACGCCACCACCGTCCTGTCCGATCGCCCCAAGATCATGCGAGGCATCGACGACAAGCAGCGCGCCCTTCGATTGGGCAAGCGCGGAAAGGTCGGCCAGGTCCCAGACCTTCGACCCGTTCGGCGACAGGGCGGGAACCGCGATCACCACGCGCCCGGGCTGAGATGCAAGGCGCAGGAGGCGACGCTCGACCGCCTCGATCGAGCCGTTCGGAAAGCGATGCAGATCGGCACCGCTGGCGCAGATGGCTTCGAACAGGGACAGGGGCGCGGCGGAATCGACCAGCACGTGATCCTGCGGGGTCAGAAGGGCGGACAGGGTCTGGTGGATCGCCTCGGCACCCGACGCAAAGGTGATAGCGCCCGGCAGTTTCACAGCTGCCGCGAGGCGGGCTTCGATCAGCGCGATCGCCTGATGGCCCGGGGCTGCGTCCTTCAGGTCGGTCGGCGCTTGCACCATGGGGTGACTGGCCAGGCCCAGATAGTCCTGCCTTGCGAAGTTCAGACTGGTCCGGATTGCCCCCGGCAGCGGCGGACCGGGCGGGACATCGCCATGGAGGAGCCGGGTCAGACGATTGATCTGGCCGGCGTAAAGGTGATCCGGGGCATCCGGTGTCAGAACGGACGGAACAGGTCTGGGCATCGGGTGACCTTTCGCGGGATTCGCGGCCTGGAGGGTTCCGGGCTGCAGTGTTGGCGTCAGGCTGCACTCAAGGGGGAGAAACGGGCGTTAATTCCCCGTGAAACCGTCAAAGGTCGCGGATTCGGGGCAAATATGACCCGTCCGGGCATCGAATCAGGGCCCCTGCGCGGCCCCTGCGGCCCCGCATTTCACGCGATTTCACGATTTTCTCCCGCTGGTTTGGCCCGGCCTTCGGCAATTGACGCAAATTTCACGCAGGCCCCGCGACTGTGCACCCAGACGACAGAACGCAGCGAAAAGCGGAGCAATCCGATGTTCATACGGTTGATGGGACAGTTTCAGGTGCTGGACGCGGACGGACGTGACCTGACCCCGCGCGGGGCGAAGTCGCGGGCCCTTCTCGCCATGTTGTGCAGGACCGAGGATCATTGCCGTCCGCGCCGCTGGCTGGAAAGCCGGTTGTGGTCGGATCGCGGTCAGGAACAGGCCTCGGGGTCGTTGCGGCAGGCGCTGACGGAATTGCGCAAGGCGCTGGGCCCGGTCGCGGGTCATCTGGACTGCGACCGCGATTCCGTGCGGCTGAAGGATTTCACGACCGATCTGGACCGCGATCCCGAAGCTGCGCGGCAGGCGCTGGCGGCGGGGCGCGAGTTTCTGGAAGGGATCGACATTCTGGACCCGGCCTTTGCCGCGTGGCTGACCGACGAGCGGCAGCGGGTGGCGGTGGATGTCGGGCGGGCGCAGGCTCCATTTGCACGGCCCGTGCGGCTGCGGGTCGCCGCGTTGCCCGAGGGCACGGATGCTGGCCTCGCCCGTGACCTGGCCGGGGCCATCGCCCGCCTGACGGCCGAGTTCCTGCTGCGCGAAGGGGTAGAGCGGTTCGGACCGGCGGGCGAGGCCTTGCCGGAGGGGCTGGACCTGCATGTCGAAGGCGCCTGGAGCGGAGACCGCGCGCATCTGAAGCTGCGGCTGGTGGCGCAGGCCGACCAGCAGACGATCTGGAGCCAGCGCTTGATCGCCAGCCGCACAGTCGACGCGGACGGTCAGGGCACGGCAGCGGCGCTGACCTTCGAGACCTCGGACGCGCCGATCATGTAGCTTTGACCGGCTTGCATCGCGGGGCCTTCGCAAGTAGCAGGAACCCGGTTCAAGCCCCGGGAGACGAAGCATGGACGGGATCGACGCGCTGAAGGCCAGGTATCTGGCGGCAGTGGCCGGTGCGGCAGATGAGGCCGGGCTGGAAGAGGTCCGCGTGGGTGCCTTGGGCAAGAAGGGCGAAATCTCGGGCCTGATGGCGGGGCTGGGGAAGATGGACCCCGAGGCGCGGAAAGCGGCGGGGGCGTCGTTGAACGCGCTGAAGGATGAGATCGACGCGGCCTTGCGGGCGCGGAAGGTGGCGCTGGCAGATGCGGCCTTGGATGAGCGGCTGAAGTCCGAATGGCTGGACGTGACGCTGCCTGGGCGGCCGCGGCCCCGGGGGACGGTGCATCCGGTGTCTCAGGTCATGGAAGAGCTGACGGCGATCTTTGCCGACATGGGGTTCTCGGTGGCCGAGGGGCCGCAGGTGGAATCCGACTGGTACAACTTCGACGCCCTGAACATCCCGCCGGAGCATCCCGCGCGGCAGGAGCATGACACCTTCTTCATGGCGCGGGCCGAGGGGGACAATCGGCCGCCGCATGTGCTGCGGACGCATACCTCGCCGGTGCAGATCCGGGCGATGATGGCGCAAGGCGCTCCGATCCGGGTGATCGCTCCGGGCCGGGTCTACCGGATGGACATGGACCAGACGCATACGCCGATGTTCCACCAGGTCGAGGGGCTGGCGATTGATCGGTCGATCTCGATGGCGAACCTGAAGTGGTGCCTGGAGGAGTTCTGCCGGGCGTTCTTCGAGGTGGACAAGGTGGAGCTGCGGTTCCGGGCCTCGCACTTCCCGTTCACGGAACCCTCGGCAGAGGTGGACATTCGCTATTCCAACGTCGGCGGCCAGCTGAAGATCGGCGAGGGCGACAAGTGGATGGAGATCCTGGGCTCCGGCATGGTGCACCCCAAGGTGTTGCAGGCGGCGGGGGTTGATCCGACCCAGTGGCAGGGCTTTGCCTTCGGCATGGGGATCGACCGGATCGCGATGCTGAAATACGGCATCCCGGACCTGCGGGCCTTCTTCGAGGCCGACCTGCGCTGGCTGCGGCACTATGGGTTTTCTGCGCTGGACGTGCCGGACCTGGCCGGGGGCTTGTCGGCCTGAATGGACGATCCGGACCTTTCCGCCCGCCAGCATCTGGCCGCCAATGACCCGGCCTTTCCGGCGCGGCGGGAGGAGGCCTGGGGGCGGATCGTGGCGGCGTTGGACGCGGTGCTTGCTCCGGCGGGGTTTGTGCTGGCACGGACGACCTGGAACAAGGTGACGGCGGCTGGGAAGTCGGCGGTGCATTTGCAGCGGGACCGCTATGGCTGGGATGTGCGGATCGTGCTGCGGTTTGTGACCCCGTCAGGCGAGGTGCCGGATCATCCGGACTGGCCGGGCGGCGAGGATGTGACGCTGGCGGAGTTCTTCGAGGCGGCCGCGTCAGACCCAGGGACGCTGGCGTATGTGGATGTGCTGGAGCGGCCGGGATGCCTGGCGTTGGCGGTGGAGGTGCTGCGCGAGCAGGTGCTGCCGTGGTTCGCGGCGTTGCATCAGGAAGACCCGCCCCGGACCTGATCCGGGGCCTCCCTTCACCGCACGAGGTCCCGGATCAGGTCCGGGACGGGGTCTCTTGCAGGCGGCGTGCGGCTGCCATGCCCGCCCAGCGCCCGGAGGCCCAACAGGCGGTGAGGAGATAGCCGCCCGTTGGGGCCTCCCAATCCAGCATTTCCCCGGCGGCGAAGATGCCTGGCAGGGCCTTCAGTTCCAGGTTGGGGGTCAGGGCGTCCCAGGCGATGCCTCCGGCGACGGAGATGGCTTCGTCAAGGGGGCGGGGGCCTTGCAGGGGGATGGGCAGGTGCTTGAGGTTGGCGAAGGGGTCTTTGCGCGAGACCTCCATCACCAGGGCGATCTGGGCGCGGTCGAGGCCGAGTTTGCGGAGTTTGTTGGTGGCGCTGTCGCCGGGCTTCATTTTCGACAGGCGGCGGGTGATTTCCTCGGCGCTCAGGTCGGGAAGCAGGTCAACCGCAAGTGTATATGCGTCGCGTAGATACTTGTAGATACTGTAGATGCCGCCGCCCTCTAACCCCTTGGCTGAGATAATGAATTCGCCGCGGTGCTCCTCGCTTCCTTCGGTCGCTCCTCGCTGGGTGGCGCTGTTTGGCGGGCGGACTTTGAGGGCGACGCCTTTCACGGGTTGGCCGAAGAATGGTGCCATGTGCGGGGACCAGTCGACGCGGAAGCCCATGTTGGCGTGTTGCCAGTCGGTGATCCGAACGCCCTTTTCGCGCAGCCAGGGGACCCAGGCTCCGTCAGAGCCGAGGCGGGACCAGCTGGCTCCGCCGAGGGCGAGGATGGTGGCCTTGGGGGTGAGGGTCTGCGGGCCGGTGGGGGTGTCGAAGGTCAGGGCGGGGCCGTCGAATCCGGTCCAGCGCCAGCGGGTGCGGATTTCGACGCCTTGAGTGGTGAGGCGGTTGAGCCAAACCCGCAGCAACGGGGAGGCCTTCATCGCCACGGGGAAGACGCGGCCGGAGGAGCCTGTATATACGTCCTGACCCAAGGCGCGGCACCAAGCTTGGACTTCCTGCGGGCCGAAGTCCTGCAGGATCGGGCGGAGGTGGGGGCAGTCGTAGCGGGAGACGAAGGTCTCCCAGTCTTCGTCCTTGGTGACGTTCAGGCCGGATTTCCCAGCCATCAGGAACTTGCGGGCTACGGTGGGTTTGGCTTCCACAACAAGGGTCTGCACGCCTGCCTTCGCCAGTTCCTCGGCGGCCATCAGGCCTGCGGGACCTGCGCCGATGACGAGCGCGTCACGTCCCGGCATTGCGCAATTCGACGACGCGGTGGGGGTAGGGCATGTCGATCCCGGCCTCTTTCAGCGCGTTCCAGATCGCGAAGAGGACGGGGGAACCGTACTTGTTCTTGCCGTCGTCGATGCCTGCAACCCAGTATTCGACGGCGAAGTCGACGGAGGATTCGCCGAAGCCGCGCAGTTCGCAGTCGGGGCCGTCAGGGGATTGCAGGACGAAGGGGAGTTTGGATACCGCGCGCTCGATTATATCGGGCACGATGTTAATGTCGGTCTCGTAAGATACTGAAAACAGGGCCTCATACCGGTTCGCGCTGCCCTGGTCGGAGTAATTGACAACGCGGGACGTGATGAAGTGTTCGTTCGGGACGACGATCCATTTGCCGTCGAACGTCTCCAGAATGCAGGCGCGGGCGGTCATCTTGACGATGGTGCCCTTCTCGCCGCCGTCGAGTTCGACGTAGTCGCCGACGGTGGTCTGGCCTTCGAGGAGGAGGATGATGCCGGAGACGAAGTTGGCGGCGATCTGTTGCAGGCCGAGGCCGATGCCGACGCCGAGGGCACCGCCGAGGACGGCGACAGCGGTGAGGTCGATGCCCATGATCGACATGAGGAGGAGGAAGGCCGCGCCGAAAATGGCGACCTCGGAGGCCTTGATAGCAAGCTCTCGGGTGGCGGGTCTCAGGTCCGGTTGGGCCTTGATGTAACCGGCGGACTGGCGGTTCGACCAACCGCCGAGCCAGAAGAGGAGCGCCCCGGCAATGACCCCGCGGATCAGGGCGAGCGCGGTGAACTGGATGTTGCCGAGGTTGACCTGGGCGGCGTCGAGGCGGGTGGTCACGTCGTCCAGGACCCCGAGGGCGTGCAGCGCCATGACGGGGAGGAGGACGTAGCGGCCCATCACTTTCAGGAAGCCGGGGGGTAGGACCTGGCGGACAAGGGCGAGGGCGGCGAGGAAGAGGAAGACGCGCTTGCCGAAGGCGATGACTTCTCCGCTGCCGAAGGTGGCGCGGGTCAGGCCCTCGCCCGCGGCGGTGAGGGCGTAGGCGAGGAGGGGCAGGAGGAGCGGCAGGAAGAGGAGGGCAAAGCGGCGGAGGCGGGCGATGGGGTGGGTCGCCTCGGCCTTTGGGGTCAGGGTGCGTTCGAGGGTTGGGGAGAGGCGGCGGGCGAGGAGGGTTGCCAGTATATACGCGGCGATCAGGAGGCCGAACTGCATGAGGGCGGCCGGGGAGGAGAGCCAGCCGAGGGCGATATCGGTTGCCTGTTGCAGCCAGTCCTGAAGCCGGTCCAAGGGGTTACCTCCGGTTATGGGCGATGCGCCCGATGGTGTTCAGGAGGATCTGCGCGGCGAGGATCGTGGTCGTGCCGGTGTGGTCGTAGTCCGGGGCCACTTCCACGAGGTCGATGCCGATGATGTTGCCCTGTCTGGTCAGACCGTCAATAAGTTCAAGGACTTCGTAGTAGAGGAACCCGCCGTGGGATGGCGTTCCGGTGCCGGGGGCGATGGAGGGGTCGAAGCCGTCGATGTCGATGGTGAGGTAGTAGTCCACCCCGCGCGGGATGCGGGCGAGGGTGGCCTCGATGCCAAGCTTGCGGACCTGGCGGACGGAGAGGATGTCGTCGCCCATTTTCCGGGCGGCCTCGTACCCGTCCTTGGCGGTGGAGGAGACGTTGCGGATGCCCAGCGCGGTGATGCCCTTGACGTGGTCCTGTTCGGCGGCGCGGCGCATCGGGTTGCCGTGGCCGTGGCGGACGCCGTGCCGGACGTCGACAAAGTCCAGGTGCGCGTCGATCTGGACGATGTGGAGCGGGCGACCGGCAAAGGCGCGGATGCAGGGGATGTTGATCGAGTGGTCTCCGCCAAGGACGACGGGGACGGCCCCGGCGGCGAGGATGGCGCGGACGCCGGTTTCGATGTTCGCGTGCGAGGTTTCGGTGTCGGTGTGGACGATGTCGGCATCGCCGATGTCGAGGATGCGGACGCCTTCCAGGTAGGTGACGTCGTCCTCGTGGTCGTAGGCCCCGGCGTGGCCGAAGGAGAAGAGTGTGGAGGCTTCGCGGATGCCGCGGGGGCCAAAGCGGGCGCCGGCGCGGAACTGGGTGCCGAAGTCGAAGGGCGCGCCGAGGATGGCGAAATCGGCGTCGATCTTCGACCAATCCGGTTCATAGGGGTTCTTGCCGAAGGTCGAGATGCCGACGAAGGGCAGGTTCAGGCGGCCTTTGTCGTAGGCGTTGGTCATGGCGTTTCCCCGTTGGTCATGCGCTTCAGGGCGGCAACATGCCCCGGATCGGCGGCCAGCGCATGTTCGGCCAGCGACATGGCGGTGTCGATTAGGGAGTCATGTGGACAGATGCGGTCGATCAGGCCCCAGGCGAGGGCGGTCTCGGCGTCGATCTTCTGGCCAGCGAGGAGGATCATCCTGGCGCGGGCGGGGCCGATCAGGGCGGCAAGGCGGCCGGGGTCGGAGGGTTGCGGGCGGTAGCCGAGGCGCATGACGGGGTAGAAGAAACTGGCCGAGGGGACGGCAATGCGGAGGTCGCAGGCGAGGGCTGCGCCCATCGCCCCGCCCGCGAGGGTGCCGTTCAGGGCGGCGATGGAAAGGCCTGGGAAGGCGGCGATGGCGCCGGAGGCGGCTTCCCAGGCGGGGGAAAGGCCGAGGCCGTTCTTCATCCCGTCCAGGTCGGCCCCGGCGGAGAAGACCCTCCCCTCTCCGGTCAGGATCAGGACCTTGGCGGTGGCGGACAGGACGGCGGAGGCGAGGGCTTCCAGCATCTCCTCGGTCAGGGCGTTGGCCTTTTCCGGGCGGGCGAGGGTGATCGTGCAGCAGTCAGCTTCGTTCCGGACCCTGATCATCGCTGCACCCTACGGCTTTCCCGACCCTGCACCGGGGAATCCCTTGACGCCCCCGGGACGAGATAGAAAGGTTGCAGGCAGCGATTTCAACCCGAAAGGCATATGCCATGACCCGTGCCCTTACCTGTTCTTCGGCGCTTGCCCTTGTGTTTCTTGCCACCTCTGCCACCGCCGATGTGACCCCGCAGGAGGTCTGGGCCAGCTGGCAGACGATGATGACCGCAGCCGGGCAGGAGCTGACGGTCGGAAATACCGCGGATAACGGATCGTCGGTCGAGGTCACCGATATGGTCGTGACCTACAAGGACCAGCTGGGTGGTGGGGCCACGCTGACCCTTGCCAAGCTGAGCTTTACCGACAATGGCGATGGCACGGTCACGGTGGCGATGCCGGAAAGCTATCCGATCGAAATGACCTTCCCCGAGGAAGACGAGGGGCCGGGGTCGATGAAGCTGACGGTCAGCCAGCCGGGCGCGAAGATCATTGCAGGGGGAAGCGCCACCGAGACGAGCTATGACATCACCGCGCCGACCACGGTGGTGACGCTGGACGAGATCAAGGATATCGGCGGCGAGACGCTGGATACCCAGGCCGACGTGACGTTGACCGACTTGGCGGCAAAGTATTCGGTTGCCAAGGATGGCGAGGGAATGGTGCTGGACAGCAGCTTCACCTCGAAGGCGATGGTTCTGAAGATTGCCGGGCAGGGCCCGGACGGCGGAGGCGCGGGCACGGTGGATGTCAGTTTCGCCGATGTGAGCGGGGTGACGAAGGGCAACTTCCTGTCGGCCGAGTTGATGGCGAACATGGCGGCAGCGCTGAATTCGGGCTTCACGATGGATTCGAGCCTGACCTTTGGCGCAATGGCGATGAGCGCCGACATCACCGAGGCGTCGGGTCCGACCAAGCTGGTGGCCAATGCCACGGGTGGCGGGTTCAAGGTGGCGATGGACAAGACGCGGCTGGATTATGGCACCTCGCTGACCGGGGCGAAGTTCACCGTGTCGGGGGCCGAGATCCCCTTCCCGCTGGTCGAGGTCGCCTTTGCCGAAAGCGGGTTCAACCTGTTGATGCCGGTGACGAAATCCGACACGCCGCAGGATTTTTCCTTCCTGACCAAGGTGGTGGATTTCACCGTGTCCGAGGACGTCTGGGGTCTGTTCGATCCGGCGGGGTCGCTGTCGCGCGAACCGGCGACGGTGATCGTCGACCTGAAGGGCACCGGGTTCTGGACGCAGGACATCATGGATCCGGCGGTGCAGATGGAGGGGGCCGAACCTCCGGGACAGCTGCACAGCCTGGACCTGACGCAGGTGCTGGCCAAGGCGGCGGGGGCCGAGGTTTCGGCGACCGGCGGGCTGACCTTCGACAACACGGATATGGTGACCTTCGGCGGGATGCCGCGGCCGGACGGCAAGATCACCATCGGGATCAAGGGTGCGAACCAGCTGGTCGACAACCTGATCGCGCTGGGCATTCTGTCCGAGGACGACGCGATGGGCTTTCGCATGGGAATGGCGATGTTCGCGCGTCCGGGGGCGGGGCCGGATGAGCTGACCTCGGAGATCGAGTTCAAGGAAGGCGGGCTGTTCGCGAACGGGCAGCGCCTGCAGTAGCGGCGAAGAAATGCCCCGCGACCTTGCGAAGGGTCGCGGGCGGGGCTACCTGATCCCCAGATCATTCGGGACAGTGTCATGACCCCCAGCCTCGCCGACCTCAGCCATTCCCTTCTGGACGCCGCCCGCAAGGCCGGGGCCGACAGTGCCGATGCGCTGGCGGTTTCCGGCACATCGCTGTCGATCGAGATCCGCAAAGGGGCGCTGGAGCAGGCCGAGCGGTCCGAGGGGGTTGAGATCGGGCTGCGGGTGCTGATCGGAAAGCGGCAGGCTTGCGTGTCGGCCTCGGACACGTCGGGCGCGACGATCACGGCTTTGGCCGAGCGGGCGGTGGCGATGGCGCGTGAGGCGCCGGAGGATGCGACGGCGGGGCTGGCGGCAGCTTCGGAGTTGGCGTCCGGCTGGGATGCGGCAGCGCTGGACCTGGCCGATCCGGCTGGTGAGCCGGGGGCGGCGGTGCTGGAGGCGCTCGCTCGGGCGGTGGAGGCGGCGGCGCTGGAGGCTGCGGGGATCACGCAGGTCGAAGCCTCGGCCAGTTACAGCCAGCGGGCGCTGCACATGGCGGCGACGAACGGGTTTTCGGGCGGCTATGGGCGGACGTCGACCAGCCTGTCGGCGGTGGCCTTCACCGGGTCGGGCACCGACATGCAGCGGGATTATGCCGGGGAGGGGCGTATATACGCGTCCGACATGCCCTCGGCCGAGGAGATCGGGCGGCTGGCGTCAGAGCGGACGTTGCAGCGCGTGGGATCGGTGAAGCCGAAGACCGGGACCTATCCGGTGGTCTATGACGAACGGGTGGCGGCGTCGCTGGTCGGGCATCTGTTGTCGGCGATCAACGGGACGTCGATTGCGCGGGGGTCGTCCTGGGCGCGGGATTTGCTGGGCAAGCAGGTGTTGCCCAAGGGTCTGTCGCTGATCGAGGACCCGCATCGGGTGCGCATCGGGTCCTCACGGCCCTTCGACGGCGAGGGGCTGGCGACCCGGCGGCGCGAGATCGTGGCGGATGGGGTGCTGACGGGTTGGGTGTTGGACCTGGCGACGGGGCGGAAACTTGGGATGGCGTCCACGGCCAATGCCTCGCGCGGGACTTCGGCACCGCCATCGCCTTCGACGACGAATATCGACCTGACGCAAGGGGTTGTGACCCGTGACGACCTGCTGAAGCAGATGGGGACGGGGCTGCTGATAACCTCGATGATCGGGTCGACGATCAACCCCACAACGGGGGATTATTCGCGCGGGGCAAGCGGGTTTTGGGTGGAGAACGGGCAGCTGGCCTATCCGGTGCACGAATGCACCATCGCGGGGAACCTGCGGGACATGCTGTTGCGGATCATCCCGGCCAATGACGCGCGTCAGCATCTGTCGACGCGGGTGCCGTCGATCCTGGTGGACGGGATGACCCTTGCCGGCGCGTGACCTGGCCCTTTTGACCGAGGCCGCGCGTGAAGCAGGCCGGATCGCGCTGCGCTATTGGCGGAAAGACCCGAAGGTCTGGGACAAGGGCGGCGAGCATGGGCCGGTCAGCGAGGCGGACCTGGCGGTCAACGATATGCTGAAGGCAAAGCTGCTGGGGGCAAGGCCGGAGTATGGCTGGCTGTCCGAGGAGACGCCGGACAACGCGGACCGGTTGGCTGTAGATACAGTGTTCATCGTGGACCCGATTGACGGGACGCGGGCCTTCGTGGCCGGGGAAGAGACCTGGGCGCATTCGCTGGCGGTGGCGCGCGGGGGGAAAGTCACTGCGGGGGTCGTCTATCTACCGGCGCTGGACCGTATATACACGGCCTCCGAAACCTCGGCCCCGATGAAGGACGGCGAGGTGATCCGCTGCAGCGGGCGGGATCGGTTGGAGGGCGCCAACATACTGACCACCAAGGCGAATATGGCGGCGGAGAAGTGGCCAGGCGGGGTGCCGGAGATCATCCGCAGCTTCCGCGCCTCGCTCGCCTACCGCATGTGCCTGGCGGCGGAGGGGCGGTTTGACGGGATGCTGACCCTGCGCGATGCCTGGGAATGGGACATCGCGGCGGGGGCGCTGATTGCGGAACGGGCGGGGGCGGTGGTGACGGACCAGATGGGGGCGGCGCTGCGGTTCAACAGCCCGGGCGCGCAGGCAAAGGGGGTGCTTGCCCTGCCGCAGGGGCCGCATGCCGAGGCTTTGGCGCGGCTAAAGGGTTAGGGTCTATACAGTCCCCCCGATCTGGGATAGGTGCGCCGCACGGTCGAGATTCCTACGACTGCGGGCGAGGAGGCCTGCACCAAAGGACAGGGGCCGTTTGGCTTTGACGGGCGAATAGCTGCGCCCCCCTTTGGAAAAGATACCATGACGATGCAGAACCTGGCCGCGCCCTTGGCGCAGGCCTTGGCCGACAAGGGCTATGAAACCCTCACCTCCGTGCAAGAGGCCGTGCTGGCCGAGGGCGTGGGGGGCCGCGATGCGCTGGTTTCTGCGCAGACCGGGTCGGGGAAGACGGTGGCCTTTGGCCTGGCGATTGCGCCGGAGATTCTGGGCGGGCAGGACGTGCTTTTGTACGCGGACAAGCCGATTGCCTTGGCGATTGCGCCGACGCGGGAGCTGGCCCTGCAGGTCGCGCGCGAGCTGGAGTGGCTGTACGCGGGTGCTCAGGCGAAGCTGGCGACGTGCGTGGGCGGGATGGACTACCGCACGGAACGCCGGGCGCTGGAACGCGGGGCGCATATCGTCGTGGGGACCCCGGGGCGTCTGCGCGACCATATCGAGCGGGGGTCGCTGGACCTGTCGGGCCTCCGGGCCGTGGTGCTGGACGAGGCGGACGAGATGCTGGACCTGGGCTTCGCCGAGGATCTGGAGTTCATCCTGGCGGCGGCTCCGGAAGATCGGCGGACGCTGATGTTCTCGGCCACCGTGCCGAAGGAAATCGAGAAGCTGGCGGGTGAGTTCCAGAAGGACGCGCTGCGGATCGTCGCGCAGGGCGAGGCGAAGCAGCACGTGGACATCGAGTACAAGGCGTATTCGGTGGCGGTGCGCGACCGGGAACATGCGATCTTCAACGTCCTGCGCTATTACGATGCGCGGACGGCCATCGTTTTCTGCAAGACGCGGGTGAACGTGAACCACCTTCTGGCGCGGATGGGGAACCGGGGGTTCCAGGTCGTGGCGCTGTCGGGCGAGCTGTCCCAGCAGGAACGGACCCACGCGCTGCAGGCGCTGCGGGACGGGCGGGCTCGGGTCTGTATCGCGACCGACGTGGCCGCGCGGGGGATCGACCTGCCGGGGCTGGAGCTGGTGATCCATGCCGATCTGCCGTCGAATTCGGAGACGCTGCTGCACCGGTCGGGGCGGACGGGGCGTGCGGGGAAGAAGGGCGTTTCGGCGCTGATCGTGACGCCTGCCGAGTTCAAGAAGGCGCAGCGGCTGTTGTCGGGCGCGAAGCTGGTAGCGGAGTGGACTGGCGCGCCGGGGGCGGATGATGTGCAGGCGAAGGACGACCTGCGGATTATGGAGCATCCGTCCCTTACCATGCCCATCGGGGACGATGTCGGCATTGCGTCGGACCTGCTGGAACAGTTCGGACCCGAGGCGCTGGCGGCGGCCTTCGTGCGGCTGTGGCGCGAGGGGCGGTCGGCGCCGGAAGTGCTGTCGACCGACAACCCGATGCCTGCGCCCTCGGCCCCGCGCGAGCGGGGGGAGTTCGGGCCTTCGGTCTGGTTCCGGATCAATGTGGGGCGCGCCGGTCGGGCCGAGGCGCGGTGGCTGTTGCCGAAGATCTGCGATGCGGGGTCGATCGGGAGGGATTCCATCGGCGCGATCCGGGTACGCGAGGAAGAGACCTTCGTCCAGATTGCGGAAGGGGTGGCGGACAAGTTCCGGACGCAGATCGACCTGGACAAGGGATTGCTGATGGAGCGGATCGAGGGCGAGCCGGATTTCGACCGTCCGCGTTTCGACAAGCCGAAGTTTGAGCGCCCGGCGCGGCCGGAGCGGGCAGAGCGTCCGGCGCGGGCGGAGAAGCCCGCCTATACGCCGAAGCCGCCTCGGGTGGTGGAAGAAGTGGGTGAGGTCGCCGCCGAGGCTGCGCCGAAGCCCAAATATGAGCCCCGTCCCCGGGTGACCCCATCCGAAGCGCGGCCCGAGCGGACTGAGCGTCCGGCCCGGAAGTATGAAGAGCGCCCGCCTCGTCCCGAGGGTGAGGAGGATCGTCCGCGCAAGCCGCGCTGGTCGCCGGACCAGAAGGCGGCACCGAAGTCGGCGGGTTACAAGAGCCATGGCGGGTCGGCGGATCGGCCGGGTCGGGCTGCGGGCTTCAAAAGCCATGCGGCGGAAGGTGGCGGCTACAAGGGAAAGTCGGAAGGCTGGAAACCCCGTGACGACGGCGACCGCCCGAAAAAGCCCTATGCGCCCAAGCCCGAAGGGTGGAATCCACGGGAGCGGAGCGAGGATGGCGAGCGTCCGGCGCGGAAGCCCTATGCGGGGAAGTCCGAGGGATACAAGCCGCGCGGGGAGTACAAGCCGCGGGAAGATGGCGAGCGCCCGAAAAAGCCCTATGCGCCGAAGGGCGAGGGGTTCCGTCCGCGTGAGGATGGGGATCGTCCGAAGAAGACCTACGCGCCAAAGGGCGACGACGCGCGGCCCTATGTGAAGCGCGAAGGTGCCGGGAAACCGGGCGGGGCCAAGTCATTTGGGACCAAGAAGCCGTTCGACCGGGCTGGTGGGTCGGATCGCCCGGCCAAGCCCAAGGCGGATGCGCGGGATACGTCCAAGCGCTTTGTGCCGCCGAAGGGACCGAAGCGCTGAGCCTTGGCCGGGAGGCCCTCCCCACGCTGGGGAGGGAAGCGCGGGGTGCAGCGTCTTGAGCCTGCTTCACGGGCCGGGAAACAACAAGGCCGCAAGTCCATCAGGACCGGCGGCCTTTGCTTTGGAAGAATGGTGCCGGTGAAGGGACTCGAACCCCCGACCCCATCATTACGAATGACGTGCTCTACCAGCTGAGCTACACCGGCATTCTTCCGTGGGCGGGCTATTAGCACCGCCCATCCGCAGTGTGTAGCCCTAATTTGCGCGCCGCGCGATCTCGTCCAGAGGAAGCTGCGGGACCTCGGGCTCGGGCTCCGGTTCCGGCTCGGGGCGGGCTTCCATCAGGGGCAGAAGCTCGGCCAGGACCGGGGAGGCGGTCGTGGCGGGGGGCGTCTTCCAGGACAGGGTGTCGAAGCTGCCGCAATTGTCACAGACCGGTTGCCAGCCGTCATGGATCGCATGGCACTTGTCGCAGACCCATTGCGGACCGCGCGGCGCGGCGATGGCGCGGGCGACCAGATCGCGCACGATAGAATCATCCTCGCCTTCACCCCGGGAAATTGCGGCCAGGATCGCCAGGGACCGCTGGGTTGGGGCACGGGTCGCCACGTCGCCCAAGGCGCGCCGGGCACCAGGGAAGTCTTCGGTGGCAAGCAGAAGCTCGGCCAGCAGCATCCGCGATTCGTCATTATCCGGGCGGGCGTTCGTCAACGTCCGGAACCGCTTGAGCCGATCCTGCGGGGATTCATCCGGCTCGATCTCGGCGAAGGCTGCGGCGAGGTCGGGATGGGGCATCACTTCCCAGGCCTTCTTCAGGACGCGGGTCGCGTTCTTCCTGTCGCCCTTTTCGACATAGCCCCGCGCGGCCATAGCGGCGGCGGGGATCAGGTCGGGGGACAGCTTGTTCGCCTCGATCGCGGCCTCGCGCGCCTCGATGCTGGCTGTGTCGTCCACGACCGTCTTGGCCTGCTGCAGCGCAAGGACGGCATCCCGGCGGCGATAGACGTCCTTGGGCAAGGTGCCGGCCTTGAGCTTTGCCCCCAGCGTTGCCCGCGCGCCGGACCAGTCGCCGGCGTCTGATTGCAGTTTCAGCAGGATATCCTGCGTCTCGGCATGGCGCGGGCGCAGTTCAAAGGCCTTCTCGGCCAGCTTCAGCGCTACCTCGCGGTCGCCCTCGCCCAGTTTCTGGTGCAGAAGGCCGCGCACGCCGACGAACCGGGTCGCATCGTCCTTGAGAAGCGCCTTGTAGGCCTCGGTCGCGCGTCGGTGATCCCCGGCTGCCTCGGCCGCCTGGGCAACCAGAAGCGTAGTCAGTTCCGGCTTCCCGAGCAAACGCTCAGCATTCTGGGCGCGGGTCAGGGCGAGGCGCGGCTCACCCGAGGCGAGCGCCATCAGGCCTTCGGAGAGCGCCTTGTAGCCTTTCCGTTCGCGGTTTCGGTCGAAATAGCGGGATATCGCGGTTTCGTCGCCGTTCAGGAAACGGAAGGTCGCCCCGAGCAGGCCCAGCGCCTTGAGGAGGAGCCAGACCGCCGCGATGAGGATCAGGGCAAGGATCACTGCCTGCACGGGCCCCAGGGTGAACTCCCACCCCGCGACGGTGATGCGCATCGTCTCGCCGGATTCGGACAGAAGCCCGGCACCAAGGGCCAGTGCGGCGACGAGGACGACGAAGAGGACGACCTTTGTCAGCGACCAGAGCATCATTCCCCCCTTGCCGCAGTCAGGGCCGAGGCTGCCGCGATATGGGCGGTGGCAACGGTAATCCAGGCATCCATCGGGGCCTTCACGGCAGGATCGAGAGAGGCAAGCTCGGCCAGGGCATCGGCCACGCGCGCTTCGGACAGGGCAAATTCGGCGCGGGACAGGATGGCTTCGGGTGTTGTCCCTTCCAGAGGAGTTACCGGACGTGCGCCAGTCTGCGCGGCGAGGAAATCCACCAGGCGGTCGGACCAGCCGTCTTCGGAATTTGTATCGCGCGCGATACGAAGCGACTCGCGGGCCGCGTCGGGGAAACCGGACTGGAGTGTGGCGAGGGTCGGGACCCCATCGGTGGCCAGCGGTCCGAGCGTCACGGAAAGCTTTTCGTCGGCCAGAGCCTCCAGCTCTGCGGCAAAGGGGCGCCCCTCTGCAATGGCCGCGCCAAGCGCCTCAAGTGCCTCTGCCTGCCGGGCATCTGCGGCCGCAGCCTCTGCCTCGGCGGCCTGGGTGCTGGCGGCGGTCTCGGCTGCATCAAGCCGGGCGAGTGCGGCGGTCAGTTGTTCTTCCAGGCCGCTGGTATCGGCGGCCGCGACCGAGGCAAGGCGGCGCTCAAGCTCAGCGACCTTGGCCGCCAGGGCGGTGCTGGTTGCCGACCCGTCGCTGGGTAAGGACTCGATGGCGGACAGGCGCTGATCGAAGGCGTCCAGAGCCGCGAGATCCGGCGCAGCGGGGGCAGGAGCGGCCTCAAGCGCAGCAAGACGGTCGGCAAGCCCGGTGAGACGGGCGTCAAGCGCGCCAAGCGCGGCGGTCTGGTCTGACTGCGCCTTGTCAAGGCTGGCCGAAAGTTCCGCCAGAGCTGCGCCTTGATCCAGCGGCGCAAGGCCAAGCAGGTTGAAGTGCGACAGGGCAAAGCCAGCGATGGCTGCAACCGCCCCGCCCAGAAGCGCCACGATCAGGCCCGACTGCCGGGGCTGCGGCTGCGCTGTAGGGGCGGCGGGAGCCGGGTCCGGAATGGGTGTCGGCTGCAGCTCGGGCTGTTCATCCAGCGCTGTGGCACCCTCTGGCGGCGCGGGATCGGTCGCCCCTGCGACATCAGCTTCGACGGGGGTCAAAGGCGCATCCGGCTCGGCGTCAGGCTTCGGGTCCTTGCGTCTGGTCATGCGGGCTGCCCTTTCGTCCTGTCCGGTCAACCTAAGCACTGCGGGGGCATGGGTTCAAGGCAGAGGGGCAGCGGCAAGCAAGGTTTCGACGGCGTCGAGCATCGCCTTTGCTTCGGGGCGCGCAGCTGTCACCAGGGTCAGGTGTGGGAGCGTAGCGGCGGCTTGGGCGACTGCCTCGCTCATCGCGGCGACAAGGAGACTGGCGGAAACGTCTGCGGGGACGGACCGGGCAAAAAGCTGGGCGCTACGGGGGGAGAACAGGGGCACGATCACCGGGCCGGGGCGACCCAACAGGACAAGGGGCTCTCCCTCAAGTGGTATGGATTTCTGTAAATACACTTGTAAAGATAGTACCGAAATTCCTTTTGAAATCAGCGCATTTTCAAGGTCTCCAGCGGTATCTACGCCCCGTAGATACAGAAAACGGCCCCTTTCCGGTGCAGCCAGCAATGCCGCGATCAGGTCGGATACATCGCCGTCCGAACTGCGGGTGTCAAAGCCCGCCGCCGCTGCCCTTGCTGCCGTCGACCGGCCAACGCACCAGGCCCGGCGCGGAAGCTGGACGCCCAGCCGACGCGCGCCCTCGACCCCATGGGCAGAGGTGAAGATGACCGCGTCGAAGCGACCCTCCGGCAGGTCCGGCATCAGATACTCCGGCGCCATCAGCGGGGCGACGAGCGGTCGCACCCGCGCCCCGAACCGGGCGGAAAGTTTCGCGGCGAAGGCCTCTCCCTGATCGCGCGGCCGGGTGACCAGCACGGGAATGCCGGGGCCAATCCCTTGCGACGGATCGGATTGTCTCGCCATGCCCATGGTGTTACCTGCCATGGACCCCTGACGCAACGGCGGCCATGGACCGGACACTTACCCTTATTGGCATCGAGTCGAGCTGCGACGACACGGCGGCGGCTGTCGTCCGTGCGCCTGTCGGCGCGATGCCGCAGATCCTGTCGTCCGAGGTTCTGGGCCAGACCGCGCTGCATGAGGCCTTTGGTGGCGTTGTCCCCGAGATCGCCGCGCGGGCCCACGCCGAGCGGCTGGATGGCGTGGTCGAGGCGGCGTTGGCGCGGGCGGGCCTTGGGCTGGACGGGATCGACGCGATTGCGGTGACGGCAGGTCCGGGCCTGATCGGCGGAGTCCTCTCTGGCGTGATGCTTGCGCGGGGGCTGGCGGCGGCCCGGGGTCTGCCGTTGGTGCCGGTCAACCATCTGGCGGGCCATGCGCTGACGCCGCGGCTGACGGATGGGATCGGTTTTCCCTATCTGATGCTTCTGGTGTCAGGCGGCCATTGCCAGTTCCTGCTGGTTCGCGGTCCGGACAGCTTTCAGCGCCTGGGCGGGACCATCGACGACGCGCCAGGAGAGGCGTTCGACAAGACTGCCAAGCTTTTGGGCCTGCCGCAGCCGGGAGGGCCGGCGGTTGAGGCCGAGGCGGCGATGGGCGATCCGGGGCGGTTCGCGTTTCCAAGGCCGTTGCTGGACCGGGCGGGGTGTGACATGTCCTTTTCGGGCCTGAAGACTGCGCTTCTGCGGGCGCGGGATGCGCTGGTGGCGGAAGCGGGCGGGATCACGGTGCAGGATCGCCGCGATCTTTGCGCCGGGTTCCAGGCAGCGGTGGCCGAAGTGCTGGCCAAGAAAACATCGCGCGCGATGGAAATGGCGGGCTCCGGGCCTTCCGCCCTGGCGGTCGCGGGTGGGGTGGCGGCAAACCAGACGGTCCGCGCAGGTCTGGAGGACGTCGCCGCCAAGGCCAACGTGCCGTTCCTCGCCCCGCCGCTGCGGCTTTGCACCGACAACGCGGCGATGATTGCCTGGGCGGGGATCGAACAGCTGCGCGCAGGACTATCGCCCACGACAGAATTCATGGCGCGTCCCCGCTGGCCGCTTGACGCGGCGGCCCCTGCCCTTCTGGGATCCGGCAGGAAGGGGGCCAAGGCATGATTGGCATCGCCGGGGCGGGGGCCTTCGGGACGGCGCTGGCCGTGGCCCTGGCGAAAAGCGGCCGCGAGGTTCGGCTGTGGGCGCGCGATCCAGAGCAGGTCCGGCAGATGCGAGACCATAGGCGCAACGAGGCAGCGCTGCCCGGTGTGGACCTGCCCGCCAATGTCTCGATCCATTCGGAAATCGACGGGATCTGCGGTGGCCGGGCGCTGCTGCTTGCCATACCGATGCAAGCCTTGGGCGGGGCGCTGGATGCCTGGCCGCAGATCGACGCGCGTCAGCCGCTGGTCGCCTGCTGCAAAGGGGTCGACCTCGCCACTCTGCGCGGCCCGGTGGCACTGATCGCCGAACGACGGCCGGACGCGCGGGTGGCGATCCTGACCGGGCCAAGCTTTGCGGCCGACATCGCGCGCGGACTGCCGACCGCGCTGACGCTGGCGATGTCGTCGGACGGAGCCGCCCTGCAAGAGGCACTGTCGACCCCGACCCTTCGGCTTTACCGGACGGACGATGTGATGGGCGCCGAACTTGGCGGCGCGCTGAAGAACGTGATCGCCATCGCCGCCGGGGTCGTGATCGGGGCGGGGCTGGGGGACAGCGCCCGTGCTGCGCTGATGACGCGGGGCTATGCCGAGATGGTGCGCCTTGCCGTCGCGCTGGGTGCGCGGCCCGAGACGCTTGCCGGGCTTTCCGGCCTTGGCGATCTGGTCCTGACCTGCACCTCGACCCAGTCCCGCAACTTTCGCTATGGCTTCGCTCTGGGCAGAACCGAAGTCTTCGACGCGAAAATCACGGTGGAAGGGGTGGCGACAGCGCAAGCGGTGGTGAAACTGGCCGCGGGACTTGGGCTTGACGTGCCAGTGACCGCGATGGTCAACGCCCTTGCCCTGGGACAGATCGCGCTGGATGATGCGATCGGACAACTGATGAGCCGCCCCCTGAAACAGGAATGACCATGCGCTACGCCTTGATCTGTCTGGATAAACCCAATGCCCTGCAGACGAGGGTCGAAAACCGCGCGGCGCACTTGGCGTATATACAGGACACCGGCGTGGTCGAACAGGCCGGCCCCTTCATCGACGCGGCTGGTCAGATGTGCGGCAGCCTGCTGATCCTGGGCGTCGGGTCCAAGTCCGAAGCCGAGGGCTGGGCGGCGTCGGACCCTTACGCCAAGGCGGGCCTGTTCCAGTCGGTGATGATCCAGGAATGGAAGCGGGTGATCGGATGAACCACTGGCTGTTCAAGTCCGAACCGGATGTCTGGGGCTGGGACCATCAGGTCGCCAAGGGCGATCAGGGCGAGGAATGGCATGGGGTGCGCAACTACCAGGCGCGCAACAACATGCGGGCGATGAAAGTCGGCGACCGCGGCTTTTTCTACCACTCGAACATCGGGAAAGAGATCGTTGGAATTGTCGAGGTCTGCCGGGAAAGCTCACCCGACAGCACGACGGACGACCCGCGCTGGGACTGCGTCTGGATCAAGGCGGTCAGGCCGTTGCAGCGCCCAATCAGCTTGGACGAGTGCAAGGTCACCCCGGGTCTTGAGAAGATGGTCCTGGTCAACAACACGCGGCTATCAGTGCAGCCGGTCTCGCCCGAGGAGTGGGCGATCATCTGCCGTCTGGGTGGGGTGGATGTATAGACAGCCGTATGCACAAGTCATACATAAGCACGTATATACACGCCATTTTCACGTGAATCACCAGATAGTTATGTGTGGGGCCTAATGTCGGACACCGAAGATCCACAGGAACGGAAGCGGGGCACCGGGGCGCGGTTCGTCTACGACACGCTGCGCGAAGAGATCCTGACCCTGACGCTGCAACCGGGTGCCCCTATTGATGAAATCAGCCTCGCCGACAGGTTGAGCATGTCCCGCACCCCGATCCGCGAGGCGCTGGTGCGGCTGGCAAGTGACGGGCTGGTGACCCTGTTGCCGAACCGGTCCACTGTCGTAAGCCAGATCGACTTTCCGAACCTGCACCACTACTTCGACGCGCTGACGCTGATGTATCGCGTAACCACTCGGCTGGCGGCGCAGTTCCACGATGCGCAGAACCTGGAGACCATCCGGGCGCGGCAGGCGGCCTTTGCGACGGTCGTGCTTGTGGGCGACACCAATGGCATGATCGAGCTGAACCGCGACTTCCACGTCGCCATCGCCGAGGCCGGGCGGAACCCCTACTACCTGCAGCTTTTCTCCCGACTTTTGGACGAGGGGCGGCGCATCCTGCGGCTGTACTACTATCCGACTTTCGAACCGCGTCTGCCGCACCCGTATATACAAGAGCACGAGGCGATCATTGCAGCCATTGCCGCGCGGGATGTGGAGGCCTGCGATCGGCTGGCGAAGGAGCATGCGGACAAGATCGTGCAGCAGATCCAGCAGATGATGGCGCGTGACCTGCGGCAGGACCTCGCGCTGTAAAAACCTTGTCGACAAATAAAATGCAAAGCGTATTCTGACGCCAACGAACTGCGGATTCGGCCGCCTTCAGAAGGATTGCAGCATGAAATCGGATATCTTCTCGGGCACGATCCCGGCCCTGATGACCCCCTGCAAGGCGGACCGCACGCCTGACTTCGACACCCTGGTCGCCAAGGCGAAAGAGCTGGTTGGCCTCGGCATGTCCGCCGTCGTTTACTGCGGCTCGATGGGCGACTGGCCCTTGCTCACCACCGAACAGCGGATGGAGGGGGTGGAGCGACTGGTGAAGGCCGGGGTCAAGGTCGTCGTCGGGACGGGGGCTGTAAATACAGCAACCTCTGCCGCCATTGCCGCCCATGCCCAGAAAGTCGGCGCGCATGGGTTGATGGTGATCCCGCGCCTGCTGTCGCGAGGGACGGTGGTTGCGGCGCAGCGGCTGCACTTCAAGGCGGTGCTGTCCGCGGCCCCGAACCTGCCGGCGGTGATCTACAACAGCCCCTACTACGGCTATTCGACCAAGGCCGACCTCTTCTTCCGGATCCGGGCCGAGCATCCGAACCTGGTCGGCTTCAAGGAGTTCGGCGGCTATGACGACCTGTCCTATGCCGCCAACGCGATCACCGGGGCTTCGCCTGACCTGCGGCTGATGATCGGTGTAGATACGGCTGTCTACCATGGCTACGTGAACTGCAACGCCGACGGCGCGATCACCGGGATTGGCAACGTGCTGCCGCGTGAGGTGCTGCATCTGGTGTCGCTCTGCAAGGCCGCGCAGAAGGGTGATGCCGAGGCTCGGCGGTTGGCCTATGAACTGGACCAGGCGATACAGGTGTTGTCGGAAGTCGACGCGGGGCCGGATTTGGTCTTGTTCTTCAAGCACATGATGGTCCTGCGCGGTGAGGCGGCGTATACACACCACTTCAACGAAGGCGATGAGCTGTCAGCCAGCCAGAAGGGCTTTATCGAGGCCCAGCTGAAGATGTTCGACGCCTGGTATGCCGATTGGGCCAGGCAGCCGGAGGCCCGCAAATACGCAGCCTGAAATGACCGACGTCGTTGTCATCGGGGCCGGGGTCATCGGCCTGTCCGCCGCCTTGATGGCGCAGGCGCGGGGGCTGTCGGTTACCGTGGTTGACCGCGAAGGCCCGGCCGCCGGGGCTTCGGCTGGCAATGCGGGGGCGTTTGCCTTCACCGACATCCTGCCGTTGGCCTCACCCGGCATGCTGCGGAAGGCGCCGAAGTGGCTGTTGGACCCGCTGGGTCCCCTGACCATTCCGCCCACCTACGCGCTGCAGATCACCCCCTGGCTCTACCGCTTCTGGCGGGCCTGTTCGCCGCGGGCCGTTGCTGTATCTACAGCCGCCCAGACCGCACTGATGGACCTGTCGAAGACCGAGCTGGAGCCGTTTCTGGCCGCGACTGGCACGCTGGGGATGCTGCGGAAGGACGGCAACCTGCAGGTCTACGAGACCGAGGCAGAGTTCCGCGCCTCTCTGCCCGGATGGGAGGCGCGCACGGCGCATCGGATCGAGTTCCGGCATATGGGGCCGGAGGAGATGGCTGCGCTGCAACCGGGCCTTTCGAAGCGGTTCATCAAGGGGACCTTCACGCCGGGCTGGTGGTCCATCGCTGACCCCAAGCTGTATGTACAGGCCTTGGCTGATCGGCTCGTGGAGCACGGCGGTACGATCTTGCGGGCGGAGGTCCTGGGCCTGAATCCTCAGGATGGACGCGTGTCCATACAGACCACTGGCGCGCCGCTGGTGGCCGACAAGGTCGTACTTGCCGCCGGGGCCTTCTCACACCGCATCGCGGCGACGCTGGGAGAGCGCATCCCGCTGGAAACGGAACGCGGCTACAACACGACCCTGCCGCCCGACGCCCTGGACCTGCGTTGCCAGATAACGTTTGGCGGGCACGGCTTTGTCATCTCGCGCCTTTCCACTGGCATCCGGGTGGGGGGCGCGGTGGAGCTGGGCGGGCTGTCGCTGCCGCCGAACTGGAAACGGTCCGAGGCCATGCTTCGGAAAGCAAAGGCTTTTCTGCCGGGTCTTAAGACTGAGGGTGGCAGGCAATGGATGGGGTTCCGGCCCTCGCTGCCTGACAGCCTGCCTGCCATCGGGCGGTCGAAGGCCTTGCCCAACGTTGTATATGCATTCGGGCATGGGCATCTGGGTCTGACCCAAAGTGCCGGGACCGCCCGGCTGGTGGCGGATCTGTTGACCGATGCGCCGCCTGCGATCAACCTGACTCCGTTCTCTCCGCAAAGGTTCTGACATGGCCGTATATACGTTCTCCTGCCTTGACGGGCACACCTGCGGCAATCCGGTGCGGTTGGTCTCGGGCGGCGGGCCCCGGCTGGAGGGCGCGACGATGCTGGAGCGCCGGGCGCATTTCCTGAAGGATTGTGACTGGATCCGGACCGGGCTGATGTTCGAGCCGCGGGGGCATGACATGATGTCGGGGTCGATCCTTTACTCGCCGACCCGCCCGGATTGCGACGTGGGGGTGCTGTTCATCGAGACCTCGGGCTGCCTGCCGATGTGCGGGCATGGGCTGATCGGGACGGTGACGATGGGGATCGAGAATGGGTTGATTTCACCGCGTGAACCGGGGCGGTTGGCGGTGGATGCTCCGGCGGGACGCGTCGAAGTTTCGTATATACAGGAGGGGCGGTTTGTCGAGGAAGTGCGGCTGACCAACGTGCCGGGTTTCCTTTATGCAGAAGGACTTAACGCGCAGGTGGAGGGTCTGGGCGAGGTCGTGGTGGACGTGGCCTATGGGGGCAACTTCTACGCCATCGTCGAGCCGCAGAAGTGTTTCCGCGACATGGCGGACCATACGGCGGGGGAGCTGGTGGGGTGGTCGCCGAAGCTGCGGGCCGCGCTGAATGCGAAGTATGAGTTCGTGCATCCGGAGCATCCGCAGATCAAGGGGCTGAGCCATATCCTGTGGACCGGCAAGCCCACGGTGCCGGGGGCCCATGCCCGTAACGCTGTGTTTTATGGGGAAAAGGCGATTGACCGCAGCCCCTGCGGGACGGGGACCTCGGCCCGGATGGCGCAGCTGGCGGCGAAGGGGAAGCTGGCCGTGGGGGACGAGTTCCACCATGAGAGCATCATCGGGTCGATCTTCAAGGGGCGGGTCGAGGCGTCTGTGACTGTTGCTGGGGGGGAGGCGATTGTGCCCTCCATCGCCGGGTGGGCGCGGCAGACGGGGATCAACACGATCTTCATCGACGACCGCGATCCGTTTGCGCATGGGTTTGTGGTGAAATAGCCGCTGGACCGGCGTTCGGTGTGTTAGATCAAGGGGTTGGCTGTAGATACGGCGTCTGGCATCCGTCTGGCATGTGTCGGGTTTCTGTACCGACGCCGGACGGCACTGTGAGGCGTTAATCAACCGTCGCGAATCGGGGCCGGCCGGGTGCCCCCCACCCCCTGCCCCTCCCCACGGAGGGG
>OFDN01000714.1_pt1 | contig 25249 bp, 27 predicted proteins | sample 1520971 | NCBI WGS metagenome assembly OFDN01 (sample SAMEA94257418, study PRJEB24077) | hot springs metagenome | biome: Aquatic biome; feature: Geographical feature; material: Water | place: India | collected 2012-06-12 | depth 5 m
GAAAAAGACCGAGGTGACCGTGCGCCCAGCCGTTGCGTCCGCGTAATGATCGAGTTCACGCAGCAGGCCAGCGCGCCAGCGCTCCTGGTCGATGCGGTCGCGGACGTGGCTGTTGAAGTCGCAATAGGGGCATTTGGCCTTGCAGAAGGGCCAATGCACGTAGATCCCGAAACCGGGATCGGGCGTCACCGGAAGCATCGCTCCACCAGTTGCCGGAAGGCGTCGGCCCGGTGGCTCATCGCGTGCTTGGCCGCCGGGTCCATCTCCCCGAAGGTGATGTCGAACCCGTTCGGAACAAAGATCGGATCGTAACCGAAACCCCGGTCTCCGCGCGGCGGCCAGACGAGAGTGCCGTCGCAGCGCCCCTCCACCGTCTCGACATGCCCGTCCGGCCAGGCCAGCGACAGGGCGCAGACGAAGTGCGCGCTGCGGTCGGCCTTGCCCGCCAGCCCGTCCTCCACCCGCCGCATGGCGGCGGCGAAGTCCTTGCCCGGCCCGGCCCAGCGGGCGGAGTAGATGCCGGGATCGCCGCCCAGCGCCGACACCGCCAGCCCGCTGTCGTCCGCCAGCGCGATGTGGCCGGCCGCCGCCGCGGCGCGGGCCTTCAGTTCCGCGTTCGCAACGAAGGTGTCGCCGGTCTCCTCCGGCTCCGGCAGGCCGAGCTCGCCGGCGGATTGGATCACGGGGACCCAGGACCCCAGCAGCTCGGCGATCTCCCGCAGCTTGCCGGGGTTGTGGGTGGCGATGACGAGGCGGTCGCCGGCGAATCGGCGCGGCGCGCTCACGACGTCACCGCCAGCGCCGCCTTCTGCAAGGCCACCAGCTCGTCAACCCCCTTGCGGGCGAGGCCCAGCAGGGCGTTGAACTCGGCCTCGGAGAAGGGCTTCTCCTCCGCCGTGCCCTGGATCTCGACGATGCCGCCGTTGCCGGTCAGCACGAAATTGGCGTCGGCCTGGGCGTTGCTGTCCTCGGCGTAGTCGAGGTCGAGCACCGCCGTGCCCTGGTACAGGCCGCAGGACACCGCGGCCACCGCGTCGGTCAGCGGCATGCGCTTGATCGCCCCGATCTCCAGCAGATGCTGGAAGGCCAGATGCAGGGCCACGTAGCTGCCGGTGATGGCCGCGGTGCGGGTGCCGCCGTCGGCCTGGAGCACGTCGCAGTCCACCTTGATCTGCTTCTCGCCCATGGCGGCGCGGTCGGTGACGGCGCGCAAGGCGCGGCCGACCAGCCGTTGGATCTCCTGCGTGCGGCCGCTCTGCCGGCCCTTGGCCGCCTCGCGGTCGGTGCGGCTGTGGGTGGAGCGCGGCAGCATGCCGTACTCCGCCGTCACCCAGCCCAGCCCGGTGCCCTTCAGGAAGCGCGGCACCGTCTCGTCGACGCTGGCCGTGCACAGCACATGCGTGTCGCCGAACCGCACGAGGCAGGATCCTTCGGCGTATTTGCTGAAGCCGGGCTCCAGCGAAACGGTGCGGAGCTGGTCGGGCGCGCGGCCGGAGGGGCGCATGGTCGATGTCCTTGAGAGTTCGGATCTGCCGGGTGTCCGGGCCGGCAAGCTAGCGCCGGTCCCGCCGCCCGTCCAGTGCCGCGCCGGCCGCGGTGATTCGGCCTCGTTGATTCGGCGGGCGTGCCTGCCTAAATTCGACGGGCGCGCGGTGACGGCGGGAGCCGTCGCCGGGCGTGGCGCCGTGACCCGTTGACCTGTATCCGGAGCGATGATCAGCGAGCTGAATCAAAGATCGCGGGAGATCTTCCGGTTGATCGTCGACGCCTATGTGGCGTCCGGGGAGCCGGTGGGATCGCGCACCATATCGCGGCGGCTGGGCATGGCGCTGTCGCCGGCGACCATCCGCAACGTCATGGCCGACCTGGAGGAGCAGGGGCTGCTCTATTCCCCCCACACCTCGGCCGGCCGCATCCCGACCGAAGCGGGCTTGCGCCTGTTCGTCGACGGCCTGCTGGAGATCGGGTCGGTGACCGAGGATGAGCGCACGGCCATCGAGGCGCAATGCGCCTCGGCCGGCCGCTCCCTGCCCGACGTGCTGAACGAGGCGACCGGCATGCTGTCGGGCCTGTCGCGCTGCGCCGGCCTCGTCATGGCGCCCAAGACCGACCGGCCGCTGAAGCACATCGAGTTCGTGTCGCTCGGCCCCGGCCGCGCGCTGGTGGTGCTGGTGAACGAGGACGGGCTGGTCGAGAACCGGGTGATCGAGGTGCCGCTGGGCCTGCCCGGCAGCACGCTGCAGATGTCGTCCAACTACCTCAACGCCAAGCTCTCCGGCCGCACGCTGGAGGAGGCGCGCAGCGACGTCCAGCAGGAGCTGGACAGCCACCGCACCGAGCTGGACGAGCTGTCGCGCCGGGTCGTGGAGGCGGGTCTCGCCACCTGGGGCGGCACCGCGCAGGAGGGGCACCTGATCGTCCGCGGCCAGGCCAAGCTGCTGGAGGACGTGACCGCCCTGTCCGACCTGGAGCGCGTGCGCTCCCTGTTCGAGGCGCTGGAGACCAAGGAGGCGATGCTGCGCCTGCTGGACGCCACCGGCCGGGGCGACGGCGTGCAGATCTACATCGGCGCCGAGAACGTGCTGTTCCGCCATTCCGGCTGTTCGCTGATCATCGCCCCCTTCCAGAACAGCCGCGAGCGGGTGATCGGCGCCATCGGCGTGATCGGCCCCACCCGCATCAATTACGCGCGCATCATCCCCCTGGTGGATTATACAGCAAAGGTCGTCGGCCGTCTGATCGGCTGATCCTGTCCGATCCACCCTGAACGCGATCCACCTCGAACGCGACCCACCCGCAAGCAGCCACCGACCATAAGAAGCAAGTGAGCGACATGAGCGACCCCAACACGAAGCCGAACGACACCGCCGCCACCGCCGAGGCGCAGGCCACCGCCGAGGCCGCCGCCGTCTCCGACGAGCGGGTGGCGAAGCTGGAGGCCGAGGTCTCCAGCCTCAAGGACCAGCTCCTGCGCGCCATGGCGGAGACCGAGAACACCCGCCGCCGCGCCCAGCGCGAGCGCGAGGACACCGCCAAGTTCGCCGTGTCCAGCTTCGCCAAGGAGCTGCTGGCCGTGTCCGACAACCTGCGCCGGGCGCTGGAGGCGGTGCCGGCCGAGGCGCGCGAGACCGACGACGTGATGAAGAACCTCGCCGTCGGCGTCGAGGCGACCGAGCGCCAGCTCGCCGCCGCCTTCGAACGCGCCGGCATCCGGAAGCTGGAGCCGATGGGCGAGCCCTTCGATCCCAACTTCCACCAGGTGATGTTCGAGATCGAGAACACCGGCAAGCCCGCCGGCACCATCGTCCAGGTGCTCCAGGCCGGCTACACCATCCACGGCCGCCTGCTGCGCGAGGCCATGGTCGGCGTCGCCAAGCGCGGCGCCGACGAGCCGGTGCACGTCGACACCAAGGCGTGAGGCGGGTGGAACCGGCCCCCCGCCGAAGCGCCGTCAGCGATCCGCTGGCGCTGCGGTGAGGGCCGGTTCGACATCGGTGTGGGGGAAGTCGTCGCCCTTGTACAGCAGCGGCTCCCCCGACACCTTGGCGAGGGCGTAGGCGAAGCAGTCACCGAAGTTGAGCCGGGCCGGGTGTCCGCTGCCCTTGCCGAAGTCACGGTACGCGTCACGGGCGACACGCACCTGCGCTTCGGTGACCGGTTCGATGACCATCGCCGCCTTGGCGATCAACTCGTCAAGATGACGGCTCGCGACCGGGTCGCGACTGCCGTCGATCACAATGGCGGTTTCCAGGAAGCTGGCGGCGGACACGCGTCGACTCGCAGCCTTTTCGATCGCCAGCGCCATGGCCCATGCCTCGGGCTCGTTCCGCAGGATGGCGATGATGGCCGAGGTATCGATGATCATCGCGGCAAGCCGCGCTCGTCGTACAGCAGATCACCGTGTTCCGTGGTTCGGAACGGCTCCTTCAGGCGGGGTGCGCAGTCTCGTCCGATGTCCAGAAGCTGTTCGGCCAGCCCGCCGTCCCGCTCCCGGCGCACACGGTCGAGGCGTTCACGCAACGCCACGGCAACCGCAGCCGCCATGCTTTCACCGGTCAGCCTCGACAACTCCTCGGCGACGCGTTGCGTCTCCTCGTCCTTGATGGTGAAGCCCATGGCGTGTCGCCTTTTCCAGCCCGGAACTCATCCTAACATGGCCCGCGTCCCGTTCGAAATCCCGACCCCACCGGCGGGCTGGTGACGCGGCTTCCCGTAGCTGCGCTCCGCCTCACCGCTGGATCAACGCGCTTTCCTTGCCGCTGACCACGAAGACGCGGGCGTAGACCTTCAGCAGGGCGTCGATCAGGGCGTTGACCTCGCGGCTCCGCATGGCCTTCTTGCGGGCGGGGTCCACGTGCAGCACCACGCTGTCCGGCGTGTCGTTGAAGGATGCCAGCGCCCCAATGCGGTCGGGGCGGAACTCGTCGGGAAAGGCCTCGTCCATCAGCCAGAAGCACTGGAAGTTCCGGCAGGAGGGCGGGCGCTCCTCGTAGGCGGTGCAGCCCTTGCCCTGGTCGCACAGCTCGCACCACTTGGCGGCAGGCTTCTTCAGCTCGGGCACGCCCATCAGCTTGCAGCAGAGGGTGCAGTCGCCGCACTGGCGGTCGGTCATCGGTTGGTCTCCACCGGGGTCGTCTCGACGCGCGTCCGTTCCAGGGCCGGGGCGAACAGGAACTCGCCGTCCGGGTCATGGGCGTGAAAGCGGCGGCGCGCCGTAGCATGGCCCGACACCGCGTAGCAATAGACGCAGCCGTGCGGGCAGGTGTCGTACTCCCCGATGTCGCGGCTTTCGGCGCACAGGCAGCCGGGCCGGTTGCCCTTTTCCCGCGCCTGGAGCGGCCGGCCGGCGACGTCGGACAGGCGGTCGGCGTCCACGCAGCGGGCCGGGGCGGTGCCGGGCACCCCCTCCAGCCCCGGCTGGGTGCACAGGGTGAGCGCCATGCCGTGGCCGGCGGCGATGGCGGCGAGGTCGGCCAACAGCGCCCGCTTCTCCTCCGGCTCCGGGTCGCGCCAGCGCAGCCCCGCGGCGTCCAGGTTGCGGACGGTCTTGCGGTAGGGCTGCAGGAAGGAGACCACGACCTCGTCCGTCGCCCCGGCGAGTGCTGCAGCAATGCGGGCGAAGCGCTCCCGGTGCCAGGCGGGCGGCGTCGCGTCCGTCACCACCACCGGGTCGTAGCGCCACACCGCGGCCCGTGGACCACGGCGGACGCGCAGTGCGCGCACATGTTCCGCCGCCCGCTCCCAGCCAGTGACGGAGCGTTCCAGCGCGCCCGGCAGGCCGGTGATGCTGTACTGGACCACATAGGGCACGCCCAGCCGCTCCACCGCCTCCAGCCCGCTGCTGAAAGGGGCGAGGTTCTTGGTCCAGAACACGAAGCCATCGACGGCGGCGGGCGTCAGGTCGACCCGTCCCGGCCGCCCACCATAGGGATTGACGGTCCGGCAGTGGCCCGCCGCCAGCCGATTCAGGAACCAGCGCCCGTAGAAGGCGGGGATGTCGGTCTTGTAGCTGGCGGAAACGATCATTCTCGACCATGTGGGCGGCCGGAACCGCCGGTCAAGCGCCGCCGGTCAAGCGCCCGCCGGTCAAGCGCCGCCGGTCACGCGGTCTCCTGACCCGGGGGCACGGTGTCGCCCGGCCCCAGAGCGCGCTGCATCAGCACGCTGTCCACCCAGCGGCCGAGCTTGAAGCCGATCGACGGCAGCAGCCCGACCCGTGTGAACCCCAGCGACTCATGCAGCCGGATGGAGCCGTTGTTGCCGCTGTCGCCGATCACCGCCACCATCTGGCGGCAGCCGGCGGCCTCGCACAGCGCCACCACCCGTTCCAGCAGGGCCCGCCCGACGCCGCCCCCGGACAGCCCGTGCGCCACATAGACGCTGTCCTCCACCGTGTGGCGGTAGGCGGGGCGGGTGCGGTAGGGGCCGGCGTAGGCGAATCCGACCACGGCGCCGTCCCGCTCCGCCACCAGATGCGGCAGGCCGCGCGCCAGCACGTCGGCGCGCCGGCGGCCGAGCTCCGCCGCGTCCGGCGGCACCTCCTCGAAGGAGGCGATGCCGTGCAGCACGTGGTGGGCGTAGATGGCCTGGATGGCGGGCAGGTCGTCGGCGGTCGAGGGGCGGATCGCGAGGGGCATGCGCAGGGCCGGCTTTCGGTTCGGGACGGTCGCCGCTATGGTGCCGCAAAAGGTGGGGGATTGGCGATGGCGGACGAGCGGACGGCAGACCAGCGGACGGCAATCGAGCGGACGATCGAGCGGGACGGGGTTGTGCGGTTCCGGCTCCCGGCGGACTGGACCATCCGCATGGAGGAGCACGAGGGCCACGCGGTCGCCGCCTTCGACGCGCCCGGCGGCGGCACGCTGCGCCTCGTCACCGACCGCGTCACACCGCCGCGGGCGGGTGAGGGCGGCACGGTGGTGCTGCTGCGGGAGATGGCGCTGCGCTTCGTGCGGCCGGACGACCCGCGCTGCGGCGACCGGCTGGTCGAGGACCGGCCAGAGGGCGGCCTGATCGCGACCGCCGTTTTGCACGCCAACGAGGACGGGCGTGCGGAGGCGCATTACCTGTGGATGCTGGGGGCGGAACAGGACGGCCGCGTGACGGCCGCCATGTTCAGCTTCGCGCTTCCTGCCGCACAGGATGGCGGGGAGCCGGCGGTCGCGGCGATCGGGACGGCGGACGCGGCGATCCGGGCGGCAGGTTTCCCGCTGTAGGGGCCACCGGACCCCGCGCGCCGCTCAGCAGTGGCCGAAGCCGCCCGCCATCAAGGCCTTGAGCTGGGCGGAGTGCGGATCGTGCGCCATGGCGGCCTCCTCCGCGGCCAGCGCCGCCAGCCCGATGAAACGGGCGAGATCCTCCAGATCGCTGCACGCGGCGTCTTGCTGCAGACTGTCCAGGCAGGATTTGATGGCAAGAGCCACGCCGCGCCGATCATCCCTCATCGTTCACACCCCTAGATCCGTTGCTCGATCCGTTGCTCGAGGCCCGTTGCGACCGCCCTCCACCACCTTAGGCAGAAGGTCCCACGCGGCGGGACGGAATCTGTCCCATCTTCCGTCCATCATTGCCGTATTGGCGCAAAGCTATACCATAAGAGGGATTAGGCTCAACTATTAGAATCTTGGGACAAGCAAAAGATCGCAGCAACCGGCAATTGCCGATAACATAGAAACCACACCGGCAGCCATTAACAAACCGTTAAGATCACTTCTAGACTGTTGATTCAGCGCTTTGATACTGCGACGGGTCGCGGCGGCTGGTCTGCATCGAAGAATTGAGTGCAGGTGTTGGCGACTTCAACTTGAATACCAGCGTATTCAATTCGTGTACAAATATATTTGGGCCCCGCTCTCCGTCCACCCGGCCGTCCACCCGGCCGTCCACCCGGCCGTCCACCCGGCCGTCCACCCGGCCGTCCGCCCGGCCGTCCGCCCGGCCGCCCGCGCAACGCCGCCCAGCCGTGTGTCAGGGGCGTTGCAGCGTCCAGCGCACCTGCCTATATCTCCCCGCGTACAGTCGTGTCTTGTCACCCCAACCGTTCCAACGACCCGTGTGGGGATGCGGGCGGTGCCGTGACCACGGGCCACCACGCATCTGCCGGAAACCAGAGGTTCAACATGAGCAAAGTCATCGGCATCGACCTCGGCACCACGAACTCCTGCGTCGCCGTCATGGAGGGCTCCAGCGCCAAGGTGATCGAGAACGTCGAGGGCGCGCGCACCACCCCGTCGATGGTCGCCTTCGCCCAGAACGGCGAGCGCCTGGTGGGCCAGCCGGCCAAGCGGCAGGCGGTGACGAACCCGGAGAACACCTTCTTCGCGATCAAGCGCCTGATCGGCCGGCGCTACGACGATCCGCTGACCACGAAGGACAAGGGGCTCGTCCCCTACAAGATCATCCCCGGCGACAACGGCGATGCCTGGGTGGAGTCGTTCGGCAAGAAGTACAGCCCGAGCCAGATCAGCGCCTTCATCCTGCAGAAGATGAAGGAGACGGCGGAGAATTATCTGGGCGAGAAGGTGACCCAGGCGGTCATCACCGTGCCGGCCTACTTCAACGACAGCCAGCGCCAGGCCACCAAGGACGCCGGCAAGATCGCCGGCCTGGAGGTGCTGCGCATCATCAACGAGCCGACGGCGGCCGCACTTGCCTACGGTATGGAGAAGAAGGGCACCGGCACCATCGCGGTCTACGACCTCGGCGGCGGCACCTTCGACATCTCCGTGCTGGAGATCGGCGACGGCGTGTTCGAGGTGAAGTCCACCAACGGCGATACCTTCCTGGGTGGTGAGGACTTCGACGCCCGGATCATCGACTACCTCGCCGACGAGTTCCAGAAGGAGCAGGGCATCGACCTGCGCAAGGACAAGCTCGCCCTCCAGCGCCTGAAGGAGGCGGCGGAGAAGGCCAAGATCGAGCTGTCCTCCTCGATGCAGACCGAGGTGAACCTGCCCTTCATCACCGCCGACCAGTCGGGGCCCAAGCACCTCAACATCAAGCTTACCCGCGCCAAGCTGGAAGCCCTGGTGGACCAGCTCATCCAGCGCACCATCGAGCCCTGCAAGGCGGCCCTCAAGGACGCCGGGCTGAAGGCCAGCGAGATCGACGAGGTCATCCTGGTCGGCGGCATGACCCGCATGCCCAAGGTGATCGAGGCGGTAAAGCAGTTCTTCGGGCGCGAGCCGCACCGCGGCGTGAACCCGGACGAGGTGGTCGCCATCGGCGCCGCCATCCAGGGTGGCGTGCTGAAGGGCGAGGTGAAGGACGTCCTGCTGCTCGACGTGACCCCGCTGTCGCTGGGCATCGAGACGCTGGGCGGCGTGTTCACCCGCCTGATCGACCGCAACACCACCATCCCGACCAAGAAGGGCCAGGTCTTCTCCACGGCGGAGGACAACCAGAATGCCGTCACCATCCGCGTCTTCCAGGGCGAGCGCGAGATGGCGGCCGACAACAAGATGCTGGGCCAGTTCGATCTGGTCGGCATCCCGCCGGCCCCGCGCGGCGTGCCGCAGATCGAGGTGACCTTCGACATCGACGCCAACGGCATCGTCAGCGTCATGGCCAAGGACAAGGCGACCGGCAAGGAGCAGCAGATCCGCATCCAGGCGTCCGGCGGGCTGTCCGACACCGACATCCAGAAGATGGTGAAGGACGCGGAGGCCCACGCCGCCGAAGACAAGAAGCGGCGCGAGCTGGTGGACGCGCGCAACCACGCCGACGCGCTGATCCACACCACCGAACGCACCATCAAGGAGGCCGAGGACAAGATCCCCGCGGCCGACAAGGCGGCGGCGGAGAAGGCCATCGCCGAGCTGAAGGCGGTGATGGACAGCGACGATCTGGCCACCGTGAAGGCCAAGACCGACGCGCTGGCCCAGGTCTCCATGAAGCTGGGCGAGGCCATGTACAAGGCCGGGCAGGCCGATCCGGGGGCCGCGGCCGCCGGCGCGGCGGCTGCCGGTGCCGCCGGCGGCGCGCCCAACGAGCCGGGCGTGGTCGATGCCGACTTCGAGGAAGTCGACGACGACCACAAGAAGAAGTCGGCCTGAGGCCGAGGGCTTGATACCAACGGTCATAAGCCATGACCGTTGGTATCGGGCCGCGGTCGCGGCCCCGCGGGCCCATGCCCGCGAAGCCAAGGCCCGCGGATGCGGGCCGCCCGGCGTCTGAGGGGGTGCCTTTGATCGGTCACGATCAAAGGCCAATGGTAAAGGCTTCGGCCGTCCGTTGTCGTACCGTCCCGGTCCCGATTCCGCTTCCCAGCGGTCGGGCCGGGACGTTATACCGGATGGTCGGTGACGCGCTCGGTGGGCCATGGCGAAGCAAGATTATTATGAGCTGCTTGGCGTGCAGAAGGGCGCCACTGCGGATGAGCTGAAGAAGGCTTACCGCAAGATGGCGATGCAGTATCACCCCGACCGCAATCAGGGTGACAAGGACGCCGAGCAGAAATTCAAGGAAATCAGCGAAGCCTACGAGGTCCTGAAGGACGAGCAGAAGCGAGCCGCCTATGACCGCTTCGGCCACGCGGCGTTCGAGAACGGGCGCGGCGGTGGACCGGGGGCGGGGGCTGGCGGCTTCAACTTCGATTTCGGGTCGGGCGGCTTCGCCGACATCTTCGACGAGATGTTCGGGGAGTTCATGGGCGGCGGCCGGCGCGGTGCAGGCGGCGGCTCGGGGCGCGGCCAGGATCTCCGGTTCAATCTGGAGATCACGCTGGAGGAGGCGTTCAAGGGCACCCAGACCACCATCCGGGTCCCGACCTCCGTCGTCTGCGACACCTGCAGCGGCTCCGGCGCCGCCGCGGGCACCCAGCCGGTGACCTGCCCGACCTGCTCGGGCCATGGGAAGGTGCGGGCGCAGCAGGGGTTCTTCACCATCGAACGCACCTGCCCGGCCTGCCACGGCCAGGGCCGGGTGATCAAGGACGCCTGCAAGAGCTGCGGCGGCGCCGGCCGGCTGCGCAAGGAGAAGTCGCTCCAGGTCAACATCCCCGCCGGTGTCGAGGACGGCACCCGCATCCGTCTGGCGGGGGAGGGGGAGGCCGGCCTGCGCGGCGCGCCGCCGGGCGACCTTTACATCTTCCTCGCCATCGCGCCGCACCCGATGTTCCAGCGCGACGGCGCCAACATACACTGCCGCGTGCCCATCCCGATGACCACCGCGGCGCTGGGCGGTACCATCGAGGTGCCGACCATCGAGGGCAGCCGCACCAAGATCACCGTCCCCCCGGGCACCCAGAGCGGCCATCAGTTCCGCCTGCGCTCCAAGGGCATGTCGGTGCTGCGCAGCCCGCAGCGCGGCGACATGTACATCCAGGCGGTGGTCGAAACCCCCGTCAACCTCACCAAGCGCCAACAGGAGCTGCTGCGCGAGTTCGAAAAGGCCGGCAAGGAAGGCAGCCATCCCCAGTCGGAAGGTTTCTTCGCCAAGGTCAAGGAGCTCTGGGAGGATTTGAAGGACTGACCCTGAGCCCCCTCGCCCGCCTCCGGCGGGTGAGGGGGTGTCCGCAAGGTCGCCGCGCGGGTGCGTCGGCCCCGGAGGCTTCGCATAACAAGAAACGAATTGAATTCATGCGCGCGTGGCGAGTAGGGTGACCGTGTTCGTCCGGTCGCTGGAAGCCTGCCCTTGTCGCCCGCCGATGTCGCCGCCCTTGCATCCTCACCCTTCACTGAGGACGAGCCGAAGCCGCCGCTGGTCGCGGCGCCGGCGCAGCCTCTGGCCGCGGTGATCGCCGTCCACACCCAGTTGTCGCGGGAGATGCATGATTTCCGGCGGCTGTGCGCCAGTCTGACGCTCGCCACCATTGGTGCCATGGCCGTGACCTGCCTGTGGGCGGTCAACCATGCCGGCGTTCTGACCCGACCGGCGCGGTATGTTGCCATGTTTCTGCCCATCGTCATCGGTGTGTTCGGCCTCTACGTCACCCGCATGCTGCACGATTACTTCCGCGACATCGCGCGGGTGATCAGAAATCTGGACGAGGCGCTCGGGCTCCACACGCCGGGGGCCTACCTTCCCGGCCGCAGCCTTTACCCCGAGCACTGGAAGACGTTCGGCACCAGCCGCTGGGACGAGCCGACCTTCCGGGTATCCGCCGTCTCGCTGTCCTTCGCCATCCTGGTCATCGGCACGATCCTGGGCGCGGTGTTCCTGTGACCGGTGTTTCGGCGCCGGAATTCCGTGGGCGGGGTTTTGCAACCAAGCCGCGCCAAGCGGTCGCACCCGGCGCGCTTGACCCGTGGGGATGGCGCTGAGACCCTGGGGTGACTCGGAGCGGCACGAAGGACGCCGTGGATTCCGGTTTGGCCGGACGGAAACAGCGTTGCCGGCGGAGGCATTCGCGTGTATGACCGTGGCTTGGACTTCCTCCGGTTGTTCGCGGAAAGGGCTTTCAAAGCCGTGAGCGGCGATCTTTCGCTCGCCCAGCTTCGGGACCTGCTGTTTCCCGGTGGGCACACCACGCTGATCCAGCGCCGCCGTGCCCTGCTGATCCACTCGCGCGTGCGCATGGTCGCCGGCGTGTTCGCGCTGCTGACGCCGTTGTGGATCGTAATCGACGTACTGATCTTCGCGTGGCCGTTGTCGGGCTGGCTCGCCTTGCTGCGCATCGTTGCCAGCGGGTCGTTCGGCTGGCTGGCGTTGTGCCACCGCGTCTCCGACGACATCGGCTCCGCTCGGCGTGGGCTGGCGCTCCTGCTGGCGGTGCCGACCATTTTCTTCCTGCTGTCCCACCCGCTGCTGAACGAGGAGCACATCGTCGGTGCGGGTGTGGCGATGGCGTCGGGTTACGCCTTCCTGCCCTTCGTCATGGTGGCGGGGCTCAGCGTCTTTCCGTTGACGGCGCTGGAGGGGGGGCTGTTCGCGCTGCCGCTGCTGGTGGCGCATTTCGGAACCGGGCTCTACGGCTCGCTGGTCTTTCCCTTCCCCTCCTACATCGGTGCCCTGTGGCTGCTGCTGCTGATCATGGTGGTGGCGACGCTGGCGGCAATGAGCCAGCTCCATTTCATGATGGCGCTGGTCGAGCAGGCCTCGCACGACGCGCTGACCGGCGCCTTCGGCCGGCGGGTGGGGGAGGAGCTGCTGCGTATCCAGTACGGGCACGCCCGCCGTGGCGCCCTGCCGTTGTCGGTGGTGTTCTTCGACCTCGACGACTTCAAGGCGGTCAACGACCGCCATGGGCACGAGGAGGGCGACCGCACGCTGCGCGACACCGCCCGCGCCATCCGGGGCATGCTGCGCCAGACCGACGTGATGATCCGCTGGGGCGGGGAGGAGTTCCTGGTGGTGATGCCCAACACCACCCGCGACGGCGCCTGCGCCGCGGTGGAGCGGCTGTGCGCCCGCGGGCTGGGCCGCCGCCCCGACGGCAGCGGGCAGACCGCCAGCGTCGGCATCGCCGAGCTGTCGCTGGATCGCCCCGAAAGCTGGGAGACGCTGGTCGACCTCGCCGACCACCGCATGTACCTCGCCAAGCAGGCCGGCAAGAACCGCATCGTCGCCGGCGAGGGCAGTGGCCCCAGCTCGGCCGATCGGGAGGACGCGGCGGATTGACCGCGCCTAAAGGCTGGGCTCGACCACCCGCTCCCGCGGCAGGACGACCGTCACCGTGGTGCCGCGGCCCTCATGGCTGTCGATCTCCAGCCGGCCGCCGTGCAGCTCCACCAGGCTCCGCGTGATCGCCAGCCCCAGGCCGGTGCCGCCGAAGCGCCGGCTGATCGAGGTGTCGGCCTGATGGAAAGGCTCGGTGATGTGCACCATCGCCTCCGGTGAAATCCCGATGCCGGTGTCGGCGATGCGCAGCACCACAGGCCCGCCGTCCGGCGCCTCCACCGTCACCGTGACCGTCCCGCCCGTGGGGGTGAATTTGACGGCGTTGGACAGCAGGTTCAGCAGGATCTGCCGCAGCGCCCGCTCGTCGGCCATCACCCAGGGCGGATCGCCGACCATCGCCACCGACACCGCGACCCCGCCCTTGCCGGCCGGAACCTGGTGCAGCGCGGCGCAGGCCCCGATCAACTCGGCCAGATCGACCGGACGTTCCTCCAGGACGAAGCGGCCGGCCTCCAGCTTCGACATGTCGAGGATGTTGTTGATGAGATCCAGCAGATGGATGCCGCTCTGGTGGATGTGGGTGGCGTACTCGCGGTAGCGGTCGTTGCCGAGCGGCCCGAACATGCCGTGCACCATGATCTCCGAGAAGCCGATGATGGCGTTCAGCGGGGTGCGCAGCTCGTGGCTCATGGTGGCGAGGAAGGCGCTCTTGGTGCGGCTGGCGCTCTCCGCCAGGTCGCGCGCGCGGGCCAGACGCTCCGCCGCCTCGACCCGGTCGGTGATGTCGCGGGCCAGGAACAGCGCCATCGGGCGGGGCGCGAAATCGGCCGGCAGCACCGCCGTGCGCCCCTCGAACCAGGCCGGCCGGCCGGCCTGGGTGGTCAGCGGGTATTCGAGCCGCTGCGGGCCGCCGCCGGCGATGGTCTCCCGCGTCGCCGCGAGCAGCCGGTCGGCCAGCGGCTCCGGCAGCACATCGTGCAGGCTGCGGCCGTGCAGCGACTCGGCGGGAACCGCCAGCATGTCCGGGCTGCCGTGGCCGATCACCTCGGCGTAGCGCCCGTCGCCGTCCAGGATGAAGGCCAGGTCCGGCAGCGCGTTGACCATGGCGGTCAGCCGCCCGCTGCTGGCCCGCGCCTGCGCCTCGCTCTCGCGCAGCGCGCGGGTGGTGGCTTCCAGCACGCGCAACTGGCGGAACAGAAGCAGCGTCAGCGCCACCACGAAGAGGAAGGCCACGGCGCTGGCACCCAGCCGCTGCCACATGTTGGTGCGCCAGGGGGCCAGGAAATCATCCTCGGCCAACCCCACCGTCACCAGGACCGGCAGGTCGGTCGCGGCCCGCATCGACCGCACCCGCATCTTGCCGTCGATCGGCGACACGCTGTGGCGCGTGCCGCGGTAGCCGGGCTCGCGGAAGGGGGTGAAGACGTCGGAGAATCGGGCCGGATTCTCCGACAGCGCGGCGTCACGGGGCCGTCGGGCCAGCACGTAGCCCTCGCGCGACCACAGCGTCACCACCCCGTTCGCCCCCACGTCCAGGCTGGCGTAGAATCGGTCGAACATGTCGAGGTCGATGACCGCGTAGGCGATGCCGGCGAATCCGCCGGCGGCGTCGTTGATCCGCCGGCTGACCGCGACGAACCAGCCGCGGCCGAGCCGGCTGCGAATCGGCTCGGAGATGAACATGCCGACATCGGCGCGGTCGCGGTGGGCCTTGAAGTAGCTGCGGTCGGCGATGTTGAAGGTGGGCGCGATCGCCGTGCCGTCGACACGCACGTTGCCAGCCGCGTCGGTGACCACCAGATTGCGGTAGGGGAGCGACGGGTCGAGCCGCTCGTGGATCAGGTCCAGCGCCTCCTCCGGCGACAGGCCCGGCCGGCCGGCGCGGTGGCTCATGCGGTCGGCCAGCGACGCCGCAGCGAGATCGGCGATGCGGAACGCCGACGAGGCGTGCAGCTCCAGCGTCTCCGCCAGATTGCTGGTTTGGCGGGTGGCCTCGGCCACCGCCTCCCGGCGGGTGCGGAGGATCTCCAGCACCGCGTCGGCCGCAAGCCCGCAGACCACCAGCGCCACCAGACAGAGCAAGGCGATCCGCAGACGCACGAACGGCGCCGGCGGCAACGCTGCCGTGGCCGCGCTGCCGGATTCGAGCGTGGCGGTCACGGCCTTCCTGCGTCCCCTGTCGTCCAATCCACCCTATGGTATCAGAGGCCCCGTTCCAGGGCACGCATTTGCCGCAATCGGTGACTTCCGTCTCGACAAGATGACGCGAAAGCACACATTGTCCGCCGTCCGTCCACCGTTTCCGACCGGAGCCCGTCGCGTGCAGGAGCTGTTGCAGAATCCCGCCGTCACCATGACGCTGTTCAACGCGCTGATCGCGTGGCCGCTGTGGCGCATCTACCGGCGGGCGGGTCTCACCCCCTGGTGGTCGCTGGTGGTGTTCGTGCCGATGGTCGGGGTGGCGCTGGCGCTGGGCATCCTGGGCCACAAGCGCTGGCCGGTGCTGCCGGAGCGCACCGCGCCGCTGCCGCCCAAGGCGCGCCGCAGCCTGTAAGGAGAGCCATGTCGTGGAAACCGTTCTCGGACTCGAGCCCTGGCTCGGCTACCTGATCATCGCGGGCATCCTGACCTACACCCTGTCGATCGGCGGCTGGGTGCTGGCGAAGGCCGGGCGCAGCCCCTTGTGGATTTTGCTGCTGCTGGTGCCGTACCTGAACGTGGTCGCCTTCTGGGCCTTCGCCTTCGCCCGCTGGCCGGCGGTCGACGGTGCGGCGAAGCATGATGCTGCGAAGGGCCCTGCGCGCGGGCCTTGAAGCAGGGCGGGAAAGGCCGTACCGTCCGCGCTCACCTCCAGTTGGCTTCCAAGTGAGCGCGTCATGAGCGGTGCGACCGGCAAAGAGATCAAGAAAGTCGTCCTCGCCTATTCCGGCGGTCTCGACACCTCCGTCATCCTGAAGTGGCTGCAGGAGACCTACCGCTGCGAGGTGGTGACCTTCACCGCCGACCTCGGCCAGGGCGAGGAGCTGGAGCCGGCGCGTCGCAAGGCCGAGCTCCTGGGCATCAAGCCGGAGAACATCTTCATCGACGACCTCCGCGAGGAGTTCGTGCGCGACTTCGTCTTCCCGATGTTCCGCGCCAACACGCTGTACGAGGGGACCTACCTGCTCGGCACCTCGATCGCCCGGCCGCTGATCGCCAAGCGCCAGATCGAGATCGCCAACCAGGTGGGCGCCGACGCGGTCGCCCACGGCGCCACCGGCAAGGGCAACGACCAGGTGCGCTTCGAGCTGGGCTATTACGCGCTGCGCCCGGACATCAAGATCATCGCCCCCTGGCGCGAGTGGGACCTGAACAGCCGCACCCGGCTGATCGACTACGCCGAGAAGAACCAGATCCCGATCGCCAAGGACAAGCGCGGCGAGGCGCCCTACAGCACCGACGCCAACCTGCTGCACATCTCCTACGAGGGCAAGGCGCTGGAAGACCCGTGGGTCGAGCCGGACGAGGACATGTTCACCCGCTCCGTCTCCCCCGAGACGGCGCCGGACACCCCGACCTATGTGGAGGTGGAGTTCCGCCGCGGTGACGCGGTGGCCATCGACGGCAAGCCCTTGTCGCCCATGGCCCTGCTGACCGAGCTGAACCGTCTGGGTGGCGAGAACGGCATCGGCCGGCTGGATCTGGTGGAGAACCGCTACGTCGGCATGAAGTCGCGCGGCGTCTACGAGACGCCAGGCGGCACCGTCCTGCTGGCCGCCCACCGCGCCATGGAGAGCATCACGCTCGACCGCGGCTCGGCGCACCTGAAGGACGAGCTGATGCCGCGCTACGCGGAGCTGATCTATTGCGGCTACTGGTGGAGCCCGGAGCGTCTGGCTCTCCAGGCCCTGATCGACCAGACGCAGGAGATGGTCAACGGCGTGGTGCGCCTGAAGCTCTACAAGGGCAACGTCACCGTGGTCGGCCGCAAGTCCCCCAACAGCCTCTACCGCCTCGACTACGTCACCTTCGAGGAGGACAGCGTCTACAACCAGAAGGACGCGGAAGGGTTCATCAAGCTGAACGCGCTGCGGCTGCGGCTGGCGACGATGGCGAAGGGGAAGCTGGGGTAAGCGAAGGTGGGCGGGGACGGGCAAGGCGTTCGTCCGTCCCCGCCCATGTCGGTCAGACGAGACCCGATCGAGTGGCGAGGCACAAGGCGAGATGCGTTTCCAGGAGCGCCGCCACCTCGTCCCGGTCCTGCACGGCGAGGCTGCCAAGCCTCTCGGCATCGCGGTGTTCGATGACGGCGATCTTGGCCGTACGGACCACGGACGGTGCGGGCAGCCCGGCCGCGTCCAGATCCGTCACCGACACATCCGTTGGCCAGCCGCGGTTCTCGGCGCTGGTGATCATCAGCACCCATAGAATTCCATGCCCTGTTTGCAGGTCGCCGGCCACCACCACCAGGACGGGGCGCCGCTGACGCACCGGCCGGTCGGTGTAGGGGAAAGGGACCTTGACGACGTCCCAAACGTCAAAGGTCGGCATAGGCGCGTCGATCCGCCTCCGAATCCCATTCGGTGAAGGTTCGGAAAGGATCGTCCGCGGCGGCCGGGACGGCGCGCGACAGGATGACGCGTCCGTCCTCGATGCTGTAGGCGATCTCGTCCCCCTCCCGCAGGCCGAGTGCCGCGCGCACCGGCTGGGGGATGGTGGTCTGCGCCTTGCTGGTCAACTTGCTGGTGATCACGGTCCAATCCCGCGGTAAGGAATATCCTTACGATGGGGCTGTCGCTGCGGACTGTCAATCCAGCGAGGCGCGGCTCGTCGCACCACGCAACAAAACCGCCGCATCCCCGTCACGCCCCCGTCACCCAAGCCTGTCATCAAGGGCCGCATCCGTTCGTACCCTTTCACCGGAGCCCCCTCGATGATCCGCAGCGCCGTCCTTGCCGGCGCGGCCCTGGTGGCCCTCGCCGCCGCGTCCGCCGCCCACGCGCAGACCGCCTTTCCCGCCACGCTGGCCGGCCATGCCCTGCTGCCCGCCAAGACCTTCATCGAGGCGCCGGCCGACGCGCCGGCCGACCTGAAGGTCTCCGGCAAATTCACCACCGGCACCCGTGTCGAGGCGGTCGGCAGCGTCGAGGGCAAGTCGGGCGGCCGCCCGACCGGCGTGTCGCTGCCCTTCCAGGGCCAGCCCGTGCAGGGCCATTCCGGCATCCAGCGCATGGCCGACGGGTCCTTCTGGCTGCTGACCGACAATGGTTTCGGCAGCAAGGCCAATTCGCCGGATTCGATGCTGTTCCTGAACCACTACACGGTGGATTTCGCGGCCGGCACCCTGACGCGGCTGGGCACCGTGTTCCTGCACGACCCCGACAAGAAGGTGCCCTTCCGCATCGTTCATGAGGGGACGGAGAAGCGCTACCTGACCGGCTCCGACTTCGACACCGAAGGCTTCCAGATCATCGGCGACACGCTGTGGATCGGCGACGAGTTCGGCCCCTTCATCATCAAGGCCGACCTCACGGGCAAGGTGCTGGCGGTCTACGAGACGATGGTGGACGGCAAGCCCGTGCGCTCGCCCGACCATCCCGCGGTCCTCACCCCCGCCGCCCCCGGCGGCACCGTCGCCTTCGAAGCGCGCCGCTCCAAGGGCTACGAGGGGCTGGCGTCGTCGAAGGACGGCAAGTTCCTCTACGGCCTGCTCGAAGGGCCGGTGTGGAACGCCGACAAGAAGGATGTCGAGAAGACCGCCGACGGCAAGGAATACCTGCGCATCGTCGAATTCGACGTGGCGAAGGGCGCCTGGACCGGCCGTTCCTGGCAGTACGTGCTGGAGACCAACGGCAACGCCATCGGCGACTTCAACATGATCGACGGCACCACCGGCCTGATCATCGAGCGCGACAACCTGGAGGGCACGGCCGACAAGGCCTGCGCCGCCGGCGCGCCGACCACCAATTGCTTCGCCAAGCCGGCCGAGTTCAAGCGCGTTTACAAGATCGAGCTGACCGACGCCAACGCTGGCGGCCCGGTGCGCAAGATCGGCTACATCGACCTGATGAAGATCGCCGACCCCGACAAGAAGTCCCGCAAGCCGCTCACCTCCGGTGTGCTGACCTTCCCCTTCTTCACCATCGAGAATGTGGACGTTGTGGACGCCACCCACATCGTGGTGGGCAACGACAACAATCTGCCCTTCTCCAGCAGCCGCGAGCCCAACGCCGCTGACGACAACGAGCTGGTGCTGCTCGAGGTCGGCGATTTCCTCAAGGCGAAGTGACCGACCGGCACCGGCCGCGGGGAACGCCGCGGCCGGTGCCTCCGGCTGTCACGCTGCCGGGGCCGTCACCCGCGCGATCAGCCCGTTGGTGGAGCTGTCGTGGGCGGGCGGGGCGGCACCCGCCGCCAGCTCCGGCAGTATGGCGCTGGCGAGCTGCTTGCCCAGCTCCACGCCCCACTGGTCGAAGCTGTTGATGTTCCACACGATGCCCTGCACGAACACCTTGTGCTCGTAGAGCGCCACCAGCGCGCCCAGCGTTGCCGGGTCCAGCTTGCGGAACAGGATGCTGTTGGTGGGCTTGTTGCCGGCGAAGGCGCGGTGCGGCACCAGCGCCTCGATCCGCGCCTCGGGTATGCTGGCCTTGGTCATCTCCGCCCGCACCTCGTCCGGCGTCTTGCCGCGCATGAGAGCCTCCGGCTGGGCCAGGAAGTTGGACAGCAGGATGCGGTGGTGGTCGCCAACGGGGTTCTGCGTCTCCACCGGGGCCAGGAAGTCGCAGGGGATGAGCTGGGTCCCCTGGTGGATGAGCTGGTAGAAGGCGTGCTGCCCGTTGGTGCCCGGCTCGCCGAACACCACGGGGCCGGTGGCGTAGTCCACCGGGTTGCCATGCCGGTCCACCGACTTGCCGTTCGACTCCATGTCGAGCTGCTGGAGATAGGCGGCGAAGCGGTGCAGATACTGGTCGTAGGGCAGCACGGCGTGCGCCCCGGCCCCCCAGAAATTGCCGTACCACACACCCAGCATGCCCAGGATCACCGGCAGGTTGCGCTCCAGCGGGGCGGTGCGGAAATGCTCGTCCATGGCGTGGGCGCCGGCCAGCAGCTCCTCGAAGCGCTCCATGCCGATGGCGACCGCGATGGGCAGCCCGATCGCCGACCACAGCGAGTAACGGCCGCCCACCCAGTCCCAGAAGCCGAACATGTTGGCCGGGTCGATGCCGAACTTGCGCACCTCGGCCTCGTTGGTCGAGACGGCCACGAAATGGCGGGCGATGTGCGCTTCATCGTGGGCGGATTCGAGGAACCAGCGGCGGGCGGAATGGGCGTTGGTCAGCGTTTCCTGCGTGGTGAAGGTCTTGGACGCCACCACGAACAGCGTGGTCTCCGGGTCCAGCCATTTGAGCGTCTCGGCGAGGTGGGTGCCATCGACGTTGGAGACGAAATGCACCTCGATCTGCGGGTGGCGGTAGGGCTTCAGCGCCTCCGTCGCCATCACCGGGCCGAGGTCGGAGCCGCCGATGCCGATGTTGACCACGTCGGTGATCGGCCGGCCGGTCCAGCCCTTCCAGTCGCCGGCGCGCAAGGCGCCCACGAAGTGGCCGACGCGTTCCAGGACAGCCGTCACCTCCGGCATCACGTCCTTGCCGTCCACCGGCACCGGACAGCCGGAGCGGTTGCGCAGCGCGGTGTGCAGCACCGCGCGCCCCTCGGTGAGGTTGATCGCCTCGCCCCCGAACATGCGGTCGCGCCAGCCCTCCACAACCTGCTGGCGGGCGAGGTCGAGCAGCAGCGCCTGGGTCTCCGCCGTGATGCGGTTCTTGGACCAGTCGAGGAACAGGCCGGCAGCCTCCGCCGAGAAGCGGTCGAAGCGGCCGGGGTCGGCGGCGAACAGGTCGCGCATGCGCACGCCCTCCATCGCCGCGCGATGCCGGGCCAGCGCCGTCCAGGCGGGGGATTCGGTGAGCGCGGACATTGTCGTTTCATCTCCCTGCGGGTTTGGCCGGGAGTCTAACACCAATCCCGCCGCCGCGGGCAGGCGCGGAACGGCGCAGCCGACGCGGCCGTGCCTTGCGGCTACCAGATCACCTCGACCGGGTAGGCGGCGAACACATGGTCCGGCGACAGGATGGGAACACGCTCCACCATGGCCTGCGCGATCAGCATGCGGTCGAACGGGTCGCGATGGTGGAAGGGCAGCGTGCCGGCGGCCAGGGCGTGGGGGAGTTGCACCGGCAGGACAGAAAAATTCAAAGTTTCCGCCGCTGCTTCCATGAAGCGCGCCGTAGGGTCCATAAGAAAAAGGCGCCCGGTCGATTGCTTGATTCCAATTTCCCAAGCGGACACGACACTCACGAGAAGATCGTTTGAATTGTCTTCAATGAGGTGGGCGGCTCGTCGTGACAGCCCTTCCGTGTCCGTTGACGCCCAGATCAGGACGCAGGTGTCGATCAGGAGCCGCAATAGAACGAGTCCTCGAAATCAGGCATCGGGTCGTTGAAATTGTCCGCCATCGTTGCACGGCCACGCATTTGGCCAAGTATCCGCTTGCCGGAGCGCGCCGGTGTGTCCACCCCCGTGATTCGGCTCACCGGCCGGCCGTCACGGGTGAGGATCACGTCCTCCCCGTGCTCCACGCGCTCGCACAGTTCCAGCAGCGACTTCTGCGCGTCCTCGATGGGTACCAGGATCGTCATGGTCCGCTCCTTGCCGTCCACTCCGTTCCGGCCACAGGCAGTATTCCGCGGCCGGCCGGCGATTGTCCAGTCAGCTTCCCCCCTCCACCGTGCGCGTCGCGGTCACCCCCTCCGGGCGGCCGACGATGACCGTCAGCAGTTGCGCGGGGTCGAGCAGGCGGGCGGCGACGCGGCGCACGTCCTCCTTGGTCACGGCGTTGATCAGGGCGTCGCGGCGGTCGAGATAGTCGATGCCCAGCCGGTCGCGGCGGACCTGGAGGAGGATGCGCGCGATGGCGTTGGTGGAGGTGAACTGGAGCGGGAAGGAGCCGGTGAGGTAGGTGCGGGCGTCCGCCAGCTCGCTGTCGGTGACGCCCTCGCGCGCCATGCGCGCCCATTCCGCCCGGATGATGTCCAGCGCCTGGCCGGCCTTGGCGTTCACGGTGGAGCCGCTGGCGACGACCAGGGCCGTGTGGTCGAGCGCCACGAGGTAGCTGTAGACGCCGTAGCTGAGGCCGCGCTTCTCCCGCACCTCCTCCATCAGGCGCGAGGTGAAGCCGCCGCCGCCGAGGATGTAGTTCATGACGCTGGCGGCGAACCAGTCGGGGTCGGAGCGGGGAATGCCGCGCTGGCCCATCAGCATGACGCTCTGCGCCGTCGGCCGCGGCGCCACCACCGTCTCCCCGGCACCTTTCATCGCGACATCGGGCAGCGGTGCGGAGGCGGAGGTGGCGGGCAGGGCGCCGAAGATTCGGTCGAGCGCCGCGGCCAGCTCCTCCGGGGAGATCGCCCCGGCCGCCGTCACCACCAGCCGGTCGCGGCCGAGCTGGGTGCGGACGAAGCCGCGCAGATCGTCGGGCGTGATGGCGGCCAGCGATTCGGGCGTGCCGCGCAGCTCCTCGCCGTAGGAATGGCCGGGGTAGGCGGTGCTGTAGAAGACGCGGCGGGCGACGAAGTTGGGGTCGGATTGGTCGCGCCGCAGCCCGGCCAGCACCGAGGCGCGCATGCGCTCCACCGGCTCGGCGTCGAAGCGCGGCTCGGCGTGGGCGAGGCGGGCCAGCTCGAACGCCTCGTCGCGCGTGTCGCGCAGCGTGCGCAGGCTGCCGGTGAAGGCGTCGCGGCCGGCGTCGAAGCCCAGGCTGATGGCGTTGTCGCGCAGCCGGCTCTGGAAGGTCTGCGAGTCATAGGGGCCGGCGCCCTCGTCCATGCTGCGCGCGGCGAGGTTGGCGAGGCCGGCCTTGCCCTCCGGATCGCGCGACCCGGCGCCCTCGAAGGCCCATTCCAGCGCGATCACGGGGATCTTCTGGTCCTCGATCAGCCAAGCCTCGATGCCGCCGGGGCTGACGACCCGCTTGATGTCGATGGCGTGGGCGGGCAGGGCGGGGATCAGGAACGCGACGAGAAGCAGGGCGATCCTGCGGATTGGAGCGGTCATCGTCAGCTGTCCTTCCCCGGCTTCGGCAGCAGCAGGCCGGTCACATGGTTGGTCTGGCCCAGCACGGCGCGGGCGGCGGCGTCCACATCGGCCTTGGTCACCGCGTCGATGCGCACCGGCCAGCTCTCCACATCGTCGATGCTCTGACCGGTGGCGAGGGCCGAGCCCAGCGCCTGCGCCGGACCGGACAGGCTGTCGAGCGCGAAGGCGGCGGAGGCCAGCATGCGCTTGCGGGCGGTGGCGACCTCCTCCTCCGTCACCCCGTCCTCCAGCAGGCGGCGGATCTGGGCCTCGAAGGCGCGTTCCAGCGTGTCCATCTCCACCCCCGGCGCCGGCACGGCGCCGCCGGTGATCGACGTGCGGTCCCAGGACGACGGGCCGTAGCCGAGGAAGGCGGAGGTGGCCAGCCGCCCCTCCACCACCAGCGCGCGGTACAGGCGTGAATCGGAGCCGCCGCTCATGATCTCCGACAGGACCTGGAGGGCGTACGCCTCCTTGCCCGTCGCCGTGCGGTAGGACGGGGCGAGCCAGGAACGGCGGAAGGAGGGCTGCCGCACCTCGCCGTCGGCCAGGATCACCCGACGGGCCGCCGACATGGGCGGCTCGGTCACGCGCACGCGCTCGGGCACCGGGCGGGCCGGGATGACGCCGTAGTGCTTCTCCGCCAGCGGACGCAGCTCCTCGGCGCTGACGTCGCCGGCCACGATCAGGATGGCGTTGTTGGGGGCGTACCAGGTCCGGTAGAAGCTCTCGGCGTCGGCACGGGTCAGTTTGGACATCTCCGGCCCCCAGCCGATCACCGGCGTGCCGTAGGGATGGTGCACGTACAGGGTGGCGTTCACCTGCTCGCCCAGCCGGTCGGCCGGCTCGTTCTCCGTACGCTGGCGCCGCTCCTCGATGATGACGTCGCGTTCGGGCAGCACCACCGCGTCGGTCAGCCGCAGGTTGGCCATGCGATCGGCCTCCATCGACATCACCAGCTCCAGCCGGTCGCGGGCGACGTTCTGGAAGTAAGCGGTGTAGTCGTAGGAGGTGAAGGCGTTGTCGCGCCCGCCGTTCTTGGCGACGATGCGGCTGAAGGCGCCGGGCGCGAGTTTGTCGGTCGCCTTGAACATCAGGTGTTCGAGGAAATGCGCGATTCCCGACACCCCGCGCGGCTCGTCGGCCGAGCCCACCCGGTACCACACCATGTGGGTGACGACGGGCACCCGGCGGTTGGTCACGACCACGACCTGCATGCCGTTGCCGAGCGTGAAGGTCTCCGGAAAGAACACCCCTTTCTCCACCGCGGACGCGGCGCCGGAGGCGAGCATCAGCATGGCCGACAGGAGGAGGGCGAGGCCGGTGGAGAGGCGGGTGCGGAACGGGCGGGCGGCGTGCATCGGCCGGCGGACTCCCTGTGGACGGCACCCCCCCCTGGGATGGCGGGGCGCGCCGGATACGAAAAGGGCGCGCCGGCGAGCGGCGCGCCCCACAGAGGGTGGTGCGGATCCCCGATCAGAACAAGTCTTCCAGCGGGGCCTTGCGCTTGCGTTCGATGGTCGGGACGGTGCCGTCGTTGAGCGGCTTGCCCTGGGCCTCGGCCTGGCGGAGGCGCTGCTGCTCCTTCGCCGGGTCGACGACGGTGTAGGGAGCCTCCTGCTTCTGCCAGAACAGCAGCGTGTCGATCCAGCGGCGGTCGGCGATGATCAGGTCGGTCGTCTCCTGGTCCACCTTGGTGCGGATGCCGGGCTCGATCCCGCCCTTGGCGCCGGCCTGGGCGATCAGCGCCTGCTCGCCGGCCGTGCGTCCCGCGGCCGACGCGCGCGGCACGCTGCCGAAGACCGTGGGCCGCACGGCCTTCAGATCCTCGAGCACCGTGGCCGTGCTCTCGGCGTACGCGCCCGGCATGCCCGCCGAGACCCGCCCGTAGAAGCCGAGGATGCGCTCGGCCGAGTGGGCCATCGGGAGGAAATGGAGCGAGAGATCGCTCTGCCTGAGGCCCTGCTCCTTCTCGGTCGCGGCGAGCAGCGTGAGCACGTTCTCGTGCGCGATCATCGCGCCCTTGGGCGGGCCCGTCGTGCCCGAGGTGTAGATGAGCACCGCGAGCTCTTCG
>OFDN01000715.1_pt1 | contig 25227 bp, 25 predicted proteins | sample 1520971 | NCBI WGS metagenome assembly OFDN01 (sample SAMEA94257418, study PRJEB24077) | hot springs metagenome | biome: Aquatic biome; feature: Geographical feature; material: Water | place: India | collected 2012-06-12 | depth 5 m
CGCCCGCATAGGGCCCGCGCAGATAGCCTTGCGCGGTCAGCACCAGAATCACCGCGGCGACCATGATCTTGTCGGCGATCGGATCGAGGAAGATCCCGAGCTTCGAGACCGTCCCCTGCGCGCGGGCGAGGTAGCCGTCGAAGAAATCCGTGATCGCGATCACGCAATAGAGCACGAAACCAACAAGATAGCCCGCGCGCCACTCGGGCCACCACAGGAAGAAGGCCAGCAGCGGCACCGCGAAGATGCGGCTACAGGTGAGGATGTTGGGCAGGCTCGACATAGGTTTCCCCCGCCCCCTCTAGCCGCTTGCGGCCCCGCGCAAAACCCCTGCTCGGATAAAGCCGCCCGGCAGGCCCGCCCCCGGCGCCGCAGGGTTTGCGGACTTGTGAAACCGCGCCCCCGCGCTATGTCGCTCGTAACTCGAAGGGAAGCCCCAGCGTAACACCCGCATGACCACATCGCTCCAACTCATGGGCAAGCGCCGCTTTGCGCCGCTGTTCGTCACCCAGCTGCTCAACGCGCTCAACGACAATCTCTATAAGAACGCGATGGTGCTGTTCATCGTGTACCAGCTCTATGATTCGCCCGAGATGGAGACGCTGGTGAGCGGGGTGGCGACGGCGCTGTTCGTGCTGCCCTTCGTGCTGTTTTCGGCAACCTCGGGCCAGCTGGCCGACATGCGCGACAAGACCGGCATCATCCGCTGGATCAAGTTCGCCGAGATCATCATCATGGCGGGCGGCGCCGCCGGGCTGCTGCTCGCCGCGCAGGGCATGATGGTCGAGACCCTGGCGATCCCGCTGATGTTCGCCGCGCTCTTCGCGATGGGCGTCCATTCGACCTTTTTCGGCCCGATCAAATACGCGATCCTGCCCCAGCATCTCGAGGATCACGAGGTGCTCGCGGGCACCGGGCTGGTCGAGGCGGGGACCTATGTGGCGATCCTCACCGGCATGATCCTCGCCGCCGTCCTTACGGTGGGCCAGAGCACTGTCGCGGTGATCGCCATAGCGCTGGTCGGCTATGCGGTGTGCCGCTTCGTCCCGGCCGCCCCGCCGCAGAGCCGCGACGTGACGGTCGAGTGGAACCCGATCCGCGCCTCGCGTTCGCTGGTCGCCTTCTCGATGCGCAATCTCGAACTGCGCTACGCGGTGCTGGCGATCAGCTTCTTCTGGGCGATCGCGGCGATCCTGGGCGTGCAGTTCTTCCCGCTCGCCAAGAACGTGCTGCTCGCCGACAAGCAGGTGGCGATGGTGATGCTGGTGGCCTTTTCGGCCGGCATCGCGATCGGATCGGTGGCGATCAACGCGCTGCTCAAGGGCGAGATTTCCGCGCGCCACTCGCCGGTCTCGGTGCTGGTGATGGGCTTGCTGCTGATCGGGTTCTACCTGATCTGCCGGATGTGGGACTTGCAGCCTTCGGGCGAGCTGTTCACCGTGACGGAGTTCCTCGCCCAGCCGCTCGCGCTGCTGCTGATCGCCAACCTGCTGCTGATCGCGGTGGCGGGCGGCATGTTCGTGGTGCCGCTCTATGCCTTCCTGACGACGCGGGTGGAAAAGTCCGAAGCCTCGCGCTCGGTCGCGGCGAACAACTTCATCTCCTCGGTCTTCATGGCCACGGGAGCGGCGATCGCCGGCGTGCTCGGCTTCCTCGGCATCCCGCTGGTCGAGCAATTGCTGCTGAGCCTGGCGCTGTGCCTGCTCTCGGCTCATCTCGCGCGCAAGCTCTACCGGGTGGAAACGCGGCGGGTTGCCGCCGCTGCCGCCTAGAGGCTCCTCAGATGATGAAGGCGAACACCGCGAGCGTCACCGCGACATAGGTGCTGGCGACGCCGCGCACGTCGTCGATCGTCAGCCGCCACAGGCTCTCGGCCGGGATCGGGATCAGGTCGCGCTTGACATGCGGCGGCAGACTCATGCGGAACCAGTGGCGGGCGGTCTCATCGGTGAGAACCAGGCTGCGGCGCATCTTCGCGAGTCTCCGGGTGGCAGGTCGTGCCAGTTTTAAGACTTTCTTAACCTTTGGAAACGGTTTGCGGCAGGTGTGTCGCAGCGTGGGACAGGGCGCGTTTGCGCCGCCCCGCTCTCGGCGTTAGAGCCGCCAGCAGACGACGGGAGAGTTTTTGCCATGACCGATTCCACCCGCAGCGCAGCCGCCCTGCTGGTCGATTGCCTCGCCGCCCAGGGGTGCGAGCGGATCTTCACCGTGCCGGGCGAAAGCTTCCTCAGCGTCCTCGATGCACTGCCCGACCGGCCCGAGATCGCGGTCGTCACCTGCCGTCAGGAAGGCGGGGTCGCCTTCATGGCCTGTGCCGATGGCGCCCTGAACGCCGCAGAGTCTGGGGCGCCCGGCATCGCCTTCGTCACCCGCGGCCCGGGCGCGACCAATGCGTCGATCGGCGTCCATGTGGCCCAACAGGACTCGCAGCCGATGATCCTGTTCGTCGGCGATGTCGCGCGCGGGGCGCAGGGGCGCGAGGGATTCCAGGAGGTCGATTTCACCGCCTTCTTCTCGCCCATCTGCAAGTGGGCGGCGCGGATCGATGATCCGCTGCGCATCCCCGAATACATCGCCCGCGCCTATGCGACCGCGATCAGCGGTCGGCCCGGGCCGGTGGTGCTGGCTCTGCCCGAAGACATGCTGGTCGAAGAGGTCCCCGCGAGCCTCGCCCCGCGCCCGCAGGCGCTGCGCCCGGCGCAGGCGGTCTGCCCCGACGCGATGCGCGCGCTCTTCGACATGATCGCCGATGCGGCGAGCCCCATCGCGATCATCGGCGGCGCGGGGTGGAACGCCAAGGCGCGCCACTACTTCCAGCAATTTGCGGAAGGGATCGGCCTGCCGGTGGCGACCGCCTTCCGCCGTCAGGACGCGATTGCGCCCGAATCGCCCGTCTATGCCGGCAATCTCGGTTACGGGCCGAACCCCCAGCTGGTCGAGCGGGTCAGGAATGCCGACCTCGTGATCGCTGTCGGTGCAAGGCTCGGCGAGGCGACGACCGACGGCTACACCGTCCCCACGCTCGAGCACCCCGGCCAGGCGCTGGTCCACATCCACCCCGACCCCGAGGAACTCGGCTGCGTCTACCGCACCGACCTCGCGTTGTGCTGCGCGGTCGACGAATTCGCCGAATGCGCGGCGCTGTGGGATCATTCCGACATCATCCCCTTCGATGCCGGGGCCGAGGCGCACGCCGAGTGGCTCGCCTGGTCCACCCCGCAACCTTCGGACGCGGCGATGGACCTTGCGGCCTGCGTCGGTGCGATGCGCGCCATGCTCCCCGCCGACACGATCATCTGCAACGGCGCGGGCAATTTCGCCGGATGGTGGCACCGCTACTGGCGCTACGAGGCCTATCCCGGCCAGCTCGCCCCGACCTGCGGCGCGATGGGATATGGCGTCCCCGCCGCGGTTGCTGCCGCGCTGCACTTCCCCGAGCGAACGGTGGTCGCCGTGGCGGGGGACGGGGACTTCCTGATGAACGGACAGGAACTTGCCACTGCCGCGCAATATGGCGCGAACCTCATCGTGGTGGTGGTGGACAACGGCGCCTATGGCACGATCCGCATGCACCAGGAGCGCGAATATCCAGGCCGGATCTCGGCAACCGCGCTCGCCAATCCCGATTTCGCGATGCTGGGCGCAGCTTACGGGGCGTGGAGCGCGCGGGCGACGACCACGGCGGAATTCATCGCCGCGCTCGAGGAGGCCAGGGGGCGCAGCGGCATCCGCCTGATCCACGCGCTCACCGATCTCGAGCGCATCGCAGCGAGCGGCGCGACCATCTCCGGCCTGCGCGCGCGGGCCAATCGCACCGCCTGACGCGCGAAAGGGCCGCCCCTCGCAAAAGAGGAGCGGCCCTTCGGCTTTTCAGACGGGCAGTCGATCAGGCGCGGTTGACGACGCCCTTGACCTCGCCCTTGAGCCGGTCACCCTTGCCTTCGACTTCCTGCTTGCGGCCCTCGGCACGGGTCTCAGGGTCGGCCGAGCGCTGCTTGGCCTCGCCGATCGTTTCCTTGACGGCGCCCTTGGCCTTGTCGGTGAATTCACCCATGATAACCTCCTGTGTTAAACCAATGTATTTATTGGTTTTTCACAAGATTTACGGGCCTGGCGCAGCTTCGTTCCCCAATCCGGGGCAAACGGTGGCCGCAGCGCGGCAGGCGCCGGGATTCAGGCTCCCGCCATCTCCCGGATCACGGCCCATTCCTCCGGCGTCACCGCGCACACCGAAAGGCGCGAGAGGCGAATGAGCTGCATCTCTGCCAGCCGCGGCTCGGCCTTGATCGCCGCGAGCGTCACGGCCCGCGGGAACTTCTCCTTCGCCTTGAGCTTCACTGCCGCCCACTTGCCGGTCTCGTCGGTCGGATCGCCGATGCCGGTGACGGTGATCTCGGCGATCCCGACGATCTCGAGGCCCTCGCGGCTGTGATAGAAGAACGCCTCGTCCCCCGGCTGCATCGCCATCAGGTTGTTGCGCGCAAGATAGTTGCGCACCCCGTCCCACGTCCCTTCGCCCTCGGCGACAAGATCGTCCCAGCTGTATTTGAAGGGTTCGGATTTCATCAGCCAGTAGGCCATTTTGCGCGCGTGCTCCCATGCGAATGACGCGCCCCGATAGACCGCCGGGCGGCCGCTCGCCAAGCCCTGCCGATTAACCCGATGTTTAGCGCAATCTGCGATGAACCGCCGATAGAGGGCAAGGGGCACGCTACGGGATCTCCCTGCTCCACGGCTGCATGGCGAGGCAAGAGGCGACGGTCTTGACGGAGCACGAACCAGACAATCCGCTCGGAGCGGCCGAACGCGACATCATCGCCCTGGGAATTGCCACGGCCTCGATCATCCTGCTGGTCGGCACCGGGGGCACGGTGATGCCGCAGGTGATGGCCGTGCTGACCGGCGACGGAGACGCGCCCAACGTCATCCTCGTCAATGCCCTGCTGCTCAACATCGCCTTGGTCATCTTCGGCTGGCGGCGCTATCGCGAACTCACCCGCGAGATCGAGGAACGTCGCCGCGCCGAGGCCCGCGCCCGGCTGCTGGCGGCCACCGATCCGCTCACCGGCTGTCTCAACCGCCGGTCGATGTTCGAGGCCACCGAGGAACTGCGCGCGCGCGCCGCGATCCGCGGAGAGGCGATCGTCTATTGCATGATCGATCTCGACAATTTCAAGCAGATCAACGATATGCACGGGCATACGGCGGGCGATGCGGTGCTGGTGATGCTGTGCGAGCGGGTCCGCGCACTGCTCCCGCGCGAGGCGCGGCTGGCGCGGCTGGGGGGCGACGAATTCGCCTTCGTCATGCCGTTCCCGGCCGGCCACGCCGACCGGGTCGACGATCTCGTCATCCGCCTGTTCGAAAGCCTCGCCCAGCCCTTCCGCATGCCCGAGCTGACGGTCGACCTGACCCTGTCGATCGGCCTTGCCGCCGATCACGACGCCGATGGCACGATCGGCCCGGTGGTCGATGCTGCCACGCTGATGCACCGCGCGGACATGGCGCTCTACCACGCCAAGAAGCAGGGCCGGAACCGCTACTTCTGGTTCGAGCCCAGCATGGAAAGCGAGCTGCGCTTTCGCAACCAGCTCGAAACCGGCATCCGCCGCGGCCTCGCGCGCGGCGAATTCGTGCCCTTCTACGAACAGCAAGTCGATCTCGACACCGGTGCGCTGGTCGACTTCGAGATGCTCGCGCGCTGGCGCTCGCCGCAGCTCGGCCTCATCAGCCCCGAAATCTTTGTGCCGATCGCCGAGGAGATCGGCCTCATCAACGAGATGTCGGAACGCCTGATCGAACAGGCCCTTGCCGACGCGCGCGAGTGGGACGACCGGCTCACGCTCTCGGTCAACATCTCGCCGGTGCAGCTGCGCGACCCGTGGTTCGCCCAGCGCATCCTCAAGAAGCTGGTCGCCGCCGGCTTCCCGCCGCAGCGGCTCGAGATCGAGATCACCGAGAGCTGCCTGCACGAGAACATCGGCCTCGTGCGCTCGATGATCATGTCCCTGCGCAACCAGGGCGTGCAGATCGCGCTCGACGATTTCGGCACCGGCTATTCGAGCTTGGAGCAACTGCGCAGCCTGCCCTTCGACCGGATCAAGATCGACCGCAGCTTCGTGAGCGAGCTCAAGGCACCGGGTGGCAGCTCGCGGCTGGTCGAGGCGATCGTCTCGCTGGGACGCGGCCTCGATCTGCCGCTGACGGCCGAGGGCGTGGAGGACGAGGAAATCCTCAAGGCGCTGAAGTCGATGGGACGGCTCAAGGCGCAGGGCTATTTCTACGGCCTGCCCGAGGACTCCGAGGCTGTCCGCACGCGGTTGCGAGCGGCGGGGATGCTCACCGGCAATGGCGGCGCGGGCGCGCCATCAACCCGCAAGGTCGGCGAGGACGTACAGGCGCTCCACCGCATCGTCCGCCCCTGAACCCGCCCGGGGACTGGACGCGCGGCCCCTGCGTGCATAGATGCTCGCGCAGTGAGCGAGACCATTCCTTTCATCAAGATGCACGGGCTCGGCAACGACTTCGTGGTGATCGACGCGCGCGCGGCCGCGCTGCCGGGTGCGATGACCCCGGCGATTGCCCGCGCCCTGGCCGACCGGCGGACCGGGATCGGCTGCGACCAGCTGATCCTGCTCGAGCCGAGCGAGGCACAAGACTTCCGCGTGCGGTTCTTCAATGCCGATGGCAGCGAGGCCGGAGCCTGCGGCAATGGCAGCCGCGCGGTGGCCCTGCTCCACGGAACGCCTGCGACGGTCGAGACCGGCGGCGGGTCGATCGCGCTCGAACCGCTGGAAGCGGGCGCGCGGGTCGACATGGGCGCCGCGCGATTCGACTGGGAGGCCATTCCGCTGGCCTACCCGATGGACACGGCGCGCATGCCGGTCGGGTGGGAGACGCTCGAAGGCCCGATGGCGGTCAATGTCGGCAATCCGCACGTGGTCTTCTTCGTCGCTGACGCCCTTGCGGTCGAGCTCGAGCGGCTCGGGCCGGTCATCGAGCACGACCCGCTGTTCCCCGAGCGTGTCAACGTCAATGTCGCGAGCCTTGCGGGGCCCGACCACCTCCACTTGCGCGTATGGGAGCGCGGCGCCGGCCTCACCCGCGCCTGCGGCACCGGCGCATGCGCCACTGCGGTCGCGGCGATCCGCCGCGGGCTGGTGCGCAGCCCCGTGCGCGTCACCCTCCCGGGCGGCGACCTCGTGATCGCGTGGGAGCCCTCCGGCACCATCGTGATGAGCGGGCCGGCCGCGACCAGCTTTCGCGGCACCTTCGCCTGGGACGACTACGCAGCGGGCGCTGCAACTTGAACGCGCCCACGATCATCAGTCTGGGCTGCCGCATGAACATCGCGGAGAGCGAGCGGATGCGCGCGATGCTGGCGGGCGAGGACGATCTGGTCGTGGTCAATTCCTGCGCGGTCACCGCCGAGGCGCTGCGCCAGACCCGGCAGGCGATTCGCCGCGCGCGCCGCGATCACCCGCAAGCGCGGCTGGTGGTGACGGGCTGTGCGGCGGAGATCGACCGCGCCGCGATCGGCGCGATGGATGAAGTCGATGCGCTGGTCGCCAACGCCGCCAAGCTCGATCCGCGCGCGTGGAACGTGCCGGGCGAAGCGCCACCCCTCGCCCCGGCCCGCACCCGTGCCTTCGTCGCGGTGCAGAACGGATGCGATCATGCCTGCACCTTCTGCGTCATCCCGCAAGGCCGGGGCGCGAGCCGGTCGCTGACGGTGCCGCAGGTGCTCGGCGAGATCGGGGCCCATCTGGCAGCGGGCGCGCGGGAGGTGGTGCTGACCGGCGTCGATCTCACCTCCTGGGGCCATGATCTGCCCGGTTCCCCGCGGCTCGGCGCGCTGGTCGCAGCGATCCTCGCGGCCTTCCCCGCCCTTTCCCGCCTGCGCCTTTCATCGGTCGACGGGATCGAGATCGACCCGTTGCTGTTCGACCTCCTCGCGGGCGAGACGCGGGTGATGCCGCACCTCCACCTCTCGCTCCAGCACGGGGCGGACCTGATCCTCAAGCGCATGAAGCGGCGGCACCTCAGGGCGGACGCGGTGGAACTGGTGGCGCGGCTGAAGGCGCTGCGCCCGGAGATCGCGGTGGGGGCGGACCTGATCGCCGGCTTCCCGACCGAGACCGCGGCGCACCATGCCGAGAACCTCGCCATCATCGACGAACTGGACATCGTCCACGCCCACGTCTTCCCCTACTCCCCCCGCCCCGGCACCCCCGCAGCGCGCATGCCGCAGCTTGCGCGCGCGGTGGTCAAGGACCGCGCCGCAGACCTGCGCGCCCGCGCCGCCTCACGCCGCGCGGCGTGGCTCGCCGGGCTTGTGGGCGAAACGCTCCCCGTCCTCGCCGAGCGCGGCGGCACCGGCTATGCCCCCAATTACGCCCCCGTCGCCCTGCCCTCCGGCACGGCGGCAGGCACGATCATCAATGTGACCCCAAGCGAGGTCAGGGAGGGCCTGCTCGCATGAACCAGACCAGCTGGACGCAGCGCCTGTTCGGGGGCTTCGCCAAGACCTCCGAGCGGCTCTCGGCCAATCTGCCGGGCGCCAGTGGCGGCACGGCGAAGCTCGACGACGCGACGCTCGACGAGGTCGAGGATGCGCTCATCCTGTCCGACCTCGGCCCGTCCGCCGCCGCCCGCATCCGTGCGCGGCTTTCGGACAAGCGCTTCGGGCTCGAGATCACCTCGCGCGAATTAAAGGAGGCGGTCGCAGAGGAAATCGCCGCGATCCTGCGGCCCGTGGCCAAGCCGCTCGAAATCACCGCCTTCCCGCGCCCGCAGGTGATCCTCGTGATCGGGGTCAACGGCTCGGGCAAGACCACCACCATCGCCAAGCTCGCGCACCTGTTCCAGGAGGACGACTACGGCGTGCTGCTGGCGGCGGGCGACACCTTTCGCGCCGCCGCGATCGGTCAACTGGCGACCTGGGCGGGCCGCATCGGCGTCGATCTCGTTCGCGGCCCCGAGGGCGGCGATCCGGCGGCGATCGTGTTCGACGCGGTCAGGCAGGCCACCGACACCGGGATCGACGCGCTGATCGTCGACACCGCCGGGCGCCTCCAGAACAAGAAGGAGCTGATGGAAGAGCTCGCCAAGATTCGCCGCGTGCTCGGCCGCCTCAACCCCGAGGCGCCGCATGACGTGGTGCTGGTGCTCGATGCCACCAACGGCCAGAATGCCCTGTCGCAGATCGATGTCTTCAAGGAGGTCGCAGGGGTCACCGGCCTGATCATGACCAAGCTCGACGGCACCGCGCGCGGCGGCGTGCTGGTCGCGGCGGCCGAGCAATATGGCCTTCCCATCCACGCCATCGGCGTCGGCGAGAAGATGGAGGACCTGCGCCCCTTCGACCCGGATCTCGTCGCGCGTGTGATCGCGGGGGTGGCGTGATGGCCGAGGGAGAGGGCAAGAAGGCCGCCTCGGGCTGGCTCAATGTCGCGGTCGATTACGGCCCGCTGCTGGTGTTCCTTGGGGTCTATCGCTGGCAATCCCCGGCAGAGCCAAGCCCTGTGGGCGAGATTGGCGCGATCATCGCAGGCACCGCCGCCTTCATGGTCGCCGCGGTCGCCGCGCTGCTTGTCTCGAAATGGCGGCTCGGCAAGGTCTCGCCGATGCTGTGGTTCTCGACCGCGCTGATCGTCGGCTTCGGGAGCCTCACCATCTTCTTCGGCGATCCGACTTTCGTGCAGCTGAAGCCGACGATCATCTATGCGAGCTTCGGCGTGGCGCTGCTGGGCGGGTTCGCCATGGGCAAGGCACTGCTGCGCATCCTGCTCGAAGCTGCCTTCGAGGGGCTTACCGAGGAGGGCTGGCTCAAGCTGTCGCGCAATTGGGGCGTGTTCTTCCTGTGCCTTGCCGTGCTCAACGAGGTGCTGCGCGCACAGATGGACTTCGAAGGCTGGCTCTGGGCCAAGATCTGGGTGTTCCTGCCGCTCACCTTCCTGTTCACCTTCAGCCAGATCCCGATGCTGTTGAAGCACGGGTTGAACGTCGAGGACAAGGACGAGGTGCTGAAGGACGAGCCGCCGACGGGCTGAGCCACGTATCTACTTCATTTCCTTCTTGATTGGTTCCGGTTTTCGGAACTCTGCCCGAAGGATAAACCATTCGTTGTAAACTCGCCTGCCCCTCTCGTCATGCACCTGCACCCTCAGGATCTTCTCTGAAGCCAGCGCTGCCCGGCCGAAACCGAGCCCGCGCGGGTGTTCGTCGACCAGACTGCAGTCACGGACCCGGTTGCCCCTGGACGCCTTGCATTTGAGCAGGGCAACTCCGCCGTCCCCGGTTTCTGTGGCGGCTTCGGGATAGAATCTGTCCAACTGCGCGAGATCCATCTCGGGCGCCCAGCTCGCAGACAGTTTGCGGCGCGCACCCTTCCCTCCTCCGGTGCCGCTGCCTCCTGATCCCGTTCCACCTGCACCATTGCCGCCTGCGTCGTTGCCATCTGTGGCGCCAGCGCCAAGATTCCGCATGCCGTCACGCCCGGCAAGACCTCGGCCCGTCGCGGGCAGAACAACCTCTGGAACGGTCAAGGGCGCCAGCTTGATATCCGGAATGGGCACGACCGGAAGGTCCAGCGCCCCTGCATCGGGAGCAGGCGCCGGAGCGGGCGGTGGCGATGAGGCATCGGATTTCTTTTCCGGCTGATCAGGTCGCTCCTGCGGCATTTCAAGAGGAGGAGGCTCTTCGTCCTGTGACGGCGGCGAATTGTCGAACACGGTCAACAATTCGATCGTTTCGTCCGGATTGCGATACCTCTCACCGAGCGACATGATCAATGCAGCGAGAAGCGCGGTGAGCAACAGGGCCAACGCGAGCGATCTTGCATCAAGTTGGCTGGGCCGAAACCCGCCTGGTTCGGACTTGCGGATATCCTTTGCCCTCGACTCCGCCACACTGAACCTCGGTCCGTTGGAAGAACCCACCTATATCAGCGTGTGGTGAGTGCGGGCAATCCTGCCATAAGTGGTTCAATTCGAATTTCGAATTGCCATCCGCAGTTCGCGGACACGGTAGCGAAAGAGCCGGCTAGATCTCGACCTGGCTCCCCAGCTCCACCACGCGGTTGGTGGGCAGGCGGAAGAAGGCCATCGCGCTCGCGGCGTTGCGCAGCATCCACGCGAACAGCTTCTCGCGCCAGATCGCCATGCCGGGCTTGGATGAGGGCAACAGCGTCTGGCGCGACAGGAAGAAGCTCGTCTGCATCATGTCGAAGGCGCCGTCGCACAGATCGAGCGTGCTCAGAAGCTTGGGCACATCAGTCTCCTCGAGGAATCCGCAATAGATCGTCACCCGGTAGAAGCCGTTGCCGAGGCTCTTGCACTCGTAGCGCGCGGATTCATCGACATAGGGCATGCCGCGCACCTGCACGGTCAGGATCAGCACCCGCTCGTGCAGCACCTTGTTGTGCTTGATGTTGTGCAGCAGCGCGCTCGGCACGCCCGAGTTGGTCGAGGCCATGAACACCGCCGTCCCCGGCACGCGGGTCGAGGAATTGTGCGCGCTCTTGGCGAAGATCTCGATCGGCAGCGAGCCTTCGGCCATGCTCGCGCGCATCAATTCGCGGCCCTTGGACCAGGTAGTGAGCAGAGTGAAGATCACCCCGCCGATCATCAGCGGCACCCACCCGCCCTGCGGCACCTTGATGAGGTTTGCGCCGAAATAGGCGATGTCGACGATCAGGAAGGTGATCACCAGCGGCAGACCCTTCCACAGCGGCCACTTCCACAGCGAGAACAGCACCGCGGCCAGCAACAGCGAGTCGATGAACATCGCACCCGTGACCGCGATACCATAGGCCGCGGCCAGGTTGCTCGATGACTGGAAGAACAGCACCAGCAGGATCACCATCACCATCAGGCCCCAGTTGATCACCGGGATGTAGATCTGCCCCGCCGCCGCGGCGCTGGTGTGGCGGATCTCCATGCGCGGGATGAAGCCCAGCTGGATCGCCTGCTGGGTCAGGCTGAAGGCGCCCGAGATCACCGCCTGGCTGGCGATGATCGTGGCGAGCAGCGCGAGGATGATCACCGGCACGCGCACCATGTCCGGGATCATCATGAAGAACGGGTCCCTGATCAGCGCGGCCGCCTCGGCGGGCGAGGACTGCGACAGGATCAGCGCGCCCTGGCCCATGTAGTTGAGCATCAGCGCGGGGTAGACGAAGGTCAGCCACGAAATGCCGATCGGCTTGCGGCCGAAGTGCCCCATGTCGGCATAGAGCGCCTCGGCCCCGGTTACCGCCAGCACCACGCTGCCGAGCGCGACGAAGGCGGCGAAGCCGTCGGTGGCGAAGAACTTCAGGGCATTGACCGGATTGATCGTCGCCAGAATGATCGAGGGGTCGGCCGAGAGATGCATCACGCCGAGCACCGCGAGCATGGTGAAGTAGGTCACCATGACCGGGCCGAACAGCTTGCCCACTCTGTCGGTGCCGCGCGACTGGATCGCGAACAGGGCGAACAGGATCGCGACCGCAGTCGGCACGATCCAGGGTCTGAAGCCGGGGACGATGTATTGCAGGCCCTCGGTCGCCGAAAGCACCGAGATCGCGGGGGTGATCATGCTGTCGCCGTAGAACAGCGCGGTGGCGAACACGCCGAGCAGGATCAGCGGGCCGGTCCAGGTCTTGGTCGCCGAGGTGCGCTTGATCAGCGCCAGCAGCGCGAGGCTCCCACCCTCCCCGCCATTGTCGGCGCGCATCATGGTGAGGACGTATTTGATCGTCACCACCATCATCATCGACCAGAAGACGAGGCTCAGCACCCCGTGGATGTGATCGACGTCCGGAGAGATCCCCGGCGCGCCGTTGTGCGAGGCGAAGGTTTCGCGGAAGGCGTAGAGCGGACTGGTGCCGATGTCGCCGAACACCACCCCGATCGCGCCGATCGCAAGCGCGAGGGGGGAGCCAGTGTGACCATTGCCGTGGCCATGATCGGGGGCGGGTGCGGCACCGGAGGTGTCGTCGGCGGAGGTGACTGCGGTGCTGCTCATAAAAACCGGATTTCCCGTATCCCCCCGGTACTGCCCAAGCGGCGCATCAGACTCGCACGTCGCAAGGCGGCGCGCCTAGCACCGCGCGTTCGCAGCCGCAATATGGCCCTGCCATTTGACACATGCCGGTCTCGGGCGGGCCGAAGAGCGCCTCATTGTCCTTGCAGCATCGGCGCGCGCGCGATCATTTCGTCGAGCTGCGCAACCCTTGCGGCCAAATCCTCGCGCCACGGCGCATCGGGGGGCGAGCGTTCGAGCAGCCCCTTCCAGACATTACGCGCGGCGACCACTTCGCCGCTGTTGTAATAGGCATTGCCGAGGAAATAGGCCGCCCCCGGGTGGCGCGGGTTGATCGCATCGGCGCGGGCGAAGGCCTGCACCGCGGCAGGCGTTACGAAGCCGTCGGCATGACCGACCAGCGCGAGGCCCAGCGCGAGCCAGCCTTCGAGGTCGTTGGGGTTGTCCCTCAGCCCCTTCTGGAGCAGCCCCGCGGCATCACCGAACCGGCCCTGGCGCGCGAAGGCATCGGAGGTGACGAGGTAATCGGGCGGGCGCGTCCGATCGAACAGCGCCGCGCGGCCCTCGACCATTTCCTCGCCCTGCTGGCCGAGCTGCGCGGTAGGCGGCTTGGGCGCGGAGGGCACGCCGGGCGAGCCCTGCCAGGCGTAGCCCGCCAGCCCGAACACCAGCGCCGCGCCGAACAGCGTGAGGCCGTGGCGCGGGAGCTTCAGCACCAACACCGCAAAGGCAAACGCCACCAGCGTCAGCGCGCCGACGGCAAGCCACGCGCCGACTGCCTCGCCGCTCATGCCTTGCCCTCCGCATCAGTGCCGTCCGAGCGCCGCTTGCCGAGCCGCCGCAGCAGCACGCCCGCCACGATGAGGATCAGCAGCACAGGGACCGCAAACAACGGCCAGGTGGTGCTGCTCACCTCGGGCTCGTAACTGACATAATCGCCGTAGCGCGCGATCAGCCAACCGCGAATCTGCTCGGGGCTCTCGCCTGCGAGGATGCGCGCGCGCACCTGGTGGCGCATATCACCCGCCATCGGCGCATCCGAATCCGCGATGCTCTGCGACTGGCACTTGAGGCAGCGCAGCGTCTGCATCAGCGCGCTGGCCTCGGCCTCAAGCCGGGGATCGTCGAGCTGGTTGTAGGCATAGGGCGCGGGCGGCATCGAATCCTGCGCGGCGAGCGGTAGCGCGAGGGTGGTCAGCACGAGCGCGAGCAGCCAGCGGATCATCGCGCCTTCTCCAGTTCCGCGAGCAACTTCGGCACATCCTCGGCGCGGATGTCGCCGATGTGCTGGTAGCGGATCACGCCCTTGCCATCGATCACGAAGGTCTCGGGCACGCCCGAGGAGCCGATCGCGAGCTGCACCTCGGAAATCCGGTCGCTGCCGATGCGGGTATAGGGATTGCCGTGGCGGGCAAGGAAATTGGCGACGTCCTCGGGCTTGTCGCGGATGGCGATGCCGATGATGTCGACGCCCTGGCGTTGCAGGGCTTCCAGCTGCGGCGCCTCGGCGATGCAGGGGAGGCACCAGCTCGCCCAGATGTTGAGCAGCTTGGGCTTGCCGGTGAAATCGGCCTTGGCCGCGCCCGGCAGCCCATCGAAGGCCGGATCGAGCGCGAAGGCCGGGAGCGGCTGGCCGATCATCGTGCTCTCGACGAATTGGTCCTTCTCCTGCGTCAGCATATAGGCCGCGAGCCCCGCGAAGAAGGCGAACAGCGCGAGCGGGAGCCAGAGATAGAGCTTGCGCACCGGCGGTCCTACTCGGCCGGCTGGGGCGCGGGAACGCCCCCCGAACTGCCAAGCGCCTCGATGTCGGCGCGCCGCTGCGCACCCTTGGCGCTGGCCGAGCGGCGCTTGAGGTCGACCCGCATCCGCCCGACGATCGACAGGATGCCGCCGAGCCCGATCAGCAGGCCGCCATACCAGATGAAGGTCACGAAGGGCTTCCACCAGATGCGGATCTGCCAGCGCCCGTCCTCGGCCTGATTGCCGATCACGGCGTAGAGCTGGCCGTTCCACCGGGTCAGCAGCGCGCTTTCCGAGGTCGATTGCGGGGGCGACCAGAAGCTGCGGGCCTGCGGCGTGAGGAACACCGGCTCGCCCTCGCCCTGCCGCACCGCGAGCCGCGCTTCCATCGCGGTCCAGTTGGGCCCGGCAATCGGCGTGACCGCCTCGAGCGTCACAGCGAATCCGCCGATCTGCTCGGTGCCCCCCGGCGCGACCGCGGCGAGGCGTTCCTCGGAGAAGGCGCCTTCGCAGGCCATGCCGAACAGCGAGACCGCGATGCCGAAATGGGCGACGACCATGCCCCAGGTGGCGGTCGGCACGCGCGCGAGCTTGCGGCCCCTCAGTGGCAGGACGGCGGCGACCGCGAGGCCTGCGGCAAGCCCGAGGGCGAGCAGCGGCAGCAGCGGGAACCGGCCGAAGAAGCTGACCAGCGCGATTGTCCCGATCACCAGCGCGGCGATCAGCATCAGCTCGAACTGGATGCGGGCCGGCTTGTCGCTCTTCCAGCGCAAGAGCGGCCCGACCGCCATCACCAGCAGCATCGGGATCGCGAAGATCGCGCCCGCCGGGTTGAAATAGGGCGGGCCGACCGAGACCCGGACATCGAAGGCCTCGGTCAGCAGCGGGTAGAGCGTGCCCAGCAGCACGATCGCGAGGATCGCCGAGAGCATCACGTTGTTGAACACCAGCGCGCCCTCGCGGCTGGTCGCGGCAAAGCGCTTGCCCTCGGCCACCGCGCCCGCGCGCAGGGCGAAGATCGTGAAGGCCCCGCCGATATATAGGCCCAGCAGGCCGAGGATGAAGGCCCCGCGCTCGGGGTCGACCGCGAAGGCGTGAACGGAAGTCAGCACGCCCGAGCGCACGAGGAAGGTGCCGAGCATCGACATCGAGAAGGCGAGCACGCCGAGCATGATCGTCCATGTCCGCAAGGCATCGCGCGCGGCGAGCACGCTCACCGAATGCATCAGTGCGGTCGCGGCGAGCCAGGGCATCAGCGAGGCGTTCTCGACCGGGTCCCAGAACCACCAGCCGCCCCAGCCGAGCTCGTAATAGGCCCAGTAAGAGCCCGCCGTGATCCCCAGCGTCAGCAGCACCCAGGCTCCCAGCACCCAGGGCCGCATCACGCGGGCGAAGGCCGGGTTGACCTCACGCGTCATCAAGGCGCCCATTGCAAGGCTAAAAGCCACCGATAACCCGACATAACCGGCGTACAGCGTCGGTGGGTGGATCGCGAGGCCGATGTCCTGCAGCAGCGGGTTGAGCCCGTTGCCCTCCACCGCGGGCACCGGCAGGCGCTCGAAGGGGTTGGAGGACAGCAGCAGGAAGGCATAGAAGCCGAGCGCCACGAAGCCCTGCACCGCGAGCGTCGCGCCCATCGTCCGCTCGGGCAGGCGCTTTTCGAAGGCCGCCAGCAATCCGCCCGAGGCCGCCAGCACTCCGACCCACAGCAGCATCGAGCCCTCGTGGTTCCCCCAGGTGCCGGTGAGCTTGTAGATGAAGGGCTTCATCGAGTGCGAATTGGTCGCCACCAGCTTGATCGACAGGTCGGTGATGGCAAAGGCACGCAGCAGCAGCAGGAAGGCGAGCACCGCGAGGAAGGCCTGCACCACCGCCGCGGGCCGCGCGTAGATCGCGAGCGGATTGGTCTCGCCCGGCGCGGCGCGCAGGGCAGCGGCGCCCGAGACCATCTGGAGCACGGCCAGCGCGGCAGCGAGCCACAGGGCGGCAAGTCCGATCTCGGCAATCATCGCTCGGCCCTTGCCCTTCGCATGTGCGCTACTTCAGCCCCACCGTCGTGTCGGCGGCCATCTTGGCTGCCTCGTCGGTGCCCATGCCCTCGAGCTCCTTGGGCACGTAGTTCTCGTCATGCTTGGCGAGGAGGTTGGTGGCCTTGAACACCCCGTCGGGGCCGAGGCTGCCTTCCGCGACCACGCCCGACCCCTCGACGAAGAGATCGGGCAGAATGCCGCTGTAGCGCACCGGAATGGCGTCGGCGCTGTTGCCGGTGACCTTGAAGTTCACCGTCACCCCGTCCGCCTCGGTGACGAGCGAGCCCTTCTGCACCATCCCGCCGAGCCGCACCGCCTGCCCGACCTCGGGGGGCGTGGCGGCCATCTGCTCGGGAAGGTAGAAGTAGTTCGCCTGATTGCGCAGCGACCACGCCGCCAGCAGCCCCGCGCCGACGATCGCGAGGAGCGCGATGATCACCAAAACCAATCGCTGATGCTTGGCCTTCATATGTCCCTCTCAGCGGCGCCGCGTCGCGTCACGCCGCGCCTCGGCGCGCACCATCGCGCGCCACGCCCAGATGACAAGTGCGACGAGTGCAACACCTGCGACGCCATAAGCGAGCCACACGAAATCCCACTGGTTCAGCGCCTCGCGCATCAGGCCTGCTCCGGCATGGCAGCGGGCAGCGCGGCGTCATCATCGAGCGCGCGGCGGCGCAGGCGCGCCTCGACCTGTTGCTGCGCGATCAGCGCCCGCATCCGCATCAGCACGATCGCGCCGAACAATAGCGAGAAGCCCACCACCGCCACCAGCAGCGGGACGAGGAAGGTCGCCTCGATCGCGCTCTTGCCCGCAGTGATGCTCGGCGGCTGATGGAGCGAGTTCCACCATACCACGCTCCGGTTGATGATCGGCACATTGACCGCGCCGACCATGCCGAAGATCGCGGCGATCCTGTCGGAGGAACCCTCGCGGCTCGCTGCCTCGGTGAGCGCGATGTAGCCTGCGTAGAGGAACAGCAGCACCAGCATGCTGGTCAGCCGCCCGTCCCACTCCCACCAGGTGCCCCATGTCGGGCGGCCCCAGATCGAGCCGGTGGCAAGGCACACCGCGCAGAACACCATCCCCGGCACGGCGATCGCGCGCGCGGCGATGGCGGCGAGCGGGTGCTTCCAGATCAGCAGCATCGCCGAGGAAATCGCGATCCCCGCCCAGCCCCCCATGCCCAGCCATGCGGCGGGCACGTGAATGAACAGGATCCGCACCGTCTCGCCCATCAGCCGGTCGGGCGGAACAACCGCGAGACCCCACGCCACAGCCCCCAGCGACAGCACAAGGCCGCTCCAGAAGAGGAGCGGCAGCAGCCACTTTGCCAGGGCAAGGAAACGGGTGGGGTTGGCGTAGATATGCATGGGTTTTCGCTGTCGGAGCGGCTTGTAGCCTTACACCCGTTCCCGACAAGAGCGCAAATGAGCCCTCGCGCGAATAGTTCCCGCCGCGCCCCCGCGCTTACCCGCGCCCGATGAGCTTTTGCGCCATCCGGTCGGCGACGACGTCGGCGGTCTCGCCGGTCGCCTTGCTCGTCGCCCAGATCGATTCGAGCCGACCGGGGATCTGTTCGACCAGCGCGTTGACCTCGGCGACATCGCCGATGCGGCCCTCGCGGCGGGCGAGATACTCGGTCGCGACCGAGATGATGCCGCCCGCGTTGATCACATAGTCGGGCGCATAGAGGATGCCGCGCGCGGCCAATGCCGTCCCGTGCGCGGGCCGGGCAAGCTGGTTGTTCGCCCCGCCCGCGACGATCGCGCAGTCGAGCGCGGCGATCCCGGTATCGTCGAGGATCGCGCCGAGCGCATTGGGGCTGAAGACGTCGCAGGGCGTCGACATGATCGCATCGGATGCGACCGCCACCCCGCCGAGCTCGGCCGCCAGCGCGGCGGCGCGCGCCGCGTTGATGTCGGCAAGCGTCAGCTTCGCGCCGTCCCTCGCCAGCAGCCGCGCGACGCCGCCGCCGACCGAACCGGTGCCCTGCACCGCGACATGGACGCCCGCAAGGTTGTCCCTGCCGAGCTGGTGCGCCACCGCCTGCCTGATGCCGAGATAGATGCCGTAAGCCGTGAACGGCCCCGGATCGCCGCCCGCAGAGCCCGCACCCTCCACCGGCAGCCCCGAGACATGCGCGGTGCGCCGCGAGACCGCGACCATGTCAGCCTCGGAAATGCCCACATCTTCCGCCGTGACGTAACGCCCGCCCAGCGCCTCGACCGCATCGCCGAAGGCCGCGAGCATTTCGGGGGTCTTGGTGCGGTTCGCATCGGCGAGGATCACCGCCTTGCCGCCGCCCATCGGCAGGCCCGCCATCGCGTTCTTGTAGCTCATGCCCCGCGACAGCCGCAGCGCATCGCGCATCGCGCCTGCAGGGTCGTTGTAATGCCAGAAGCGCGTGCCGCCCGCCGAGGGGCCGAGGTGGGTCGAATGCACCGCTATGATCGCCGTCAGCCCGCTCGCCCGGTCATGGACCAGCGTCACGGTCTCGTGCGCGTCGAAATCGGGCTCGGCCCAGAATGCGGTCATCTCGTCTCCCCTGCCGCACCCGGATGCCCGGCGCGGACGTGCTGCTCACGCAATCAGGGGGGAAAATGGGGCGACCAATGGGGCTCGAACCCACGACCTCCGGTACCACAAACCGGCGCTCTAACCAGCTGAGCTATGATCGCCACACGCCCCTGCCCGCATACCACCATTTCGGTCGCTGCCAAGCCTGCGCGAAGCGAGGCGGTTGACGCATGGCAGCCGCACCGTCAAGGCCCGCGGCAAGGGAGGCGCGCCTCTTGCACAAAGCCTGCCGCAAGGGAAGCGAAAACTGCGCTTCGGAGCCCCACACGCAAGATTGTTACGCGACCGCAAAAGCGTTGCCTCATGGCCGCGCGCTTCTATTCTCCCGCCCGCCATGACGACCCTACGCGATTCCATCGCCGAACGCCTCGCCGCACACCCTGCGATGCAGCGCGTGCCCTCTCCCAAGGCGGCGGTGTTCCAGCACAGGCGATTCGTGCCGGACGATCTGGCCGCCGAGCTGATCGCGCTGATCGACCGGGATCGCCGCCCCTCGACCATCGCCGACGACAATGGCGATGCCGATTTCCGCACCAGCGAGACCTGCGATCTGGCCGCGGACCTTCCCGCCGTGCAGCGGATCGAGGCGCTGCTGACCGACCTGTCGGGCCTCGACCCGGCCTATGGCGAGCCGCTGCAGGGCCAGCGCTATGCCGAGGGGCAGGAATTCAAGCCCCACACCGACTATTTCACCCCCGGCGGGCGCGACTTCGCGAAGTATTGCGCTCTCTCGGGCAACCGCACCTGGACCTTCATGGCCTATCTCAACGACGTCGCGGCCGGGGGTGCGACGCGCTTCAAGATGCTCGACAAGACCTTCCAGCCCGAGGCGGGCAAATTGCTGTGCTGGAACAACCGCCTGCCCGATGGAGCTGTCAATCCTTCGACCCTCCACCACGGGATGAAGGTCAGGAAGGGCGTCAAATACGTCATCACCAAGTGGTATCGCGAGCGGCCCTGGCAGGGCTGACGCGCGAAACGAAAAAGGCGAGCCCGTCGGCCCGCCTCCCTCGTTGCGGGCCGAAGCCCGCGCAGCTTGTGATTGGATCCCCACCTGCGCGGGGATGATGCTGCGACAAGGCCGCGCGAGTGCGCGGCAAGTCTCGCGTCACTTGTTCTTGAGGCTGAGCCCGCCGAAACGCTTGTTGAACTGGGCAACGCGGCCGCCCTCGGCAACCTGCTGCTTGCCGCCGGTCCAGGCAGGGTGGCTCAGCGGATCGATATCGAGCGCGAGCACATCGCCTTCCTTGCCCCAGGTCGAGCGGGTCTTGAATTCGGTGCCATCGGTCATCTTGACCGTGATCATGTGGTAATCGGGGTGCCCTTCGGCCTTCATGACGGTATCCTTTGCAGCCCAGCACCGGTTCCGACCGGCACAGCTATGAAACGGGAAGCGCGCGCCTTAGTGGCGAATGCGCCGCAATGCAACCGCAGATGTTCGCGCGATCCACGGTAGCTAAGCTACCGCAAGGCCAACCGGCCGCCCCCGCAGCGAAGTGGAGGGAACAGCACCGAGGACGAGGGCGCTGAGGCGCCCTCGCAACTCAGAGAGCGTCGGTCATCATCGCCGTGAATTCGACCTCGCAGGTGGTCTTCCCCTCGACGCTGGCGACGCCCTTGAACTTGTAGACGCGGCTGCGCTTCTGGGTGAATTCGACGTGCAGGTCGAGCAGGCAGCCCGGCGTCACGGGGGCGCGGAACTTGGCGTTCTCGATCCCCATGAAGATCACGAGCTTGCCCGTGCCGGCGAGTTCCATCGTCTCGATCCCGAGGATGCCGGCCGCCTGGGCGAGCGCCTCGATCTGGAGCACGCCGGGCATGATCGGCGCCCCCGGAAAGTGGCCCTGGAAGAACTGCTCGTTCATGCTCACGGCCTTGACCGCGTGGATGCGCTCGCCAAGGGTCATCGCCTTGACGCGGTCGACCAGCAGCAGCGGGTAGCGATGCGGCAAGGCCCCGAGGATCTTGACGATGTCGTAATCGAGCGGCTCTGCGCCTGCGCTACCTGCCTCGCTCATCAGTCAGCCATTCCGCGCGCGATCAGCGGCCGTCGGGCGCGGCGGGGTTGCCCTGCTGCGCGGCGGCGGCCTGCTGCTGCTGCTGCGCGATCGTGGCGGCGATCAGGCGCTGCTGGATCTCCTGATAGACCTGCACGCCTTCGCGGCTCGGCTGCCAGCCCGACGGCGGCACCACGCCGACCGCCGGCACGCGGGTGTTGAGCGCGGCGGTGACCTTGGCGGTGATGTCGGCCTCGGGCGGGGCGAACAGCAGCGAGGTCGGATCGATCACGAACTTGATCTGGTCCTTGGTGGTCACGTCCTGGAGCGCGGAAGGATACTGGACGATGATCTGCTCGACCGCGTAGACCCGTGCGCCGTCGATCTGGTTGTTGAGCCCGGCGATCTCCTGCTCGAGCGTCTGGAGCTTGGCAAAGTCGGGTGACTTCTGCATCGCCGCCTGCTCGGTATCGTCGACCTGCTTGTCGCCGTTCTTGTCGAACTTGGCGAGCATGGTCTGGCGCTCCTGCGCCTTGGTGCGGCGCAGCTCGTTCTGCTGGGCGTAGGTGGTGTTGACCTGCTCGTAGGCGGTCTGGAAGGCGGCGGTGCCGATGATGGTGCGCGGGATGTCGACCGTGGCGATGTTGCCCTGGACCTGCGCGCTCGCGGGCAGCGCGGCAGCTGCGGCGAGGATCAGGCCGGCAGGCGCAATGAGCTTGGAGAAACGAGTCATCAGAATTGGGTTCCTACGTTGAAGGTGAAACGCCGCTCGTCATCGCCTTCAACCTTGCGGATGGTCTGGGCGAAGTCGATGCGGAAAGGTCCGAAGGGCGAGTTCCAGTTGACCCCGACCCCGGCGGTGATGCGCGGGCTCGGCGAGTTGCCCAGGAACAGTTCGCGGATGTTGGTGCCGGGATTGATCAGACGGCAGTTGGGCGTTCCGTCCGACTGGGTAGCATTCGTCGTAATGGGGCCGGCCGCCGAACAAGGGCCCGTGCTGAAGATGAGCTCGCCATTGGTGTTGCGCTGCTGGTTGCCGGCCGGATTGACGGTGAGCACCGGGGTCTCGACGCCCCACAGCGCACCGATATCGGCCCAGATCGAAGGCCTGAGGCCGAGCTCGCGCGCGCCCGAGCCGAGCGGAATCTCGAGCTCGGCGCGGCCGAGATAGTAGTTGCGCCCACCGATCGCGTCGTCCTGCACCTGATCGCGTTGCGTGTTGAACACGACGTTGCCATCGGCGTCGAGAAGCGGATTGCCGACGCCGTCGAGCTGCGAGAACTGCCTGAGAACGCGCGGCCCCACGCCGCGGATCGCAAAGCCGCGGAACTGCGGTTCGCCGAGGAAGAAGCGATCGGTCAGCAGGATGTCGTCGACCCCCGCTCCGGCGCGCTCCTGCAGCGGGATGATCGTGCCCCCCTCGGCCAGCACCGAGAAGATGAAGCCCGAATTGCCGACGTTCCAGAACTGCTGCGCGCGCCCGCGGAAGCGCATGTAGCGCACGTCCCCACCCAGCCCGGCGAATTCGGCGGTGAGCGAGACGGTCTTGCCGCGCGAGGGGCGGATGCGCGAGTTCAGCGAGTTGTAGTTGAGGCTGAGCCCGAGGATCGAGCTCAAGCGCTGGCCGATCGAATCGCACAGGAAGCGCCCGGCGCGCAGCGGATCGCAGACATCGTTCGGGCTGTTGCCGCGGATACCATCCCCGTTGATGTCAGAGAAGAACTGCCCCTCATCCAGCGACACGTCATCATAATTGAGCGTGTAGCTGCCGATCAGCGCCATGTATTCGGTCAGCGGCACACCGGCGCGCAGCGAGAAGCCGGTGGTGGCCTGCTGGAAGGTCGAATTGCGATTGCCCCCGACACCGAAGCCGAAGCTGTTGAAATCGCGCCGATAGATGTCGATCCCGCCGGAAATGTTGCGATCGAAGATGTAGGGATCGGAGAAGCTCACCTGCGCCGAGCGCGAGAACTGCGAGTAGTTGATGCTGAGCCCGATGGTCTGCCCGCGCCCGCGGAAGTTGCGCTGGCGGATGGAGCCGGCCAGAATGAACTGCTCGATCGATGAAAAGCCCGCCGAGAACTGCAATTCGCCGGTCGGCTTTTCCTCGACGTTGGCTTCGAGGATGATGCGGTCGGGCGCGCTGCCCTCGACCTGCTTGACCTCGAAGTTCTCCTGGAAATAGGCGAGCGAGTTGACCCGCGCATTGGTGCGCTGCACCGCCAGGCTGTTGAAGGCGTCGCCCTCGGCCAGACGGAACTCGCGGCGCACGACCTTGTCCTGGGTCAGGGTGTTGCCGTTGATGTCGACCCGTTCGACATAGACGCGCGGCGCCTCGCGCAGGACGAAGGTCACGTTCATCTTGCGGGTTTCGGGATCGCGCTTGAAGCGCGGCTGGACGTCGGCGAAGGCATAGCCGAAGCGGCCCGCCAGCTCGGTCAGCTGCTCGACCGTGTCCTCGACCGTCTTGGCATTGTAGAAATCGCCTTCCTTCATCGGCAGGTTGGCGCTCATCGCCTCGCTGTCGAAGTCGCGCAGCTGGCTGTCGACCTTGACCTCGCCGAAGGTGTAGCGTTCGCCTTCCTCGACCACGTAGGTGATGATGAAGTCCTTCTGGTCCGGTGTAAGCTCGGCCACCGCCGAGACGACGCGGAAATCGGCATAGCCCTCGGTCAGGTAGAACTGCCTGAGCTTCTGCTGGTCGAAGGCGAGCCGGTCCGGGTCGTAGCTGGTGTTCGAGCTGAAGAAGGTGGTGAGGCGCGACTGCTTGGTCACGAACTCGCCGCGCAGCTCGCCGTCGGAGAACTTCTCGTTGCCCAGGATGTTGATCTGGCGGACCTTGGACTTGGGGCCCTCGGTAATCTCGAAGACGATGTCGACGCGGTTCTGCGGCAGCTGCACCAGCTTGGGTTCGACCCGCGCCGCAAACCGGCCCTGGCGCTTGTAGAGCTCGATGATGCGCGCAACATCCGCGCGGACTTTGGAGCGGGTGAAGATCTGGCGCGGCGCGAGCTTGATCTCGGGCACGATCTTGTCGTTCTTGAGCCGCTTGTTGCCTTCCAGCACGATGCGGTTGATCACCGGGTTCTCGGTCACGGTGATGACGACATTGCCGCCATCATTGCGGATCGAGGAATTGGCGAAAAGCTCGGTCGCGCCCAAATCCTTGATCGCCTCGTCGGCGGCGGCGGCGGTGTATTCCTGGCCGACGCGCAGGCGGATGTAGGACAGGATGGTGGTCGGCTCGAGCCGCTCGGCCCCGACCACGGTGATCGTGCGGATGACGCTGTCAGAACGGGCCGGCGCCTGCGGAGCAGCGGGCTGGGTTGCGGGCACCGTCTGGGCCAGCGCCAGACTGGGCACCCCGGCCAGCACCGAGCCGCAGCACAGCAACACCGCCAGCCTTGCCGGACGTGATGCGCGGCGCATTGCGCCCGTCGCGCCATTGACCGGTCCTCGGCCCGTATCGCTCATTGGGTTCATTCAGTTAAAGTCCCGTCCAACCCGATTGTTTCGCGCTTCCGATCCCCGGGGCGCATTGCGGCGTTGCCTCTGCCCGAAGTGCGAGGGCCAATCAAGCTGCGCGCACAGCCAGGCCCTGGCCACTGGTATGCTTTCCACGATCATGCGCCCTGTCGATTCCGCGCGCCAATCAACTTCCGAACAGCGGCAAGGATACAATGTCATTCACTGTCACCACCGCCATCAGCATAAGGACCAAAGCAATTCCGGTGCGATAGGCCCATTCCGTCACTCGCGGCCCCACCGGCTTGCGGCGAATTGCCTCGACCAGATAGAACATCAAATGCCCGCCATCGAGCGCGGGGATTGGCAAGAAGTTGATGAATGC
>OFDN01000716.1_pt1 | contig 25221 bp, 17 predicted proteins | sample 1520971 | NCBI WGS metagenome assembly OFDN01 (sample SAMEA94257418, study PRJEB24077) | hot springs metagenome | biome: Aquatic biome; feature: Geographical feature; material: Water | place: India | collected 2012-06-12 | depth 5 m
AGACTCTGTGACGACGACGCAATCTGCCCAGCCGCCGCGGCGGTCTGTTCGGCGCCGGCCGCCAGTGTTTCGGCGATGCTCCGGAGGACTTTCCCGATGCTGCGGACGATCAGCAGCGAAATCATGACGCCAAGGGCAACTGAGACGGAAACGCCAGCCACCGTGGCCGTGGAAGCGGTCTTGAGACTGCCGGCGGAGCTGGTGGCAACGCTTGCAGCGCCTTTTTCGGCCGCTTCCTGCAGGGTGGCCGCGAAGGTTTCCACCTCCTTGGCAGCGGCGCCGCGCCGGGCGCTGATGGCGTCGATGTCCGCCGCCACGGTCATCTGCGCCGCCAGTGTGTCGCTGTAGGCCTTCAGGGCGGCCCGCGCATCCGCGAAGTCGGTGTTTTCCTTGGGCGTCTTCAGGAGTGGCTGGACTGTTTCCATGAGCTTGTCAGCCCGGGCAAACGACTCCAGAGCGGCGGCCAGGATTTTGATGTCCCGTTGGGCTTGCGACTTGAAGTTGGCGATCCGGGTGGCGTTGAGCAGGTCAATCACCCGGTTGAGTTCCATCGCTTTCGTGTGCCGTTCGGCGAGTGCGGCCGCATCTTTTTTGTCGGCAATCTCCTGTTTCAGATTGGCGTCTTGGTCGGCGATAAGCTCCTCGAGCTCCTTGGTGGCGGCGGTGGCGGCCGCCGCGGCTTCGGCCTGAATCTTGTCGCGGCGCTGGTCTGCCTTCTCAGTTTCCGCCAGCAGGGCCTCGTAGTCCGCGACAAGTTTGGGCGCGTCCTTCACCTGTTCCTTGAGCTTGACGAGGGCGGTAGCCTGGGCGGCCAGCTGTTCCGCGTCCTGCACGCCCTTTTTGACATCAGCAAGCGCTTTTCGTCCGGCCTCAAGGTAGGCCGGGTCGCCGGTGAACTGATAGCTGCGTCCGTTGACCCGCGCTTCGGCGATGGCGGCACTGATTTTGGAGGCGATGTCCACCTCGGGCACATACTCATTGGCGAGGATCTTGGCGCCCTTGAGCGACTGCCACATGGTGATGGCCGCAAAGGTTCCGACGGCCAAGGTGATGGCGATGACGGTGCTGAACCCCAGGGTGATGCGTTTGCCGATGGTGAACTGTTTCATAGGGATGGATGGTGAAAGGGAGGGAATGTCATCGCCTCAGAAGCCTGCCTGGAAGTTGGCGAGGGAGTCGGCGGCGAGGACCTTGTCGATGTCGAGGAGGGTTTTGACGGAGTCGCGGACCTTGGCCATGCCGAGGATGGCGTCGGTGGTGACCTGGGAGCCGAAGTTGGGCGGGGGCTCGATGTCGGCCTCGGGGAGGTTGATGACCTCCTCGACGGCGTCGACGATGAGGCCCATCTGGAGGGCGAGGTTGCCGGGGAGGGCGACCTGGACGACGACGATGCAGGTGCGCTCGGTGGCGTCGGCGTTGGCGAGGGCGAAGCGGAGGCGGAGGTCGATGACGGGGATGATGCGGCCGCGGAGGTTGATGACGCCCTTGACGTAGTCGGGCATGCGGGGCACGGCCGTGATGTCCACCAGCCGGATGATCTCGCGCGTCTTCAGCACGTCGATCCCGTAGGACGCCTTCCCCAGCATGAACGTCAGAAACTTCCGCTCGGCGGAGCGGGCGGCCTCGGCCGGCTTGGCAGGAGTGGGGTGCATCGTGGCAGTTCGGTTGAAATTGGTCGGGGAAGGTCCCGCAGGTGGTTTCGGATGTGTTCGGCTGAACTTGAGCGAAATGTGCGGCTAGGCGGCGCGGGCCAGCGGTTCCGATTCGAGGCGGACCAGTGCGTCCACATCGAGGATCAGGCCGACCCGGCCGTCGCCGAGGATCGCCGCGCCGGCGAGGGCGGTGGCGTTCTTGAAGGTTTCGCCCAGGCTCTTGATGACGACTTCCTGCTTGCCCAGCAGCTGATCCACGAGCAGGCAGCGGCTGTCCCCGTTGGACTCGATCACGATGGCGATGCCCTTGGTCGGATCCCCCTCGGCACCGGCGTCGCCGAAGTATTCGCCCAGCTTGAGGAGCGGAATCAGCTTGCCGCGGACCATCACCATCTCGCCGCGTTCGTTGTAGGTGGACAGCTTCTCCGGCGTGGGCCGGAAGGATTCCCGGACGGAAAGCGTCGGCAGGATGTAACGCCGGCCGCCCACGCTGACGATCAGGCCGTCGATGATCGCGAGGGTCAGCGGCAGATAGATCGTGAACTTGGAGCCTTTTCCGAGCGTCGAGTCGATCGCCACGCGGCCGCGCAGGCGCTCGATGTTCCGCCGCACCACATCCATGCCGACGCCGCGGCCGGAAATGCTTGTGACCTTCTCGGCGGTGGAGAATCCGGGGAGGAAAATGAGGTTGTAGATCTCGCTGTCCGCCAGCGCTGCGTCCGCGGCGACCAGCCCCTGGCTGACGGCCTTGGCCAGAATGCGCTCCCGGTTGAGCCCGCCCCCGTCATCCTCGATCTCGATGACGATGTTGCCGCCCTCATGATAGGCCCGGAGCTGGATGGTTCCCTGGGCCGATTTTCCGCGTTCCAGCCGGACTTCGGTCTGCTCGATGCCGTGGTCCACGGAATTGCGGATCATGTGGACCAGCGGATCGCTGATCTCCTCGACGATGGTGCGGTCCAACTCGGTGTCCTCGCCGGCGAGCAGCAGTTGCACCTGCTTGCCTTCCTTGGCGGCAAGGTCGCGGACCAGCCGGGTCATTTTCTGGAACGTGGACCGGATCGGCACCATGCGCAGCGACATTGCGATGCGCTGCAGGTCCTTTGTCAGCCGGCTGAGCTGGGCCATGTTCCGCGTCAGCTGCTGGCTTTCGATGCCCTGGATGCTGGGATCCTGGGCGACCAATGACTGGGAAATCACCAGTTCGCCGACGACATCCACGAGGGCGTCCAACTTGCCGGTATCGACCTTCACCGACAGGCCGCTGGCCACGTTCTTGGCGGAGGCTCCCTGACCGGGGTTGGCGGCCGGGGCCGGTGCGGATTCCGCCGCCGGCTCGGTGACGGCCGGCTTGATCTCCGGAACCGCGATGACCGGCGCCGGTCTGACTTCGGCGGCGGGGGCCGTGACCACGGTTGCCGGCGGCGCGATGGAAGGGCTTGGCGGCGTTGCGGGAGCGGCATTCACCCCTTTCGAGCCGTGGTCCGTCGGGGTGGCAGCGCCGCCGCCGGCGACGACCTCGCGGACGCGGTCGATGAGCTGCTGGATCGGGATGCAGATCGGTGCGACCGGCGACTGCCCGGTCAGCTGCTGCTCGATGGCGGTCACGAATGCCTTGAGCGTGTCGCGTCCGGCCAGAATGACGTTGATGACCGGAGACGTGATGGCCAGCTGATGCTGCCGGGCGAGGTCGAGGAGGGATTCCAGCTCGTGGGCGAGGTGGTTGACCGGGCGGAGATTGAGGAAGCCGGAGCCGCCCTTGAACGTGTGGAACGAGCGGAAGATCGAGTTCAGCGTGTCGTTGTCCGCCGGGTTCTCCTCCAGGGCGAGCACGCCCAGTTCGATGTTCTGGAGGTGCTCGTGTGACTCGTTGATGAATTCCCGGAGCAGTTCCGCATCACTTTCGAGATTCAGACCGAAGGATTCCTCCGCCTCGTTTGCCGGAGCTGCGGCCGCGACTGTCGGGGCGGCCGGTGGAGCGGCAGGAGCGGCACCAAAGGCCGGCAGGTCGGGGAGGGGGCGTTCCGCCGCGATGGCGACGAGGGCGGATTGCATCCACTCGGTCCAGGTGCCGAAACACGCGATGGCGGGGGCCTCAAACAGGCCGGTGGATTCAAACACCTGGTCCACCCAGGCCCGGGCCTGGCGGATGGCGTCGTTCAACGGTCCCGGCAGGACCGCCTCGGCGGACAACGATTCGATTTCGCCCAGCAGGCAGTTGATCGGCAGGAGGCCGGAGTCCTTGCCGGGCTCGACGTAACCGAGTTCGAGGGCGATTTTGTCCGTCAGCTGGACCAGCTGAGCCGTCAGATCGGGAGGGGGATAGCTCATAATGCGCGCGGCCTGTCACCCCGGTATCGGCGGCCCCGCCGCGCCCCTTGAGCGGGAATGCGCCTTAGGCCGGGGGCGCCGGTGGCATGAGCATCTCGATGAGCAGATTCACGGCATCATCCAGCTGGTAGGGCTTGTTGAGGATGCGGGCGCCGAGGTCGCACTCGACCATCTGCCGGGTGTCGTCGTCGAGATAGCCCGACACGAGCACGAACTTGAGCTCTGGTCTCAGCAGGCGGGCCTGCCGGATGAGTTCCAGGCCCGTCATGTTGGGCATGTGGTAGTCCGTGAGGATCAGGTCCGGCTTGCAGGCGCCGGTCTGGAGCATGTGCAGCGCGTTTTCGCCATCGTCGGCGAGGGCGGTCTCGAACCCTTTGCTGCGCAGCAGGCGCTGGGTGAAGGTCCGGATGGATTCCTCGTCGTCCACGATCAGGATCCGGCCGCAGCCGCGCTTGGCCGATTTCGGTGTCTCCTTGGGAGCCTCAATCGCCGGGGCTTCGGCCTCGGGCAGGAAGACGTGGAAGGTGGTTCCCCGGCCGACTTCGCTGACCACTTCCACGAAGCCGCCGGCCTCCTTCGCCACCGTGTGGACGATGGAAAGGCCCAGTCCCGTGCCCTTGCCCGGGCCCTTGGTCGTGAAGAAGGCGTCGAAAATGCGGCCCAGGTCCTCGGGAGAGATGCCGGTGCCGGTGTCGGCGATGCTGCACCGGACAAACGCGGTGCCCACGGGCTTGCCGGTGAGCGCCGACTGCTGGGCCGTCAAACCCACGGGCGTGGCCGACACGGTGAGCGCCCCGCCGTTGGGCATCGCATCCTGCGCGTTGATGCACAGGTTGAGGATCAGCTGGTGGGCCCTGGTCGCGTCCATCTTGACGTGGAGCGCCCGCGGCGCGGGCTCCACGACGACGTTCACCCGGCTATGGATGGATCGGCTGGCCATCTGCACTGCGTCCCTGAGGAATTGGTTGACCTCGAAGACGACCTCGCGTTCGGGCTTTGAGCCGGTGAAGTTGAGCAGCTGGCGGGTGATGTCGGCCGCCCGCTTGGCGGCGGAGTCGATCTGCTGCAGGCCGTTCAGCCACACCGATGGGAGCTGAGTTTCGAGCAGTAGCAGGCCGGTGTTGCCAAGGATGACCTGGATGAGGTTGTTGAAGTCATGAGCCACGCCCGCGGCCAGGCAGCCCATCGTCTCCATTTTCTGCGCGTGGAAAAGCTGCTCCTGCAGCCGGTGGACCGAAGTCTGGTCGGTCACCGCGTAGATCAGGCCCTTGACGAGTCCCGCGTGGGTCCACGGCGAGATCTTGATGCCCCAGCGGCGGCCATCCTCGGAAGTGGCCTGAAGTTCGCGCGATTCGCGGGTCTGCAACACGCCCGTGAGGATGTCCCGGAGTTCCCGGCGGCGGGTTTCGTTGGGCACGTAGTCCAGCAGCGGCTTGCCGGGCAGCGGGGCTCCGGAAAGTTCCAGCCAGCCGTGGACCGGCGGCATCTTCTGCCAGCCGTCGTTGACGTCAGTAAGACAGAAATCGCGGTCCAGCGTGTAGATGGCCGCGTCAATCGAGTTGATGATCGAGCGGACAAAATCGTGCCGGAGCTCCAGCTCCCGCTGGAGTTGCCGCTGGGCGCTGATGTCGCGTTCGTAACCGGCGTGGCCGAGCAGCTCCCCGCGGGGCGTGTAAACCGGCGTGAAGGTCACATCCACCGGATACGTGCGGCCATCGCGGCAGCGGTTGGTGAGCTCGCCGCGCCACTCGAGGCCGGCGGCGAGATGGGAGCTGTATTCGGTGATCCGGGCGGCCTCGGTGGGGGCGCGGAGAAAGCTCAGCGGACGGTTCAGGGCCTCCTCGATGGAGTAGCCCGTGGTGGTCTGAAAGGCGCAGTTGACGAATGTGATCTTGCCGTCGGTGTCGGTGAGATAGATCACGTCCGGCGTGGAATCCATCGCCGTGACCAGGCGTTGGACATGCGTCTCCATGCGGTGCCGGCGCCCGACGTCGCGGACTGTCACGAGGCAGCAGCCGTCACCCAGATGTGCGATGGTCAGCTCCGCGAGCAACGCGGGCTTGCCTTCGCGGCGCAGCACGAGGTCCGTGCGCACTTCGGGCAGCGGCGAGTCACCCAGCAAACTGGGGGCCACCATCGTCGCGACCTCGGTGCCCAGGAGGTCGGCGAGGCCGAGTTCGGGACCGTCGGCCGCCGGATCGCAGTCAAACAGCCGCGCCGCGCGGCGGTTGAGTCGGATCACTTCCCCGCTTTCCCGGCAGACGAACTGCGCCTCGTCCGAGCAGTCGAACAGCCGGCGCCACCAGCCGGCGAGCACTTCGGGCTCGTCGGCCTGCGCCAATTCAGGGGGGAGAGTTATGGCTTGGGAGTTCAACACGAAACCGGGCGGCCGCCCAGCGACCGCTCTCCGTGGCATCGGCAGAACTCGGGGGCGCTTGAGCGCCGGGTGCCGCCGGGCCGAAAACTTCGCTCCGTGGGGCCGGCCGGCTCAAGTCGGCGGCCGGCGTGCCGATGAGTGCGGTGTGTAGTTGGCTGCCGGTTGCCCTGTTTAACCGGCGGGGAGAACGACGAACGTCCCCGGCAACAGTTCGTCCGCGGCAAGGACGCCGCGCGAAGTAACCGCCCCGAGAGGGGCCACTCACGGATTGAGTTATGGTCATCAATACTAACACCTCCGCCCTTACCAGTTCACGTCTGCTGTCAGACGCCAGCAACATGCTGAGCAAGTCGCTTTCACGGCTTTCCTCGGGCTCGAAAATCGTGTCCCCGGAAGACGATGCGGCCGGCCTGGCTGTTTCCACGCGCATTGACGCACAGGTGAGCCGGATCAAGGCGGCGAAGTCGAATCTGGGGAACGCGATTTCGTTCAACCAGACCCAGGACGGGTTCCTTCAGAAGGTCAGCAAGGCGATGGATCGCATGGGCGAATTGGCCGTGCTGGCCCAGGACATCACGAAGACTGACACCGACCGGGGTCTGTATGACACCGAGTTCCAGAAACTCGCCACGTATATCAACGACCTGGCGAGCAAGGACTTCAACGGCATCAGCCTTTTCGACGGAACCGACCTGGACGTCACGACGGACAGCGACGGCAACGTGGTCACTACCACCGGTGTGGATGGCACGGCGTATGATCTGACCGCGGACGATCTCACGTCCTCGGCCAACGCCGCCACCGCCCTCACCAACATCAAGACAGCCATTGATGCAGTGGCCAACGACCGCGCTGCTGTCGGTGCCAACGTCTCGGTGCTCAGTTCCTACAACGACCAGTTGTCGGTGCTGAAAGACACCCTCCTCACGGCCAACAGCCGGATCAAGGACGTGGATGTCGCCGAGGAAAGTTCCAATTTCGCGAAATACAACATCCTGGTGCAGGCCGGCACCGCCATGCTGGCGCAGGCCAACCAGACGCCGCAATCGGTCCTCAAACTGATCGGCTGACGCGAATCGGACGCTTCCAAGCCCGGTGGATTCCGCATCCACCGGGCCTTTTGCTTTTTGGGTCCGGCGGGAGCCGGCGCTGCCTTGAGCCCGCGTCCGGGAGCCACGCCGAAATGATTCGCCCGGTGTGCGGGGCAGGAATGCGGGCTTGCCGCGGCGGACGGTCGCCTCAGTCTGTTGCCCACACTTTCCATGAAACCGTTTCCCCGCGTTCTCGCCGCCGTCCTCGGTGTTCAACTGGCCCTCAGTCTGGCGCAGGCCCATTCGGCCATTGAGCCGGTCGCCAAGCCGGACAATTGGTGGCAGGACCGTCACGCGTCGTTCAACACCAACGTCGCCGCGCTCGGGACCCAATCGCAGGTGATCTTCATCGGCGATTCAATCACCCAGGGCTGGGAAGGAGAGGGGAAAGACGTGTGGGCCAGACATTACGCCCACCGGAACGCCATCAACCTCGGCATTGGCGGCGACCGCACGCAGCACGTCCTGTGGCGGCTGGAGAACGGCAACCTGACCGGCCTGAAACCCAAGGCGGCGGTGGTGATGATCGGCACCAACAATTCCAACGGCGAGGACAACACCCCCGAGCAGATCGTGGACGGCGTCCGGGCCATCGTGGACAAGCTCCGGTCGAAATTGCCCGGGACGAAGGTGCTGCTGCTGGCGATCTTTCCCCGCAGCGAGAACTTCAGCGTCCAGCGCGGCAAACTGGCCCAGATCAACCAAGTGCTCCAGCGGGCGGCGGATGGTCAGAACGTGATCTGGGTGGACTTCGGCCACCGGTTCCTCAACGACGACGGCACCATGCCGCGGGAACTGATGCCGGATTACCTGCACCTGTCGAAGCGCGGATACGAGATCTGGGCCGAGTCCATCGAGGCGCAGTTGTCCGCGATTCTGGGCGACGTGCCGGTGAAAGGTTCGGGAGACAGTGCGGGCGCCTTGAGCGGCGACTGGGTGCTGACCATTCCGGGACCGGATGGCAGCCCGCTGAACTTTCCCGCGACGCTGAAGCAGGAGGGCGACCGCCTGACCGGACGGGTTGCCCGCGGCGAGCAGGCCGGAAAATTCCTGGAACTTCAGGACGGCAAGGTGGACGGCGCGAAGGTGAGCTGGACCATCAAGCGCGACCGGGACGGCGGCGGCACCATGGTTTACCGGATGTCCGGCACGCTGGTGGACGGCAAACTGACAGGAAAGACCGAGGCCGAAATGGACGGCAATCCCCTCACCACCGAGTGGAGCGCGAAGCGGAAGTGACTGCGGGCCGGGGGCGGCCGGCTCGCCTAGGGCAACTCCTTGGCGGCCGGGGGCAGCCACGGGGACACCAGATTCAGCTCCTGAGCGGAGAGGTTTTCGAGGCGGAGCTTCCGGGCGAGGGAACGGGCCGCGGTGTGGTCGCCGGATTCGCCCAGCGCGGCGATCCGGACCACAGTCCAGGCGGCCGGGGCGGTCTCCCAGTCGATGCCGGCCGATTCAAAGCGCTGGGCTGCCCGGTCCGGTTGGCGGGCGCGGAGGAGAAACAACGCCTTGGCGGCCGCAAGCCAGGCCTCGTCCTTTGCCTTGGGTTCCCAGTATTCCAAAATGCGGCTGGACGCATCCGGCTCGAGCTCCAGCAACGCCTGATAAAACGCGAGCGGCAGTTCATGTTCCAACTGCCCCGGCCGGAGGGAGGCGAGGCGGCGAAGAGCCAGATAGATTCCCCGCGGATCGTTTTTGCCCTGGGCGATCCTGAGCAGTTGGGCCGCGGCCTGAGGGGCGGTCGCCGGGTTCGGCAGGAGGTGATTCCAGCATTCGATCGCCGTCTCCGTGGCGCCCGCGTTCTCCGCCTGCACAGCCAGCGCCTTGACCGCGACCGTATCCTGCCCGCAGGAAGCGAGGGCGGTGCGCCACAGTGCCGGCGTCTCGTTGGTCAGGTAGGCGAGGGCGGCCGCGGTTGCCCAGTAGGTGTCGCGGGAGGCGGCGGAAAGGGGCTGCCGGGGATGCTTGAGAATGCGTTCCATGCCCGCCGTGTCGCGCAGGGAGGCAAGGGCACCCAGCCGAAAGGCGGCCAGATTCCGGTCGGTGAGCGCGAGGTCTTCCGGCAACAGCGCCAGCACGGCCGCATATTCGCCCGCCGCGCCGAGGCGTTCGGCTGCGACCATGCGTTCCCACAGGTTCAGTTCCCGTTCCAAACCGCCCTGCAACCCGGCGACGGCCTTTGCGGGCGTGCCTTCGCCGCGCCGGAGTGACACCAGCGTCAAGGCCAGCCTTTCACCGAAGCTCGGCACCGGGTTTCGCCTCATCAATTGGGCGATCAGCCCAAGGTCAGCGGGGCTGGGACGGTCATCCAGCATAAGTGCGAAGGCGGCATCCACTCGCACCTGGTTGGTGGCCGCCATCAGCGCATAGAGCCGGCCCCGCGCCGCGATGCGCTGGGCCGGGCGCTGGCTGGCGAGTTCGAGCCGCGCGACCCGCAGTTCCGCCTCGCTGTCCCGGGGATTGCGCGTGATGGCGTCCAGGGCTGCCTCTCGGGCCTTGGGCAGATCGCCCTCCCGCTCGAACAGTTCGGACAGCACCAGCAGCACCTCCGCATCGTTGGGCGTGCCGTAATGCAGCGGCTTGAGGACTTCGCGGGCCAGTTCGGTGCGGTCGCAGTGGATGGCCAGTCGTGCGTATTTCAGCAGGTCTTCCCGCGTGGCGGCGCCCAACTGGCGAAGCTGATGCCAGTGGAACAGCCCATCGGAGTGCCGATAGCGCGAGTAATGGTCGCCGTTGAGCCGCAGGACTTCCGGCAACAAGGGCGCCAGATTGTTGGCGGCCCGCAGGTTGCCGAGGAAGCCTGTCATGTCGTTGGTCGCCTGCGCCGCCTGCGCCTGCCGGACAAAGGTCAAGGCCTGGTCCCGTCGCCATGCCCGCCACGCCGGCTTGGCACCCACCACGATCGCCAACAGCAGAAGCGGGAGGGCCAGCAGGCCCAAGGCGATCAGCCGGGGGCCGTGTTTGAGGCGCTTAAGTTCGTTGGAATCGGAGTCGGACAAGGGAGGACTCAGCGCAGGTGGAACGCCCAGCGGAGACGGGCAAGCGGAGCCCTTGGCGCGATTGGGAGCCCCACAGCTGAATCCATCTGCGTCTCCGGCCTTCGGTTCGCCGAGGGGGCGTTCGTGAGCTGGCACGGATGATTCGTCAGGGCCGATGGCGACGCCGGAGCCAGCCTTGGCCCATCAGGGCCAACCCAAATCCGGCTGCGGCCCACGTTCCCGCTTCAGGCACTGGTGGCGGCACCGTGAAGGTGTATCCGGAGATCGTGCCCCATTCCTCGAAACCACCGTTTTCGGCATAATCTAGGCCGCCTAGAGTTCCCACACCCCCAACCATGGACCACAGGTATACATACCAGGTGCCGTTCCAGCCGGACACGCTTGTGAATCTTGTCTGGGGCACGAGAAAGGCATAGTCGGCCTTGCCGCTGCCCGAGGCAGAGGGAACTGCCCGGCCGAGCACCGTCACGTCGCGGGTCGTGGTATCCAGTTCGTAAACCTTGGTGGCGCCTGATCCGGTCAGGCTGGCGTAGCCGGTCGGGTTGTTGATCGGCGAGGAACTGACCCAGACTTCCAGCTCGTCGATGGACAGGTAGTCATTGATCGAGCTGTTGGGCTCATTGATGTCGAATCCGAAGGAATAGAATGCTCCGGAAACGTTGCCTTGAGTCGTAGACGTCAGGATTTTGGTGGAGCCCGAACTGGCATCGCCACGCAGGAAAAAGGTTTGGGACTGATCCAACTCCAGTTTCATGGGATTCTGGAGGGATTCGCTGTTGAATCCTTCCGCTTGGGTCGCGGCGCCCGGATCGTTGCCGCCACTGACATCCTGCTGGCGGAGAAAGGTGTTGAAGATGCCGGTGCCGGTCGCGGTGGTGGACGTGACCTGAAACAGATAGGCGCCATCCACCAAAACCGAGGATCCGTCGGTGGTGAGATTGTAAGTCAGTGACTGGGCCATGCCCGTGGCACACCCCAGCGCCGCAGTCACCGCCAGCAGAACTCTGGTTCGTATATTTTTTCCCATTGATGCCTTTAAGGCGAAAACCCGGAGATGTCGTCAGCTCCGGGTTTGATAATCGAGTCTCTGCCAATTTGTGGGCAAAGGTCAATCGCCGGGTATATAGTCACATTTGGTTACCTTCGGGCGGTCCCGACGTGTGTAGCCTCCGATCGTTCATGGGCATGGGTTCGGTGTTGGGAAAAGCAGCGTAAACCAACCGGGTAATTGGGTTTGGAACCGGACTGCCGGGAGAAACCATCTACTGGCTTTTCGCGATTATTCCGCGCCACCGATCGCCGCATGCTGGTCAGGTTCTATGAAGTTTCATCGTTCAACTCGTTCCATGCTCGTGCCGGCCATCGGCAGCGGGCTCATGTTCACGGTCGGCCTTTTTTCAGCGCTGGGTGGTCCCGGACGCGGTGCGGATGCCGACCGCTTTCCCAACCTCAGGCTGCGGGGGCCGGTCGCCGGTGCCGCCGCGGTCGCGGAACTCGGGCAACATCTGCCCGCGGTGGCGGCCGCCTACGGTGTGGAGGCAGCTTCCCTGCGAACGCTGTTCCTGCGGGACCGGGACTTGGCGGCCGATGCGGCCGGGCGCCTGCATTACCTCGATTCCACCGTGGCGCTCGGACCGGTCGGAGGGGCCGCGGGCGCGCCCGCCGTGTCGGCGATTGATCCGGCTTCGGCGTTCACGTTGCACAGCCGCCCCGGGGCGAGCCGGACCATTTACCTCGATTTTGACGGCCACACGATGAGCGGCAACGGGTGGACGGTGAACTACAACGGCGGCGCGAACATCGTCGCGCCGGCGTTCGACACCGACGGCAATCCGGGCGTGTTCGGGACCGCCGAACGCAACGTCATCATCGAGACGTGGCAACGGGTGGCCGAGGACTATGCGCCCTTCGACGTGGACGTCACCACCGAGCTGACGAACGAAGCGCTGCTGACCCGCAGCGGCAGCACCGACACGGTGTTCGGAACCAGGGTGCTGGTCAGCCCGATCAGCCAATACTGGGGCGCCTATGGCGGCATCGCCTATGTCGGCGTGTTCGATGCGGTTGGCGACTACTACAAGCCGGCGTTGGTGTTTCCTGAAAACCTTGGCTGGTCGGCCAAGAACATCGCCGAGGCGGCCTCGCACGAGGCGGGACACAACCTCGGCCTGAGCCATGACGGAACCGCCAGCGTGGGCTACTACTCCGGACACGGCTCCGGCGAGACCGGTTGGGCGCCGATCATGGGCGTCGGCTATTACCAGAACCTGTCGCAATGGAGCCGCGGCGAATATCTCGGCGCCAACAACACGGAGAACGACTTGGCGATCATTTCGACCTATGGACTGCCTGCCCGTCCCGACGACCACGGCGACACGCAGGCCACCGCGTCTCCATTGGCTGGCAGCAGTTCGCTGAGCGGTTCCGGCGTGATCGGCACCGCGGCCGACGTGGACGTTCACTGGTTCTCAGTCGGGGCGACTTCCTCGATTACGCTCAACGTGGCGGCCGCGAATCCCGGTCCGAATCTGGACATCATCGCCGAACTTCGCGATGCGGCCGGGGCCCTGCTGGGCACGGCCAATCCGGCCGCCAGCGTCAATGCGGCCTTCACGGGCACCCTGAACGCGGGCACCTACTACGTCACGGTCGGTGGTGCCGGTCTGGGCGATCCTCTCGGCACGGGCTATTCCGACTACGGTTCGTTGGGCCAGTATTCCATCACCGGCACGGTGGCGGTTCCCAATGCGGCTCCGACCGCGGTCATCGCCGCGACGCCGGTGAGTGGCACCGCGCCGCTGGTGGTCAGCTTCAGCGGCTCCGGCTCCTCCGATCCGGACGGCTCCATTGTTTCCTACGCCTGGAACTTCGGTGACGGCACCACCGCGACCGGTGTCTCCGTGAACAAGACCTACGGCACAGCGGGCAACTACACCGCCACGTTGACCGTGACCGACGATCGGGGCGCCACTGCCAGCGCCACGCGGTCCATCGCCGTCAGTGCGCCGCCGCAGATCGTCAAGGTGAGGTCCATCGTGCTGACCAAGAGGCTCTCGAAGGGCAAATACACCGCGAGCGCCGTGGTCACCGTCGTGGATCAGAACGGCAACCTCGTCGGCGGTGTCACCGTCAACGGCGCGTTTTCTGGCGCGGTGAGCGGCACCCGGTCGGGCACGACGGCCACGTCCGGCAGGACCCTCGGCACGGTGACCCTGACTTCGGCGACGTTCACCGCCAACACCGCAGTCACTTTCACCATCACCAGCCTGAGCAGGTCGGGCTATACCTACAGTGCCGCGAACAACGTGGTCACTTCGGTGACCATCCCGTAGGGGTTTGCCGGTCGGATACGGCGGCGGGCAGATGCCCGCCGCCTTTTTTTTGCCGCCGTTTCCCTGACCAATGTTGCAACGTGCGTGTCCGGAATGGTTTCCGGGCCGGTAATGAATTCTGGCGATGGTTGCAGCGGCCTCAGTTCAGCATACTGTCGCCCGTAACCGCCACGTCGGTCTTTTCCTCCACGGGTGCGTTAACGGCGAGGTCCCCCCGGCCTCGCCGTTTCATTTTTTCCGACGGTCCATGAGCCGTTGTGGCTGGCGGGCGGATGTTTTGTCTCCGTCGTCCGGTGCTGCGAATTGTAATCAAAAGTAGGTATGTCAGCCGGGCGCGAACCCCCAAACTAATCACCTTTGGCGATTCAAAAGTGGGTGGTTCGGGCGGATAGGTGAGGGCGAACAACACACCCCACATGTTGAAGTTCGTTAAATCTCTCTGGATCGCGATGCTGGCCGCCGCCGCGACGTTCACCTCCTGCGTCCGACTCGACGCCGGCAACGGCGCCGCCGCCAAAGCCCCTGCGCCGGCCCCAACTGTCCTCACGGCCCCGGCCGCTCGTTAGGACACCGGAATATCGGTCCAGCCCGCAACCTCTGAAATGGTCCACCCCCACCATGAACGCCCCCACCTTGTCCCGTTCCCTCGCGGTGCTTGGCCTTGCCGCCGGCCTTTCTGCTCCTCCCGCCCTGGGCGGACCTGACCTTGGCGCCGGCCACCGGGATTTTCCCCAAATCCGGCTGAGGCAACCGGAGCGGGGAAGTTCCGCGGTGGACCAATTGGGCACCGCCTTGCCGCAGATCGCCCGTTGCTACGGTGTCTCCGCAACTGAACTGCGTTTGAGGTTTTTGACCGATCCGAGCTTGGCCGCCGACCAGTCAGGCCGACTTCACTACGCTGAACCTGTGCCGCAGGCGGTGGAAGTTCCATTCGCCACGGGCAGTGGGGCTCCGCTGATCGCCCCGGAACACACGTTCCAACTGCACAGCCGTCCGGGCGCGAAGCGGACAATCTTCCTCGATTTTGACGGCCATGTGCTCAGTGGCACGGGCTGGAACATGAACTACAACGGCGGCGCGGATATCGTGGCCCCGCCGTTCGATCTGGACGGCGATCCTTCCACTTTCAATGCCGCCGAACAGGCCGTGGTGCAGGAAGTATGGCTGCGGGTGGCCGAAGACTTTGCCCCGTTCGACGTGGACGTGACCACGGAGTTTCCGGGTGAAGATCGCCTTTCCCGGCCCATTTGGTCGGATGACGTGTTCGGCACCCGGATCCTGATCAGCCCGATCAGCTCCTACTTCGGCAGCTACGGCGGCCTGGCCTATGTGGGCACGTTTGACGACATCGGCGACCTCTACAAAACAGCGCTTGTGTTCCCCGAGCGACTTTCCGGCCGGGCCAAGTTCATCGCGGAGGCGGCGGCGCATGAGTGCGGCCATTCGCTTGGGCTCAATCACGATGGCGTGACGGGCGGTTCCTCCTACTACGGCGGCCACGGCACCGGTGAGACCTACTGGGCGCCGCTGATGGGCGTGGGCTACTACGCCAGCCTGACCCAGTGGAGCCGCGGCGAATACCCGGGCGCCAACAACTTCGAGGACGACTTGGCCGTGATGGGCAGCTTCGGCCTGCCCCGACGTTCAGATGATCACGGCAATGTTGCGGAATCAGCCACATCGGTCGCGGAAAGCGGCGGTTGGAGCCGCTTGGGCGTCATTGAGGGCGCCGGCGACGTGGATGCATTTCAGTTCACCGCGATAGGCGGTTCCTGGCAACTGTCGGCGAGTCCGGCTGCGGTAGGTGCCAATCTGGACCTTGCGTTGGAAGTTCGGGCGGCAGACGGAACGGTCGTGGCCGTCGCCGACCCCGGCGAAACCGTCGCGGCGAGCCTGACCGTGGAGCTTCCCGACGGCCTCTACACGGTGCTGGTTCGCGGCACGGGGTTGGGAGATCCATTTGCCGGCGGCTATTCCGGCTACGGTTCGCTGGGACATTATCGTGTGTCTGCGGAACGGTTGACTGTGCCGGACAGCCGGCCGGAGGTGCTGACGGCAGTTCCGCCGGTGGCGGTGGCCTCGTTCAGTGCGACCGTTGGGGAGGCCGGCATCACTGCGTTCAGCTTCGACGGTGCGCCTTCCTACGATTCCGACGGGTCCGTGGTGGGCTATTTGTGGGACTTCGGCGATGGCACCACGGCCGGCGGAGCGCAGGTGACCAAGGTCTTTGCGGCCGCTGGTGAGTATCAGGTCACGTTGACGGTGACGGATGATTCCGGCCTGACCGGCTCGATGGCGGGCGTCATCACTGTGGCGGCACCGAACATTCCACCCACGGCCCTTGCCAGTGTCAGCGCCTCGACGGCCATCGCGCCGGCGACACTGACGTTCGATGGCTCCCGGTCGGCCGACCCCGACGGCACCTTGGTCGCGCATGTTTGGACGTTCTCCGACGGGACCACCGCGGCCGGTAGCACGGTCGCCAAGGTGTTCACCCAGCCCGGGACCTACAGTGCGGTGCTGACCGTGACGGATGATCGCGGAGCCACCGCATCCACGACGCTGGTGGTCAATGTCACCGAGCTCAAGAGCACCCAGCTCCGCGTGGCCAGCATCGGGCTGGCCCAGGTAAGGTCCGGCACCAAGTCCCTCGGCAGGGCAACTGTGCAGGTGACCGATACCGCGGGCAGACCGGTGGCCGGCACGAAGGTTTCGTTCCGATGGTCGGGGGTGGTTTCCGGAACCGGGTCGATCCTTACCGATGCCACCGGCGCAATCGCGGTAAATTCGAAGGCGTTCTCGAACGGTGGCACGCTGACTTTCACCGTCACCGGACTGAGCAAATCCGGCTACACCTACACGTCGGCCGACAACGCGGTGACGACGGTCTCAATCGCCGCCGGGAGAACGGGACGCTGAGGCTCCGGTAACATTTCCGGCCCTGCGGCCCGGGCCATTGCGCCCGGGGCCGGGTCGAAGACGCCAAGGATCGGTGGTCAACCCACCGGGAGAATGGCGCGGCAAGGTCCCCCAAACCTTGCCGCGCTTTCGGCTTTTTCCCGAACGGTGCCCCGTCCCGTCCCGGTTGCGGAGCTCGTGGCCCGGTGTCGCGGCACACCTTTACGATGCCTTAACAATTCTCCGGGCGACTGACATCCGGGCTTTACCCATGCTGCGCACGTTCCCGCCGTTGACGGCCTCCGCAAGCCCCGGTTGGTGGGTAAACTGAAGCTCCGCCTCCGGGGGCAAGGATTCTGGTAACCGGACTCCGGTCGGAGGCGTCATTGGCTGCGCATCCGCGTAAAATTTTGTCTCAAACCATTGGTTTCAAAGCACACATGAAAAAACTGTCGCATCTCCTGTTTGCCGCCGGCCTGACCGCGGCGCTCACCCTCGGTTCGGCAACCTTGCTGGGCCAGGACGCCAACAACAATGACCAGGGCGGCCGGCGCAATCGCCAGGGCGTCCCCGGAGGTCCGGGTGGTCCCGGTGGCCCGGGCGGCGGGAACTTCGATCCGGAACAGATGCGCCAGCGCATGATGGAGCGGGTGCGGGAGCAGTTCGGCGTCAAGGATGACGAGGAGTGGAAACTCATCTCCGAGCGCATCGAGAAGGTCAGCGCGGCCCGGCGCGAAGTGGGCGGCATGGGCATGCGTTTCGGCGGCGGCCGCGGCGGCGGCCCCGGTGGAGGCGGCGGTGGTGGCGGCCGCGGAGGATTCGGCGGCGAAGCCAGCCCGGAAGCGACAGCTCTCCAGACCGCGATCGAGAACAACGCCTCGGCGGACGACATCAAGGCCAAGCTCGCCAAGTATCGCGAATCCCAGAAGGCCAAGGAGGAAAAGCTGGCGAAGGCCCAGGCGGAATTGCGCGAAGTGCTCACGGTGAAGCAGGAAGCGGCCGCGGTGCTGGCCGGCTACCTGAAGTAAGCTCGCGGTCCCGGATTCCAAGATTTCCCCCCCACTGGCCCATGGCTGAAGCCGGATCACTCGAGCAGTTGATCGAACGCATGGTGGCCGACAGGCAACTGTCGGCCGCCGACGCACGTTCGCTCGCGCAGGCGACCAACGGCGATCGGGTGGGCAATTCCGAAGCCGAGGTGCTCCAGTGGGTCGCGGGCGAATACGGCGTGCCCTTCAACCCGCTGGAGGAAGTGGAACCGGACAAACAGGTGCTGGGGCTGTTCCCGGCCCGTATCCTCCTCAAGGAGGAACTGCTGCCCCTCCGGCGCCAGAACGGCGTCGTCGAGGTGGCGACCAGCCGGCTGTTCGCCACTCAGGGATTCGACGTGCTGAAGACCATGACCGGACTGCGCCTGCAGCCGGTCCTGGCTCCCCGCGAGGCCATCCAGCGTGAGATGAAGAAGCGTCTGGGTGTCGGCGCGGACACGATCGACACGCTGGCGGAGGAGGGCGGTTTCCAGTTCGTGGACGAAGGGGCGGACGAGGACGGCGATCTCGATTCGGCCGCGGAAGACGCCTCGATCATCCGCTTCGTCAACCAGTTCCTCAAGGACGCCATCGAACTGCGCGCCTCGGACATTCATCTGGAACCGTTCGAGGACGAGCTGCGCATCCGCTACCGCATTGACGGTGTGCTGCAGGAGGTGCCCGTGCCGGCGCAGATCAAGCGGTTCCAGCCGGCCATCGTCTCCCGCGTCAAAATCCTCAGCCACCTGAACATCGCGGAGAAACGCCTGCCGCAGGACGGCCGGATCAAGGTGCGCATCGAGGACGCCGAGGTGGACATCCGGGTATCCATCATCCCGATGCTCCACGGCGAGGCGGTGGTCATGCGTCTGCTCCGGCAGAACTCGACGCTTCGGACCATGAAGGACCTCGGCATGGCGCCGCGGGAGCTGAACTGCTTCAACCAGGTCCTGCAGTTGCCCCACGGCATCATCCTGGTCACGGGACCGACCGGTTCCGGCAAGACCTCGACGCTTTACACGGCCTTGGCGGCGATCAATGACACCGAGCGGAAGATCATCACCATTGAGGATCCGATCGAGTATCAGCTCCGGGGCGTGAACCAAATCCAGGTGAACGAGAAGTCGGGCCTAACGTTCGCCCGGGGCCTGCGCTCGATCCTGCGCCATGACCCCGACGTGGTGCTGATTGGCGAAATCCGCGACGCCGAGACGGCCCAGATCGCCGTGCAGGCTTCCCTAACGGGTCACTTGGTCTTCTCAACGCTGCACACCAACGATGCGGCCGGCGCCTGCACCCGGTTGGTGGATATGGGAGTGGAGCCCTACCTGGTCGCCTCTTCGCTCGAAGCGGTGCTCGCCCAGCGTCTCGTCCGCGTGCTGTGCAAGCACTGCAAGCAGGTGGACACGTCGCCCACGGCCCAGGCGTTCAAGGTGAAGCTGGGCATTCCCGCGGAACATCCCACCTACCGTTCGGTCGGCTGCCGCGAATGCCGCAACACCGGTTTCCACGGCCGGCACGCGATCTACGAATGGATGGATTCCAGCAACGAAATCCGGCAGCTCATCCTGAACAGTGCCTCCACCGACACGATCCGCGATGCCGCGCGTCGTGATGGCATGCGCACCCTGGCCGAAGACGGCTGGCGTTTGGTCCGGCAGGGGTTGACCACGGTGGAGGAGGTGCTGAGCGTGACCACGGCGAAGGAAGTTTCCCGCACCTCGGTGGATGAACGTTCCGAGGGTGGCGGGGCCACGGCGGCTGAACTGGCGGTTTCCCGCGACTGAACATGCCGGTCTTCGCATACAAGGCTTTGCAGGGCGACGGTCGCGCCATCGAGGGCGAGATCGAGGCCGGCGGCCGCCACGAGGCCCTCAAGCTGGTCGAGGGCCGCGGTCTTCGCCCCATCCGGATGGCGGAGCGCAACGGCGTGGCGAAACCGGCATCGCGTCCGGCGCCCAAGGCCAAGGAACCGGCCAAGGAAGCCAAGAAGGAATCCAAGCCCGCCGCCGCGTCCGCGCCGAAGTTCTCGCTGGGCGGCCCGGGCAAGATCACGCCGCGAATCCTGGAAAACTTCACCCGCCTGCTGGCCAGCCTGCTGGCCGCCGGCGTGCCGTTGAGCCGCGCGCTGACCATCATGACCCGGGAGGCCGCGACGCCGCTGGCGGGCGAGAAGTGGAAGGCGGTTCACGACGGCGTGGTGGACGGCCTTTCGCTCACCGACGCGATGTCCCGGCAGCCCGACGTGTTCCCGCGTGTCTATGTCGCGATGGTGGAGGCGGGCGAGGCCGGCGGCTTCCTCGACGTGGTGCTCGGGCAGATCGCCGACTTCCAGGCGCGCGAGGGCGAAATGAAGTCCAAGGTCATCAACGCGCTGCTGTATCCGGTGATCATCCTGGTGCTGGCGATCGCGGTGCTGATCTTCCTGCTGGTGTTCTTCATCCCGCGCTTCCAGCTGATCTTTTCCGGCTTTGGCGGCCAATTGCCTTTGATCACCCGGGTCATCGTGGGTGTGAGCGAGTTCATGCGCAGCTACGGGCTGCTGGGTGCGCTGGGTATCGGCATCGGCCTGTTCATGCTCCGCTCCTGGTTTGCCTCCGAAGCCGGCCGGCGGTCTTGGGAGGGCGGCATCCTCAAGGCCCCGGTGATCGGACCGCTGGTGGCGCAGTTCGCCATGTCGCGTTTCTGCCGGATGCTCGGGACACTCCTGGGTGCCGGCGTGCCGCTCATCGCCGGGCTGAACGTCGCCCGTCGTTCCATCGGAAACCAAATCCTCGTGGACGCGGTCTCCAATTCCATCGACCGCGTGAAGGAAGGCAAACAGCTCGGACCTAGCCTCGGCGACTGCCGGGAGCTGTTCTCCGGGGCGACCTTGGAGATGATCTCCGTCGCCGAGGAAAGCGGCCGCCTGGATCAGGAGCTTGTCCGCATCGCCAACGTCACTGAGGGCGACCTTGACCGTCAGCTCAAGGCGGCCGTCTCGATGGCCGAGCCGCTGATGCTCTTCATGGTCGCCGCGTTGGTCGGCGTCATCGTCATCGGCATGGTGCTGCCCATCTTCTCGCTCCAGGACCAGATCAAGTGAACCCTGAATTTCCCCGCCCGATTCCCATGAACACAACCGCTCGAACAAATCCTGTCTCCCGCCGCCGCTCCGCGCGCGGCTTCACGCTCATCGAACTGCTGCTGGTGCTCGTCATCCTCGGCGTGCTCGCGGCCATCGTCGTGCCGAAGTTCGCCGGCCGGACCGAGCAGGCCCGCGAGGCCGCGGCGAAGACCCAGATCGCCACCTTCGGCACCGTGCTGGACGCCTTCGAGGTGGACAACGGCTACTATCCCAAGGGCAAGAACGGCCTGGGCGATCTCGTCCAGGCGCCGCGGGACGCCAAGAACTGGCGCGGACCCTACATCAAGGAAGTGCCGAAGGATCCGTGGGGCAACGACTACGTTTACGAGTGCCCGGGCAAGAACAACCCCACGTCCTACGACATCACCTCCATGGGCCCGGATGGACAGCTTGGGGGCACCGATGACATCAACAACTGGACTACGAAGCGCTGAACGCCGCCGCCGCGCCTTCACGCTGATCGAGCTGGTGCTCGTGATGACGCTGATGGTCGTCGTGATGGCCCTCGTAGCGCCTTCGCTGGGCAACTTCTTCCGCGGAAGAAACCTTGATTCCGAATCCCGCAGATTCCTCGCGCTCTGTCGCTACGCCCGCAGCCGGGCGGTGTCGGAGGGCGTGCCCATGCTGCTGTGGCTCGATCCGGACCGGCGGCTCTACGGCCTCACCGAGGAATATGGGTTCGGCCAGCCGGACCAGAAGCCGATGGAATACGCGCTGGAGCCCGACGTGGAATTCCAGTTCGACCAGCGGGGATTCACGACCGGACTGCCGGCGCCGACGCTGCCCCGGACGCTCAATGCGGGCGCCAACGCCGTGGCGATCCGGTTTCAGCCGGACGGATTCATCAGCGAATCGAGCCCCCAGAGCCTGTGGTTCCGGGAAAAGGACAAAGACGGAAACCGCCGGGAAGACGGTGACCGGCGCCAGATCTGGATCACACAGACCGTCAACCGCGTCAGCTATGAGGTGCAGACCAACAACGTCGCCTTCGTGCGCCGCTGACCGCGCCGAGTCCGGCTTCACGCTGGCCGAGGCGCTGGCAGCACTGGCGTTCCTCGCCATCGTCATTCCCGTGGCGGTGCACGCGGTGCAGGTGGCCAGCCTCGCCGGACAGGTTGCGGACCGGAAACTGGTCGCCGCGCGGGTCGCCGACCGGTTGCTCAACGAGCTGATCGTCACCGGCCAGTGGAAGCAGTCCGCCTCGAGCGGCACGGTCGAGGAGAATGCCCGGGTCTTCCGTTGGAACCTGCGCAGCGAATCCTGGGACCGGGATTCCCTGCGGCTGCTGACGCTGCAGGTGAACTTTCAGGTCCAGGGCAAGGACTACGACGTCCAGCTCAGCACCCTCATGGACAACAACCAGCAGTGAACCGCGCCCGCGCCAACGTGAACTCCGCTTCGGCCCACCTCCTGGTGGGACGGTTGGGTGCGTTCACGCTGATCGAGCTGCTGCTGACGATCGTCATTTTCGCCGTCATCCTGGCCTCCATCAACGCGGTGTTCTTCGGCGCCATGCGGCTCCGCCAAAAGTCGGCCGATGCCGCGGCCAAGGCGCTGCCTCTGGAACTCACTCTCGCGACTCTGCGCCGTGACTTGTCGGGAATCGTCAGGCCGGGCGGCACGTATGCCGGCATTCTGGACAGCGCGGCCAATATCCAGGGGCTGAACGAGCAGAATGTCGGCACGGAAATCTTCACGACCTCGGGTGTGTTCCGGGATCCGCAGCCATGGGCGGAGATCCAGAAAGTGGCCTACGTGCTGCGCGATCCGACCAACCGATTGGGCACCGTGGGGCGTGACCTTGTCCGCGTGGTGAAACGCAATCTCGCCCCGGCGGCGGAAGAACAACCCGAGGAGCAGCGCCTGCTCTCCGAGGTCAACCGGATCGACTTCTTGTTCTTCGACGGCACGGGTTGGCGGACGTCGTGGAATTCGACCAACGATTTGACGACGCTGCCCCGCGCCATCCGCGTGGAAATCACCCTGGAACCGGAGCGGCTGCAGGGTGCGGAGGCCCAGACGGCGCGCACGGTGAACTCGCAGTTCCGGCAACCCATCCAGCTGGTGGTGCCGGTCATGGTCGCCGCGGTGACCAACCAGACCGCCAGCGCGGAAGACCCGACGGGAGGTGCCCTGTGAACCTGTCTCCGGGCCAATCCCGATCCTGCCGCCGCGGCTCGGCGCTGATCATCACGCTGTGGGTGGCGTTCGGCCTGGTGGCATTGGCCCTGTATTTCGGCAATACCAGCAGCCTGGATCTCCGGGCGGCCGACAACCGGGTCGCGGCTTTGGAGGCGGAACACGCCGTCGAGGGAGCGGCGCGCTATGCTGCGTTCCTGCTGGCCAACCTGCAGCAGCCGGGCGTCTTGCCGGACGTGAGGACCTACCAGCGCGAGGCTGCCCAGATCGGGAACGGCACGTTTTGGTTTGTGGGCCGGGACCCGCAGGCCACCCAGCTGACCACGGACCAGCCCTATTTCGCGCTCGTGGACGAAGCCTCCAAACTCAGCCTGAACACCGCGACCGCTGCGATGCTGGAGCTCTTGCCGCGCATGACGCCGGAGCTCGCGAGTGCGATTGTGGACTGGCGCGACACGGATTCGGACCCCACCGAACTGGGCGCCGAGGAGGACACCTACCTGCTGCGCAATCCGGGCTACTACTGCAAGAACGGTCCCTTCGAAAGCGTGGACGAGCTCCGTCTCGTGAATGGCGCCGATGCCGAAATCCTTTACGGCGAGGACCTCAATCGGAACGGCGTGCTCGACCTGAACGAAAACGACGGCAACGAGACCCTGCCGGTGGACGACCGCAACGGCCGGCTTGATCCGGGAGTGCTCGAATACTTCACGGCCTTCACCAAGGAGCCGCTGACCACGACCAATGGCACCCAGCGGGTCAACATCCGCCAGAACCCGGGTTCCAATCAGCAACTCCGCACGCTGATCGAGACGGCGTTGGGTTCCAGCCGCGCCAATCAGATTCTCAACCAGTTCGGCGGCGGCGGTGGGCCGGGTGGGGGCGGCAATGTGACTGTCAACAGCGTGCTGGAGTTTTACATCCGCAGCGGCATGAGCCTGGACGAATTCGCCCTGATCGAAGCCGACATTTTTTCGGCCCAGGGCAACGCGGCTCCCGAGGGGCTCGTCAACGTCAACACCGCCAGTGAGCAGGTGCTGGCCTGCATTCCCGGAATCGGCGTGGACCTGGCGCCGTCGGTCGTGGGCTACCGGCAGTCCAACACCAGCCGCCTCAACACCGTGGCGTGGGTGGCCGAAGTCCTCGGCCGCCAAAATGCCATTCAGGCCGGACGCTACCTGACCGGTCGCAGCTACCAGTTCACGGCCGACATCGCCGCGGTCGGGCATTTGGGCCGTGGTTATCGCCGGACCCGCTTTGTGTTCGACCTTTCCAGCGGGGTCCCGCAAATCATCTACCGGCAGGATCTCAGTGACTTTGGCTGGGCGTTGGGCCGGCAGGCAAAACTGCAACAGCAACAGTTGGCGATGAATACCCGATGAAGGATTTGCTCCAGAAAAAGCGGCCGCAGTCGGTCCTCGGACTGTCGTTCGACGGGACGAAAGTCGAGGCCGTGGTCGTCCGGCGCAGCAACGGCTCGGCGGAGATCGGTCAGACCGCGGTCTGCACCTTGGGTGCCGACTGGACCAAGCTGGACCCGGCCAAGGCTGGCGCCGACCTCAAGGCCCAGCTGGAGGCCGCGGAAATCCGGGAGCGCAACTGTGTCGTCGCGCTGCCCACCGGCGGCCTGCTGTCGCTTCAGACGGTATTGCCCGAACTCTCGGAAGAGGACACCCAGAGCCTGCTTCAGCTGGAGGCGGAAAACGGCTTTCCGTTCGCGCCCGATCTGCTTGCCGTCGTGCATTCCCGGTTCCGTCCGGAAGGTGGCACCGGTTACGCCACTCAGTTGGCGTTGCCCCGCGAGCTGATCGACCGCCTGGAGGCGATGCTGCGGGCGGCGCGCCTGAATGCGGTGTCCTTCACGCCGGGCATCACCGCCCAACAGCCGCTGTCGGCCACCCGCGGCCAGGGCGTGGTCTCGCTGTTTGTCGGGGAGCGTGCGGTCGAACTGCTGATCGCTTGCGGCGGCGGCGTGGCCTCGGTGCGGGTGCTGGAGGCGCCCGTGGAAAGCGAGGGCGGCGAAGCCCGGGTTTCGGCCGATTCCGTGGGCCGTGATTTGCGGGTGACCTTGGGCCAGCTTCCCGCCGCCATTCGTGAGGACCTTTCCCAACTGCGCGTGTTCGGCGGCGCCGCGGCGGACCGGTTGGCAGCCGAGATCGCTCCGCGGGCAACGGCTCTGGGGCTTTCCGTGGAGCGGGTTATTCGCTTCGCGCCCGGTGAACTGGGCGTGAAGCTCGCCGAGTCCAC
>OFDN01000717.1_pt1 | contig 25221 bp, 29 predicted proteins | sample 1520971 | NCBI WGS metagenome assembly OFDN01 (sample SAMEA94257418, study PRJEB24077) | hot springs metagenome | biome: Aquatic biome; feature: Geographical feature; material: Water | place: India | collected 2012-06-12 | depth 5 m
GCTACAGCGCACCTTCGAACGGTGCGCTGTAGCGCACCCTACGACAACCCTTTGATTTCGTAGATGAGTTTTAGCGCCTCCATCGGGGTGAGTTCATCCGGGTGGACGTCCTTCAGCCGCTCCTCCACTGCTGAGGCCTTCTGCTTTGGCGGCGGCGGTGCAGGTGGCGCGGCGCGGAAGAGGGGGAGGTCGTCGATGAGCGTGGCCTGCTTGCCGCCTTCGCGGTCGCCTTTCTCCAGCGCGTCGAGGACGACCTTGGCGCGTTCGATGACAGAGGCCGGGAGGCCCGCAAGACGCGCGACCTGGACGCCGTAGCTGCGGTCGGCGGCACCTTCGCGGACTTCGTGCAGGAAGATGACCTCGCCTTCCCACTCCTTGACCGTGACAGTGGCGTTCCTGACGCCCGGCAGCTTGCCCGCGAGCGCGGTCATCTCGTGGTAATGCGTGGCGAAGAGGGCGCGGGAGCGGTTGACCTCGTGCAAGTGTTCGAGCGTGGCCCAGGCGATGGAGAGACCGTCGTAGGTTGCAGTGCCGCGGCCGATTTCGTCCAGGATCACCAGCGCGCGGTCATCGGCCTGATTCAGGATAGCGGCGGTTTCGACCATTTCGACCATGAAGGTGGAGCGCCCCCGGGCGAGGTCGTCGGAGGCTCCGACCCGGCTGAAGAGCTGGGAGACGAGGCCGATGCGGGCTGACGTAGCGGGGACGTGGGAGCCTGCCTGGGCGAGGAGGGCGATCAGGGCGTTCTGGCGGAGGAAGGTGGACTTGCCGGCCATGTTCGGGCCGGTCAGCAGCCAGATCGCGGGGGTGTCCTTGTCGGTCAGCGCGCAGTCATTGGCGACGAAGGGTTGGCCGTCCTTTCGGAGGGCGCGTTCGACGACGGGGTGGCGGCCCCCGGTGATCTGGAAGGCGCGGCTGTCGCCAACCTCTGGCTTGCACCAGTTCTCCTCGGCGGAAAGGTCGGCGAAGGCGGCGGCGAGGTCGATCTCGGCGAGTGCCCGGGCGGCCAGCGCGATGGGGGCGGAGTGGTCGAGGATTTCGCTTTTCAGGCCTGAATAGTGACGCTTTTCAATCTCCAGCGCGTGGTTGGCGGAGTTGAGGATGCGGGTTTCGAGGTCGGAAAGCGCGAGGGTGGTGAAGCGGACCTGACCGGCGGTGGTCTGGCGGTGGATGAAGAGCTCCGGCATGGCGCGCATGCGGTCTTCGTGGGTGGTGGTGGTCTCGATGAAGTAGCCCAGCACGTTGTTGTGCTTGATTTTCAGGGATTGGATGCCGGTGGCCTCGATGTAGTCGGCCTGCATCCGGGCGATGACGCCGCGGCCTTCGTCGCGGAGTGCGCGGGTGTCGTCGAGTTCGGGGTCGTAGAGGGGCGCGATGTAGCCGCCGTCGCGGGTGAGGAGCGGGGGTTCGGCGACGACGGCTTGGGTCAGGAGGGCGACGAGGGCGTCGTGACCGGTGAGGGATTGGGCGGCCTCACGTAAGAGGGGTGGGGCGACGGTGAGGAGGGTCGCGATGCGCCCGGCCTGTTCGAGACCGGCGCGGATGGCGGTCATGTCGCGGGGGCCGTCGCGGTCGAGGGCAAGGCGGGAGAGGGCGCGGTCGATGTCGGGGACGCGGCGGAGCGCCTCGCGGAGTTGGTCGCGGAGGGAGGGGGTTTCGAGGAGGTGGTCGAGGGCGGCTTGGCGGGCGTGGATGGTTTGGAGGTCGAGGGAGGGGGAGGAGAGGCGGCGTTCCAGGAGCCGCGCGCCGCCGGCGGTGACGGTGCGGTCGATGGCGGAAAGGAGCGAGCCTTCGCGGCCGCCGGACAGGGCCTGGGTGAGTTCGAGGTTGCGGCGGGTTGCGGCGTCGATCTGCATCGTGCCGCCGGGGTGTTCCTTGACCGGGGGCCGCAGGAGCGGCATCCGCCCGCGCTGGGTGAGGTGGAGGTAGTCGACGAGAGCGCCCATCGCGGAGATTTCGGCGCGGTCGAAGGTGCCGAAGGCGTCGATGGAGGCGACGTGGAAGAGGTCGCAGAGGCGGCGCTCGGCGTTGGTGGAGTCGAAGCTGCCGCGGCTGAGGGGCGTGACGGCGGTGGCGTCGAGGAGGGGGGTGATGTCGCGTTCGCGGGCTTCGGAGAGGAGAAGCTCGCGGGGGGCGATGCGGGCGAGGTCGGGGGAGAGACGGGTGAGGGAGGAGGGCATCACCCGGAACTCGCCGGTGGAGATGTCGGCCCAGGCGAGGGCGGCCTGGTCGCGGACCTCGGCGAAGGCGGCGAGGAAGTTGTGGCGGCGGGCTTCGAGGAGGGAGTCTTCGGTCAGCGTGCCGGGGGTGACGAGGCGGACGACGTCGCGTTTGACGACGGATTTCGAGCCGCGCTTCTTCGCCTCGGCGGGGTCTTCCAGCTGTTCGGCGATGGCGACGCGGAAGCCCTTGCGGATCAGGGTGAGGAGGTAGCCCTCGGCCGAATGGACCGGGACGCCGCACATGGCGATGGGCTCGCCGAGGTGGAAGCCGCGCTTGGTGAGGGCGATGTCGAGGGCGGTCGCGGCGGCGACGGCGTCGTCGAAGAACATCTCGTAGAAGTCGCCCATCCGGTAGAAGAGGAGGGCGCCGGGGTTCTGGGCCTTGATCTCCAGATACTGCGCCATCATCGGCGTGACGGTGTCTTCGGTCACTTCGTTCCCCCGTGTGTTGGCGGAGAGTATCGGGTTGCTTGGGGTCGGGGAAGGGGGAGTGTCCACGGTGGACATTTCCGGATTTGTGTTTTCGATCAGCGCCTTGGTCGTGGGCGTTTACCGGGCGCTAGGCATGATCTGGCGGGTGCCCCCCACCCCCGGCCCCTCCCCACGGAGGGGGAGGGGAGGTGCCCGGCCGTGGCGGTGCGCCTTTGTCCGGGGCGGTGCGCGGCTTCGAGGGCGGATGCCTCCGGCGGGGATATTTGGGCAAAGATGAAAGAGCGGCGTTGGAGTGCCGCTGTGGGGATCATTGAGGAGGCGGGCTGAAGCCCGACCTACAAGACGTAGCGGGAGATATCGGCCGAGCGGGCGAGGGCGCCGAGGTTGGTTTCGACGAACTGGGCGTCGACGGTGACGCTTTGGCCACTGCGGTCCGGGGCGTGGAAGCTGAGTTCCTCGAAGACGTGCTCCATCACCGTGTAAAGCCGCCGCGCACCGATGTTTTCGACGCTGCGGTTAACCTCGGCAGCGATGCGGGCCAAGGCGGCGATGCCGTCGGGGGTGAAGGTGACTTGCACATCCTCGGTCGCCATCAGCGCCTTGTACTGGCGGGTGAGGGCGTTGTCGGTCTCGGTCAAGATGGAGACGAAATCCTCTTCCGTCAGGGGCGCAAGTTCGACGCGGATGGGGAGGCGGCCCTGAAGTTCCGGCAGCAGGTCCGAGGGTTTGGCGATGTGGAAGGCACCCGAGGCGATGAAGAGGATGTGGTCGGTCTTTACGGGCCCGTGCTTGGTGCTGACGGTGGTGCCTTCGATCAGGGGCAGAAGGTCGCGCTGGACGCCTTCGCGGCTGACATCGGCCCCGCGCGCGTCACTGCGGGCGCAGATCTTGTCGATTTCATCGAGGAAGACGATGCCATTTTCCTGGACGGCCTCCAACGCGGCGGCGCGGACGGCCTCGTCGTCGAGAAGCTTGTCGGCCTCTTGCCCGATCAGGATGTCGTAGCTTTGCGCGACGGTCATGCGTTTGCGGGTGGAGCGGCCGCCGAACGCCTTGAACAGGTCTTGCAGGCCCTGCATCTGTTGTTCCATTCCCGGCATCCCGAAGCCCATCGGCATGGCTGGGGCGGCGTCGGCGACGTCGATCTCGATCATCGTGTCGTCAAGCTCGCCGCGTTTCAGCTTGCCGCGAAACATCTCACGGGTTTGTTCCCGGGCCTCTTTGCCAGCAAGGGCGTCGATCACCCGGTCCTCGGCGGCCTTGTGGGCGCGGGCCTTCACATCCTCGCGCATCTGGGCGCGGGTATCGTTCATGGCGACATCAACCAGATCGCGCACGATGGAATCAACGTCGCGGCCGACATAGCCGACTTCGGTGAACTTGGTGGCCTCGACCTTGAGGAAGGGGGCCTTGGCGAGCTTTGCAAGCCTGCGGGAAATCTCGGTTTTTCCGACGCCGGTGGGGCCGATCATCAGGATGTTCTTCGGATAGACCTCGTCCCGGAGGTCGTCACCAAGCCGCTTGCGGCGCCAGCGGTTGCGAAGGGCGACGGCAACGGCGCGTTTGGCGTCGCGTTGGCCGATGATGAAGCGGTCAAGCTCGGAGACGATTTCGCGGGGGGTAAGGTCGGTCATTCGGTCGATCCGTAAGGGGGAAGCCGGGACTTGCCGGGGAAATCGGGGAGAACGCCCATCAGCCAGGCGCGAAGCTGGACCCACCAGGTGCCGATGGCGGTGATGAAGCCGCCGAGGATCAGAAGGACGAAGATCCAGCTGGTGCCGCCGCCTTCGCCCATCACCCAGGCGATGACGATGGCGATATAGGCGATGGCGGCAGTGAGGAAGCTGCGGCGGTCGATCACAAGGGCAAGGGCGGTGATGAGGACGAGGGCGATGGCGAGAAAGCCGGTGCCCCCGCCATTCAGGAGGGTGACGGCAACGGTGTTCACGAGGGCTGGGGCGGCGAGGAGGTGGCACCAGAAGGCGGTGGCGGAATGGCGGCCGAGGCGGTGGGGATCGCGGGTGTCAAACCACATGCCGGTCAGGAAGGCCCCGATCCCGAAGATCAGGGTGGCGGTGGCGAAGGCTGGGCTTTCGCCAAGGTCGAAAAGCGCCTGGTAGCCCCCGGCCCCGGCGAGGTCGACGAGGTTCGAGGCCGAGGCGGTGACGGAATAGATCGCGCCGAGGAGCGCGCCGCCGGTCAGGAAGGCCGCGAAGGGGAGGCGGAAGCGGCGGTACCAGAGCATCATGGCGAAGGCGGAGGCGAGGAAGCCCAGGATGGAGGTCGCGCGCATCTCGGTCCCGCCCTGGCCGAGAAGGGTGAAGACGAAGATCACGATCCCGGTGCCGTAAGCGGTGGCGAGGACCATGGAGGGGAGGGTCATCCGGCGCTTGAGGGTGAAGTAGCCGGCCCACCACCAGGCGATGAGGGCGGTGCCGAGGGGGACGAGGGTGAGGAGGGCAAAGCCACCGAAGGCCGCGAGGAGGGCGGTGACGCCGGAGAGGAGGATAACGAGGCCGATGGAGATGAAGATCTCGGAAAAGCCGCGGAAGAATTCGAAGGGTTCATCCTCGGACGGCAGCGAGGCGCGTTTTCCGGCACGGTCGTTCGCGAGGGCCGAGAGCGAGGCGGCCTGCGCTTCGCTGAGAATTCCGGCAGCTACGGCTGCGCGCAGGTCTTCAGAAGTCATTCGGGGCCACCTTCGGCGGGAAATCGTTCACGCACAGATAAGGGGTTTGTCGCCGCAAACCAAGTAAGCTACGGTGAGAGATACCGAACGTATATACATTCACATGTTCGTATATACCCGGTGTATGGATAAGATGCGGGCTGCAACGCGTTGGGAATGCAGGGCTTGTTGTGTGACACCGCGCGGGTCGATGGGAGTGCAAGGAATGGTGGAAGAGGGACCGAAACGCCTGAGCCTCGCGGAGAAGCGCGCGCTCAACGCCCCTCTGGTGCTGGACGCGGCAAATCAGGCCGAGGAGCCCAAGTTCGATGCTCTGGAGACGGACCATTGGACCAATGCCGTCCTGCCCGAACAGTCCCGCAAGAAGCTGATTTCCCTGCGCGTCGATCCTGAAGTGCTGGAGTTCTTCAAGGCGCAGGGTCCGGGGTATCAGACCCGGATGAACGCGGTGCTGCAGGCCTATATGCAGGTCAAGAAAGAGCTGGGGCAGGGCTAAGCCTTACGCGGCTGGCTGGCCGATCCGCTCTACCGTCAGGTTTCCATTCGTATATACGCAGATGTCGGCTGCGATCGCCATGGCTTTGCGGGCGATATCCTCGGCCGGAAGGTCGGTGGCCATCAGGCCCCGCGCGGCCGCAAGGGCGAAGTTGCCGCCCGAGCCGATGGCAGCGACGTCGTGTTCGGGTTCCAGCACGTCCCCGGCGCCGGTGATGACGTAGAGCGCGCGGCCGTCGGTCACGATCAGCATGGCTTCGAGGTTGCGGAGGTACTTGTCCATCCGCCAGTCCTTGGCAAGGTCGACGCAGGCGCGGGCCAGCTGGCCGGGGGCGGACTCTAGCTTCTTCTCCAGCCGTTCGAGAAGGGTGAAGGCGTCGGCGGTCGACCCCGCGAAGCCGCAGACGACATCGTGGCCCCCGGGGGTAAGGCGGCGGACCTTGCGGGCGGTGCCCTTGATCACGGTCTGGGCGAGGGAAACCTGACCATCGCCCGCGACCACGACCTCACCGCCGCGGCGGACGGCGAGGATGGTGGTGCCGTGCCAGCCGGGGAATGTGTCGTCAGCCATGATGCCCTCCAGGTTTGGGCCTATATAGGCAGTGTGGCGGCACAACGCAAAACGCCCGCGCCTTGGGGGCAGGGGCGTTCCGTAGGCTGGGGCCGGGATTAGCGGCGCAGGCCGAGGCGGGTGATCAGCGAGGAATACCGCGCTTCGTCCGTCTTTTTCAGGTAGTCCAGCAGCTTGCGGCGCTGGGCGACGAGCATCAGAAGGCCACGACGCGAGTGGTTGTCGTTCTTGTGGCCCTTGAAGTGCTCGGTCAGGGTGGCGATGCGCGAGGAGAGGATCGCAACCTGGACTTCCGGCGAGCCAGTGTCGCCTTCCTTGGTCGCGTATTCCTTGATAAGCTTCGCTTTTTCTTCAACGGTGATCGACATCGGGATCTCCTGTCAAAAGGGTTATGGCGCAAGCCGGGATGTCGTCCAGCAGGGCCCTTGGAGGGTCCGCGTTCAGGCGGATGCGGGCGTATAGGCGGATTCGCGCGTCAAGGAAAGGGTGTTTGCGACTGTCGTGACAACAGCGCCTTAACCATCCGCCCAGATTCCCGAAGGACTCACGGCCATCTGTGGTATGAAATGATGGATTTTCCTCACGTTAACAGGTGGTTAACGCGGCGGTCTTGTGCCGGTCCGAGCCGGTTTCATGAGTTGGGGAGTGCTGCAGGTGCTTGCGGTATTGGGTCTTTTCGGTGCGTTGATGGCGGGGCTGGCCGCTGACGCGCTGCTTTCCGGTCGCAGCGAAGAAGATCAGGACGCGCCTGACGACCTGTCTGACGAAGAAGAACCTTCGCTGGAAGACGGCAATCTTCTTGACGACGTTCCGGATGAACCCGGCGTGCCGCTTTCGGACGACATTCCGGACGCGGAGGACACGCCGGTCAGCCTGATGGGGGACGACTCGGCTGAGATCCTTTCGGGCGGCTGGGTAGAGGATACGATCCTGGGCAACGGCGGCTCGGACCTTATCGACGGCCGATCGGGCAATGACCACATCGAGGCCGGGGAAGGCGACGATGCGGTCTGGTCTGGCGATGGCGATGACAGCGTCTGGGCGGACGACGGCAACGATACTGTCCTGGCGCAAGCGGGCAACGATATGGTCGCAGGCGGTACGGGCCACGACAGCCTGGCCGGATGCGAAGGGGACGACAGCCTGGCTGGCGGCTTCGGGCACGACACCCTGCTGGGGGGCGAAGGCAACGACCAGCTGGATGGCGGAAGCGGAAACGATTGGCTGTCAGGCGGCTTTGGCAATGACAGCCTGAACGGCAGCAGTGGCTCGGACGAAATCGATGGCGGAGACGGTGACGACTGGCTGGTCGGCCTTGAAACCGGGGACCAGCGGGCTGCGATGGACTTTCTGAATGGGGGCAACGGGGACGACCATCTTGTGCTTGGTGCCGGCGACTACGCGACTGGTGGTGATGGCGCGGACGATTTTATCGTGCGCGATTGGTCGGAAAGCACAGTGACGCAGGTTGCCGACTTCGATCCCAGCCAGGACCAGCTGGTGATCCACTATGATGCCGGCGTCCACACCGACCCGGTGCTGACAATGGAGCCAGTGGCCGGTGGCAATGGGCAGGCAATTTTCCTGGATGGGGCAAAGGTAGCGGTGATCAGCGGCGGCCCGGTTGATCTTTCGACCATCCGCCTGGTGGCCGAGTGACGTCTACCACCTCTCGGGCTGTCGGTCGTAGCCGACGTAGAGCGGATGCCGGGGCTGGCCCTGACCCGTCAGCCCGAAATGCCACAGCGGCACCTGCATGTCGCGCAGCAGGCCAGTGACCTGTGCGCCCCGGTCAAGGTGCAGTCCGTGGTTTCCCCAGGCACAGATGACCATGTCGGCCCAGGCTGCGCTGTCCCGGATGGCCGCATCATTGTCGGGGCCCACGGGATCGGCCATCGCGCGCATGACCTTGGGGTCCGTCGCCCGGTAGGCAAAGATGTTTGTCACCCGGAACGCGCCAAAACCCAGCGCCCGGGCGCGCCTTTCGCAGCGTTCGACAGTCGGGTCGTTCTGCACCTCGGTCGCGGTAGAGGGATTGAGCATCACGAACAAGGCCTTGCGTCCCGGCCCCCAGGTGCGGGTGAGGAGATAGCGGTAGCGTTCGCAGTCGGAATAGACGGCTTCGGATACGGAATCACCCTTGGCGTGACCGCGCGAAATCAAGGTCCTTGCCTCCACCGCATCCCTGGGACGTCAACGACAACTGCCTTCCAAAGCGGCACATACGGCGATCCCCCGATAAGCTCAACCCATGCGCCGCTTTGGGGACCTGCATCACGTTTCCCCTTGTTGCGCCTTCGCTGCCGCGCCTAGAGTATTCCCCACGCAATCGACCGTGGAGCGTGGGACGTGTCCGACCTGATCATCGCCGTCTACCGCAGCGAAACCGCGGCGTTTGTTGCCGGCGACAACCTGGTGGCTCTGCAGCACGCGGCCGGAACCGAGGCGGAGGACATCGTCGTCGTCACCCGCGACAAGACGGGGCGAGTCTCGGTCAACCAGTCGATTGATCTTGCCACAGGCGAACCCTTGGCGGGCGGCCGTTGGGGTGCGCTGATCGGGCTTCTGTTCCTGGACTCTGGCAGGGACCAGCCCAAGGGCAAGGGTCTTGCAGCGCGGTTCGGCGCGACAGGCCTGGATGCGCGGTTCGTGCAAGAAGTCGCGGGGAGCCTTGACGCAGGCGGTGCGGCTGTCGGAATGCGCGTGCGGCTTCTGGGCCGGGACCGCGTAGAGGAAGCGTTGAAAAGCGGGAAAGGCAACCCGAAGATCCTGTGGACACGACTTAGCCCCGATGCCGAGGACGCGCTTGTCGACATGCACGACCAGATTCCAGATTCCGTGCTGCATCAGGGTCAGCCAAACGACGCGTTCTGACCGAGTTCCACCTTGACGGACGCGGCGGACCTGCCCCTTGTGACGGGATGACCGAACGATCCGTTGAAAAACCGCCTGCGAAGCCCCGTTCCCCTGCGCGGAAACGCAAGGGGAAGGCAAAGGACGCGGCAGAGGGGAAGCCGTCGCGCCTTCGAGCCGGGCTGAAATGGGCCGGGCGGGCCGTGGCCGCTGTGGCTGCGGGATTTGCAGCGCTGATCCTGATCTTCGCCATCGTGCCCCCGCCGATCAACCTGTACCAGCTGGGCGAAAGCTGGCGGCTTGGCGGGATCAAGAAGGACTGGGTGTCCTGGGAAGAGATCGCCCCGGTGATGGGCCGGTCGGCGGTGGCGGCGGAAGATGCGAATTTCTGCAATCACTGGGGATTTGACATGGCCGCGATCCGCCAGGCGATCGAGGAAGGCAGCAACCGCGGCGCCTCGACCATCAGCCAGCAGGTCACGAAGAACGTGTTCCTGTGGCATGGCCGCAGCTGGGTGCGCAAGGCAATGGAGGCCGTGCTGACGCCGGTGGTCGAGCTCGTCTGGTCCAAGCAGCGGATTCTTGAGGTTTATCTGAATGTTGCCGAGTTCGATGAGGGCGTCTTCGGCATCCAGGCGGCGGCGCAGCATCATTTTGGCGTCGATGCCAAGGACCTGAGCGCCCTGCAAGCGGCGCGGCTGGCGGCGGTCCTGCCTGACCCAAAGGGGCGGAGCGCCTCGGAACCGTCCAGCTTTGTCCGCAGCCGGACACGCAGCATCATCTCGGGTGCGGAGACGATTGCGGCGGACGGCCGTTCCGCCTGTTTCGAAGGCTGATCGCGGCCGGGGATTGAATTCCGGCCCCCGGCGCGGCAATGAATGACAAGACCGGAGGCCGCCGCCCGATGAACCGCCTGTACCATGTTCCCCTCTCTCCCTTCTGCCGCAAGGTGCGCCTGACGCTGGCAGAAAAGAAGATCGAGGCCGAACTGGTGGAGGAACGCTACTGGGAGCCCTCACCCGATTTTCTGCGCCGCAACCCGGCGGGAAAGGTGCCGATCCTGAAGATGGGCAACCGGGTGATGAGCGAAAGCCAGGCGATCTGCGAATACCTGGACGAGGTCGCCCCCCAGGTCCCGCTGATGCCCAGGGACCCGGACGGCCGCTATGAGGTTCGGCGTCTATGTGCCTGGTTTGACGACAAGTTTCACAACGAGGTCACGTCGAAGCTGTTGTACGAGCGGGTGAACAAGAAGGTGACGGGGCAAGGTTATCCGGATTCGCGGAACGTGAAGCTGGGGTCGACGCGGATCAAGTATCACCTCGACTACATGGCCTGGCTTCTGGACCAGCGGCGCTGGCTTGCGGGGGATGTGATGACGTTGGCCGATTTCACGGCGGCCGCGCACTTGAGTTGTCTGGACTACATCAGCGATGTGGACTGGAACCGGCATGCGGTGCTGAAGGACTGGTATGCGAAGATCAAGTCGCGCCCCAGCTTCCGTCCGCTTTTGGCCGACCAGGTGTCAGGCTTCCCGCCCTCGGCGCATTATGCCGACCTGGATTTCTGATCCCTGCTGTCGGATGGGGGCCAGCCCCCAAGCCCCCGGGATATTTGGGCAAAGATGAAAGGGCTGACGAAAGAGCAGCTGGTGGCGCGGGCCCTGGAGGAGGGGTTCGTGAAGGTGGGGGTTTGCAGGCCCGACGCAGTGCCCGAGGCGGCGGGGCGGTTGCGGGCCTTCCTTGCCGAGGGGCGGCACGGGCAGATGGGCTGGATGGCCGAGCGGGAGGAGTGGCGCGGGTCGGCGGCGGCTTTGTGGCCTGAAGCGCGGTCGGTGGTGATGCTGGCCGAGGCCTATACTCCCGAGGTCGATCCGCTCGCGGGGCTGGCGCGGCGGGACCGCGGGGTGATCAGCGTCTATGCGCAGGGGAAGGACTACCACGACCTGGTGAAACGGCGGCTGAAGCGGCTGGGGCGGTGGATGGTTGCGGCATCGGGCTGCGAGATCAAGGTGTTTGTCGATACGGCTCCGGTGATGGAGAAGCCCCTGGCGCAGGCGGCGGGGTTGGGCTGGCAGGGGAAGCACACGAACCTTCTGGGGCGCGACCTGGGGAACTGGGTGTTCCTCGGGGCGATCTTCACGACGCTGGAGCTGGAACCGGATGAGCCGGAGCCTTCGCATTGCGGGTCTTGCACGGCCTGTCTGGACATCTGCCCGACGAATGCTTTTCCTGCGCCTTATCAATTGGATGCGCGGCTTTGTATCTCATACCTGACGATCGAGCATCGTGGGCTTGTAGATACAGGTGTAAGGACGCGTATAGGCAATCGTATATACGGCTGCGATGACTGTCTGGCGGTCTGTCCGTGGAACAAGTTCGCCGTCGCGGCGCGGGATATCGGGTATCAGCCAAAGGTCGGGTTGCCGGAACTGGCGGAGCTTGCCGCGCTGGATGATGCGGGGTTCAGGGAGCGGTTCGCGGGGTCGCCGATCAAGCGGATCGGGCGCGACAGGTTCGTGCGGAACGTGCTTTATGCGATTGGAAACTCGGGTTTGCCTGCGCTTGGCGCTGTTGCGGCGGGGCTGGTTGAGGATGCGGATGAGGGCGTGGCCGATGCGGCGCGCTGGGCGGTGGAGCGGTTGAGGGGGGCGACATGGACCGGCTGAAGGGCAAGACGGCGATCATTTCGGGCGGGGCGACGGGGATGGGCGCGGCCTCGGCTCGTCTGTTTGTGGCCGAGGGCGCGGCGGTCGGGGTGATCGACCGGAACGTCGAGGCGGGGGAGGCGCTGGTGGCGGAGCTAAGGGCGGCGGGGCATCGGGCGGTGTTTGCCCGGGCTGACGTGTCGTCGAAGGCGGAGGTTGAGGGCGCGGTGGCAGCGGTGAATGCGGCGCTGGGGCCGGTCAATGTGCTCTTCAACCACGCCGGGACCATCGTCATCAAACCGTTCCTGGAGACGGAGGAGGCAGACTGGGACTTCCTGTTCGATGTGAACGTGAAGTCGATGTACCTGATGACCCGCGCCGTGCTGCCGCAGATGCTGGCTGCGGGCGGGGGGTCGATTGTCTGTACCTCTTCGATTTCAGCGGTTTACGCGACGCCGAACGAAGTGCTGTACGACGCAACGAAGGGTGCTTGCCACATGTTCGCCCGGGCGATTGCGGTGGAGTTCCGGGATCGGGGGATCCGCTGCAATGCGGTCTGTCCGGGGTTCATCCAGACGCCGCATGGCGACCGGGAGGTCGAGGGGCTGATGAAGCTGGGCGTCGACGTGTCGGACGCGGCGATTGCGGCGGCTCAAGGTAGGATGGGAAGACCTGAAGACGTGGCGCGGGCTGCGCTGTATCTTGCGTCGGACGATGCCGAGTTCGTCAACGGCGCGCAACTCTTTGTCGACAATGGCTTTTCAGCGGTCTAGCTGAGCGCGCGGTCGAGGTGAGTGTAGCCGCCGTCGGGGAAGAGCCATTGGCCGGTAGTGTGTGAACTGCGCGGCGACAAGAGGAACACTACAGTATCCGCGATCTCGCGCGGGGTGGTCATGCGCTGGCCAAGCGGGATCCGGCGGGTGATCCCGGCCAGGCGTTCCTCGGGATTGTCGAAGGTTCTCAGCCAGTTGGCGTAGAGGGGCGTCATCACCTCGGCCGGGATGACGGCGTTGACGCGGACGCCGTCTTTCAGGAAGGCGGCGGCCCATTCGCGGGTCAGGCCCAGTTGTGCGGCCTTGGCGGCGACATAGGCCGAGGTTGCGCCCTGCCCCGTCAGCGCGGTCTTGGAGGAGACGTTGACGATGGCGCCCTTGGTGGCGCGCAGGTCGTCAGCGAGGAGGTGCACAAGCGTGTAGTAGTGGACGAGGTTGCGGTCCAGGCTGTCTCGGAATGCTTGAGGACCAGCCTCCAACCCTATGGAATCGTTGGCCCCTGCGTTGTTCACCAACCCGTCGATCCGGCCATGACGGGCACGTATGTCGTGCACGACACGACGGCATTGATCGTCGTCCGACAGATCGGCTTGCACGAGATCAGCCCGCGCGACACCGGAAAGCCAGGCCGGATCGGGCGGGCGGCGGGTGAGGATGACGGGGATTGCACCCTCTTCGGCCAGGACTTCGGAGACGGCGGCCCCGATGCCGGAACCTCCGCCGGTGACGATGACGACCTTGTCCTTGAGGCCCAGGTCCATGTCAGGTCTTCACGACGCGCTGGGTCTGGGTGCCGAGGTTTTCGATCCCCAGCCGCATCACCTCGCCGCCTTTCAGGTAGACCGGGGGCTTTTGGCCCAGGCCGACACCGGGCGGCGTGCCGGTGGAGATGACGTCGCCGGGTTCCAGCGACATGAAGTGCGAAAGGTACGAGACGATATGCGCCACGCCAAAGATCATCGTGGCGGTGGAGCCGTTCTGGTAGCGGTGGCCATCGACGTCGAGCCACATCTTGAGGTTTCCGACATCGCCGGCTTCGTCCTTGGTCACCAGCCAGGGACCGGTCGGGCCGAAGGTATCGCAACCTTTGCCCTTGTCCCAGGTGCCGCCGCGTTCCTGCTGGTATTCGCGTTCGGATACATCGTTCACGACACAATAGCCCGCGACATGATCAAGCGCTTGATCTTCCTGGATATATTTCCCACCGGTGCCGATGATGACGCCCAGCTCGACCTCCCAGTCGGTCTTGACAGACCCGCGGGGCATTTCGACGTCGTCGTCGGGGCCGCACATGGCGGTGATCCATTTGTTGAAGACGACGGGTTCGGTCGGAATCGCGGCTCCGGTCTCGGCCGCGTGGTCCGCGTAGTTGAGGCCGATGCAGATGAACTTGCGGGCGCCGCCGACGCAGGGGCCGAGGCGGAGGTCCTTCTGCGGTGTGCCGGGGACGAGGGGGAGCGAGGCGGGGTCCAGCGCGGCGAGGCGTTTCACACTGTCGGGCGACAGGGCCGCGCCGCCGATGTCGGCGACATGGGCCGAGAGGTCGCGGACCTGGCCGCTGGCGTCGAGGAGACCGGGTTTCTCGGCGCCCTTCGGCCCGTAGCGGAGGAGTTTCATCGGGGGACCTTTCGCTTAGATCGTGACGCCGCCGTCGACCAGGCAGGCCTGGCCCGAGACGAAGCGGCTTTCGTCGGAGAGGAGGAAGACGACCATCGGGGTGATGTCGTCGGTGGTGGCAAGACGGCCCATGGGTTGGCGGGCGATGAAGTCCTTCTCGGCCTGGACCGGGTCTGCGGCGGCGGCGATGCGGCCCCTGAGCGACGGGGTGTCGACAGTGCCGGGGCAAAGGGCATTGCAACGGAGCCCGGTCTTCACGAAGTCGGCGGCGATGGCCTTGGTCAGGCCGATGACGGCGGCCTTGGTGGCCCCGTAGGCGGTGCGGTTCGGGAAGCCTTTGATCGAGGAGGCCATCGAGGCCATGTTCAGGACCGATGCGGTGCCGGTGGCCTTCGCACGGTCAAGCATTCCGGGGATGAAGGCGCGGCAGGTGTGGAACATCGACTTCACGTTCAGGTCGAAGGAGAAGTCCCAGTCGCGGTCGGTCACATCAAGGATGGTGCCGTTCGCCACGTAGCCCGCGCAGTTGAAGAGGCCGTCGAGGGGCGGAAGCTTGTCGCGCAGGGCGGTGATGGCGGCGGGGTCAGTGACGTCAAGCGGGAGGGTCTGCATGTCGAGGCCATTGAGGAGGCCCTCGTCGCGGTCGGTGGCGATCACGGTCGCGCCTTCGCGGGCGCAGGCGATGGCGCTGGCGCGACCGATGCCTTGGCCGGCGGCGGTGATCAGGATGGTCTTGTCTTGAAGGCGCATCTTCCCCCCGATTTGGGCCCAGAGTTTCATGCAGCGGCCTGACTGGCAAGATCATGCGGGGTGTCTTCGTTATGGGGTTGGCGGACTGACGATTCGGGCGCAAGCTGGGTGTCCTGCATCAACCTTGGGAGGAGAGCATGAGCCGTCATCTTGCCGACCGGCGCGCCCGTTCAACCGGGACGCGGGTGAAGCACTTCCTGCGACTGGCCCGGACGCCGCGGGAAACCTGGCTTCGGATGCGCGGGGCCCCGGGTTCGGCGCGGTTGGTCCAGTTCCTGCGGATCGAGAAAGGCCGGTCCGTCTGATCTGTCCACCGTGGACAGATTGTCCCTGCTTGCGGAATCAACCACTTGCAGGGGTACGTTAAGGATCTGTCAGGACTTTGCGGGCTTCAGCCGGTCGCGCAGCGACAAAAGGATGTCGCGCAGATCAGCGAGTTCGGAAAGCTGGAAGCCGGTGCGTTCGGCGAAAGCGCGCGGCACGCTTGAGGCGCGATCTGCCAGGGCGCGCCCGTCATCGGTCAGCGAAAGGCGCACCTGACGTTCGTCCTGCGGGTTGCGGCCACGCCGGACCCAGCCAGCCTTTTCCATCCGCTTCAGAAGCGGGGTCATGGTGTTGGTGTCGAGCCGCAGCTCGGCGCCCAACTGGCCAACGGTCCGGTCATCCTGCGCGTTGAGCGAGACCAGAACCAGATACTGCGGATAGGTCAGACCCAGGGGCTGCAACAAGGGCGCGTAGGCCGCATGGACCGCGTGCGCCGTCGAATGCAGCGCGAAACAGAGCATGTCGGGCGGGGCGGAAGCCATTCGGTGATAGTATATCGCCCGCGACTTAAATGCAAGCGGTTGACAACAGGCCGATTCGGCTGCATTTATATCGCGCACGATATAAATGCAGCGAAAGGACACGTCATGGCGACCGATGTGAAATACTGGACCGAAGCCAAGGCAACCGGCGGCGGTCGAAACGGCACTTCCGGCCTGGTCAACGGCCAGCTGACCGTGACCCATGCCAGCCCGAAAGAGCTTGGCGGCTCGGGCCTGGGGCACAACCCCGAAGAACTTTTCGCCGTGGGCTATTCAGCCTGCTACCTGGGCGCGATGCGCTTTGCAGCGAACAGCGAAAAGCTGGGCACTGTCCCGGAGAGCGCCACGGTCAACGCGCATGTCGGCATCGGCCCGAGGTCGGACGGTGGCTTTGGCCTGAAGGTCAAACTGGTCGTGTCGATGCCGGGGGTCGACCGCGCGGTAGCCGAGAAGATTGCCGAACGCGGCCATTTCATCTGCCCGTATTCCAACGCGACGAAGGGCAATATCGAGGTCGAGACGGAAGTGGTCTGACTGGAAACGAGAAGGCCGGGCAGTCGCGCCCGGCCTTTTCGACATGCTTGCAACCGTTCAGGACCTGACGAGCTTTTCGTATTCGGTCGCCACACGGCGGGTCAGGTCGCCCACCTCAAACGTATAGTCGCCGATCTGGCCGACGGGCGTCACTTCGGCAGCGGTGCCGGTGAGCCAGCACTGTTCGAAGGTCGCCAGTTCCTCGGGCATGATATAGCGCTCGTGGACCTTGATCTGCATGTCGCGCAGCATCCCGATCACGGTTTGCCGGGTGATCCCGTTCAGGATGCAGTCCGGGTTCGGGGTGTGAACTTCGCCATCCTTGACGAAGAAGATGTTGGCACCCGTCGCCTCGGCCACGTAACCGCGGAAGTCGTAGAACAGCGCGTCGGAGCAGCCCTTGGCCATCGCGGCGTGTTTGGACATGGTGCAGATCATGTAGAGACCCGCGGCCTTGGCGGCAGTGGGGATCGTTTCGGGCGAGGGGCGCTTCCACTTGGCGATGTCGAGTTTCGCACCCTTCATCTTGGCGTCGCCGTAATAGGCGCCCCAGGACCAGCAGGCGATGGCGAGGCGGACCGGGTTGCCGAGGGAGGCGACGCCCATTTCGTCCCCAGCGCCCCGGAAGGCGACGGCGCGGACATAGGCGTCGGTCAGGCCGTTGGCCTTCAGCACCTCTTCCTTGGCGGCGTCGATCTGTTCGGCGGTGTAGGGGATCGGCATGTCGAGGAGGCGGCCGGATTCCAGCAGGCGCAGTGAATGTTCGTGGCCCTTGAAGATCTTGCCGTTGTAGCAGCGTTCGCCCTCAAAGACCGAGGAGGCGTAATGCAGCGCATGGGTCAGGATGTGGACGTTCGCGGAACGCCATTCCACCAGCTTGCCATCCATCCAGATGAACCCGTCGCGATCGTCGTAGCCTGCCATTTGACCCTCCAGCTTTGCGAAAGTTGCGCCTGAAAGGTCCGCATCGGACAGATTCTTGCGCGAAATCGGCAGAGAGTTACGGGTTCGTGCTTGGAAAGTCAACAAGGCTGACGTAAATTCCGGTGAAACGGAGGATAGGATGGCCGAGACCCCAAGTGGCGAGAACCTGCTGTTCCTGACGGACGAACAGCTGAGGAAGGGCATCGAGGCGATGTTCTTTGCCTATCGCGGCTTTACAGCGGACCCGGACCGGATCTTGGAGGGGAAGGATTATGGCCGGGCGCACCACCGGGCGATCCACTTCATCCATCGCAGCCCGGGAACGACGGTTTCCAACCTGCTGGCGATCTTGGGTGTTACAAAGCAGTCGTTGAATCGTGTGTTGCGCACCCTGATCGAGGATGGCCTTGTGCGCAGCGAGAAGGGCAAAGTGGATGCGCGGGAACGCCATCTGCATTTGACGGACAAGGGACAGATGCTGGAACGGGAGTTGTCGGACGCCCAGCGGTCGCGGATGCGGGCGGCCTATCGCGCGGCGGGGCCGCAGGCGGTGGCGGGCTTCCGGCAGGTGCTGGAGGCGATGATGGACCCGGAAATGCGGCGTCAGTACAACCGGCTGAAGGAGGGCGGCTGATGGTTCCGGACGCCCATCTGCTGATCGTCGATGATGATGAACGTATCCGGGGCCTGTTGCAGAAGTTCCTGGTGCGGAACGGTTTTCTGGTATCGGTCGCGCGCGATGCTGCGCAGGCCCGGCGGATCCTGGGGGGGCTGGAGTTCGACCTGATCGTCCTGGACGTGATGATGCCGGGCGAGGATGGGGTGACGCTGACGCGGGATTTGCGGAAGCGCATGGCGACGCCGATCCTTCTGCTGACGGCGCGGGGGGAGGCGGCGAACCGGATCGAGGGGCTGGAGGCGGGGGCGGATGACTATCTGGTCAAGCCGTTCGAGCCAAAGGAATTGTTGTTACGGATCAACGCGATATTGCGGCGGGTGCCGGTGGTCAAGCCCGCCGAACCGGTGCGGCAGTTCCTGCATCTGGGAGCCGTGCGCTATGACCTGGACCGGGGCGAGATGTGGCGTGGCGAGGTGCCGGTGCGGCTGACGGCGACCGAGGCCGCGCTGATGCGGGTGTTCGCGGCGGCCCCGGGCGTGCCGATCAGCCGCGAGAAGCTGGTGGCGGACCAGAGCGAGGATGCGGCGCAGGAGCGGGCGGTGGATGTGCAGATCACCCGGCTGCGGCGGAAGATCGAGGACGACCCGAAGGTGCCGCGCTATCTGCAGACGGTGCGGGGCGAGGGGTATATGCTGCAGCCGGACTGAGCTGTGGCTGGCGTCGGACCGGGGGTTTTGCACCCCCGGACCCCCGCAGGATATTTGTGCAAAGATGAAAGGGCCTAAGTGTGCTTCTGTTCACGCATGAGGCGTTTCGCGGTCATGTGACTCCGCCGGGGCATCCGGAGCGGGTGGAGCGTCTTGGCGCGGTGGAGCGGGGGCTGGCCGGTCTGCCGGTGGAACGGCGGGAGTGTCCTGTCGGGGATGAGGCGGAGGTGCTGCGGTGTCATCCGGTTGGGTATCTGGAGCGGGTGAAGGCGGCGGTTCCGCGCGAGGGCTGGGCGCAGCTGGACGGAGATACGTTCCTGTCCCCGGGGTCGTTCGAGGCGGCGATGCGGGCCGTCGGGGGGATTTGCGCGGCGGTGGATGCGGTGGTGAGCGGAGAGGCGCAGACGGCGTTCGTGGCGGGGCGGCCGCCGGGGCACCATGCCGAGCGGGATATCGCCATGGGGTTCTGTCTGTTCGGGACAGTGGCCATCGGGGCGAAGCGGGCGCTGGAACATCACCGATTAAGTCGCATCGCCATCGTGGATTTCGATGTTCACCACGGGAACGGGACGCAGGACCTTCTCTGGGACGAGGGGCGGTGTCTGTTCGTCTCCTCCCACCAGATGCCGCTGTATCCGGGAACGGGGCGGCCGGAGGAACGGGGCGCGCATGGCCAGATCATGAACCTGCCGCTGCGGGGGGGCGGGACCGGGCATGATATGCGGCAAGTCTATGAAAGGGTTGTGTTTCCAGCATTGGAGGAGTGGAAACCCGAGTTGCTGCTCATATCCGCGGGGTTCGATGCCCATGCCGATGATCCGCTGGCGGGGCTGGAGTGGCAGGCGGAGGATTACGCCTGGCTGACGCGGCATCTGTGCGGCTTCGCCGGGGGGCGGGTGGTCTCGACACTCGAGGGCGGCTATGATCTGGATGCACTGGCGGCCTGTGTTGCCGCGCATGTGGGCGTGCTGGAGGAGCGGGGCCGATGAGCGAGAAGCCGGTTGAAGCGATGAGGTTCGAGGAAGCGATGGCCGCGCTGGAGCAGGTCGTGGGCGCGCTGGAACGGGGCGAGGTGCCGCTGGAGCAGTCCATCGCGCTCTATGAGCGGGGGGCCGCGCTGAAGGCGCATTGCGCTAAGAAGCTGGCCGAGGCCGAGGAGAAGGTGGAGCTGATCCGGGCGCAGGAAGGCCGGGCGGTCGGCACGACTCCGGCGGAGGGGATGTGAACTTTCAGGATCGGTTGGCGGCGGATGCGGGGCTGTGCGAGGCCCGGTTGTTGGCTGCTTTGCAGGGGCGAGCCGACCAGCCGGTGACGGACGCGATGCGCTATGCGGTGCGCGGGGGCAAGCGGCTGCGCGGGTTCCTGGTGCTGGAAGGCGCACGGATGCTGGGGGTGGCCGAGGGCCGGGCGGTCAGCGCGGCGGCTGCCATTGAAGCCTTGCATGCCTATTCCCTCGTGCACGATGATTTGCCCTGTATGGACGACGACGACCTGCGACGCGGGCAGCCGACCGTGCACCGGAAGTGGGATGAGGCGACGGCGGTTCTTGCAGGGGATGCCTTGCAGACGCTGGCGTTTGAGTTTCTGTGTGATCCGGCTTTGGGGTCTGCCGAGGTGCGGATGGAGTTGGTTGCGGGGCTGGCAAGGGCCTCGGGGATTGACGGGATGGTCCTGGGTCAGGCGCTGGACATTGCGGCCGAGACGGCGGGTCGCAGCCTGACACTGGAGGAGATCACGGCGCTGCAGGCCGGGAAGACCGGGGCGCTGATCGGGTTCGCGGCGGAGGCGGGGGCGGTGATTGCGGGGGCGGACCGGGGGCCGTTGCGAAGCTATGCCGCGAGCCTGGGGCTGGCGTTTCAGATCGCGGACGACATTCTGGATGTGACGGGCGACGAGGCCAAGACAGGCAAGCGGCTGCACAAGGATGCCGGGGCGGGGAAGGCAACGTTTGTTTCGCTCCTTGGACTGGAAGGCGCGCGGGCCCGGGCGGCGGAACTGGTGGCCGAGGCCGAGGCGGCGCTGGCCGGGTATGGAAAAGGCGCGGACAACTTGATCGCCGCGGCGCGCTTCGTTATCGCGCGGGACAGTTGACCCCGCAAAGGCAGGCATGATGACCGACCGACCGAAGACTCCGCTGCTGGACCGGGTGAAGCTGCCTTCGGACCTGAAGGGGTTGAGCGACAGGGAGCTGCACCAGCTGGCGGGGGAGCTGCGGGCCGAGACGATCAGCGCGGTGTCCGAGACGGGCGGGCATCTGGGCGCGGGGCTGGGGGTCGTCGAGCTGACGGTGGCGATCCATGCGGTGTTCGACACGCCGCGCGACAAGCTGATCTGGGACGTGGGCCACCAGTGCTATCCGCACAAGATCCTGACCGGGCGGCGGGATCGCATTCGCACCTTGAGGATGGAAGGGGGGCTGAGCGGGTTCACCAAGCGGTCGGAAAGCCCCTATGACCCGTTCGGGGCGGCGCATTCGTCGACCTCGATCTCGGGGGCGCTGGGCTTTGCGATGGCGTCGGAGCTGGGGGGCGACCCGGGCGATGCGATTGCGGTCATTGGTGATGGGGCGATGTCGGCGGGCATGGCCTTCGAGGCGATGAACAACGCCGGGCACCTGAAGAAGCGGCTGTTCGTCATCCTGAACGACAACGAGATGTCCATCGCGCCTCCGGTCGGGGCGCTGTCTTCTTACTTGAGCGGGCTTTATGCGGCCGAGCCGATGCAGGACCTGAAGCAGATGGCGAAGGGGTTTGTCGGTTTGCTGCCCGGGCCGCTGCAGGAGGGGGCGAAGCGGGCCAAGGACATGCTGAAGGGCATGGCGGTTGGCGGAACTTTGTTTGAATCCCTGGGGTTTGACTATGTGGGCCCGATTGACGGGCACGACCTGGATCAGCTGCTGCCGGTCCTGCGCACCCTGAAGGCGCGGGCGACGGGGCCGGTGCTGCTGCATGTGCTGACGAAGAAGGGCAAGGGCTATGCTCCGGCAGAGGCGGCGCGGGACAAGGGGCATGCGACGGGCAAATTCGACGTGCTGACCGGGGTGCAGGTCAAGGCGGCGTCGAATGCCCCCAGCTTTACCAAGGTGTTTGCGCAAAGCCTGGTGGCAGAGGCGGAGCGGGACGAGAAGATCGTCGCGGTGACGGCGGCGATGCCGGATGGGACGGGGCTGGACCTGTTCGCCGGACGGTTCCCGAAGCGGTGTTTCGACGTGGGGATTGCCGAGCAGCATGCGGTGACGTTCTCGGCCGGCCTTGCGGCGGGGGGGATGAAGCCGTTTTGCGCCATTTATTCAACGTTTCTGCAGCGCGGGTACGATCAAGTCGTGCACGATGTAGCGATCCAGCGGCTGCCGGTGCGGTTTGCGATTGATCGGGCGGGGCTGGTGGGCGCGGACGGGGCCACGCATGCGGGGGCGTTTGATGTGGCGTTCCTGGCGAACCTGCCGGGAATGGTGGTGATGGCCGCGGCGGATGAGGCGGAGCTGGTGCATATGGTGGCCACCGCCGTGGCGCATGATGGGGGGCCGATTGCGTTCCGGTATCCGCGGGGTGAGGGCGTGGGGGTGGAGATGCCTGCGCGTGGGGTGCCGTTAGAGATTGGCCGGGGGCGGGTTGTCCGGGAGGGGTCGCGGGTGGCGATCCTGTCGTTCGGAACCCGGTTGAGCGAGAGCTTGAAGGCGGCAGAGGCTTTGGCCGCACGCGGGGTGTCGGTGACGGTCGCGGATGCGCGGTTTGCCAAGCCTTTGGACCGGGAGTTGATCCTGCAGCTGGCGGCGGGACATGAGGCGCTGGTGACGGTCGAGGAAGGCGCGGTGGGGGGCTTTGGGTCCCATGTGACGCAACTGCTGGCCGAGGAGGGGGTGTTCGACCGGGGCCTGAAGTTCCGCAGCATGGTCCTGCCGGACATCTTCATCGACCAGGCCTCACCCGAGGCGATGTATCGGGTTGCGGGGCTGGATGCGGGGCATATCGAGGCCAAGGTGTTGCAGGCGCTGGGCGTCGCGGTGGTGGGGAAAAGGGCTTAGATCAGCGGGCGCTGTTCCTCACGCTCCATCGGCAGTCCGGCGAGCGCGAAGAGGCGGTCGGGATCAAGCAGGGTGAGATGCCCGCGCTTCCACTCGACGAGGCCCATGTTGCGCAGGATCGAGACGGTGCGGCTGGTGTGGACGGTCGAAATGCCCAGCGCATCGGCAAGTTCGTGCTGACGGAAGGGCAGCTGGACGCTGGTTTTCGTTCCCTGACCAAGCGCCGTGAGCCTTTGCCGGATCCGGGCCAGTGCCCAGGCGACCCGTTCCGTCGCGTCGCGTTGGCCCAGCGTGGCGATGGTTTCGCCGAGGAAATGCTCCTCCATGGCGGCGATCCAGGTCAGGTCATAGGCGCGGTCGGGCTTGGTACGGAAGAGGTCCCAGAGCCGGCTGCGCTGGAAGACGCAGACCCGCATGGGAGTGCTGGCCTGCACCGAGTGGCGCATCTCGCCCATCAGACCGGCCTGCAACCCCAGGAAATCGCCGGGGAAAACGAAGTTGACGACCTGACGTCGGCCGTCCTCCAGCTGGATCGAGCGCGTGGCAAAGCCTTCGAGGACGGTGAACAGACGCTCGGACCTTTCGCCTTGGGCAAGCAGCGTCTGACCCGGCTGGAAGGACATCTCGTCCTGTTTGAAGGCCCGCATGAAGGCCAGTTCGTCCGGCGTGAAGGGCAGGAACATGTGGAGCGGACGCAGCGGGCAGTCAGCGCAGTCGATCACGATCATCGCGAACCTCGTGGGAGTTAACCCAGGTTAATGCGCAGGGGCCCCGATCCGTTCCATATGGGCTGTGGAGAACGCGATACGATTGACATGCCTGGTGCTGGAACCCGTCCCGGTGGTTGCGGAGGACCTTGTTGCCATGATCCGGGACGAGATGCCCGAGGCCAGGATCGTCGTCACGCCCTCTGCGGCAGGGGCGACCGAGGTCCTGCAGACCCGGAAGGTGGACATTTCCTTCGTGAACCTTGCCCCGGGAGAGCTGGCCCAGACCGACCTTGTCAAGCGGATGGAGGCGGCGGGCGTCACGGTTGTGCTTTTGGGCGCGGCACCGCAATTCCTGGCGCGAAGTTACCGGATCCTGGAAACTCCGTTCGTGCAGACAGCGGTCGCGAAGGAGTTGCGCGCGGTCATGCGGCGGATGAGGCGGCAGGGATGGCCTGAGGGGACCTAGGCCCCGCGCAACCCGTCCATCACGCGGACCAGCGCCTCGGAGATGCCGGGTTCGGACAGGGCGTGCCCGGCCATCGGGACCATCTTCAGGTCGCACTTCACCCAGCCCTTCGCCAGCGCCCAGGCGGACTGCGGCGGGCAGATCATGTCGTAGCGGCCCTGGATGATGGTGGCCGGGATATGTTCAATCCGGCGACGTTCGCGCAGGATCCAGCCATCGCTTTCCAGGAAGCCCGCATTCTGGAAGTAGTGGTTTTCCAGCCGCGCGAAGGCACGGGCATAGTCCGAGGGGCTTTCGCCCAGCGCGCCTTCGTTCTGGATCGAGGCGAGAGCGTTTTCCCAGTTGGCCCAGATGCGGCCATAGCGCGTTTCCTCGACGAGGTTGCCGGAAAAGAGGCGGCGGTGGTAGGCGGCGATGAGGTCGGACTGTTCATCGGCGGGGATGACCTCGGTGAAGCGTGACCAGAGGTCGGGGAAGAAGGCCCCTGCCCCGCCGCCGTAGAACCAGGTGAGTTCCGCCTTGGTGGCCAGGAACACGCCGCGCAGGACCAGATGGCTGACGCGGTCGGGGTGGGTCAGCGCGTAGATCAGCGCAAGCGTCGCGCCCCAGCTGCCGCCGAAGCCGATGAAGCGGTCGATGCCAAGCGTCGTGCGGATCGTTTCGACATCCTCGACCAGGTGCCAGGTGGTGTTGGCGGTGACCGAGGCATGGGGGCGCGAGCGGCCGCAACCGCGCTGGTCAAACAGGACGACGCGGAAGGCGCGGGGGTCGAAATAGCGGCGCATGGCCGGGGAACAGCCACCGCCGGGGCCGCCGTGGAAGACGAAGACGGGAATACCCGCTGGATTGCCGCATTGTTCGACATAGACCCGGTGCCCATCGCCCATGTCGATAACGCGCTGATCGAAGGGGTCGATCGGCGGGTAAAGGTATTCGACTGCGCGCTTTTGACCTGATCTCTGATCCATATCCACCCTATATAGCGTCGGGAAAGCCCAGAGTCGAAGGGCATTCGGGGGCAAGGGAGACGGCGATGGCAGTCGACACGGTGGATCCGCAGGAAGTGGCCAAGTTCGAGGCGATGGCGGCGGAATGGTGGGATCCGAACGGCAAGTTCAAGCCGCTGCACATGCTGAACCCCTGCCGGCTGGACTATATCACGTCGCAGATTGCCGCCGAGTTCGGGCGCGATCTGGCGGGGCCGGAGCCGTTCAAGGGGCTGCGCATCCTGGATATCGGCTGCGGCGGGGGGCTTCTGTCCGAACCCATGGCACGGCTGGGGGCCGAGGTCGTGGGGGCCGATGCGGCGGCGCGGAACATCCCGGTGGCAAAGGTCCACGCCGAACAATCCGGGCTGATGATCGACTATCGGCACACCAGCG
>OFDN01000721.1_pt1 | contig 25031 bp, 23 predicted proteins | sample 1520971 | NCBI WGS metagenome assembly OFDN01 (sample SAMEA94257418, study PRJEB24077) | hot springs metagenome | biome: Aquatic biome; feature: Geographical feature; material: Water | place: India | collected 2012-06-12 | depth 5 m
ACTTACGGTTTTGCAAGTTAGGCAAGAAACGACGTCTTGTTTTGTTTTGTGCGTGAGAAACATTGTTACCCACCATTGGTTTTTTACCGGTTACCTGACATACACGTGCCATGGTTGTCTCCAAATACTTTTATCTTTTCAGAAAGAGCGAGATTATAGATTGAATCGTATACACAAATCAAGCGATTATTGTCATTTTTAACACAATTAGTGCTTGCCTGTGCTGCCAAAGCCACCTTCACCGCGTTCGCTGCTGGTAAATTCGTCCACAATATGAAAATCTGCCTGCACCACAGGCACAATCACCATCTGCGCCACCCGTTCCATCGGGTTCAAAATAAACGGCTCTTTACTGCGGTTCCAGCACGAGACCAATAACTGACCTTGATAGTCAGAGTCGATCAGCCCCACCAGGTTGCCCAGCACAATGCCATGCTTGTGGCCCAGGCCTGAGCGCGGCAAGATCATGGCTGCATAATAAGTGTTATCAATATGAATCGCCATGCCAGTCGGGATCATGACGGTCTCGCCCGGCTGTATGGTTTGTGTATGCTCGATACAGGCGCGTAAATCCAACCCGGCTGAACCTGGCGTGGCATAGCTAGGCATCATGTGATGCAAGCGGGGGTCAAGAATCTTGAGGTCTACGGTAATCGACATGCTGCATACTCCATAAAAATGATTGCGCTATTAAACACGAAATGAGGCTGAAAATCACTGATTACGATAATTAGTCAGCAACAAAAAAGCCAGCAGTTGCTGGCTTTTCAAATCGTGTGGACGTTTAGAATTTATATTGTGCGCTTAAACCCAGCAGGTAGTTGCGGCCAGCGGCTGGTTCGAAGAAGCGTTGGTTTCCACCATTGATACGTACAGAACCAATATAATCTTTATCAGATAGGTTTTCGATGCGTACGTATTCTTTGAAATACCAATTCTTTAGTGTTTGCTCAAAGCCAACTCGAATGTTGAAGATTGTATAGGACGAGGCTGCATCTGTATTTCTATCATTAACGTAGACCTTACTGTTGTAGCGAGTTTCAAACGCAGTATGAAATCCCAATGGCTCATATCGCCAGCGAATTTCACCATAAGCTTGATTGCTATATGTCCCTGGAATACGATTGCCAGATTCAATCAGGCCATTTGCTCCTGTGTAGTCAGAGTCAAACTTTGCATTTAATAATGTATATGCAAAGTAGGTCGAAATGTTATTTTCAAAGGTTGAATCTATGGAAAGTTCTGCACCTTTTCTCACTGTCTTGTTTGCGTTGCTATAAATGCTTCTGTTGAATGTGTCAGTAAAGCTCGCCACAATTTCATCATCTGTCTTGATGTAGTAGAGCGCTAAGTTTGCACGTGTATTATCAGTGATATATGCTTTTGTGCCGATTTCAAAGTTTTCGCTAGTACTCGGTTTTAAACTTAAGTTGGGTGTTGCACCACTTGTGGTTGAATTATAAGCAGCCTCAACGAACGTTGGTGTTTCAAAACCCTTGCCGTAGTTCGCATAAAAATTCAACTCAGGCTTGGCTTTCCAAATGATGCCAATGACCGGATTGGTTTTGTTGTACGACACCGAGCCGCTATTGTCACCAAACCCGCTGAAGTTATCCTTCACTTTAAGGTTAACTTTTGTTCTTCTTAAGCCGGCATGAATATCAATAGAGTCTGTCGCCGATAACGTACCTTGCATGTAGCGGTCGTAATTCGTTGAGATATTTTCTTCATCGCGATTCAGCGTGTTGTTAATAACGCCATTGGTTGTATTAATGTCCAATCGATCGTCACTGGACTTTCCATAGTTTGCGCCAATATGGAAAGTATAGTTTTTTCCTAATATTTCACCGTTATTGTTCCAGCGTAAATCAGTCCCCCAAAACTCACGTGAGATTTGACTGGCGCGACCAGCAGCAGTGGTTGCACTGGTCGATAAGTATTGCAGGTTTTCTCTTGTGCCTACGTAGTTCACAAGGTTGATTGAATTGTTCTCATTGAAGGCGTGCTCTAGGTTGAAACCTACTTGTGTATGGCTACGACTGACGCGTGTGTTAGCCCGCAATGCGCTATTTGGCACAGCTTTTGGGTTGCTAAAGGCTGATGGATCATTTGCCGTTGCATCACGACGCAAACCGAGCGGGTCCTGAGCATCTTGTTCAAACCAGTTCACTAATGTCGTCAGTTTCGTGTCTTCGCTAATGTTAAATTTAAACTTTGCAGTTGCCATTTTTTTGTCACTACTACTGTGATCACGGTAACCATTTGATTCAAAGTTTGAAACGTTGAGCAAGTATTCCACACCCTCGGATTTGCCAGCCGCCTCCAGCACATTGCGTTTGGTATCATAGCTTCCAAACATGGTAGTGGCGCCAATGGTAGGCGTAGCAGGCGCATCCTGCGTAAACATCTGAATCACACCGCCAGACGAGTTGCCATACAGTGACGAGAACGGGCCACGCATTACTTCTATGCTTTTAATGGATGACAAATCGACAACGCCAGGTTGGCCCTGGCCATCTGGCATGGTGAGCGGGATACCGTCTACGTAGACACGAATTCCGCGCACGCCAAACGATGAACGTGAGCCAAAGCCGCGGCTGGAGATTTGTGGGTCTTGTGCTTGTTGTGTTCTGTTTTGCGCCGTGATACCAGGCACGCGGATCAGGCTTTCGGACAAGTTCATTTGTAACTGGCCGTCTTTGATGTTTTTTTGCTCAACGACATCAATCGCCACAGGCAAATCAAAACTGTTTTGTGCCTGACGAGTTGCGGTGACAACGACCGGTGACAGCGTGAGTGTTTTTTCTTCGTCTGCCATGGCGGGTGATACGTTGCCAAAGGCGACGCAAAGGGCGATATATAAGGGGGTGAGGCGAGGTGCGCGCATGATGATTCTCGATACTAAAAATTAAGCTGCGCGATTGTAAGCTGATTGTAAGTTTGGGCAGCTCAGTATTTTCATGAAAGTACTGAGAAATATCGATTTAGTTAGCTTTAGTCAAATTGGCTTTTAAGATGGGTTAAAAGTTTGAATGCGATGTTAATTTTGTCGTCGGTGCCGAGCGCATGTTCGCCGCCTGCGTCAATAATGGTGACGGCATTTTGTTCGCTGCCCATGGCGGTGCTGGCGTGATTAGCCACAATCATGGGGATGCGTTTTGCCAGTCTTTTTTGCCTGGCGTAATCGAGCACCTGTTCTGTCTCGGCGGCGAATCCAACGCAATAGGGTGGGTTGGGCAAAGAGGCAACATCTGCGAGGATGTCCTTGTTTTTGATGAGTCTCACTGTGAGTGACTCTTCACTTTTTTTGATTTTCTGTTCAGAAGACATCTCTGGCCTGTAGTCGGCGACCGCGGCTACGGCAATAAAAATGTCCTGATCTGCAATATGCTGCATTACCGTTTGGTACATCTCATTAGCGCTGCTGGCAAAGTAGGCGCGGCTGGTGGTTGGGCGCGCCGCACTGGCATGGCCATAAATCAGTGTGACCTCCGCGCCCATGTGCATGGCGGATTGTGCCAGCGCATAGCCCATTTTTCCGCTACTGAGGTTGGTGATGCCACGCACTGGGTCCAGCTTTTCTAGCGTGGCACCAGCGGTGATGAGTAGCTTTTTGCCTGCCAGCAGCTTGGGCGTGAAAAAGCTGTTTAACGCTTCCATTAAATCTGTGGGTTCCAGCATTCGGCCTTGTCCCACCTCGCCACAGGCTTGTTCACCGCTATCCGGGCCTAATGTTGTGATCCCGTCTTGTTGCAGTTGTTCAATATTGCGTTGTGTGGCAGGATTCTCCCACATTTGACGATTCATGGCGGGTGCGACCAATAGTGGGCACTCACGTGCAAGACATAGTGTAGAGAGTAAGTCGTTGGCAAAGCCATGCGCGAGTTTGGCGATAAAGTCTGCGCTGGCAGGCGCCACTAAAATGGCATCGGCTTTGCGGCTGAGTTCGATGTGCGGCATACCGTTGGCAATGCGTTGATCCCAGCTATCAACAAATACCGGGTTGCCGGACAACGCCTGTAATGTCGTCGGCGTGATAAAGTGGGTTGCGGCTTCTGTCATCACCACTTGCACGCTGTGGCCCTGTTTAACCAGTAAACGCACGAGCTCTGCCGTTTTGTAAGCGGCAATGCCGCCTGTGACGCCGAGCAGTAAATGGCGCGGATGTGAGTGCGTTGGGATCATGGCTGCATTTTAACTGTAAATTTCAGGCAATTGCCATTTCTGCAATGTATAGCATTTTCTTTAAAGATGTTAACATCTGCGCATCGGTGGGGTGAAGCGCATGCTAAAGTTAGTCAGGATTTTTTTCTGGGTGGTTGTGGTGCTGGCTGCATTGATGCAGCTTTGGCAGGAATATCAAACCTTGCAGTGGCGTCAATCTTTAAACGTCGCTTTATACCCAATTAATGTTGATGGCACGCCAGTGGTGGATGCCTACATCACCAGCTTGCGACCACAAGATTTTGAAGTCATTGCGCAGTTTTTTTCACGCGAGGCACAAAAATACCAATTACCTTTGTCTCGTCCCATCAGCCTTTATTTAGGGCCTGAGATTCACGATGTTCCACCGGCACCGCCCGCGGTCAACGGCCACCTTTTGGATATTATTCTGTGGAGTCTCCAGTTCAGGTGGTTTGGCTGGGGGCATCAACCAGAGGTCGGTAAGCCCATCGATATCAAGCTATATCTGCTGTATCACGACCCAGGCAAGCATCGCCACTTGCTGCACTCAACCGCTTTACACAAAGGCAGAATCGGTCGCGTCAATTTGTTTGCGGAAAACAGCCAGCATGCGACCAATGCCGTGATTATTGGACATGAGTTACTGCATACGCTCAGTGCCAGCGATAAATATGACTTGGGTACCAGTCTGCCCCTGTTTCCGCAGGGCTATGCCGAGCCTTATGCGCAACCGCTTTATCCGCAATCTATGGCCGAAGTGATGGCAGGCAAAGTGCCACAAACAACGCAAAAAGCACGCATGGCCAGGAGCTTGGGGGAGGTCGTGATTGGTCGACCAACCGCACGTGAAATCGGCTGGTTAAAATAAACAGGAGGCGTGATGGCAATTACCGACTGGCCTGAACAAGAACGACCACGCGAGAAGTTACTGCGCGCGGGTGCCGCAAGCCTGTCTGATGCCGAGTTGCTGGCCATTTTTCTGCGCGTGGGCATGGCAGGCAAAACCGCGGTAGATCTGGCGCGCGATTTATTGCAGCATTTTCAAAGCCTCAATGGCGTGTTTTCTGCAGATGTCAAACAGATGACGGCGGTGCCGGGCATGGGCGTGAGCAAATACTGCCAGTTGCAAGCGGTGCTCGAGATGAGCAAGCGGGCACTGGGGGAAACCCTGCAGCAGCAAGATAGCTTTCGTTCGCCTGCCCAAGTCAAAGACTATTTGCAGTTGCAATTATCGCATCTGCAACGCGAGGTGTTTGGCATACTGTTTTTAGATGCGCAGAATCGCTTGATTGCCTATGAAACCTTATTTGAAGGCAGCTTGATGCAAACCAGTGTTTATCCGCGTGAGGTAGTTAAGCGCGCGCTGGCACTCAATGCGGCGGCGTTGATCTTAAGCCACAATCACCCTGGCGGAAGCGCAGTGCCTAGCCGTGCCGATGAGCAATTGACCATCAGTTTGAAAGACGCTTTAAATCTGGTGGATATCAAGGTGCTGGATCACATTATTGTGGCCAGACAAGACACATTTTCGTTTAGCGAGCGGGGATTAATTTGAGCGGTGCAGGCAGGGGGGTGGTGGGTGCTAACGGGGTCGAACCGCTGACATTCGCCTTGTAAGGGCGACGCTCTACCAACTGAGCTAAGCACCCTGCATAACTTTACAAACTAAACTCTATAAAACTTTGCAGTACTGTCTGATTAATCGCTTAATCAGCAAAAACGCTAGTTTACAGCATCTTTCAGTGCTTTACCAGCTCTAAATTTAGGAGAGTTTGCAGCGCTGATTTTGATGGTTGCACCCGTGCGAGGATTACGACCAGAACGCGCAGCACGTTTTCCTACATAAAAAGAGCCAAAACCAATTAAAGTGACCAGATCACCTTTTTTAAGTGCTTTTGTAATTGCTTCTGTAGTTGCATCTAGTGAGCGGCCAGCGGCAGCTTTAGAAATTCCTGCTGCTTTAGCAATTTGATCAATCAATTCTGATTTATTCACGTGTATCCCCTCAAAGGTTGTTTTTAAAAAATGTTACAGGCCTTCCTGTATTAGCTTTATATCAAGTGACAAAAGCTCGTGTCAAGAACTTAACGATTAAATTCGGTTTATTTAGCCTAATTTAATGTGTGGTCAGTTGATTTGCATCTTCTGAGCCATCTTTTGCCACATTCGCTATTGGCTCCGCGTTAGTCTGCAACGGTTTTGGCGCAGTCTCTAATGCCAAATCCAACACCTGATCAATCCATTTTACCGGGTGAATCGATAGATGAGATTTGATATTATCAGGGATTTCGGTCAGGTCTTTTTCATTCGCTTCCGGTATCAATACAGTTTTGATACCTCCACGATGGGCTGCTAACAACTTCTCTTTTAACCCACCAATTGGTAAAACTTCCCCACGCAGGGTAATCTCACCCGTCATCGCTACGTCTGATCGTGCAGGTATACCGGTTAGCACTGAAACCAAGGCAGTAGTAATGGCAATGCCAGCACTTGGCCCGTCTTTCGGTGTTGCACCTTCTGGCAAGTGAATATGAATGTCTTTCTTCTCATAGAAGTCTTCGTTGATACCCAGTCCGCTAGCACGACTTCTGACTACGCTCATTGCCGCCTGCACAGATTCTTGCATCACATCACCTAGTTTGCCCGTGGTGATTGTTTTACCTTTACCTGGCAATACTACGGTTTCAATGGTTAACAGCTCACCACCAACAGATGTCCATGCTAAGCCAGTCACCTGACCTACTTGATTGTCTTTAGCCGCCACACCAAAGTCGTAACGTCTGACGCCTAGATATTGATCTAGATTCTTAGTCGTCACATTGACTTTCTTAACAGCCGCTTTTGACTTCTCCTGTTTCAGCAACAACTCTTTGACGACTTTACGGCATATTTTTGCAGCTTCTTGCTCAAGACGCCTTACACCGGCTTCTCGCGTGTAATAACGCACAATATCCCGAATTACAGCTTCTGGCACACTTATTTCAGTAGACTTTAGGCCATGCGCTTTTAACTGCTTAGGAAACAGATAGCGCTGAGCAATATTCACTTTTTCGTCTTCTGTGTAGCCTGCAAGGCGTATGATTTCCATGCGATCTAGCAATGGAGCTGGGATATTCATACTATTAGCAGTCGCCACAAACATCACATCAGACAAATCGTATTCTACCTCGACGTAATGATCTGCGAAGGTATGATTTTGTTCAGGGTCAAGCACTTCAAGCAATGCAGACGACGGATCGCCACGCATATCCTGACCCATTTTATCCACTTCATCCAGCAAGAATAGCGGGTTCTTAACCCCTACTTTCGTCATGCTTTGCAAAACTTTACCTGGCATTGAGCCGATATAGGTGCGACGGTGACCACGAATTTCGGCCTCGTCACGCACACCACCGAGTGCCATGCGCACGAATTTACGATTCACGGCTTTAGCAATACTTTGTCCCAGCGAGGTCTTACCGACACCAGGCGGACCCACCAAGCACAATATAGGGGCTTTAAGCTTGCCTACGCGCTGCTGTACGGCAAGATATTCAACAATGCGTTCTTTTACTTTCTCAAGCCCGTAATGATCTGCGTCAAGAATCGCTTCTGCGGCTTTCAAGTTCTTGCTAATTTTCGTTTTCTTCTTCCAGGGAAGGTTTACCAAGGTATCGATGTAATTTCTGACCACGGACGCCTCTGCTGACATCGGTGACATCAACTTGAGCTTTTTAAGCTCAGCACTCACTTTGGCCAACGCTTCTTTTGGCATCGCGGAGTCTTTGATGCGTTGCTCAAGCTCTTCCATCTCCGCGTTTTCGTCGTGCTCACCTAATTCTTTTTGAATCGCCTTCACCTGCTCGTTCAAATAGTACTCACGTTGGCTTTTCTCCATCTGACGCTTCACACGGCCACGAATACGCTTCTCTACTTGAAGAATATCAATCTCGGATTCCATTAAATAAAGCAAATGCTCCAAACGCTCAATCACACTCAACATCTCAAGCGTTTTTTGTTTTTCTTCCAACTTCAATGTGAGATGCGCTGAAATGGTGTCAGCAAGCCTGCCTGGGTCATTGATAGTAGCCAATGAAGTCAAGATTTCAGGTGGGATTTTTTTATTAAGTTTCACATACTGGTCAAACTGCGTAAACACAGTACGCATCAACGCCTCAGCTTCGCTGTCTTTGTCGTCGGTTTGCTCTACTTTATCCGCATAAGCCATAAAGCATTCTTCTGTTTCAACGAAACCTGAAACGCGTACGCGATGGAGCCCTTCCACCAGTACTTTGACTGTACCATCCGGCAATTTAAGCATTTGCAGCACAGTTGCCATGGTGCCGATTTCATATAAATCATCGGCATCAGGATCATCTTTATTAGCCGACTTTTGTGCAACCAATAGAATTTGTTTGTTCGTATCAGAGGCAATTTCGAGCGCTTTGACTGATTTTGCGCGTCCGACAAATAATGGGATGACAAGATGAGGGTACACGACGACATCGCGTAGTGGTAGAAGAGGAATCAGCTCTTTTTGTTCCTCGGAATGTGCTTGCAAAGTTTGTTCGGTCATAAATTCTTTCAAGTGAAGACAGAGAGGACAGCCATTGCTAGTCTTCTCTGTGTTTAAATGGGGAACATTCTTTGTTAGTTCAAGTAGTACGACTTAAATATATACTAGTTGCTGAGTATATCAATAGGTAAATCAAAGAATTCTTGAATCAACCTGCATTTTCTACGCGTTTTTGAGGCTCTGAGTAAATCAAGATAGGCGCAGACTCTTCATTGATAACACCTTCGTCAATGACAACCTTACTTAAATTCTCGATAGATGGCAGTTCATACATGATATCCAATAGCGAGTGCTCTAGTATGGAACGTAAGCCCCTGGCACCAGTTTTGCGGTCTAGTGCTTTTTTGGCAATCATGTGCAGTGCGGCTTCCCTAAACTCTAAATCCACACCTTCCATTTTGAACAGCTTAATGTACTGTTTAGTGAGTGCATTTTTTGGCTCGACCAAAATCGTCATCAGCGCTTTTTCATCTAATGATTCGAGCGTAGCAACCACGGGTAAGCGGCCAATAAACTCCGGGATTAATCCGAATTTAATCAAATCTTCCGGTTCAACATCACGCAACACTTCACCCACTTGACGCACGTCGTCTTTGCTTTTCACTTCCGCGCCAAAGCCAATGCCGCCTTTTTCTGAACGGTGACGAATCACTTTTTCAAGCCCATCGAAAGCGCCACCACAGATAAACAAGATATTGGTGGTATCCAGTTGCACAAACTCTTGGTTTGGATGCTTGCGTCCACCTTGTGGCGGTACTGAAGCGACTGTACCTTCAATCAGCTTCAATAAAGCTTGCTGTACGCCCTCGCCCGATACATCACGGGTAATGGAAGGGTTATCTGATTTACGGGAAATCTTGTCCACTTCATCGATGTATACAATACCGCGCTGGGCTTTTTCCACATCGTAATCACACTTCTGCAAGAGCTTCTGCATGATGTTTTCAACGTCTTCACCGACATACCCTGCCTCTGTCAGTGTGGTCGCATCCGCCATCACGAAAGGCACATCTAACAAGCGGGCAAGTGTTTGCGCCAACAAGGTCTTTCCAGAGCCAGTTGGCCCAATCAGTAAAATATTGCTTTTCTGAATTTCGACATCATCTTTGGTTGTGCTGTCAGAAATATGGTTATGACCAAGACGTTTGTAATGGTTGTAAACCGCTACAGATAGATTTTTCTTGGCTTGCACCTGACCAATTACGTATTGGTCAAGAATTGCGCAGATTTCTTGTGGGGTAGGTAAAGACTTATCGGTCGCCTTGATATCGTTAAGATTTTGAATTTCTTCACGAATGATATCGTTACATAAGTCTACGCACTCGTCACATATAAATACTGATGGCCCTGCAATCAGCTTTTTTACTTCATGCTGACTCTTGCCGCAAAATGAGCAATATAATAATTTTTCGCCTTCAGCTTTAGTTGCCATGCGTATTTCCCAGTGTCTACAACAAAAAATTTAAAATCATTAAGCCGCGTCTGCGCGTGCTGAAATCATCTTATCGACTAATCCATATTTTACGGACTCTTCTGCACTCATGAAGTTATCACGATCCGTATCATTGGCAATTGCATCAACCGATTGTCCAGTATGATGCGCCATGATTTTGTTCAACTTATCTTTGAGGTACAAAATCTCTTTGGCATGAATTTCAATGTCGGATGCTTGTCCTTGGAAGCCACCAAGAGGTTGGTGAATCATCACGCGTGAGTTTGGCAAACAGAAACGCTTACCCTTGGCGCCCGCAGTCAATAGCAAGGCACCCATACTTGCGGCCTGACCGATACATAAAGTGCTCACATCCGGCTTGATAAACTGCATGGTGTCATAAATCGCCATACCAGCAGTCACCGAGCCGCCAGGTGAGTTAATGTAAAGCGAGATATCTTTATCCGGATTTTCCGCCTCTAAAAATAAAAGCTGAGCAACTATCAGGTTGGCTGTCATGTCATTGACCGGCCCCACCATAAAAATTACGCGTTCTTTTAATAGCCTAGAATAGATATCGTATGAGCGTTCACCACGTCCACTTTGCTCAATGACCATCGGGATATAACCTAAGCCCTGTGGTTCATAGATTTCTCTTGTGTTTGTTACTAGACCGCTCATACCGTTCACCATTATGCACTCGCCATTAATTCATCAAATTTAATTTTTTTGTTAGATACTTTTACTTGGTTGAGTACCCAATTCACTACGTTTTCTTCGGTTGCCAAGGCCGCAGGCTCATCCAAACGTTTTACGTCTGCATAATACCAATTTACCAAGTCATCTGGTTTTTCGTAACTTTGTGCAAATGTTTCAACCATCGCACGAATTTGCTCAGGTGTCGCTTGCAGATTATTGGCATTCACTACTTCCGCCAAAATCATTCTTAGCGTTGCGTTGCGTTTTGCTTGTTGTTCAAACATGCCAGGCTCAAGTTGAATTGCTTTTGGATCCATGCCACGTTGTTGTAGATTTTGCGCGGTCATTTGCATGAGGCGATTTATTTCAGAACCAATCACAGCCTTAGGCGCATCCAACTCCACCTGCTCAACCAACGTATTAAATATAGATTCTTTCACACGTGCCTTGATGCGTTTTTCAACTTCTTGCTCAAGGCTCGCTTTAATTTCTGCTTTCATGGTGTCAACATTACCATCTTCCACACCCAAGCTTTTCGCAAACTCAGCATCTACCGCGGGCAATACTGGCTGTGAAACGCTGTTAAAAGTCACTTCGTAGCTCACAGTTTTACCTGCGAGCTGTGCAGGATTGTGGTCAGCCGGATACTGAATTTCAAATGTTTTTGTCGCGCCGGTTTTACCGCCAATCAGGGCATCATCAAATTCTGCCATACGTCCTGGTTCGCCAAGCACCAAATCAATACCATTATCGGCAGTTCTTTCAACTTCTTGACCATCGATAGACGCTATGAGCGCGATATTAACGCGATCACCTTTTTTTGAAGCACGCTTTACCGGCTCAAATGTCACGCGTTGCTTAACCAGCACGTCCAATGTTTTTTCAACATCAGCTTCCGCTACTTCCAGCGTTGGCTTTTCAATCTTCACTTTAGACAAGTCATTTAACTTAATCTCTGGGAACACTTCAAACGTTGCAATATATTCAAAATCTTGCGCAGCTTCAGCAAAAGGCTTGTGCTCAATATTAGGAAAACCTGCTACGCGGAGTTTATTTTCTTCAACGGCTTCACCAAAACTGGTCTCTACCGCTTTTGAATACACTTCATCGCGCACTTGATCACCATAATGTTGGTTGACAAGGCCAATTGGCGCTTTACCAGGGCGGAAACCAGCAAATTTTGCCGTGCGCGAAATTTGGCTAAGACGTTGTCTGATTTGCCCTTCTAGTGGTGCCAGAGGCACTTTAATCGTCATACGACGCTCTAAATTACTGATTTTTTCAACAGATACCGCCATGTTGCATTTCCTGTAAAAGTCGTTCAATTGAACGGTTGGTTATGATGGTACGACTGAATACAATCGTACATGCTAGTAAATCGCTTCAAAGCATTTTTTGCCGAGCTAAAACTTAACTCATCGCTCGCACAGCAGAACACTAAACACTTAAAATAGCTCTAAAATATATCACATGTAGCTCGTGAAATAAACCAAGTATCAAAGTTGTTTTGACAAGGGCTATCTTGCGTCTACATTAAGACAAGTCGACAATTGCCTCAATTTCAACCAACACATCTCTTGGCAATTTAGCCACTTGCACGGTCGATCTGGCAGGCGTGTGTGTTCCAAACGCTTCACCGTAAATGCCATTCATAGCAACAAAGTCGTCTAAGTTTTTCAGAAAGACAGTTGTTTTCACCACTTTGTTCAGCTGCCCGCCAGCTTGTTGAATAATCGCTGTTAAATTAGCCATCACCTGTTTGGTTTGGGCGACGATATCACCATCCTCTAGAGAGCCATCAGGTCGCAAGGCAATTTGCCCTGATGTGTACAACATTTTCCCCACTACGACGCCTTGCGCATAAGGGCCTATCGCTGCAGGTGCATTAGGGGTTTGAATGATTTGCATAAATATCCTTCATCAATAAATTTTGCACGTTACATAGATAATTTCTTATAAAACTCATACCGTGAACGTACGCTATAAATAATTATGGCTTCTCCGAGGAGAAGCCATTTATCGAGGTCATACCATGATGGTGCGAAAGGAGAGACTCGAACTCTCACGCCTCGCGGCGCTGGAACCTAAATCCAGTGCGTCTACCAATTTCGCCACTTTCGCATGCGTTTGTTGTTACACATTCGCTAAAAGCATCATTGTATCTCAACTTTACCAATTCGAAAAACAAAACCTAGCAATCATCACGATTCATGACTGTGCGCATTGACAAACCAAGCTTATAAAATGCACTATGCTAAATCAACTTGAATAAATGAATATCCCTAAGAAATTAAGCAGACCATTATGCCAAATACCCAACAAATCGCAGAAAACAGTATGTTGCGAGCCGAATTAGAGCTTTTGATGAAGGAGCGCGAGACACTCTTGATTATTGCAGGTGCTGCTGCAGGTTTAATTGCAGAGTTAAACACCGAGGACTTGCCCATACGCACCGTAGAAGCGGCTGATCTGTTAGCTACAACGATCAATAAACTACCCGAAGAATCTCTTCAAGATGCACTGAATGCGGTGCATGCCACGATAGACGACTAAGCCTCTGGTGTTTATCTTAGCTCATGCTCTCAGCTTTTCGTACTACCCTGATTGTAATGCTTGCACCAAGCATACTGTTAGGTTGCAATCATCTGCCCTACTTTGCCAAGCCAATTGATGCGCAAAAGTCGGCTATTAATCTCACACAAAAAAGCCTAGACAATCCAGACTTTAAAGCATTCTTAATTAAACACGGGGTGAGCACAGAAGCTTCTTCGCTTCAATCGTGGGATTTGGAATCCTTACATGCCACTGCATTGTTTTTTCATACTGATTTAGCCGTTGCAAAAGAAAAATTGGCCCTCGCTGAGTATTCAATACAAATTGCAGGACAAAAACCAGCCATGGGGGTTAACGGCGCTATTGGGCGTAGCGATAGAGCTAACGGTGACATCAACCCAATGTCTTATACCCTTCAGATTGATATTCCATTTGAAACAACCTCTAAACGTGCAATTAAAGTAGAAGAAGCTGAGCATTTGGCAGAAGTGGCACGGATGGACGCTGCCGAAACTGCATGGAATTTGCGCCACCAAATTCAATTGGATTTAATCAGTTATCATGAACAACAACGCAACCTGCAACTACTACAGCGTGAGCTCGATAGCTATAATCAATTATCTAATATGTTGCAGAAACGCGTTGCATTGGGCATGGGGTCGAATACCGATCTTTCACAATACCAGTTGATGCTACAAAAAAGCCAAATTCAACTACGTAATACAAACACCAAAACAGAGATTTTGCTGGCCAAACTGGCGGCTGATGTAGGCTTGAGTGTGAGTGAGTTTAAGCGTATTCCCATTAAAACGGATACTGACAAAAGCAGCGTTGCCATAGATCATAGTGTAGCTGTAACGCCTGAATCATTACAATCTGAGGCGCTGATCAACCGTGTGGATGTGCGCCGTGCACTTGCACGCTATGCAGCATCTGAATCTAAACTTAAATTGGAAGTAGCAAAACAAATCCCCGATATTTCACTCTCCCCCACTTATGCTTATGAATTTGGCGACCGCGTATGGTCGCTTGGGTTTGCAACGCTACTAAACTTATTACAGCAACAGCCCAAACTGATTAAGGAGGCTGAGCAACTCCGAGCAATTGAAGGTGCGCAGTTTGAAGCGATACAAGCTTCAGCAATTGCACAGGCCAATGCGGCATGGACACAGTACGAAGCTGCAAAAGCAATTCACCAGAGCGCTATAGAAATGTTAGCCGCACAGCTAGCCCATATACAAAAAATACAAAAGCAGTTTGATACCGGGTTGGTCGATCGTGTTCAACTCACACAAGCGCAATTGAACCTACATCTGGCTGAGCAAGACGCGAACAACTCAGCATTTGAACTGCAAAGGCAATACGCGCAATTAGAAAACGTGGTGCAACGCCCACTCACTGGCACAACCACAATGTCGCAACTCAACGCACGGTAACAGACCATGAACAAAAAAATCATTTGGATTATTGGCTTACAAGCATTGATTATTATCACCCTGTTTTGGGTGCTGGTGTTTTATGGAAAGGACGAGTTTGAGGCTTATCAAGGGGAGCATGAAGAAGAAATAGAAAGCCCTAATCTAGTGAGTGAGAAAGACGGCATCAGTGTGGTGGAGTTGACGCCTGAAACGCAAACTAACAGTGGCATTTCAACCAGTAAAATTCAATCAATGTCCCATCAGGGCAGTATCAAAACGTTTGGTAGCGTACTACCCATCGACAAGCTCATAGAAGCTAAGACCCAGTACGTGGCTCTGACGACTGAGCTCAATATCGCCAAAAGCAGCTCACCGCAATTGCAAGCACAGTTACAACGGCTGAAAACGTTGAATGAAGATGATAAAAACGTATCAGACAGCGTAGTTCAAGAAGCGCAATCGCAGCTGAATGCCAGTCAAGCAAAAATCCAGGCAATTCAGTCTCAGCTGGCCATTTTAAAGTCTTCTGTGCAACTCATGTGGGGCGAGGCACTAGCAAGGTTGGTCACGGATGGGCAAGCCGCCCCCGATTTAAATCGCTTGCTAACCAGGCAAAATGTATTGGTGCAAGTAAGTCTCCCCGCTACCGCCAACACGCCAACTTCAGGTAGCAGCATTCAAATTGCTTCATTAAACGAACGCGCTTCCACCGTCAAAGCCATGTACATTTCCCCCGCCACTAATGCGGATATCAGCGGGATAGGCAAAACCTACTTCTACAGCGCGCCGGCACAATCTTTACGTGTAGGTATGCGCGTTAACGTAGTGCAGAAAAACATCACAAATGGTGAGGCGAATGGCGTGCTAATCCCAAGTAGTGCTGTGGTTTGGCATGGTGGCAAGCCATGGATTTACGTTAAAAAACAGAATAATCAATTTATCAGACAACCCATTTCTACAGACACTGAAGTCAATGAAGGTTGGTTTAATACAGGGATACCAGCAGGTAGTCAGGTAGTGACGAGTGGTGCTCAACTATTACTCTCAGAAGAGTTTAAGTATTTGATTAAAAATGAAAATGAGGATTGATATGTATGTATCAAGCCGAATTTCAGTGCAGACTCATATCGCAAAGCGATGTGACGTCGTAGCTAAAATGAAGATTAATTCCATGAAATTAATCTTCATTTCGGCGCAGGCGAACATTTGCCTTTTAAATGTTAAGCGTAGCGGCCGTAGCCAAAATGTATTCACCCACTGCGGCGGTGTCCGTCTACAGAAAAATAATGGGGTAATACCTTTGCTTGAGAGCATTTCATCATGATGTCATCGATTGTCCGGTTTTCTATCCGCTTTTATGGCGTGATTGTTGGATTAGCCATATTGATTGTGCTCTACGGGATGTACAGTCTCACGCGTAGCAACCTAGATGTATTCCCAGAGTTTTCTCCCACCCAAATCATTATTCAGACCGAATCCCCCGGCCTCTCTGCAGAATTGGTAGAAACTCTAGTGACTCAGCCGATTGAGAGCAGCATATCAGGCACTGTGGGCGTCATAAACCTGCGTTCGCAATCCATCCCAGGCTTATCCATCGTCACCGTTATTTTCGATGAAAAAACAGATATTTATCGCAACCGGCAAGTGGTGGCGGAACGTTTAAGCACCTTAACCAGCCAGTTACCTAAGGGAATTATTCCAAACATCACCCCGCTGACCTCATCGGCCAGCACAGTGCTTGGATTTGGTGTGACCTCAAAAACGCTCAATCTAATGCAATTACGCACCTTGGTTGATTGGACTATCACCCCCCACTTGCTTTCCATTCCTGGGGTGGCTGATGTCAATGCGTTTGGCGGACAAGTGCGACAGTTTCAAATTCAGATTGATCCAGATAAGCTGGTACGCTATCAACTCAATATCAACGATGTAGTGTTGGCGGCCCAAAAAGCCACTGGTGTGAGCGGTGCGGGGTATATACAAAATAGCAATCAGCGCATTATTATCAACACGCAAGGTCAAGCGACGAATGTTAAAACACTTGCCAAGGCCACCCTATTTCACAAAAATGGCGTCACCATTCAGTTAGGCGATATTGGTCGTGTGGTTGAAGGGGCTGCCCCGTCCATTAGCGCAGCAGCCATTAATGAAGAAATTGGTATTTATTTGTCTGTTCAAGGGCAATTAGGTGCTAACACGCATGCAGTCACATTAGCCATTGAATCTGCCTTACAAGAGCTTAAGCCTAACCTGCAAGCCCAGCATGTCACTTTGCATGAAGGTTTATTCAGACCTGCTAATTTTATCGAAACCGCGATTGATGGCGTCCGTACCGATATTTTGATTGGCTCTATCCTCGTCATTTCCATCTTATTTTTGTTTTTATTCAACGCACGTACTGCATTTATCTCAGCCACCGCAATTCCTTTATCGCTACTCACCGCAATTGTGGTGATGAGTTACTACAATGTGGGTCTGAACATTATGGTATTGGGCGGTTTGGCGATTGCCTTGGGTGAGGTAGTGGATGACGCCATTATTGATACCGAAAACATTTTTAGACGTTTGCGTGAAAACCGCAGTTTGGCCAACCCGCTTCCTATCTATCAAGTGGTGTATCAAGCCTCAATGGAGGTCAGAAGTTCGGTGGTGTACGCCACCATTATCGTGGCATTGGTGTTTATGCCGTTACTCACACTATCTGGTGTGGCTGGAAAGTTGTTTGCTCCCTTAGGCTTTGCCTATATTGCGGCCATTTTAGCTTCTTTGGTGGTAGCGCTGACGCTGACCCCTGCGCTTTGTTATATGTTGCTGGGGCACGCTAAGCTTGAGACAGAAGATTCCCCCATCATCAAATACATTAAGCAGCGCTACGTGAGGCTGCTGCATACCATTGAGAAAAACTACAAAGTAGTTATCACCGTGAGCTTCATCACGATTGCCATGGGGCTTGGTGTGTTGCCTTTATTCAAAAATCAATTTATCCCGGCATTGCATGAGGGGCATTTTATTATGCACATGACCGCAGTTCCTGGGACCTCCGAAGAAGAGTCCTTGCGCTTGGGTCAACGTGTGTCTAAAACCATCCGTGAGATTGAAGGTGTGAAATCCGTCACCCAATGGGTGGGCCGTGCACAAAATGGGGCGGACACGTTTGGTACGCATTATAGTGAATTTGAAATTGAAATCGGCACCCTGTCTGGTGAAGAACAAACGCGTATCCTCAATGATATACGCGAGGCATTGGCTGGAGATCCGGAAGATGAAGACGGTGATGGTGTGGCAGAAGTAGGTTTTGTGGGAGCCAATTTTGCCATCAACACATTTCTTACTGAGCGCATTGAAGAAACCATTTCCGGCTACGCTGCAAGTACGGTTATCAATATTTATGGCAACGATTTAGATGCGCTGGACCGTGATGCCCAAAAGATAGCCAGCGTACTCAGTAGCACCAAAGGGGCTGCAGATGTATTGGTGCAATCCCCACCCGGCACACCACAAGTGGTGATTCGGCTCCGACCAGACCAACTGGCCATTTGGGGCTTACACCCTACCGATGTGCTGGACACGATTCGGGCAGCTTATGAGAGCGTACCTATCTCACAAATATACATGGGTAGTCGCGTGGTGGGCTTGAGTGTGTTGCTGGATTTAGATGCGCGAGACGACATTGGAGATATCAGTCGCATTCCTTTGTTCAACCCTGATGGAAAGTTGCTGCACCTCAATGACATTGCCTATATTACGCAAGAGAATGGTAGATCGAAAATATTGCATGCTGGCGCAAAACGCATTCAAACCGTGACCGCCAATGTCGATGGGCGTGACCAAGATAGCTTTGTGAATGAATTGAAAAAACGCATCAAAGAAGAAGTGTCGCTTAGTCAAGGCAACTATTTAGAATTTACCGGCGAAGCCGAAGCCAACGCGCAATCCAGAGAGGATTTGATTGTGCACTCGTTATTAGCGGGGGTTGCCATTTTCCTGATGCTATACATTGCCTTTGGCAAATTGCGTAATTTGCTGCTTACCTTTGCCAATCTGCCGTTTGCGTTGATTGGTGGCGTGTTGGCAGCATTGTTTACGGGTGGCTGGATTTCATTAGGCTCGCTGGTAGGTTTTGTGACGTTGTTTGGCATTACGCTACGCAACTCCATCATGATGGTGTCCCATTTCCAACACTTGGTGGATGAAGAGGATTGCATCTGGAACCTTGAAACTTGTATTCGCGGTGCCTCAGAACGCCTACCTTCTGTACTGATGACGGCTTTGGTGACTGCGCTTGGTTTACTGCCACTTGCCGCAGGCAGTGGTCAACCCGGGCGTGAGATTGAAGGCCCAATGGCAACCATTATTGTGGGCGGTCTGATTACCTCTACCATCTTAAATCTGTTGATTTTGCCGACCATCATGCTGCATTACGGTAAGTTTGAAAAAGATTTACAACGCTAGCTTTTAGCATTGCAACAATAACTATGACAACAAATGTCCAACCTGTTTGAGTGCAGATGCCTGAAATCCCTGCTCGAAGGCAGCATAATCGCCTTTGAATACCACCCATGATTTCACCTCGCTACCATTTGCAAATGATGCAAATGCTGGGTCTATCAGACCCTGCTTTGTAAGCGCTGCCAGAGTTGAATTGGGTTCCGGACGTTGTGATTTAACCAGCAATACATGTTGTGCTGAAAGCTTTTGAGCCAACCACAAAGCCAAGCTATCCGAAGTCACATCCCAGCTATGCGGAATGTCGTCACCATCGGCCATGACCATATTGCTGGGCATCCAGACTATGCCGCGGTGTTGCCAGCTACGTTCTGCAATCTCTAGCTCACTGTGCGCTGGTACCAAGTCTGGCATTTGATCAATCAGCAGGGTGCCGAATTGGTTCATTGCACTCACGGCCAACGCATGTGCACAGGTTTCGCTCATAGGCACCTGATTGTAAACAGCTCTGACCGTGTCAGCAAACACGCCCCCACCAGGCACAATCACCACACGCCCATCTCCATGTTGAGCGACCAAGGCCAACCAGTGCCTTAACTCGTCAGTGCCGAGCAGGCTACCCCCTAACTTGATGATCCACACGGCCACTCCCTTTCAGCCATTTTGATTGTTTTTTATTATTTAATGCACGCAAAAAACAAAACTATTCTTACAGTCTACTCAACACCTAGCAGAATTGAGTAGCGCTTTTACCTTTTTTAAGCATCTCCATCACTGTAAAAAAGTTGGAGGCCTTGTCTAATGTTTCTTTATACTCTTTTTCATGCGTAGAATCTGCAACCACGCCGCCGCCTGCATAAAAATGAATACTCCCGTTGATGACCACTGCGGTGCGAATGGGAATATTCATGTCCATATCACCATCAAATCCAATATACCCAATTGCACCACAGTAAATCCCACGACGGTGCGGTTCCAACTCTTCAATAATTTCCATCGCGCGTAATTTAGGCGCCCCAGTGATTGAACCACCGGGAAAGCAACTGCGTAGCAAATCGATCGCGGTATATTGATAATCCAGCTTACCGGTCACAAAGCTAACTAAGTGGTGCACATTGGCAAAGCTTTGCAGATTAAATAGCTTCTCTGCTTTCACACTGCCGCGCTCACACACTTTGCCGATGTCATTGCGTAACAAATCGACTATCATCACATTCTCTGCCCTATCTTTAAGGCTTGTCACTAGCTCAATCGCACTACGTAAATCTTGATCAGGGTCTTTGTATCGTGGACGCGTACCTTTAATGGGTCGAGTCTCCACCTGCTGCCCCGTCAATTGCAGAAAGCGCTCTGGTGAGGCCGACATGACTTGTAACGACTGATGATTACCAAATCTTAAGTCCATATAAGCCATAAAAGGGGCTGGACTCACCGTTCTTAAGGTTTGATAACATTGCCAGCTATCACCGCTCACTTGGGCGGAAAAACGCTGTGCCAAGTTGACTTGATAACAATCACCTTCTTGAATATAACGTTGTACTTTAATAAAAGCTTGCTGATAGCTTAGCGCATCAAAATTAGACACGACTTGCGAATCTACCGAAAATTGACTTGATTTGATCTGATGCGCATTTGTGCACAATGCACATAACGCGTGCCATCTATCTTGGCTGGTATAGAACCGGTGAGAGACAAGATGCGTCTTCTTTTCGCGATGATCGACGATAATCCCCCAATCATAAATCCCGACCATCATTTCCGGCATTTGCGTGTCGTTTTGCGCGATTGTAGGTAGTTTCTCTATTCGCCTACCCAAATCATAAGAGAAATAACCTAAAGCACCACCAGTAAAGGGAAACTCACAATGGGCACTGGGTGTTTTTAAGAGCGCTTGCTTCACCAAGGCAAATGGGTCATCATCGGAAACTACTTGCGTGTCTGCATGCGTAATTACCGTTTGTGCACCGCTGGTCACAAAGGTAATCGCAGGTTCGGCCACTAAAATATCATAGCGCCCAAACTGACTGGCAGGTTGCTTCGTCTCAGGCTTGAGCATTTGTGCGCTGTCCAACATCATCGGCCAATGCATGTGTCTAATCTTTTCGAACAGCTCTGCCGAATTATGGTGGTAAGGCAATTCGTATTGAATCAATGACATTATTGCGCCAACCTCGCCACCGCGTAGGCTGGAAAACAGTTCACAGCCTGCCATTGAGTATGAGAATCTTTAACCTGAACATAGTCTGCAATATTGATCACTGGCAAGCCCAAATCCTCTGCGATCTCTTGGCATAAAAATGCACCGACGCCCACCGCAATAATGGGCATCACATCTTGGTTCACATGATATTTTACTGATTGCATCAATATGTTCTTTTGTTGTTGTTTAAACGCCTTTGCTAATTCAACCCAATCAGATAGAGGGTAATCCTCAACATCATGACCTACCATGCGAGCCAGCCGCGTTGCGGTTTCAGACAGTGTTTTGCCTTTACCGTCACCTGTATCCGCTAAATCTGCCTCTGCCGACAGTTGACTCAATACACGATACACGTCGGCAGTGGTCGCAAAGTATTCGGCCGCCACATAATAGGTTTGCGCCTTAAAGTTAATGGTTGGACCCAGTGCCATCAGGGGCGTTCTAACCACCCCCGTATATATAAGCGCATGATTCGCCATGCGATGAGCGTCGGTTCTGCCTATCGCAGACAGCTGACTTTTACCAAGCGGAATCATATCAGTGGTTGTGCTACCTATATCAATCAGCAACGTATTATCTGCAAACTGGGATAAATATTGTGCGCTCGCCAACCAATTCATTGAGGCAATTGCCTGCGTGTGTGAAGCTACTGCATCAAACCTGACCCATCCATTATCGCCTGCATAAAACACCACATGCTTACCTAATAACCTATTCACTACTTTGGCAATTTCGCACACCCCTACTTGGCGATTGGGAAACAGATCGACCAACTCACCTGTCATCGTCACAGCAGATAGTGCATCCGGCTGTTTTATCGACTGCCATATTTCTGTCATGGCTTGCTCTAATTCATGCAGGCCTTTCCATAATGGGCAAGCCAGTTGATACACGCTTTGCACAACACCATGCGCATCAAGCAAAACCGCTTTCAAATGCGCACCACCAATATCCCAACCCACCTTATATTGCATGTTCAAGGCTAAACTCAATTCGATTTCTTTTCACTTTGGTCACGTCTACTGCTCTGCCTAGCGCGGCCTCTAGCACCAACTGTGCGGGGTTACAGCACAAGGCATCTCGCAAATAAGCATAACTGGTCGTTAATCTGGGGTTAATTTCTACAATGGTAGGTAGTTGCGTATTAGCAGGATCCAGTAACACATCTACCCCAAAATAACCCTCCAAATCTGGAATGGCAGCCTTAATCTGTTGTGCCAAATCTGTCAAAGCTGGCCAATAGTCAGCTGCGCCATTGATAACCCCCCCAGAGTAATACAATTGCCCGTTCTGCAGTTTAATCGTTTGCAGATTACAACTCAGGATGGCTACTTGGTCTTTCAAGCCTAACACAGAGACGCTCGCTGGTATTCCTGTCATGTAAGGTTGGATAACATGCGTAATCTTTCGCGCTACATCTTCCGCAAACCAAGCCTTCACCGCATGCGCACTATTGAGCACGAAGGTAGATTCACAGCCTGCCCCATCATAAGGCTTTACTAGCCATGTCCCATTATCAGGCGTCCACTCATCATAAAAAAAAGTAGGGATAACTGGTAATTTTGCATCAGCCAGCACCCGCGCCATAAGATGTTTATTAGCCGCAATCTCAATTGCATTTAAACCGGGGCCGAGCCACCGAGTTCGGCTAGATTCTGCCATTTCTGCCATACGCAATAACAAGTCACTCGATTCAGGGGCTATGGCCCATACTGCATCTGCAGTCGTCATACACTGACGCCAAACCTCCCTTGCATCTTGATCCGGATAAATTTTTCGACACTGAACATGACCTAATGGCTTTTCCAAACGGCTATCAACTGTGGAGACGATTTCCCAATCTTCTAATTCAGCAAGGTCTCTTAAAAGCGCATCGCGCATCAAGGCACCCTCCCTTGCTAAGCTTTCAGGTAAATCCTCTCCCACCAGACCACCACCGGTGATAAACTCGCACACAAATAGAGTTTTTGATGAATGCATATTGTGCGTATTATCCCAGTGATTGATTTGCTAGACGGCGTTGTGGTGCACGCCAAACAAGGGCAACGTAAACATTACCAACCCATCGTCTCTCCACTTAGTGCCTCCAGCAATCCTTTGGATATTGTAAAGGCTTTTGTGGAGATTTATCCATTTGAAACCCTTTATATCGCCGATTTAAATGCGATTCAAAGGCTAGACTCTGATGTGGGAATACATCAATCCATCATTGACGATATTCAGCAGGCTTTTCCACAATTATCCATCTGGCTGGATGCTGGCGTTCGCCATTTAGAAGAGGCTCAACAATGGCAATCAATGAACGTATCGCTTGTACTAGGTACGGAATGTATCCAAAGTCTTACTTCATATCTGGCTATTCTGAATGCGATGCCAGGCAGAACTGTGCTCTCTCTGGACTTTATGCCTAGTGGCTACCAAGGACTGGAGATTTTCTTACAAAGCACTGAATATTGGCCACAGGATGTAATAGTGATGACACTAAACCATGTCGGTGCTCAGCAAGGCGTTGCTATCGAATTGCTATCGCTGCTATCTCAACGATCCCAGCATCACCACCTATATGCTGCTGGGGGAGTGAGCAACATGGAAGACATTAAGCTACTTGAGCGCTTAGGGATTCATGGTGCATTAATTGCGACGGCCTTGCACACCCAACAAATCAACACTGCTATACTCGAAGCAATAGGTGCTTGAAATACAAAAAAGCCCGAGTTTGCTCGGGCTTATGAATGCTAATTAGCAATTGTGAACTTGATTAAAACAATCAAAGTTCACAGAACTGGATTACTCCAAGTTTGCGTGGATAGCGCGCATGCCTTCTTCGGTCAAGCCTTTAGCATGAATCAACTCTGAAATAGCACCTTCCAAGAAAATCAAGGTAGACAACTCAAATTGTGAGCCCATTGGCATGCCTTTAACTAATGGGAAGCTGTCGTCTTGACCAACCTGCACTACTAGATCAGCCACATCTGCCATTGCAGAAGATTTTTTCATGGAAATCACTGCTAATTTAGCGCCAACTTCTTTGGCTTTTTTCACAAATGGTAACAATGTTGCAGTACCGCCCGAGCCAGATACTAAAATCAATAAATCACCTTTTTTAATAGCAGGTGTGACTACTTCACCTACCATGTAAACGCTGTAACCAGAATGCACTAAACGCATGGCAAAAAAACGTGAAACTAACAATGAACGACCAGCACCGCCAATAAACGTACTGCCAGCTTCTTGAACTAACTTAAGAAGTTCACCGGCTTTGCTTTTGTCTGTAGCATTCAAAATGCGTGTTAAATTATCTAAAATAAACTGTTGATGATCCATCTCTATAAACCCCTTATATCAAACAAATATTCAATAAAAAATCCCGACACATTGCTGAGTCGGGATTTTTATTTGCTCATATCAATAATAAATTATTGATGAGTTTAAATTAACCGTGAGCGATTTTTGTGATTTCTGCAGCAGAAGCAGCAGGATCAGCAGCACCGTAGATAGCAGCACCAGCAACGATGATAGTCGCGCCAGCGTCACGTACTTGAG